>Ga0066710_100005012_pt1 | contig 11922 bp, 12 predicted proteins | sample GraSoiAngelo_159_FD_79666 | JGI IMG/M metagenome (GOLD analysis project Ga0066710, IMG submission 79666) | Grasslands soil microbial communities from the Angelo Coastal Reserve, California, USA - 14_1009_16_40cm | ecosystem: Environmental > Terrestrial > Soil > Grasslands | place: USA... | reverse complement strand
GCGCTGGCCAAGCGCGTCAGCCCCCACGTGCTGCGGCACACGTTTGCGACTCATCTGCTGGACTGCGGCGACCACCTGCGCGTCGTGCTGGAGTTGCTCGGCCATGTCAACCTGGTCACCACCCAGATCTACACCCACGTTTCCCGGGACTGGCTGAAGCGCGTGTACGACAAGGCGCACCCTCGGGCCTGATGGCCCGCAAGTTGAAAAAGTTGGAGAGTTGGAACGTCAACGGCCATTTACTCTTCAACTCTCCAACGCTTCAACTTTCCAACCTCGTGTGTTATACTACGTCGGGTTCGCATTCACGAAGTGGCCCGCCCCGGGCGATACCCCGGGGCGTGGTCATCTCACACGCTCTTCGACTCCGCCGGTGGTGCCCCCCGAGGGCTCTGGCGCTGGATGAAGGGAGCGGAGGGCGACAACCACAGGGAGGGTTCGCCAGTGCCTGTCGTTACGATGAAACAACTGCTGGAAGCGGGCGTCCACTTCGGGCACCAGACCCGGCGGTGGAACCCCAAGATGGCCCGCTACATCTTCACTGAACGCAACGGCATCCACATCATCGATCTCCAGAAAAGCGTTCCCATGATCGAGACGGCTTACCAATTCATCCGCGGCGCCGTCGCGAACGGCGGGACGTGCCTGTTCGTGGGCACGAAGAAGCAGGCCCAGGATGCCATCCGGGAGGAGGCCATGCGCGCGCAGCAACCGTACGTCTGCCAGCGCTGGCTGGGCGGGATGCTCACGAATTTCCAAACGATCCGCCGGCGCGTAGAGCGGCTGCGCGAGATCGAAGATATGCGCGACCGCGGCCATCTGGACGTCCTGCCCAAACGGGAGCAGGCACGGCTGCTGGAGGAACTTGCGCGGCTGGAGAAATATCTCGGCGGGATCAAGAACATGACCCAGCTGCCGGCGGCGGTCTACATCGTCGATACCCGCAAGGAGCACATCGGCGTCGCTGAGGCGCGCAAGCTCGGGATCCCGGTCGTGGCCATCGTAGACACCAACTGCGATCCCGACGAGGTGGACTATCCTATTCCCGGGAACGATGATGCCATCCGCGCCGTGCGTCTGATCACCAGCCGCGTCGCCAATGCCGCCCTCGAAGGGTTGGAAGAGCGGCGTAAGCGCGAGGTGGTCGAGGAGGGTCCGGCCGCGGTGCCCGAAGAGGTGCCGGGCGAAGAACCTGCCGCCGCGGAGATGGCGCAGACTGAGGAGCTCGTAGAGGTCAAGACGCCGGTCGAGGGAGCGCTCGTCGACGGAGAGGCCGAGCGGTGATGCGGGAATTCGGTAAGACGAGCAGGGGTGCAGACGAGTGAACCGTAAGACCACAGTGGAGATCAGCACCGATCTGGTCAGGGAGTTGCGGAATCGCACCGGCGCCGGCGTCATGGACTGCCGCGTCGCGCTGCAGCAGGCCGGCGGCGATCTAGATAAGGCCGCAGAACTTCTGCGGGCCAAGGGACTCGCGACGGCAGCCAAGAAAGCCAGCCGGACGGCGTCTGAAGGACTCGTAGAAGCGTACATCCACACCGGCGGCCGCGTGGGCGCGATGGTGGAGGTGAACTGCGAAACCGACTTCGTGGCGCGCACGGAGGAGTTCAAACGCCTGGCGCGCGACCTGGCGATGCAGGTGACGGCCTCCGCCCCGCAGTACGTCAGCCGGGACGCCATTCCCGCTGAAGTCGTGGAGACGATGCGCCGGCAGTTCACGAGCGAACTGGCCGGCAAACCTGCCGCGGCAGTGGACGGCCGCCTGGAGAAGTGGATCCAGGACGTGGCGCTGCTTGAGCAGCCGTTCATCCGAGACGAGAGCCGGCGTGTGCGCGACATCATCACCGAGGCGATCGCCAGGCTGGGCGAAAATGTGCAGATCCGGCGGTTTGCACGATTCAAACTGGGCGAATAGGGTTGGCCGCGGCGGGGTTCAGGCGCGGCGGTGCGCCCGGTTCAAGCGTGGAGAATAAAGCCACGGCGCGTAATCCCAAGTACCACCGCATCCTGTTGAAGCTCAGCGGGGAGGCCCTGGCCGGCGACGGTCAGACGGGTCTTGACGCCGCTGTGCTGCGGCTGGTGGCGCAGGAAGTGAAAGACGTTACCGCGCATGGGGTGCAGGTGGCCATTGTGGTGGGGGGTGGAAATCTCGTGCGCGGCGCAGACATCTCGGCCCGGCTGGGGGTCGATGAGGTCACCGCGCACCACATGGGCATGCTCGCCACCGTGATCAACGCCCTGGCGCTGCAGGATATCATGGAAAAAGAGGGACTGGTCACGCGCGTCCAGACGGCGATCGAGATGCATCAGATTGCCGAGCCGTTCATCCGGCGCCGCGCCATCCGGCATCTGGAGAAGGGGCGGACGGTGATCTTTGCCGGCGGGACTGGAAGCCCGTACTTCACCACGGACACCGCCGCGGCACTGCGGGCGATTGAGATCGAGGCCGACGCCCTGCTGATGGCCAAGCGGGGTGTGGGCGGCGTCTATGATAAGGACCCCAACGTCCACTCCGACGCGGTGATGTTCCGCCAGCTGGGCTACATGGAGGTGCTCAACCGCGACCTCAAGGTGATGGACGCCACGGCCGTCGCGTTGTGCAAGGATAACAACATGGACATCGTGGTCTTCGACGTAGCCCGGCCGGGGAATGTCACGCGGACAGTGCTGGGAGAGGAGGTCGGGACGCTGGTCACGCAGGGGGGGCGGGGGCGATGATCAACGAGGTCATCGCGGATGCCAAAACCCGGATGCAGAAGGCCATCGAGGCCACGAAGCATGAGTTCGCCTCGCTGCGCACCGGGCGTGCCAGCCCCGCTCTGCTGGAGCAGATCCGCGTCGACTACTACGGCGTGCCGACACCCATCACACAGGTGGCCACCGTGACGGTCCCCGAACCCCGCCTGCTGATGATCCATCCGTGGGACAAGAAGATCGTCAAAGACGTGGAGAAGGCAATCCTCAAGAGCGAACTGGGCCTGGTCCCCAGCAGCGACGGCGTGTACGTCCGGGTGCCGATTCCCCCCCTCACGGAGGAGCGCCGGCGGGAACTGGTCAAGGTGGCGCGCAAGCACGCGGAAGAGGGGCGGGTGGCGGTCCGCAATGTGCGCCGCGAGGCGAAAGAGATGATTGAGCAACTGGAGGATGACGGCGAGGTCTCCGAGGACGAATCCAAGCGTGGTCTCGACGAACTCCAGAAGCTCACGGACAAATCGATCGCCGAGATCGACGCGCTCTTGAGCGCCAAAGACAAAGAGATCATGGAACTCTGACCGTGCCTGCCGGGCCGATGCGCGGCGATGCTGCGGTGGACCTCAGCGATCTCATCGGTCTGGACGCGGACCAGGCCCGCCGGCGGTTGGAGATCGCGGGCCAGCGGGTAGGCGCGATTGTCGAGACCGCCTCGCCCCGCCCGGTGGTGCTGGAGGGATCGCTGCGCGTGGTGCGGGCGCGGCGTGGGAGCGACGGGCAGGTAGATCTCGTCGTCACCCGGGAACGTTATCTCCCTCCTGTCAATCGTGAGTGACCCCCAGCCCTCCCCGCGGTCCGTCATCGCGCCTGCCCTCGATCTGGCCCGCATCCCTTCGCACATCGCCATCATCATGGACGGGAATGGCCGCTGGGCGGCTGCGCGGGGACTGCCGCGCGCCGCCGGGCACCGTACCGGCCTGGACGCGGTGCGGCGGACCATCGAAGGGTGTCGCGAGTACGGCGTGCGGGTGCTCACGCTCTATGCGTTTTCGACGGAAAATTGGCGCCGTCCGGCCGGCGAAGTCGAAGCGCTGATGCGGCTGCTGGGGGAGGCGCTGATCGATGAGTTTGATGACCTCATGGAGGCCGGTGTGCAGTTTCGCATGAGCGGGGAGCTGCACTCGTTGGAGCCGGCGCTCCGGGAGCAGGTCGAGCAGGTCATCGCCCTGACACGCGATAACAAGACCCTGGTGCTCAACGTCGCCTACAATTACGGCGGCCGCGCTGAGATCATTGACGCGGTGCGGCGGTTGGGGCGGGATCTGGCGAGCGGGCGCCTCACCCCGCAGACGATCGACGAGGCGGCGCTGGGACGATATCTGTACACCGCCGGCCTCCCCGATCCCGATCTGTTGATCCGCACCGGCGGCGAGCAACGGATCAGCAACTTCCTGCTGTGGCAGATCGCCTACACCGAACTATACTTCTGCGATGTCTACTGGCCGGATTTCGACAGGTCGCACCTCCTCGCCGCCATCGCCGACTACCAGCAGCGCCGCCGGCGCTTTGGCGGCGTCGAAGACGCGTGACTACCGACCTGTGGGGAGCCTTTCGGCGGACAAGCCTTGGGCCGCGTACCCTGACCGCCGTCCTCGGCGCGCCGCTGCTGCTTGGAGGATTGTGGCTCGGAGGCGCGTGGTGGGCAGCGTTGCTGGGCGTCATCGTTCTGCTGGGCGTCGTGGAGTTCGGCCGGCTGCATCCGGATGTGCCGCGGGCTGGCCAGGCGCTGACGCCGGCGGGTGCCTTGCTCGTTGCCATCCTTGCGCTGAGGGCCACCGGACTGCTCGCGGTGCTGTTTTTCTTCGGTGCCCTTTCGGTGCTTTCCATTGCGCTGAGCTACGGCCTCACGGCGCCGATCGCGCCGGAGGCCCGGTGGCGAGGATGGAAGGCCGTGCTCGTCGGGGCTGTCTATCTTGGACTGCCCGCGGGGCTGTTACTCCGCTGGCGGCTGGAAGCCCCCTTCGCCGCGCTAGGGTGGTTGTTTGCGATCATATGGGCGAATGACATCGCAGCGTATTTTGTTGGTTTGGCCGCCGGGAAGCACAAGATCGTTCCGCAGATCAGTCCGGGGAAGAGTTGGGAAGGTGCGACGGCCGGTCTGGTGGCGGGGGCAGTGGTTGGATCGCTGGGCGCTCCAGTGTGGGGACTCCACGCCGGCGGAGGTGCGATCCTGGGGGCTATGGCCAGCGTGGTTTCCCAGAGTGGTGATCTCCTAGAGTCGGCGATGAAGCGGCGCGCAGGCGTGAAGGATTCTGGCGCTATTCTTCCAGGGCACGGCGGCGTCCTGGATCGGTTTGATGGGGTCCTTGTGGCGGTGCCGTTGGCGTATCTGTCGCTGGCGGCAGCCGCGATGCTCAGGGCGGCGCTGCGCTGACCATGACCCCTTCGCGGCTCATTATTCTCGGATCCACAGGCTCGATCGGACGGTCGGCGCTCGACGTGATCCGCCGTGCCCAGGGGGAGTTTACAGTCGCGGGCCTAGGCGCTCGACGCGACATCGACACGCTTCGCCGGCAGATCCAGGAGTTCCGCCCGCGCGTGGTCGCGGTGACGGACGCGGAGGCCGCGCAGCGGCTGCGCGCCGGCGTCTCTGTGCCGGTCGAGATTCTGTCCGGTCCCGATGCGATGCGCGAGCTGGCGGTGTGGGGTGAGGCCGACCTGGTGGTGGTGGCCGTCGTCGGGATCGCCGGCCTGCTTCCCACGCTGGCCGCGCTGCGGGCCGGCCGCGACGTGGCCCTGGCCAACAAGGAGACGCTGGTCACAGGCGGGGCGCTGGTCATGGCGGAGGCACGCCGGACAGGCAGACGGCTGCTGCCGATCGACAGCGAGCATGCCGCCATCATGCAGTGCCTGCGCGGGGAACCGAGCTCGGGCGTGCGGCGAGTCCTGCTCACCGGATCGGGTGGACCGTTGCTCCGCCGGCCGTTGGAATCGCTGGCCCACGTCCGGCCCGATGAAGCCCTGGCGCATCCGACCTGGAAAATGGGCAAGAAGATTACCGTGGACTCGGCCACGCTGATGAACAAGGGTCTGGAGGTCATCGAGGCGCACTGGCTCTTTGGCCTCGAGGCCGATCGGATCGACGTAGTGATCCACCCCCAGAGTATCGTGCACTCGCTGGTCGAGTTCGTCGATGGCAGCCTGAAGGCGCAGCTGGCGCCTCCCGACATGCGGCTGGTCATCGCCTATGCGCTGCGGGGCGAAGCCCGGCTGCCGTGGGATGCTCCGAAACTGTCCTGGGACCAGTTGACGCTGACTTTTGAGCAGCCAGATCTGGCGCGCTATCCGTGCCTCGGGTACGCCTATGAGGCGCTGGCGGCCGGCGGGACGATGCCAGCGGTCCTCAACGCGAGTAACGAAGTCGCCGTGGAGCAGTTTCTCGCCGGCAAGATTCGGTTTCTCGACATCGCGCGGTCGGTGCGGCGGGCGATGGACGGCCACCGGCCTGTGGCGGCGCCGACCGTGGAGGATATTCTGGCTGCGGATGGACAGGCTCGAGCCCAAACCGCAGCGGATCTGGTGAGCTAATGTCGACGAACCTGATTGCGGCCATCATCGCGTTCGGCATCATGATCTTCGCCCATGAGCTGGGGCACTTTCTGGTGGCCAAGCGCGTGGGCATCACCGTGCATGCGTTTGCGGTGGGGTTTGGACCGAAGCTGGTCGGCGTGACACGCGGGGAGACCATGTACGCCATCAACCTGGTGCCGTTCGGCGGGTACGTCAAGCTCGCCGGCGAGGACCTGGAGGATGGCGGCGGGCCGCACACGTTTCGCGCCAAGTCCGTGTGGCAGCGCATGGCGGTCCTGGCGGCAGGGCCGCTGATGAATTTGCTGCTGGCGCTTATCCTGCTGGCCGGGCTGGCGCTGGTCCTGGGAGTGCCCAGCGGGGTGACCAACCGCATCGGGCAGCTGCTCACAGACTGCGTCGACAACGGCCACAAGGTGCCGTGCCCGGCGCAACAGGCTGGATTGCGGGGGGGAGACGCCATTGTCGCCATCAACGGCCGGCCGATGGCCAGCGGCGAAGAGGTCATCGAGACGATTCACCGGAACCCTCATACGCGGCTGCGCCTGGTGGTCGAGCGCGACGGGCGACGGTTCGAAGTGGAGGTCACCTCCATCCTGGAAGCCCGGCAGAACATCGGCTTGATCGGCTACCGGCCGGAAGCGATTCGCCAGCACCTGGGCCCGATCCGCGCGCTGCTGTGGGGGATCTCGACCATTGCTCAGACGACGGGCGCGTTGCTGACCGCGCTGGCCGCCCTGATTACCCACCCCAGACAAGCCATGGATTCGCTCATGGGCCCAGTCGGCGCTGTGACGTTCCTGGGGGAGACCGCCCGGGGCGGCGGCGAGATGTTTCTGTACACGGCCGCGGCGATGAGCGTGTTGATTGGCATTTTCAACCTGCTGCCGATCCCCGCGCTGGACGGTGGGCGGCTCTTCTTCCTGGCGGTGGAGGCTGTGCGGCGGCGGCCGGTCGATCCCCGGCGCGAGGGCTACATCCACATGATTGGATTTGCGCTTCTCATCTTGCTGCTGATAACATTGAGCGTGCGCGATGTCGCACGGGTGTGTACGTGGTGTTCCAAACTCCTAAACTTCTAACCCGCAGACCAGAGACATGATGACGCCTCGGCAGCACACCCGCAGGGTCCGCGTCGGCAAAGTGGAGATTGGTGGCGGCGCGCCTGTCTCTGTGCAGTCGATGACGATTACCGACACGCGCGACGTCGAAACCACGCTGGTGCAGATCTACCAACTGGCCGGCGAGGGGTGCGAGATCGTCCGGCTGGCCGTGCCTGATCAGGAGGCCGCGCGCTCACTCGCCGCGATCAAGCCGCGCAGCCCCATCCCCATCGTCGCCGACATCCACTTCGACTACCGGCTGGCCCTGACTGCGCTGGAAGCCGGGGTGGACAAACTGCGTATCAACCCCGGCAACATTGGCGGCCGGGATCGGACGCGCATCGTCGCCAAGGCGGCCAAAGAGCGCGGGGTGCCGATCCGTGTCGGCGCCAACATCGGCTCGCTGTCCAAGGCCATCCTCCGGCGATTCGGCACACCGTGCGCCGAGGCGCTGGTGAAGAGCGCGATGGAAGACATCAAGGTCCTCCAGGATCTGGACTTTCACGACATCGTGATTTCGGTGAAAGCGTCCGATGTGCCGATGGCCGTCGAGGCCTACGCGATGATCAGCGGTCTGGTCGACTACCCGCTGCATGTTGGCATCACCGAGGCTGGCACGGCCTGGGCCGGCAGCATCAAATCCGCCACGGGCATCGGAGCCATTCTGGCCCGCGGCATCGGAGACACGATCCGAGTGTCGCTGGCCGCCGAGCCGGTGGAAGAGGTCAAGGTGGGGTTTGAAATCCTCAAAGGCCTGGGGCTGCGCACGCGGGGCGTGCAGCTGGTAGCCTGCCCGTCGTGCGGTCGGGCCGAGGTCGACATCATCACGATCGCCCAGGAAGTGGAGCGGCGGCTCGCCAAGCTCGACGCTCCTGTGAAGGTGGCGGTGATGGGGTGCGCGGTGAATGGTCCTGGCGAGGCGCGCATGGCTGATCTGGGGATCGCCTGTGGCCGAGGGATGGGATTGCTCTTCCGCGGCGGGAAGGTCATCGCCAGCCTGCCGGAGGATCGGCTGGTTGATGCGCTGATGGAACAGGTAGAGGCGATCGCGCGCGAGAAAGCTGCCGCTTCATGAACTCCTGGGAACAGATCGGCGAATCCGCGGTCCGGCTCCTCCTGGCCATGGTGCTGGGCGGCGTGATCGGCTGGCAGCGCGAGAGCGCCGACAAGCCGGCCGGATTCCGGACGCACATTCTGGTGTCTGTAGGAGCAGCCCTGTTCACCCTGGTGTCTGCCGTGGGCTTCTTTGGCACCGGAGCGGACCCGGCGCGCGTGGCCAGCAATATCGTCGTCGGGATCGGTTTCCTGGGCGCCGGCACCATCTGGCGCACGGGCGCCAGCGTGCAGGGCCTGACGACTGCCGCCAGCCTGTGGACCGTGGCCGCGATCGGAACGGCCGCCGGCATCGGATTTTACGCCGGCGCGCTCTTTACCACCGTCATCGTCGTCAGCGTACTTACCCTGTTCAAGGTCTTCGAGGTGCGCATCCCCCGCCGCGGCCTTGGCCACGTGGTTATGGTGATGGCCGATCGTCCTGGGCAGCTGGGGAAGATCGGTACGGCGCTGGGTGTCTTCGGCGTGAACATCGAGCACGTGGAGCTGTCGGGACACAGCGACGATCGGGTGATGCTGGAATTGGCGCTGCGCCTCCCGCCGCGGGTGAGCCGCGACGAGTTGCTCGTTGCGCTCGGCGAGGTCGAGGGCGTGGCTGAAGTGCGTTGGGAGGATGCCAACGCCGCGGCATGATTCCCCTGCGCGACTACAACCCTTCGTCGTCGCGGCCGGTCGTGACGATCCTCTTGATCCTGGCCTGCACCGCCGTCTTCCTCTATACGACATATGGGTTAAGCTCAGCGGCAGCGGGGGAGCGCTTTGTTCTCACGTACGGCGCGACGCCGGCCGTGCTCGCGGCCCCCGGCGGGCTGGTGACCGCAGCCCCCACGCTGGTGACGTCCTTGTTCCTGCACGGTGGCTGGCTCCATCTGCTCGGCAACATGCTCTATCTGTGGATCTTCGCCGACAACGTAGAAGACCGGATGGGCCATGGCGGCTTTCTGATCTTCTACCTGCTGGTCGGCGTCGTTTCAGTCCTGACCCACGCGTTTGTCAACCGGGCGTCGACGCTTCCGCTCATCGGCGCCAGCGGCGCCATCGCGGGCGTGCTGGGTGCCTACTTGGTCCTCTTTCCCCGTGCGCGTATTCGATCGCTGGCCTTCATTGGTTTCTTTTTCACCACGGTCGCGATTCCGGCAATCGTGTTCCTCCCGCTGTGGTTTCTTATGCAGTTTTTCTTTGGACTGGGATCCATCGGGACCGGCGGGGGTGGAGTCGCCTGGTGGGCGCACATCGGCGGCTTCCTCGCCGGCATGGTACTCGTTCTCATCTTTGCCCGCCGCCGCCCACGTTCCGGGGAATGATTCTAAGTGAGAACCTGGAGACCGCAGAGGGCAGAACGCAGAACGCAGAAAGCAGAATCCACAGGCTTGGGCGAACAGTAGGTAGTCTGCGTTCTGCCCTCTGCGGTCTGCGTTCTCCTAAGTAGGAGTGATCCCGCAATCCGCGAATTCTCACCCGGCGAGACAGGAGGCAGAGAGGTGCGGTCGATTACGGTCGAGGTACTCTCGGGCAAGCCGGTGTCCGAACATGAGGTAGAGATCGTGGAGCGGAAGGGGCAGGGCCACCCCGATTCCATCTGCGACGCTATCATGGAACGCGTCAGCATCGAACTCAGCCGGGAGTACCTGCGGCAGTTCGGCGTCATCCTCCACCATAACATCGACAAGGGCTTCCTTGTCGCCGGGAACGCAGAGATCCGCCTGGGGGGCGGCCGGGTGACAGATCCCATGCGGCTGATCTTTGGCGACCGCGCGACGTCCGGGATGGACGGGAAGCGGATTCCCATCGAAGATATCGCCATCACCACGGCCAAGCGGTGGATCCGCGAGCACTTGCGATTCGTCGACCCCGATGAGCACGTCCGGTACGACGTGCAGATCAAGCCCGGTTCACCCGAACTCGTGGATATCTTCAGCCGCGACGTCCCCGGCGCCAACGACACCTCCGCCGCCGTGGGCTACGCCCCCTTGACGGAAACGGAGCGGCTGGTCCTGCAGACCGAGCGCTACATGAACTCCCCGGCGTTCAAGCAACAGTTCCCCGAGGCCGGCGAGGACATCAAGGTGATGGGGTTGCGGCGAGGCGATGAGCTCAACCTGACTGCCGCCGTGGCGTTCGTGGACCGGTTCATCGATTCGGAGGCCACGTACTTTAAGCGCAAGGGCCAGATGCATGAGGCGATCGAGGAATTCGCGCGCACCGAGGCGAAGACGTTGCACAAGATCACGGTGGCGCTCAACACCCTGGACGTCCGGGGCCGTGGGATGGGCGGCATGTACCTTTCCGTGACCGGGACCTCCGCGGAGAGCGGCGACAGCGGGCAGATCGGTCGCGGCAACAAAGTGAACGGGGTGATTGCGTTGAACCGGCCCATGGGCACCGAAGCGGCGGCCGGGAAGAACCCCGTGTCGCACGTGGGCAAGATTTACACCATCATGACGCACCAGGTCGCGGATTGCATTTACCGGGAGGTGAGCGGCATTCGCGAAGTGTATGTGTGGATGCTCAGCCAGATCGGCGCCGCCATCGACCATCCCAAGATCGCCGCCGCGCAGATCATCCTGGCCAAGCGGGCGCGCCAGGAGGCGGCACGGCGCCGCGTGCAGGAGATTATGGAGCGCGAACTGGTCAACATCACGACCCTGACCCGCGAACTTGCCGAAGGCAAATATCCGGTTGTCTAACCGAGTCTCCCCAGTCCTCCCGGTCTTCCCAGTCTGAATGCCTCCCGCTAAGTGTGAATAGCAATGGCAGAATTGTCTAGCAGGCCTCCGCGCGCAGGTAGACTGGGGAGACCGTGGAGACCGGGTAGACTGGCGCTCGCCGCGATCGTCCTCACCTCATTGCTGGCGAGCGCCTGTGAGGTCCGGCGCGCGGCTGCGCCGGAGAGCACGCGGCAGCTGCAGATCACCGCGGTCCGTCGTATTGCGGATCGTCCCGCGCTATCGCCTGCGGTATGGTCACCAGACGGCCGGGCCCTGGCCTACAGCAGCGATCACCGGCTGCGGGTGTACACGCTGGACCGCGGGGAACAGGACATCGCGCCGGCCGAGGCGGTGACCGTGCTGTCGTGGTCGGGGCCTCTGAACCTGCTCGCGCTCATCGACCGGGGCGCCGTGTGGACGCTGTCACCTGATGGAACCGACCGCCGGTCCATATCGCTGCCCGGATCAGCGATGGAGCTGGCATGGGCCCCGGGCGGCGATAAGCTGGCCGTCGTGATTCGCCGCACCGTAGAGGGCCAGCCGCGGTCTGAGTTGTGGCTGGTAAGCCGCGACGGCGGATTCAAGCGAATGGTGACCCGTGCGACGCTGGGCCGCGCTATCCATGATCTACAGTGGTTCGCCGACAGCCTCTACCTGCTGTACGGGTTGTCAACCGCGGCAGATTCGGCGATGACCGAGGTATGGCGGGTACGCATCAG
>Ga0066710_100005011_pt1 | contig 11922 bp, 11 predicted proteins | sample GraSoiAngelo_159_FD_79666 | JGI IMG/M metagenome (GOLD analysis project Ga0066710, IMG submission 79666) | Grasslands soil microbial communities from the Angelo Coastal Reserve, California, USA - 14_1009_16_40cm | ecosystem: Environmental > Terrestrial > Soil > Grasslands | place: USA... | reverse complement strand
CGGCGATCTCCTTGGCGGCCGGCCAGATATCTTTCAGATAGACCGGCTTTCCGTCGCGGCCGGTGCCCAAGGGATCCTTGCTCAGATCGACATCGAGCGAGCCCGCCAGCGCATAGGCAACGACGAGCGGCGGTGAGGCCAGATAGTTGGCGCGCACATCCGGGTTGACGCGGCCTTCGAAATTGCGGTTGCCGGACAGCACGGCAGCGGCGACGAGATCGTTCTTCTTGATCGATTCGGAAATTGCTTCCGGAAGCGGCCCGGAATTGCCGATGCAGGTGGTGCAGCCATAGCCGACGAGGTCGAAGCCGAGCTTGTCGAGATCCTTCTGCAGGCCGGAGGATTTGAGATATTCGGTCACCACCTGGCTGCCGGGAGCAAGCGACGTCTTGACCCACGGCTTGACCGACAGACCTTTCTTCACCGCGTTGCGGGCGAGGAGGCCGGCGGCAATCATGACTGAGGGGTTCGAGGTATTGGTGCAGGAGGTGATCGCAGCAATGACGACATCGCCATGGCCCAGATCGAAATTGGCGCCCTCGACCTTGAAGCGGCTGTGCAGTTCCGCGGCCTTCTTAAACTCATTCGCCATGACATTAGTGAAATCCGCGGCGGCGTGCTTGAGCGTGACGCGGTCCTGCGGACGCTTGGGGCCTGCCATTGACGGCTCGACGCTGGCGAGGTCGAGCGTCAGCGTGTCGGTGAAAACCGGATCGGCGGATTTCGGCGTCCAGAACATGCCTTGCGCCTTGGCGTATTGTTCGACGAGAGCGATCTGCGCGGCCGGCCGTGCCGTGCTCTTCAGATAATCGAGTGTTTCCACTGAGACGGGGAAGAAGCCGCAAGTGGCGCCATATTCCGGCGCCATGTTGGCGATCGTCGCCATGTCCTCCAGCGCCAGATTGGCGAGACCCGGGCCGTAGAATTCGACGAACTTGCCGACAACGCCTTTTTTGCGCAGCATCTGGGTGACGGTGAGGACGAGGTCGGTGGCGGTGGTGCCCTCCGGCAGCGAGCCTTCGAGCTTAAAGCCTACGACTTCCGGAATGAGCATCGAGGTCGGCTGGCCCAGCATCGCGGCTTCCGCTTCGATGCCACCAACACCCCAGCCGAGCACGGCAAGGCCGTTGACCATGGTGGTGTGGCTGTCGGTACCGACCAGCGTATCCGGGAAAGCGTATTCGACCGTCTTGCCTTTTTCCTCGACCTTCTTCGTCCACACGGTACGGGCGAGATATTCGAGATTGACCTGATGACAGATGCCGGTGCCCGGCGGCACCACGCGGAAATTATCGAAGGCGCCTTGGCCCCATTTGAGGAAAGTATAGCGCTCGCCATTGCGGTCATATTCGAGGGCCACATTCTGCTTGAAGGCTTTCGAATTGGCGAAGAAATCGACCATTACCGAATGGTCGATGACGAGGTCGACGGGGGCCAGCGGATTGATCTTCTCCGTCTTGCCGCCCAGATTGCGCATCGCATCGCGCATCGCGGCGAGGTCGACGACCGCCGGAACGCCGGTGAAGTCCTGCATGAGGACGCGGGCCGGGCGGTAGGCGATCTCATTTTCCGCCTTGCCGCGATTGGTGAGCCAATGGGCGAAGTTCGCGATGCTGTCCTTGGTGACGGAACGGCCATCTTCATGGCGCAGGAGATTTTCCAGCAGCACCTTGAGCGAATAGGGCAGGGAGGTGATCCCGTTCAAACCGTTATTCTCGGCCGCCTTAAGGCTGAAATAAACATAGGTCCTGGCGCCTACCTTCAAAATTTTGCGGCATTTGAAGGAGTCGAGCGACGTCGCGGTCATGGCAGATCCTTGGTGCAGATTGGTCCGGGGCGGGATTTGCCCAGCATATAGGTCCATTTGCGTGACAATGCCAAGGCTCGATGTCACATAACCGAGGCGCTTTGCCTGCCTCGGGACCGGCCGGATTCTTGACGCGAAAGGCCCCGGGATTTCAGGGGAGAACCATCTTTGCCTCCGGCTTCCCGATGGGTTAATCGGTGGATGATGGTCCAGCTTCAAGCAGAATCGCTTGCCTGCCAGCGCGGCGGGCGGATGGTTTTCACGGATGTGAATTTCACTCTTGCTTCCGGCCAGCTCCTAGAGCTGCGCGGTCCCAATGGCGCGGGCAAATCGTCGCTTCTGCGCCTCATCGCCGGACTTGGCGACCCGGCCTCCGGCGTTCTTAGCCTCACCGGCGGCAATGCCCAGCTCGCGATCGGCCAGCAGACGCATTATGCCGCGCATCAAGAAGCCATCAAGGCGCCCCTGACGGTCATCGAGAATCTCAAATTCTGGGGCGATTTCCTGGGGGGCGGCGATGTCGCTGCAGCCATCGCTGCCTTCGATCTCGATGGCCTTGCCGACTATCCCGCGGCCCTTCTCTCCGCCGGCCAGAAACGCCGCCTTTCGCTGTCGAGGCTCGCTCTGGTGCCACGCCTTCTGTGGCTGCTGGATGAACCGACGCTTGGCCTCGATGCCGCCTCGCTCGACCGGCTCATGAAGCTTCTGCGTGGCCATCTGTCGGGCGGCGGGCTGGCGCTGCTGGCGACACATAACGCGCTCTCCTTGTCGGCCGATGTCACGCTCATGCTCGGACCTCAGTCGTGAAGCTCCTCTGGGCGCTCGTTCGGCGCGATCTGATGCTCGCCACACGGCAAGGCGGCGGTGCCGGCACGGCGATCGGATTCTTCGTGACCGTCATCGTCTTGTTGCCTCTGGGGCTGGGGCCCGATCAGTCGCTGTTGCAGCGCATTGCGCCTGGCGCCTTGTGGATAGCTCTCCTGCTGTCGGTCCTGCTCTCAGCGGAGCGGATATTCCAGTCCGACTATGAGGATGGTTCTCTCGATGCGATGGCGCTCGGCGTCGTGCCCCTCGAGCTGGTGGTGCTGGCGAAGGCCGCGGCGCATTGGCTGATCACGGCGTTGCCGCTGGCGGTTGCCGCACCCTTCTTCGGCTTCCTGATCAATCTCGATCCCCTGGCTATCCTGCCGCTGAGCCTCGCCATGATCATCGGTTCCATCGCTTTGTCGTTGCTTGCGGCCCTTGGCGCGGCGATCACCGTGGCGCTCAGGCGCGGCGGGCTCCTAGTCTCCTTGCTGATCTTGCCCTTCTACGTGCCGTGCCTCATTTTTGGCGTTGCGGCGAGCTCGCTCTCCGATCTCGTCACGCCGTCACTCCTCATGCTCACGGCACTGGCGCTGGCCAGCCTCGTCCTCATACCCGTTGCCGCCGCTGCGGCGTTGCGCGCCTATCTGAAATGAGCCAGGAAATCTAGAATACCGCCCATGCAGCGCTTCGCCAATCCAACCCGGTTCCTCAAGCTCGCTCAGGCGATCCTGCCCTATATCGGGGTGGCGACGGCGATCGCCTTTGCAGCCGGACTCTATATGGCGCTGCTCACCGCACCGCCCGACTACCAGCAGGGCGAGACCGTGCGCATCATGTTCGTGCATGTGCCGGCGGCGTGGATGGCTCTGATGGTCTATACATCGATGGCAGCCGCCAGCGCCTCGGCGGCGATCTTCCGGCATCCGTTGGCCGACATGGCGGCCAAGGCCGCGGCACCGATTGGCGCCACGTTCTGTCTTCTCGCTCTCATCACCGGATCTCTGTGGGGTAAGCCGATGTGGGGCGCCTGGTGGGTATGGGATGCACGCCTTACCTCCATGTTCGTCCTGCTTCTGCTCTATCTCGGTTATACGGCGGTTTGGCAGGCCATCGAAGACCCGCATCGCGCCGCGCTCATCGCGCGGATCGTCGCGATTGCCGGTTTCATCAATGTGCCGATCGTCAAGTTCTCGGTCGACTGGTGGAATTCGCTGCATCAGAGTTCAAGCGTCTTCCGCATGGGCGGGCCGACCATCGATGCCCGGATGTTGTGGCCGCTGCTCATCATGGCGCTGGCTTATCTTCTACTGTTCACGGCGCTGCTTCTTGTTGCGATGCGAAGCGAGATCACTCAGCGTAAAATCCGACAATTGCAATTTGCCGGGCTCGAAGGGCGCTGATGGATCTCAACGCTGCCCATGTCTCCTATGTGGTCGCGGCCTATGCGGTGAGCTTCGCCGGTCTCGCCGCGCTGGTGATCTTCGTCCTGCTGCGCGATCGGAGATTGAAACGGCAAGTGGCCGCTCTCGATCGCGGCAAGGAGCGTGGCCATGGCAGAAGCTAATCCACCGCCGCGCGCCCGGCGGTGGCTCACCTTCCTGCCGGTTGCGATCTTTCTCGTCCTCGCGGCTGTTTTCTATCGAGGACTGTCGGGAAATCCGGCGGATGTGCCTTCGGTGCTGATCGGCAAACCGGTGCCGTCCTTCACTCTGGCACCCATTGCCGAGCTGAACCTGCCGGGTCTCGCCACGGCCGATCTTCACAAAGGAATAGTTACACTCGTCAATGTCTGGGCATCGTGGTGCGTGCCGTGCCGCGAGGAGCATCCGCTGCTCATGGAACTGGCCGGTCGCGAAGATGTGCGTATCGTCGGCATCAACTACAAGGACGACCCGGAGAATGCGCGCCGCTTCCTGGTCACGCTCGGCGTTCCGTTCGCGGCCGTGGGCGCCGATCGCAACGGGCGCGCGGCCGTCGACTGGGGCGTCTATGGCGTGCCTGAGAGTTTCCTGGTCGATGGCAAGGGAATAATCCGGCTGAAATGGATCGGGCCTCTCTCGCGAGAAGCCCTCGGGACACAGATCATTCCAAAAATCGAAGAACTCAGGCGCCGCGGCGGTTCTTGATCTTGGGCAAGGGCTTCACTTCGCTTTCATCCTCAATGCGATCCATCTCGGCGGCAAGCAGTCCCAAAGCCTCGGTGAAGGGTTTGCGGTGTCCGACCGGCACCGCGGCCAGCACCTGCTTGTCAACTTCATCGGCGCCCGGTTGCGCGAGCTTCAGCATGCGTTTGCCGGCCGAAGTAATGCGCACCGAATTGGTGCGGCCGTCATCCTTGGTGCGCCGACGCTGCAGATAGCCCTGCGCCAGCAGGCGCGCTACGAGATCGGCAAGGGTCGAGCGATCGATGCCGGTCATCTTCACCAGAGCCGTCTGGCTGACCCCTTCATTCTGATCGACGGCGATGAGAACGGTGAACTGGCGCTGTGTCAGGCCTGCCTTGCCGACTTCGCCTTGATAAACATAGGCCGCGTACTGAGCGGCTCTCTTCAAAAGATGATATGGCGAGCGTGAAAGCTGCTTCACGTCTTTGTTGCCTGTCATCGACCCCTACTCCTGCCGCACAGCGAGCCGCCAGCTCCGCCGCGCGTATTTGATGCCTCACTCCGGATGGTCTTTTTGCCTGGCTTTTCGCCCCGAAAACGCACTGGCTTATCGTTACCGTCACCCGAAGCCTTTTGTCCTAGCGCCTCGCAAAGGCAACGGCAAGAGGATAAAGCGAGATGCTCTTTTGCAATTGCGAGAAACGTCTTGACTCTACCCTATTGGTCTATCGTCAGCATACGGAAGGGTCTCGAAATGCGACATTTTTTCTATTGTGGCGCCTTGGGATCGTCCTGAATCATGTGTTTGGTCATCATTGGTGCCTGTGCGAGGGCAAAGACCAGCGTCAGGGGCAGCAAAGCGACCTTGAAATTCACCCAGGTGTCAGTCGACACTGATCGCCACACCACTTCATTGGCGATGGCGACGCACAAAAAGAAAATTCCCCAGCGTATCGTCAATGCGCGCCAGCCCTCGTCCGTCATCTTGAGCGCTTCGCCCATGACGAATTTGAGGAAAGTCTGCCCAAAGAACAAGCCGCCGAGGAGAATTATCCCGAACAGGCCGTTGATCAGCGTGACCTTCACCTTGATGAAGGTATCGTCATGAAGCCAGAGGGTGAGGAGGCCGAAAACAGCGACGAAACCGGCGCTGATCAGCGGCATCACGGCAAGCTTGCGGGTCAAAAGCCATGACATGAGAAGTGCTGCCGCGGTCGCTGCCATGAATATGCCAGTGCCCCAGAATATGCCGGCCATCCAGTTGGTCAGGAAAAACGCGACCAGAGGCCCCGCCTCAATGAGGATTTTGACGATAGGGTTCATTCTTCAAGACCTGCAATGGCGCGCGAGAATGCATCCGCGTCGAAAGGCTGCAGATCCTCGATCTGCTCGCCGACGCCGATGGCGTGAATGGGAAGCTTGAAGCGTTCGGCGATAGCGACGAGAATGCCGCCGCGCGCGGTTCCATCGAGCTTCGTCATGATGAGGCCGGTGACGCCGGCGACCTTGGTGAAGACATCGGCCTGCGAGATGGCGTTCTGCCCGGTGGTCGCATCGAGCACCAGGAGGACGGCATGCGGGGCGGTCTCGTCCTGTTTCTTGATGACGCGCACGATCTTGTCGAGCTCGGCCATGAGATAGGCCTTGTTCTGCAAGCGGCCTGCCGTGTCGACGATGAGGATATCGGCGGCGTCGGCCTTGGCTTCCTTCATCGCATCGAAAGCAAGCCCGGCGGCATCCGCTCCAGTCGGGCGCGAAATGACCTTGGCGCCGATGCGTTGGCCCCAGATCGCCAGTTGCTCGATCGCAGCGGCGCGAAACGTATCGCAGGCCGCGAGCATAACGGAAAAGCCTTCGCCGGTGGCGATGGCGCCGAGCTTGCCGATGGTTGTGGTCTTGCCCGAACCATTGACGCCGACGACGAGGATCACGAATGGTTTTTCTTCACCGAAGTTGAAGGGAATCTCAACGGGCTTCAGAACTTTCGCCACTTCGCTGGCGAGAATGGCCTTCACCTCGTCGGGTTCGATCTCCTTGTCATAGCGCCCGGTGGCGACTGCCTTTACGATGCGGGTAGTCATTTCAACGCCGAGATCGGCCTGGATCAGGACGTCCTCGAGTTCTTCGAGCGTCGCTGAATCAAGCTTGCGCTTGGTGAAGATCGCCGTGATCGATCCGGTGAGCGAGCGGGAGGATTTCGCCAGGCCTTCCTTGAGACGGCCGAACCATCCACCGCGCGGTTGCGGTTGTTCTCTCGCGGCTTGCGGCGGCGGTGTCGCCTCGCGCTGCGTGACGGACAGTGGGGGCGGCACAGGCTCGGAATCTGCCACGTCCTCTTCTACAGGCGGCAGTTCCGCTTCGACGGCTCTGACATCATCAATCGCGACCGGTTCCGGCGCGCTTGGCTCGAAGCTGTCCGGTTCGGATGCCGGAATGGGCTCGGCGATGATCTCGGGTGCTGGAAGCGGTTCCGGTGCGATCGGCTCGGCAATGACTTCAGCTTCAGGTGCCGGAAGCCGACCTGGTCGTGGTGCCGGCTTAGGCCCCGGTCTGGCGCGAGGTTCTGACTCATTTTTTACTTCGATGCGCTTCGGCTCCGGCTTCTTTGGTTCCGGCTTCGTGGGTTCGGGCTCTTTGACTTCCGGTTTTTTCCGCTCCGACTTTTTCGGCTCTGGCTTCTTTGGTTCGAGCTTCTTCGGTTCGGGCCTCTTCAGTTCGGGTTTCTTGAGTTCGGCCTTCTTTGGTGCAGGCTTCGCAGGCTCCGGCTTTTTTGGCTCAGGCTTCTTCGCTTCGAGTTTCCTGGGCTCGACTTTCCTGGGCTCAGGCTTGTGTGGCTCGGGTTTCTTCTGCTCCGGCTTCTCGTGTTCGACTTTCTGGGGCTCGGACTTCTTCGGTTCGATCCGTGCCTCTGGCTCAGGTTCCGGCTTTTTCTGAGCCGGCTTCACCCTGACGGGAGCTGGTTGCGCTTCGAAGGGAGCCTCGGTCTCGACAGCAACCGATGGTGGCTCGGCTGCGTGCTCTACTATAGTAGGCCCGATCTCGACCGGCTCTTGTGGCGGAGATTCATCTGCGGGGGCCGGCTCCCGTTCTGGTTCACGCGGAGCAGCGGGCTCTGGTTGCGGCACAGCCTCGACTTCAGGGGAAGGTAGTGCCGCTTCGTCCTTGCGCCCGGAGATCCGGTTGAAGAGTTTCTTGAAGAAGCCCGTCATGCGGCGAGGCTCGCCTCGAGGTGATCAGCACCGCGGCCCGTCACCTTGGCGCGGATAATGGCGCCGGCACTCATGCGCTGTGCAAATTTCACCGAGGCGAAATGCTCCGTGCGTCCCATGGTCTCGGTCTCGATCAGGATGGAACGCAAGGCGCCGATCTCGTGCTTGAGGAACGTATCGAGACGCTCCTTGCCCTTTTCGCGCAAGGCCCGGGCGCGCGCCTGGATAATGGGTTTCGGCAATTGCGGCATGCGCGCAGCCGGTGTACCGGGCCTGGCTGAGAAGGGGAAGACATGCAGGAAAGTCAGGCCGCATTCCTCGACGATCTTCAGCGAGTTCTCGAACATCGTTTCGGTCTCGGTCGGGAAGCCGGCGATGATGTCAGCGCCGAAGACGATGTCGGGGCGCAGTCGGCGCACCTCTTCGCAGAAGGCAATCGAATGATCGCGCAAATGACGGCGCTTCATGCGCTTCAGGATCATGTCGTCGCCCGCCTGCAGCGACAGATGGAGATGCGGCATCAGCCGGTCCTCCTCGGCGATAGCGCGCATGAGATCATCATCGGCCTCGATCGAATCGATCGACGACAGGCGCAGACGCTTGAGCTCCGGCACCGCCTTCAGAATGCGGCGGACCAGATTGCCAAGACGTGGGTGGCCCGGCAGGTCGGCACCCCAGGAAGTGATGTCGACGCCCGACAGCACGATCTCGGAATAGCCATTGGCGACAAGACGCCGGATCTGCTCCACCGCTTCGCCGGCCGCGACCGAGCGCGAATTGCCGCGCCCGAAAGGAATGATGCAGAAGGTGCAGCGGTGATCGCAGCCATTCTGGATCTGCACGAAGGCGCGGGTGCGCTCGGAGAAGCCGTCGATCATATGGAGGGCCGTCTCGCGCACCGACATGATGTCGTTCACCTTGACCCGCTCTTCGGCGCCGACGCCGAAATCAGAGAAGAGGTAGTTGCTGGCGTCGAGTTTCTCCTGATTGCCGAGGACGAGATCGACCTCCGGCATTTCGGCGAACATCTCAGGCGTGGTCTGCGCCGCGCAGCCGGTGACGATGATGCGGGCCTCAGGATTTTCCTTGCGCGCCCGCCTGATCGCCTGACGCGCCTGGCGGGTCGCTTCTGCCGTCACCGCGCAAGTATTGAAGATGACCGCATTTTCGAGACCGGCCTTCGCAGCCTCGTGGCGCATGACTTCCGATTCATAGGCATTGAGGCGGCAGCCAAAGGTGATGATGTCGGGCTTCGACATGTCACACCGCGAGATGCGCGGGCAGGAACCCATCGAATTCATAAGCGATCGGGCCGGTCATCAGGATGTGATCATCCTGCTCACGCCATTCGATCACAAGATCGCCGCCCGGCAGCGTCACGGTCGCCTTGCGGTAAGTGAGCTTGATGCGCGCCGCTGCCGCGAGTGCTGCGCAGGCGCCGGTGCCGCAGGCGCGCGTCAGGCCGGCACCGCGCTCCCAGACCTTCAGTGTGATGTGATCCTTGGCATCGACGCGGGCAAGCGAGATATTGGCGCGTTCCGGGAACAGCGGATGATGCTCGAGCATCGGTCCCGCTTTGGCGAGATCGACGACATCGAGATCCTTGACCCAGAAAATGCAATGCGGGTTGCCGACATTGACGACCGAAGGCGAATGGATCAGCGGAGCATCGATGGGCCCGAGCTGCAATTCGATATGGCGGGTATCGGGGAACGGCTCGGACAAGGGGATATCCTGCCAGCCGAAGCGGGGGACGCCCATATCGACGGTCACCAGACCGTTGCCGCCCTTCTCGCAGGTGAGAAAGCCGCCCTTGGTGTCGATGGTCGCCACGGGCTGGCGCTTTTCGGCGAACAGTATTTCGGCGATGCAGCGGGACGCATTGCCGCAGGATTCGACCTCGAAGCCCTCATTGTTCCAGATCCGCATACGGACATCTGCCTTGGCCGAGGGCTCGATAACGATCAGCTGATCGCAGCCAACCCCGGTTTTACGGTCGGCAATGGCACGGGCCAATTCCTGGCTGATGGACAACGGACGTGCGCGGGCATCGAGCACGACAAAGTCGTTGCCGAGCCCGTTCATCTTGCGGAATTCCATGGGTGCTAGCCCGTTCATGGCCCGGTTTATATGGTGAAAGCGCCGCTAAAGACCAGTACTTTGCTTCCCCGCCGGCAAAGTTTTTGCCATAGAGCCGCCACGAAGCGGCCATATCCGATAGCCTCATGACTGCAAATACCACGGATGGTCTCTACCCTCCCAAGAAGCGGGACGACGGCCAGCAGAAATTCGCCACCGAGGGCATAGCGCCGCTGGACCGGCCCAGCGCCGTTACCCGGTTTTTCATGGGCATTGTCGCCCAGGCGGAAAAGCTCAATCTGAAATATGCCAGGCTCGGCAATCCGCCCGTCTATGACAACCGGGTCTTCCCCTGGGCCTCTGAGATCGAGAAGGCCGCCCCCCTGATCCGGGCCGAACTCGAGCGTGTCCTGACACGCAAGTCAGAGTTGCCGAATTTTCAGGACATATCGTCCGATGTGAAGACAATCTCCACCGACCAGGGCTGGAAGACCTTCTTCCTGACCGCCTTCGGCACGACGTCGGAAAAGAACGTCGCGCAGTGTCCCGAGACCTGGAAAGCCGTCCAAACCATTCCTGGACTGAAGACCGCCATGTTTTCGATCTTTGAGCCGGGCAAACACCTACCGCCGCATCGCGGGCCCTATAATGGCGTACTCAGACTGCATCTCGGTCTGATCGTGCCCGAACCCCGCGACAAGATCGCGATAAGGGTGAAGGATCAGATCTGCCACTGGAGCGAAGGCAAGGTCCTCATTTTCGATGATGCCTATGAGCACGAGGCGTGGAACCATTCTGACAAGACGCGCGTGGTGCTGTTCGTCGACTTCGTGAAGCCGCTCAAATTTCCGGCCAATTTCGTGAACTGGCTGCTGATGAATCTCGCGATCTTCACACCGTTCGTGCGCGAAGGTCTCGACAATCATAAGGAATGGGAGAAGCGCTTCTATGCGCAGGCGGAAGCATTCAGGAACCGGCCGCAGAGTTAAGCATCGCCGATTGGCAAGTGCGAAAACTGGACCCATCAACGCCCGCAATATGTTCCATCAAATAATTTGGCTGGACTGACTACTGTCGTGCTGGTCATGGATGCGCATGACCAGCACATTATCCGCAACAGCCGATAGCTCACGCCGCATCAGTCCCTGGATCGTCGTCTGGCTGTGCTTTGCTGTCCTCTCCATCGTGATGTCGGCACGCCAGATCGTTTCGATCATGACCGACGACTGGGCGAAGACGCTCGGCTGGTCGAAGACCTTCATCGGTTCGGGCCAATCCGTAGCCCTGGTGATGGTAGCCATCTTTGCCCCCATCGCCGGCAATCTCGCCGACCGCTATGGTGCACGCGCGATGCTCACGGCAGGACTTCTTATCGTGGCGGCAGGTCTCCTCCTGTTCGCCGCCTTCCCGGTCGCTGCACTTTATATAGTGGGCTACGGTCTGGTCGGCGGCGTCGGATTCGCCACCGCCAATATGCATCTGATCTCGACCGCCATCGCCAAGCTGTTCACCGAGCGGCGCGGGCTGGCAACCGGCATCGCCAATTCAGGAGCGACGGCCGGGCAGTTCATCACGGTTCCGCTGGTCACGGCGGGGCTCGCTTATGTGAGCTGGCAATGGAGCATCGCGGCGCTCGCTTTCGTATGCGTGATCATGGCGGCGGTCATCTGGGTGGCGCTCAAGCCCACGGCCGGTGCGATCGCGGATGTGAAATCGTCCCGGGCCGAGCCCCGCGAGGCTCTGTGGACGCGGCTCAAATTCCTGCTCACCAATCCGGTATTCCACATTCTCTATTGGAGCTTCTTCATCTGCGGCATCACTACCACCGGAGCCATTGAGACGCATTTCCTCCCCTATGCGGCCTTTTGCGGCTTCCCGCCGGTGCCGGCGTCGGGCGTCTATGGCGGCGTCATGG
>Ga0066710_100005010_pt1 | contig 11923 bp, 16 predicted proteins | sample GraSoiAngelo_159_FD_79666 | JGI IMG/M metagenome (GOLD analysis project Ga0066710, IMG submission 79666) | Grasslands soil microbial communities from the Angelo Coastal Reserve, California, USA - 14_1009_16_40cm | ecosystem: Environmental > Terrestrial > Soil > Grasslands | place: USA... | reverse complement strand
GCGGAGAGTAGCAGCGGACCGTCGGTTCGGAGCAGCAAGGAGGCCGACGTAGTCGGCCGACGCACAGCGCGAAGCCGAGCGAAGGCCCGGCAGGGCTAGGCGGCCTTGGATTTGCTCTTCGTCTTCTCGCCGCTCTTCGCGTCCGACTTCGTCTTGGGCTTCGATTCGGTCTTCGCCTCGGACTTGCTGTCGGACTTCGCGTCGCTCGCGGCCGCCTTGTCGCCGCCGTCCGCCTTGGCGTCGTCCTTCTTCGCACCCGGTGACGCGTAGAGGTCCGAGTACCAGCCGCTGCCCTTGAGCACGAACGAGGTGCGCGAGATCAGCCGCTTGACCTTGCGCGCGCGGCACTTCGGGCAGGTGCGGATCGGCTCGTCGCTGATCCGCTGCTCCGCCTCGAACTCGTGCTTGCACTTCTCGCACGCATACTCGTAGACCGGCATCTCGGGTTCCTCGTGAAGGTTCCGGGGCGGAGGGAAGGGTGGGGTTGGCGGGCGGGAAGGCAAGCCTAGCCTTGCAGGGCGAGATCCGCCTTCGACGGCCCTCCTACTTCCCCCGCTTCACGAGCGCATCGATCCGGCTCTCCATCCCGGGGTCGTCGCCGGCCGGGTCCTCGCTCAGGTGGTCGACCATCTGGAGGTGGTGCTCGAGCGTCGCGCGCAGCGCGGCCGCGACGCGCCCGCGCATCAGCTTCATCTCGCGCAGGTCCTCGGCCAGGCGCGCGGCGCGGCGGTGCGCGGCGTCCAGGACCTTCTCGCCCTGGATTTCCGCATGGCTGATCGTCATCTCCGCTTCCTTCATCGCGGTCTGCTTGAGGTCCTGGGAGAGATGCTGCGCGGTGGTCAGCGTCTCCTGGAGCAGGCGCTCGTTGCCCAGCAGCTCGTGCACGCGCTGCTCGAGCTGCCCGATCTTCTCGCGCGCGTTCTGGAGCTCGCGCATCGCGATCTCGTAGTCGCCCGACACCATGCGCAGGAACGTGTCGACCTCTTCGCGGTCGTAGCCGTTGATGCGGCGCGGAAAGACGTGGTTGCGGACGTCGAGCGGCGTGATGCGCACGTGGACTCCACGAGGAGATAAACCCCTGCGGCAAGCTCATCGACCAAATGCCCGCACAGCTTGAGGGTTCCCGCCCAACGCGCCGAAACCGCGGGATCTTTCACTCGTCCCGCGCCAGCTCCTGCGAGCGCCGGGTGGCCGCCGCCACCGCGTCGTAGACCGCGGCGCGCAGGCCACCCGCCTCGAGCCGCTCGAGCCCGGCGATCGTGGTGCCGCCCGGCGAGGTCACCTGGTCCTTCAGCGCGGCGGGGTGGCGGCCGTCCTCGATCGCGAGCCGCGCCGCCCCGAGCACGGTCTGGAACGCGAGCTGATACGCGGCGTCGCGCGGCAGGCCCATGCGCACGCCCGCGTCGCCGAGTGCCTCGAGGAACACGAACACGTAGGCCGGACCGCTGCCGGAGAGGCCCGTGACGGCGTCGAGCAGCGCCTCGCGCGGCGCGGTCCAGCAGGTGCCCACGCTCGCGAACAGCGCCTGCGCGCGCGCGAGGTCGGCCGCGCTCGCGACCGCGTTGCCGCAGATCGCGGTGGCACCGCTGCGCACGAGCGCGGGCGTGTTGGGCATCGCGCGCACGATGCGCGCCCCCGCGCCGAGTGCGGCCTCGAGCCTGGCAATCCGCACGCCGGCCGCGATCGACACCCACAGCGGACGCGCGAGCTCGGGCGCGCCCGCGAGCGCGGCGAGCGCGGTTGGCACCACCTGCGGCTTCACCGCGATCACCACGAGATCGCTGCCTGCGACGAGCGCGGCGTTGTCGTCGGTGGTGGCGAGTCCGAGCGCCTGCTCGACGTGCTTGCGGCGCGCGGGGTCCGGGTCGGCGAGCCGCAGCGAGTCCGCCCCAACGCCAGATGCGCGCAGCCCGCCCGCGAGCGCCTCGGCCATCGCGCCGGCGCCCAGGAATCCGATCCGTACTCCATGGAGTGTCGTCATGCCGGCCCCCTCGGCCCGAACAGGGCCGTGCCCACGCGGATGATCGTGGCGCCTTCCTCGATCGCCACCTCGAAATCGCCCGACATCCCCATCGAGAGCTCCACCAGTGCGGGGTAGTCGGGGCGCAGCGAATCGCGCAGCGCGCGCAGCATCGCGAATGCGGGGCGCGTGCGCTCGGCGTCGTCGCTCGCCGCCGGGATCGCCATGAGGCCCGCGATCCGCAGGTGCGGCCAGGCCGCGCTCGCAGCGAGCAGCGCGCGCACCCCTTCGGGCGCGACGCCGCCCTTCTGCGCCTCGCCGCTCGCGTTGACCTGGACGAACGCGTCGAGCGTGCGCCCGGCGGCCGCGGCGCCGCGCTCGAGTGCGTCGCCGAGCTCGCGGCGGTCGAGCGTGTGCACGGCGTCGAACAGCTCGGCGACCCCGCGCGCCTTGTTGCGCTGGAGCCGGCCGATGAAGTGCCAGCGCGGCGGCTCGGCGCCGGTTCCGGCGAGCTGCTCCGCGAGCTCGGAGCGGCGCGCCGCCGCCTCCTGGAGATAGTTCTCGCCGACGTCGGCGAGGCCTGCGCGCACGGCCTCCGCCACGCGCGCCGTCGAAGTACCCTTGGCGACGCCGAGCAGCGTCACCTGCTCGGGCGGGCGGTCCGCGCGCGCCGCCGCCGCGGCCACGCGCGCGCGCAGCGCCGCGAGCGCGTCGGCGGCGTTCACCCTGATGGCCTTCGCTCGGCCCATCTCATGGTCTTCGCTCGCCTTCGGCTCGCTGCGCGCGACTTGCGAGCGCCGCGCGCGCGCACGCGAGCAGCGCGAGCGTCTCCGCGATTGGCAGGCCGATCACGTTGCTCTCGCTGCCCTCGACGCGCGACACGAACGCGCGGCCTTCGCCCTGGAAGGCGTAGGCGCCCGCCTTGTCGAGTGGCTCGCCGCCCGCCACGTAGCGCGCGAGCTCGTCGCGCGACGCCGCGCGCAGCGTGACGAAGCTGGTCGCGCCGCACTGCCAGATCCGGCCGCCGCCCGACTCGGCGATCGCCACTTCGGTGATCACGCGATGGGTGCGGCCGGCGAGCTGCACGAGCATCTCGATCGCGTGTTCGGGATCGCGCGGCTTGCCGAACAGCACGGCGCCGAAGAGCACGCCGGTGTCGGCGCCGAGCACGAGCCGGCCGGGCTCGCCGATCGCCTCGGCCACCGCGACGGCCTTCGCGCGCGCGAGCCGGGCGAGTGTCTCCTCGGGCGCCTCGCCGCTGCGCGAGCTCTCGTCGAGGTGCGCCGGGCGCGCCTCGAAGGTGACACCTGCGCGTGCCAGCAGCTCGTGGCGGCGAGGCGATGCGCTCGCGAGCACGATCACCTCGTGCGCCGGGCTCGGGGCGAGGGGGCGAACATTTTGCGTGGACACGCGTTTGATTATGGGCGCTGCGCCGTTCGCGCTGCCACCTCCAGCTGAATCCGGTAGCCTTGGTATGCGATGGGCCGTGCAAGGCGCGCGCGTCGCGCACGAGCGACCTGGGCCGGTGTATTGCTCGTGCCCGCGCTGTGGGGCTGCGCTGCTGCCAGCCCGCTCGTTCCAGTCGATGGTGGATTTCGCAACCCGAGGCACGGCTATTTCGTCGGTGTTCCCCCGGCCGGCGATCCGCCGTGGCAGCGCGAAGAGGTCGAGGGCAGCTTGCTCGCGTTTCATCGCCCCGCCGCCGGAGCCGTGCGCATGAGCTTCTCCTCGCGCTGTGGCGAACCGCTGACGCGGCCCTCGCTGCTCGCGCGCCATCTGCGGATCGGGATCCCCGCCCACGTCGTGCGCGAGGCGGGGCCGGTCGAGGTCGGCGGGCTCGCGGGCTGGGAACAGGTGTTCGACGCAGATGCGCAGCGCGGCGCCGTGCGCGTGAAGACGGTGACGTTCGCCGCGAACGGATGTGCGCTCGACTGGGTGTTGATCGCGCGCGACGCGAGCGGATTCGAGCAGGCAGAGCGCGATTTCGACGCGTGGTGGCAGACGCTCGCGGTCGAGCCGCAGGCGAGCACGCCGGCCGCGACGGCCCAGGAAAGTCCCTCCGCGGAGCCGGCGCCGTGAGCGCGCCGACGCGCGTCGCCGCGCGCGAGGTCGTCCGGCTGGGCGACCGCGTGCTCGACGCCATCGACCGGCTCGGCCAGTTTACGCTGCTCGCCGGGCAGACCGCGCGCGCGCTGGTGCGGGCGCGTTTCCCGTGGCTCGAGGTGTTGCGCCAGCTCGAGGCGATCGGCGCGCGCTCGAGCACGATCGTGCTGCTGACGGCGCTGTTCACGGGCATGGTGCTCGCGCTGCAGACCGGCATCGCGCTCGCGCGCTTCGGCGCGAAGCCCTACGTCGGCGCGGTGGTCGGGCTTTCGCTCGCGCGCGAGCTCGGCCCGGTGCTCACGGCGCTGATGGTGGGCGGACGCGTGGGCGCCGGGATCACCGCCGAGATCGGCGCGATGCAGGTCACCGAACAGGTCGACGCGATCCGCTCGATGGGCGCGGACCCGGTGCAGAAGCTCGTGCTGCCGCGCGTGCTCGCGGCCACGCTCGCGCTGCCGCTGCTCACGATCCTCGCCGACGTGCTCGCCGTGTTCGGCGGGCTCGCGCTGTCGTGGCTGCAGTTCGGGATCGACCCGAACTTCTACCTCCAGACGATCAGCAACACGGTCAGGTTCGAAGACCTGTTCTCGGGCCTGCTCAAGACGATCGTGTTCGGCTGGCTGATCGCGATGGTGGCCTGCTCCACCGCACTCCAGACCACCGGCGGCACGGTCGGCGTCGGGCGCGCCACCACGCGCACCGTCGTGGCGGCCTCGATCGGCGTGCTCGTGACGGACTTCTTTCTGACCCAGCTGATGGTGATGTTGTGAGCGAGAGCGCGCAAGTTTCGCGCAGCGAGCCGAAGGAGAGTGAAGGCCATCAAGTGGGCGTCGTGATCGAGCTCTCGGGCGTGCACAAGGCGTTCCAGCGACAGCCCGTGCTGCGCGGCGTCGACCTGGCGATCCGCGCCGGAGAGACGTTCACGATCCTGGGCGGCTCGGGCAGCGGCAAGTCGGTGTGCCTGAAGCACATGATCGGTCTCTTGCGGCCCGATCGCGGCCGCGTGACCGTGCTCGACACCGACATCACCCACCTGCCCGAGCACGAGCTCGTCCCGATCCGCACTGCGGTGTCGATGATCTTCCAGAGCGCGGCGCTGTTCGACTCGCTCTCGGTGTACGAGAACGTCGCCTATCCGCTGCGCGAGCACACGCGCTGGTCCGAGCCCCAGATCGCGCAGCGCGTGGAGGAATCGCTCAAGGCGGTCGGGCTGCCCGGCGTAGAGCGCAAGATGCCGTCCGAGCTCTCGGGTGGCATGCGCAAGCGCGTCGGTGTCGCGCGCGGCATCGCGCTCGAGCCGCGCGTGATCCTCTACGACGAGCCCACCACGGGCCTCGACCCGGCGAACCAGCGCCGGATCGGCGAGCTGATTCGCTCGCTGCAGCAGGATCTACACGTGACCTCGGTGGTCGTCACGCACGAGCTCGAGCTCTGCTTCGCGGTCTCCGACCGCGTGGCGCTGCTCAAGGACGGGCGGATCGCCGAGCAGGGACCGGCCGAGGAGATGCGCGAGTCGCAGAATCCCGACGTGCGCGCGTTCCTCGACGGCGTCCGCGACACACCCGACGAAGAGGAGGGAGGGTATGCCCATGCAAGACCGTAACCGCACCAGCCTGATCGTGGGGACGTTCGCGCTCGCCGCACTCGGCGCCCTCGGGCTTGCGATCCTCTCCCTGTCGTCGCAGGAAGGGGTGTTCGGCGGCCGCTACCACCTCGTCGGCTACTACGACAACGTGCAGGGGCTGATCCCGAACGCGCCGGTCTGGCTCGCCGGCACGCGCGTGGGGCGCGTCGAGAGCGTGAAGTTCGTCACCCGGCCGGACGGCAAGCCCGCGGTGCAGGTGGACCTCATGGTGGACGACGACGTGCAGCAGCGGATCCGCGGCGACTCCACGGCCTCGATCGGCACGATCGGCCTGCTCGGCGACCGCTATGTCGAGATCTCGCTCGGGGCGCCGAACGAGCCGGTACTCCGGGACGGCGCCGAGATCCGCGTGGCGAACCCGGCCAACCTCGCGCGCGCGATCGACACGGGCACCGAGGCACTCGACAACATCGCCACGCTCGCGAGGAACCTCAATACGGTGGTCGTTGGCCTGCAGGGAGACAAGGGCTCCAAGAGCCTGGTGAGCTCGGTCGAATCCGTGAGCGACATCCTCGGACAGCTCCAGCACGGCGACGGCCTGCTGCACAGCCTGATCTACGACCAGTACAAGGGCGGCGGCGTGTCGAGCATCGAGAAGTCGCTCGTCACATTCGAGGGGATCCTCGACGAGGTCGCGACCGGGAACGGCCTGCTCCACAGCCTCGTGTACGAGCCGCTCACCGAGCAGGACGTGGTGCTCGAGGTGCTCGACGCGGGCGCGCGGCTCAACAGCATCCTGGCCAAGATCGACACGGGCGAGGGTACGCTCGGCTTGCTGCTGAACGATCCGACCGTCTACGAGGACCTCAAGGAGCTGCTGGGCGGCGCCCAGCGCAGCACGCTCGTGCGCACGCTGATCAATATGTCCGGCAAAGAGAAGACGGTGGACCAGTAGCGGCGATGGCCGAGCGGGAAACGCGTTCGTGGAGCCTCGCGACGGCGCGCGAGATCGCCGTCGAGGTGCGCCGGATCACCGCGGGGGCGGTCGCGGAGGTCGACGCGCTCGAGGTGCGCCGCGGCGAGATCGGCGGGGACGACAAGGCCGCGCACGTCGCGCTCGGGCAGGAGCTCGCGCGTGCGGTGGCGGGCTGGGTGCGCGCGATGGAGGCGCTCGGCGTGGAGGTGAAGGGCCGCTGGCTCGTCGACTTCGACAACGGGCGCGGCTACTACTGCTGGCGCTGGCCCGAGGAGCAGCTCGAGTACTTCCACGGCTACGACGAGGGCTTCGCCGGCCGCGTGCGGATCCAGTAGGGGGGATCGGGCTCCGATAGAGCGGATCAGCGCGCGGAGCGAGCCCGATCCGACGGCAGCGGTATCACGAGCCCCGTCACCACGCGTTCTGAATCACACGCATAGCGCCCGGCAAAATCCCGCTGCTCCGCAGCTTCGGGCGCGTCGGCGCGAACGAGCTTCGCCGCGAAGCGCCCGGCGTCGTCCGCCTCGGGGAATAGCGCGACCTCGGCGTCGCGGAATCCGATGAAGAATCCCGTCACCGGGAAGTAGGCCTTGTAGAGGCTCTCCTTCGCGGAGAAGACGATCGCGGCCCAGTGCTCCGCGCTACGCCCGGGCAGCGCGCGCAGCGCCGCGAGCTCGTGCGGCTCACAGATCCGCGCCGCCGCGCGCTCGGAGAGCGGCCGGTTGCGCTCGGCGTCGATGCCGACGCCCGCGAACGAGGCGCTGCGCGCGACCGCGGCCATGAAGAAGTCGCCGGTATGCGTGATCGATCCGATCACGCCGTCGGGAAAGCGCGGCGCGCGGCGCAGACCGCGCAGCACGGGCCCGCAGGGAACGCCGAGCTCGCGCATCGCGCGCTGCGCGCACGCGCGCCCGGCCGCGAACTGCGCGCGCCGGGCCGGGCCCATCTCGATCGTGAGCTCCGCTTCTGCAGGGTGCAGCGGATCGTCGTGCGCGCTCGGCCCGGTCGCGACGCACACGCCGGGCGGGAACAGCGCGCGGTTCACGCGTCCTCGTCGCGCCGCACGGCCCGCCGGGCGGACTTCTTCGCGCTGTGCCGGCGCTTCGCCGCGCGGCTTCGCGCGCGGGCGCCGGCGGCTGCGCGCGTCGGCACGCGCGGCGCGCGCGTGCGCAGCGCGTCGCGCACCAGCTCGGCGAGCCGCGCCCGCGCCAGCGCGCGGTTGCGCTCGCGCGAGCGGTGGGTCTGCGCGTGTACGATCAGCTCGCCCGCGCGCGTCACGCGCGCGCCGAGCCGCTCCTCGACGCGGCGCCGCGCGATCGGGTCGAGTGCGCTGCTCTCGCGCACGCGCCAGCGCAGCGTCACGCGCGTGTTCGATTTGTTCACGTGCTGGCCGCCGGGTCCGCTGGATCGGCTCGCGGTCTCCTCGAGCTCGGACGCGGGGATCACGATGCCGCGCCGCACCGGGATGTCGCCGTCGTCGGTCATGGACCGCGAGTGTAGGTAAAGCGCTCGTAAAGAAACGGGCGCTGCGGAACCCCTGGCCCGCGGAGGTGTCACTCTGTCTGCACGATGTCGCCGATTGCCGCCGTCAGGTCCCGCATGCTGCGACCGCTCTTCCTGCTCGCGATGGCCTGGGGCTCGGCGCTCATCACGTGGGGGAGCCTTCCGTACTTTCTCGGAGACGACGAACACCCGTTCATCCTCGAGAAGATCGACAACGTCCACCTCGCAAGCGAGGCAGCGTGGATCACGGCGCTCCATGTGCACGTGGTGGCCGCGGCATTCGCGCTACCGGCGTGCATTGCGCTCGTGTTGCACTCGGTGCAGCGCCGCTTCCCGCGCGTGCACCGCTGGCTCGGCCGGCTGACCGGCGCAGTCGTGCTGCTCGCGCTCGTCCCGTCGGGCGGCTATCTCGCGTTTTGGGCCAAGGGCGGCGCGCCGTCGACCGCGGGATTCCTGTCGTCCGGGGGCATCGCCGCGTTCGCAATGGTGCAGGGCGTGCGCGCGGCGCGCGCGCGCGACTACGTGGTGCACCGCCGATGCATGGCCCACGTGCTTGCGCAGCTCAGCGTGGCCGTGACATCGCGCGCCATGCTCGTGCTGTTCGATTTCGCGGGCGTGGGCCCGGAGCCGGCCTACATCGCGGCGCTGTGGGTGCCGGTGATCGCCAGCGCGCTCGCCGCCGAGCTCGCGACTTCACCGATTCGTCGCCGCACGCGTGGCAATAGGAGGAACGATGATGCGGATCGTGTTCACCTACTCGTTCGCGGCCCTGCTCGCTAGCGCCGCCCTCGCGGCGCCACCCGATGCGCGGAGCGACGGCGCGATCGTGGCCGCCGTGCAGCACGAGTTCCTCGCGCCGTTCGCCGAGTGGCGGGCGGAACACAGCAAATTCTCGCGCGCGGCCATGCCGCCGTCCGAAATGCGCGTGCGCTTGCTGAGCGAGCCGCACCAGGACGCCGAGGGTGCGGAGTTCGTCCCGTTCGCCGTCGACACCCGGCGCGTCGACGGCGAGTGGCAGGCGGCGCAGATGACGGGCTGCGTGTACGTCACATCGAGCGCGGTATACGTGAAGCGAGGCGGTGGATTCCGCGCCGCGGCCGACTACTTCGCGCTGAGAGACACGAATCCGAACACATCAGTGTGCGTGAGCCCGACCGGAAAATGAGTCCGCTCCCAGAGAGGCGTAGAAGCACGGGTGGGGGCTATCTCCGTCGTCCGCGCGGGCACTGCCAGGCGTCCGGGTCCTCTTTCTGCTTCGGGATCAATTGACATAATATCGACGACGTCTGCGAAGACTCTCTCCTGGTCGTCGAGGAAGCGAACCGAAGAGCGGTCCTCATCAGGCACGACGATGTAGTTCGGAAAGGCGGAGAGATGGCCGCTGCGAACGAGAGCAGCCTTCGCGCGACCGGCGGCGACGCTGTATTCGTAGATGTCGCGCCCACGCCGCTCGATCGGATCGAGCTCGGATTCGTCGACGCGCGTCAGCACGAGCATGGGATTCTCGGCTGGCCGTGCGGGAGCGAACGGAAAGCGGACGGACACTCGGCGCGGCTGGTCGCGATCGGAAGGCTCGTAGACCCAACTTCGCACCGCGGCTAACGCGGTGCCATCGAACAGGAACGGTGGATCGGAGGCGAGAATCACGAGGTCGGAGACGGTCCCATCGCGGGAGATTGCGAAATCCACGAGCACCTCCCCTTCGATACCTGCGGCGGATGCACCCAGGGGATAATCGGGTAGTTCGCGCGCCAACGGCTTGGCACCGTGCTCGTAGAGCGGAGATTGGCGCGCCTCATCTGCGCGCTTTCTCAGCTCCTCACGCGTAGTTCCCTGCTTCTCAAGGCGCTCGAGCTCGCGAAGTCGAAGGGCAGCCTCGAAGGCCGGGCCGCTGCGCGGCGCCTTCGCGATCAGCGCAGCGTAGCGGTCCTTCGCCGAGAGGATTTCGCCCTCGCGTTCGGCGCAGAAGGCCAGCAGCAAATCGAATGGGGTCTGCCTCTCGATCGCCACGGCGGAGAAGTCGATCCTCTCGAGCCTGTTGCGGAGCGTCGCGCAGTCGCCTCTTCCGTAGAGCTGGTAGGCCTCGATCACGAGCGAATCGGGAACGGTTGGGCTCGGACTGGCACAGCAGAGGTTCGCGGCCCCAATCAGCACGGGCAGAAGATGCCTCGCGCGCGGCGTCACGATCGATTCGAGCCGCCCGATTCTCGCGGCCGCGGGAGGATGTGCCAGCGCAGCGGCGCGCCCGGCGCGAAGTCGGCAACGACGCGGCAGCCGCCGTGGCGCTTCGCCGCCTCGGACGCGGTGCGGCGCACGGCCTCCGAGAGCGCGTTCCAGAGCTCCGCATCGATCTCCGCGGCAGACGTGAGCGGCGCGTTCGACTCCACCACGAGGTGGCCCGGGAGCTGAGGATGGACGGGTCGCACCACCCGCACGCCGCCCCCGGAGTACAGCACCTCCGGCTCCGCGTGCGGCGCGGCGGGCAGCGGCGGCACGAGCGAGGGCGGGTCGGCGCGCAGGCCCGCGGTCAGGCTCTCGCGCACGGCCGGCGGCAGCGCCGCCTCGTGCCCGTAGTTCGGGTGGGAGATCCGGATCCCGATATAACGGCCCGGCTCGGCGAGCGCCGCGGCCGCGTCTTCATCGAGCGCGAAGCGGATGTACTGCACCGCCGAGATGCGGTCCTCCTCGAGCTGCTTGGCGTCGAAGCGCGCGGGCAGCGCGCGCTCGGCCGCGCCCGCGTCCTCGAGCACCAGCGCCACGTGCTCGTCGATCCCGATCAGGCGGTCGAGCTCCGCGCGGATCCGCCCCGGCTCGGTGATCTCGACGAACAATGTGGCGGAGAGCTCGCGCGCGCCCGGCATCAGCTCGTTGTAGACGTCGAGCTCGTGCTGCACGCGCTCGGGCTCGTCGATCCGCTCGACGAAAAGCATCTCCTGGACCTGGAAGCGCAGCGTCTCGCGGTCCTCGAACACGAGCGTGACGTTCGGGCCCACCGACACGCGCCGCGCGCGCTTGTGCGCGATCACCGCACGGCGGAAGGCGTCGCGCACATCCGCGTAGGCGGCGAGCGGGACGATCTCCTCGCGCGCGAGCGGCCTCATTCCGCGGGCAGGCCGTAGGCGTGGCGCAGCAGCACGACGGGGTGCACTGCGGCGCGCCCGAGCCCCTCCTGGATCCGCAGCGCGGAGAGCGGGCAATCGGTGGCCACGTGGTCGGGCTGCGCGTCGCGGATCCGCGCCAGCATCGGGGCGGCCACCCGCAGCGAGAGCTCGTGGAAGCGCGCCTGCATGCCCCACGTGCCGTCGACGCCCGAGCACGCGTCGATCACCGTGACTTCCGCGCCCGCGAGCTGGAGCAGGTCGCGCGCGCGGAAGCCGATGTTCTGGTGCCGCAGGTGGCAGGGCGCCTGATAGGCGACGCGCCCGAGCGGCTGGGAGAAGTCGCGCTTCAGCTTCTTCGCGCGCGCGAGGTGGTAGAGATATTCGATCGCGTCGCGCGTCGCCTCGGACACGCGCTGCGCCGCGGTGGTTCCGAGCAGCTTCGGATACTCCTCCTTGAGCATCAGCGAGCAGGACGGCCCCGGCACCACGATCTCGGCGCCCTGGTCGACGAACGGCAGCAGGTCCGCGACGTTGCGCTCGGCGTTGCGCTGCGCGGCCTCGAGATCACCGGTGTCGGTGAACGGCATCCCGCAGCAGCGCTCGTAGCAGAGTTCGACACGCACGTCGCTGTGCTCGAGCACGACGGTGAGCGAGCGCCCGGCGATCGGATCGCTGTAGTTCACGCTGCAGGTGGT
>Ga0066710_100005009_pt1 | contig 11924 bp, 12 predicted proteins | sample GraSoiAngelo_159_FD_79666 | JGI IMG/M metagenome (GOLD analysis project Ga0066710, IMG submission 79666) | Grasslands soil microbial communities from the Angelo Coastal Reserve, California, USA - 14_1009_16_40cm | ecosystem: Environmental > Terrestrial > Soil > Grasslands | place: USA... | reverse complement strand
GTGAACCGGCGAAGGGGCTCGGGTGTGAACCGCCGCACCCTGCGGTCGCCGGGCCCTCTCAGACGGAGCGACGGGCCCCGGCGCGCGGTCCCCAGCGCGGTGGGTGGGAGCGAAGCGGAGGGGAGGCATCGCGCCGCGACGCCGGACCCGTGCCCGGCGACCGCAGGGCGCGGCGGTTCACACAGGGGATGCTTCGGGCGGCGCCCTCGGACTCGCGGGGGGCGGCGTGCTATAGTTTTCCCCCCCGAGGGCGATCGGCCATGCTCCCCCTGAAAGATGACAACCCGACGCGCATCGTGCCGTTCATCACGGTGTCGCTCATCGCCCTCAACGTGGCGGTCTTCTTCTGGACGCTCTTCCTGCCACCCGTGGCGCAGAAGGAGGCCATCCTGAGGCTGGCGATCGTCCCGTACCGGATCACGCATCTCGACGCGGGCAATCCCGCCTCGCTCCTGGCCGGCGCGCGCAGCTTCGTGGCGGCCATGTTCCTGCACGGTGACATCCTGCACATCGCCGGGAACATGCTCTACCTGTGGATCTTCGGCAACAACATCGAAGAAGCGATGGGGCACGGCCGCTTCCTGCTCTTCTACTTCCTCTGCGGGCTCGTCGCCTCGTTCACGCAGATCGCGGCCTCTCCGTCCTCGCGCCTTCCGATGATCGGGGCCAGCGGCGCCATCGCCGGGGTCCTGGCCGCGTACCTGGTGCTCTTCCCCACGGCGCGGGTCTTCACCCTGATCTTCCTGCTGGTCTTCGTGCGGGTGGTGCCGATCCCCGCGGTGATCGTGCTCGGGGTCTGGTTCCTGCTGCAGCTCCTGAGCGCCGGGAGCCTCGCGGAAGGGGGGGTGGCGTTCTTCGCCCACATCGGCGGCTTCGTGGCCGGACTGGCCCTGGTGGTGCCGTTCCGGCGCCGGCGGACTCGACAGGCGCTCTACTGACGCGCGGGCCTGGGAGCCTGTCCGGGAGGGGCGAGTGTGCCGGGTCAGAGCCCGACGCCGAGATCGGCGAGGGTCCGGCGCACCTTCTCGTGCAGTGATTCGAGCGTACCTTCGTTGTCGATCCGCACGTCGGCCAGCGCCAGGGTCGCCATGAGCTGCTGGCCGGCTTCCGTCGTCGAGTTCTCCCGGGCTTCCTTGCGCGCGAATTCCTCGAGCGTTGCGCCGTCTCCCGTCCGGCCCCGGAGCAGGGAGCGCTCGAAGCGCAGCGGCCGCGGGGCGTCGACACCGATCAGGTAGAAGCGCTCGATCCGGCGCAGCTCGGCGACCTCGCCGGGATTGCGGATCGAGTCCACGACCTCGCGCGCTCCGAGGAGCGGGATGACGCGGCGCGCCAGCGCCCCGGGCCCGTCCTGCGTGCGCATGCGCACGCCGATTTGGATCAGGTTGTCGCGGGTGTGATCGAGCCCGAGCCGGGTGGCTTCCTCGCGCACCACGTCCGAGAGGGAGTGGACTCCAAAGCCGTGGCCGGCGAGGAATTTCGCCACCTCACCCTTGCCGGAGGCGTTGGGGCCGGTCAGCCCGATGACGAGGGCCGGCGGGGATCCGGAGGGCGCGATTCTCAGTTCTCCTCGGATCCCGGGGCTGCGCCGTCCGAGGGAGGTGCTTCTTCGACTGTCGGCTCGTTCTGCGTCGCGGCGTCGTCCCCGGCGTCGGCTGGGGCGTTCGCGTCCTGGCTCGCGGGGGGCGGAGGCGGCGGCGCCGCGGCGGGCTGCTGTGTCTGCGCGGGGGCCGTGGCCGCGTCGGGCGGTGGCTGGTAGCCGTACAGGACCGGCCGTCCCCGCCCGCGCCCGCGCCCGCCCATCCCCGGTCGGCCGCCGGCACGCGCCGGACCGCCCAGGCCGGGGCCGGGCATCGCACCTGCGGGGCCGCGGCCGCCCATCCCAGGACCCATGCCGGTCGCCTGGCGCGGGTAGGCCGGGGTGGCCGCACCACCTCCGTCGTTCCCGACAGCGAGCGGGCGGAGGCCGGCCAGACCCTGCGCCCCCAGCTGTGGAACGCCGCCCATGCCGGGACCGAGCGCCGTGGGGAGGGGTCGCGGGAGCCCGATGGCCGGTGGAACGCCGGTCCCCGGGATGCCGGCTCCCGGATTGCCTGACGGTGCCGTGGAAGCGACCGGCTGCTCGACCGGGGCAGGCGCGGGTGCGATGGCCGCGACCGGAGCCCCCGCGGCCGAGACCTCGTACTCCTCGATGCGCACGATCTGCTCGGTCGGCACGCCCATGCGGCCGCCACCATCCATTTCGAGGACGGTGAACTTGTCCCCTTTTTCGACGCTCTTCACCATGATGGCCTTGCCGTTCACGAAGTAGACCACCTGGTCGGCGAAAGCCGCCGGCAGGCTACCGAGGCATAGGGCCAGAGGCAGGGCGGTTGTCAAACGAAGGAGGCCGCTACCCTTCCGATTCCATGTCATGGTCGTCACCTCTCGGGCCGCGAAGCGGATGTGCGGGAAACGCAGCCATTCTCCCCCCGATCCGTCCGAAAGTAAACCCTGGCCCCCGAAGCTCAACCGGAGTTTACGGCGAAACCCCGGTCCTGGCAACGGGTTTCCGGCCTTACGATTCCGTGACGGAGACCCCGCCCTGGACGTAGCGGGCGTCGAGGATCCGGGTCCCCAGCCCCGCCATGCACTCCCGGACGGCCTCCCGGCGCCCTTCGCGGGCCCAGAAGACCAGGCAGCCCCCGCCCCCGGCCCCGCAGACCTTGCCCGCCACGGCCCCGGCCTTGCGGCCGGCCTCGATCAGGGCGTCGATGGCCGGCGTGCTCACGGTGTCCGACAGGTCGCGGCGGGCCTTCCACTCGCGCCCCAGGGATTCGCCGGCCCCGTCCCAATCCGCGGCCTCGAGCGCCGCGCGCATGTCGTGGCTGGCGCGGTTCACCTTTTCCAGGGCTTCGATGACGCGGCGGTCGCCGTCGAGGTGGCGCTTGAGCATGTCCCAGTTCGAGACGCCGGAGGAGCGCGACACCCCCGTGTAGACGAGCACGGTCCGGCGGCCGAGCGCCTCGAGGTCGACCGGGAGCCGCTCCACCTTCGTCCCCTCGACGGTGTAGTGCAGCGCCAGCACGCCTCCTTCGAGGGCGGGATGATAGTCCTGCTCGCCCGTCGGGATGCGCAAGACCTGGGTCTCGATGGCGCGCGTCAGCGCCAGGAGGCGCTCCCCGGCGAGGCCGCGCCCCACGAAACGGTCCAAGGCGCTCGCCAAGGCGATGCCAAGCGCCGACGAGCCGCCGAGCCCCGAGCCCGCGGGGGCCTGGCAATCGGTGGTGATCCGGCACGCGGGCCCGGGCCCGCCGCGCGCCCCATCTTCTTCCGGGCCTCCCGGGTCGAGGAAGTGGGCCGCCAGGCGGAGGAGGAACTCGATCTCGGACGGGGCGCCCGTGATCGCCTCGCGCAGTTGCCGCGCCGAGCCGTAGCGCCCGCTTGCGCCGCGGTCCGCCGCGACGACTTCGATGCCGCCGTCCGTCTTTTCTTCCAGGCGCGCCAGCGCGAAAAGGTCGATGGCGGCGTTGACCGTCACGGGCCGCTCGTGCAGCAGGTAGAGGGGCCAGATGTCGATGGTGCCGCCCGCGAGATCGATGCGGGTCGGAGCGCGCGCCTCGATGCGTCGGGCCACGGCGATCCCTCCAGCGAGCCCGGCCATCATATCCGCCCGGCCGAACGAGGGTCAACCGACGCAGCCTTCTGACGGCGGCGCGTTGCGGACGGACGATCTGTGTGCTACCATCCGGCTTCTTTTTGGCGTGTGCCGCGTAGCCGCGTTCCGGGCCAACCTTCATGCAGACCCTGACATCGCCGAGCCGGGCCGAGCGGCTGACCACTTGGCTCGTGTCCGCTGCCGTCTTCCTCATCCCCCCGGTGCACAGCGGCTCCCTGGCCGACCCGTTCGCCTTGCCCAAGGAGATCCTGATCATGGTGACGGCGCTTCTGCTCGGCGCCATCGCCATCACCTCTTTCCTGTTCGAAGACGGCACCCCGGGGACGAGATTGCCGGCCCTCTGGATAGCCCTGGCCTTCCTGCTCTGCGCCGCGGCCGCGGTGCTTCCGGCCACGAACCGCGGGCTGGCGGTCCGGGGCCTCGTGCACCTCGCCGCCCAGGTGGCGGTCTTCTGGGGAGTGTCCCGCTTCGTGAGGCGGCCGTCCGGCGCCGCGCCGATCCTGTGGGCCGCCCTGGCGTCGGCCTCGCTGGTCGCCCTGGGGGCTCTGGCGCAGATTTTCGTGCCGGGGATCTCCCTCCGCCTGGCGGGGGTCTCGATCCTCCCGCCGGGGAGCGGCGGGGCGACGCTCGGGGGGGCGGGGATCGCGGTGCAGGTGCTGATCCTGGCCCTGCCGGCGGGGCTGGCGGCCGCGGGCCTGTCGTCGGTGCGCGGGCGGCTCTTGGCGGGCGCTCTCCTCGGGCTGGTGGCCAGCGCGGTGGTCTTCATCGGCCGGCCGGAGGGCTGGATCATCGGAGGGATCGCCGCCGGCCTGCTCCTGCTGGCCCGCCTCGTTTTGGTGGCCCTGGACGGCCGTCGCTGGGGCGACCTCGCCCCCGATCTCGGGGGCGCGAGCCTGCGCGCCTTCCTGGTCGGCGCACTGGTGCCGATCGTCCTCGTCGCGCTGGCGCGCTCTGCGGCGCTGCTGCCCGGCGGGCGGCCCGTCTCGCCGCTGGACGGCGTCTCGCTTCTGGTGCCGACCAGCGGCGATCCCGTGGCCGACAGGCTGGCGGCGGCGCGGGGGACGGCCGCGCTGCTGCTGCGGCATCCCTTCGGAGTCGGGCCGGAGACCTGGCGCCACGCCTTCCTGGAAGTCGCCTGGACCGCGGTCCCGAACTCTCCGTTCACGCTCAGCCACCAGGCGATGCACGCCGGCAACGCCTTCCTCGAGATGGCGGCCGAGACGGGGATCCCGGGAGGGATCGCCTTCGCGCTGCTGTTCCTGGTCCTCCTCGCCCAGGCCGCGCTCGCGGCGTCGAAAGCCAGGGACGCCTGGCGCCCGGTCGCCTTCGCCTGCCTGATGCTTCTCATGGCGACCGGTCTCGCCGCCTTTCTAGGCGGGGCGTTCCAGGAGCCGGCGATCGCCCTGACCTTCTGGGTCGCGGCGGGCCTGACCCATGGGGCGCTCGCCGCCGCGGGTGAGAGCGAGGGCATCCCGCGCCTGCTGAGGCCGGGCGCACGCCCCTCACCGCCGCTGGTGTTGCGGCGGCGCGGCCCGGGATACGCGGCCGCGCTCGTCTGGAGCGCCTCGGCGATCCTCCTCGCGTGGGACGTCGCGGGACGCGTGGCGGCGTCCCGCCTCTCCCTCCTCGGCCAGAGCGCTTACTACTCCGGGCAGTACCAGCAGGCGCTGCTCGCCTTCGGGCAGCCGGCGGCGCGCCTCTCCCCCGATCACCTGCCGCGCGTCCTGGCCGCCGGCGCCTACCTGCGCCTGGGCTTCTACGACCAGGCGCAGCGCGAATTCGGCGAGGCGCTCGCCCGCTCCCCTTACTTCATCGGCGCCTTCCTCGGCCGCGCCGCGGCCCGCCAGGCGCTCGGCTATTACGATTTGGCGGAGGAGGACCTGCAGGCGGCGCTGCGCCTGTGGCCCGGCAATCCCGACGTCCACGTGGCGCTCGGGAAGCTGGACAGCGCGCGCGGCCGCCCCGACGCGGCCCTCGACGCGTACCGCAAGGCGCTGCAGATCGCGCCCTCCCTGGCGGAGCCGTATTCCCTCATGGGGAACATCTTCATGCGCCGCGGGCAGATCGACGAGGCGATCGAGGCCTACCGCATCTGCCTGACCAAGAACCCGCGCTTCCCGAAGCTCAACGTCAGCCTGGGGGAGGCCTTCTTGAAGAAGGGCCTGCCGGAGATGGCCCTGCGCTACTACCAGGCCGCGGCGTCCCTCGACGAGAAGGAGGTGCAGCCGCGTCTGCTCATCGCCAATACCTACCACCTGCTCGGCCAGTTCTGCGAGGCCAGGGAGGCGCTCGAGGCGGCGCGCGACCTCGAGACCGACACGCCGAAACGGAAGGAGATCCTGGACCTCATCCACGAGGTCGAGCCGGGATGCGCCAAGCAGCTCAGGAAGCAGGCCCGACAGAGGTGAGGCCGGCGCAGGCGAAACCGGAATCGCCCTGAGGGGCCGTCCCCCTATTCGATCCAGATCTCCACGCGCCCCTCGTCGTCCTCCGCCTCCAGGAGCTTGCCGGCCCCGGCCTTCTCGATCGCCTGGAAGATGTGGTCGAGATCGATTCCCTTCTTCTCGGCTTCCTGGCGCAGCTCCAGCCGCTGCTCCTCGTCCACCGCGTCGAGGAGCATGCGGGCGAAGGCGATCGGCAGGTTGATCTTCAGATCGTAGCGCCCGGCCTTCTTGTCGTACACCGTCATGCGGATCAGGGTCGGGGCCTTCTTCCCCCCCGGCCGCGCGCCCTCCACCGGCGCGCCCGGGGCGCCGCGCGGCGCCGCCGGCTGCGGCACCTCCTTCGGATCGATCTTGAGGATGGCGATCAGCACCTCGTCGCGGATCTCCGGGTCGGTCTCGCGGTCGTAGGCGCGCTTGAGGAGCGGCAGCGCCCGGCGCCGCACTCCGGCGTCCGGGACGTCGCTCGCCCGGATGGCGGCCTGCGTCACGACGTTCGGCGAGCGGCTGCCGAGCCCCTCGCGCAGGAGCGTCACGCACTCGCCGCCGGCCCGGCCGCGCGCGTCGCAGGCGAGACGGAAGAGATCGGACCAGGCCTCCTCGACCAGGACCTTCTCGTCCGGGTAGTCGACGAGAAAGCGGCGGTAGGCGGCCGGCGCCTCCGCCTGTCGATCGGGCAGGTGGGACAGCGCCGTGGCGCGGTAGAAGGCGGCCTGGGCCATCGCGGCGCCGCGCGGGAACTGCCGCAGGATCTCCTCGCAGCCGCGCAGCACGGCGGGCCAGTCCTGGTCGAACACGTCCACCTTGAGCTGCCGGAAGAGCGCTTCCTCGGGCGCGGCCGGGGCCGAGGCCGCGCACGCCCAGGGCAGGGCGAGGACGACGGCGACGGTTCTCAGGAAGCGATCAGGCACGCGGCGCCCTCCCCTGCATCTCGCGTGTCACCAGGTCGATGCGCAGCAGGATGCGACGCCGCTCAATCTCCGCGTGCAGATCGTGGAGCTGGCGCGCGCTGGCGCAGTCGCGCAGGGACGCCACCTGCATCAGCAGCGCTTCGAGCTGAGCGAGCAACGCCGCCAGGCGTTCGTCCCCCGCGCCCGTCAGGGTCCCCTGGTACAGGTTCATCCGGCGCAGGAGGTCGGCGCTGCGCTCCTTCTCGAGACGGATGTCGAACGCCGCGTCTGACTTGCGGCAGGCCATGTGCGGCCGGGCGAGGTTCACCAGGACCTCGCGTCCCGCGGCCAGGTCGCGCTCCGCGCGCCGCCGCGCCAGCCGCCCCTGGACCACCCGCAGCGCGTCGGGCGTGGTGCCGCCCGGCGCGGCGTCCGTTCCAGCGTCCCCCGGGCCCGCCGGGACGAGGCGCGCCTCGCCCCGTCCGGGGGCGGCCGGGCGCAGGAGGGCCAGGGCCACTGCCGCGACGATCGCCGCCGCGGCCGCTGCGCCCGCCCAGCGGAGCGGCAGGGGCCAGTGCGCGAGGCGCCCCGCTTGCCGGGCCGCCGCGGCCCCGCGCGCCCGCGTCGCGATGCGGCGGGCAAGCGCCGGCCAGTCGACCTCCGCCTCGCGCGGGAAGGCGGACTCCGCCCGCACCATGCCGAGGAGGCGCCGCGTCGATTCCCACGCGGCGGAGCAGGCGAGGCAACCCGAGAGATGGCGCTCGACCGCGCGAGCGTCGGCCTCGCCGAGCGCGCCGTAGTAGCGCAAGGGCAGCGAGGCGCGCGTGCGGCGGCACTCCCGTGCGGCGCGTCTCCTCACGTCTCGCCCTCCGCGCCCGAAGGCGGGGCCGGCACGGCCCCGGCCAGCAGGCGGTCGCGCACGGCGGCGGCGGCGCGGTGCAGCGACGACTTGACGGTACCCAGGGCGCAGCCGAGCGCCGCCGCGATCTCCTGCAGGCTTTGCTCCTCGAAGTGGCGCAGAACGAACACCTCCCGCTGGCGCGGCGGCAAGGTCGCCACCGCCTCCTCCACGCGGCACCTCAGCTCCCGCCCCTCCTGGTCCCGGTGCGGGTCGTCGGGCGAGCGGCCCTCGTGCCGGCCCTCCACCGGCCCGTCCTCGCGCCCGGGGTCGAGCGGCTCGGTCGGGCGCGCGCGCCGGTGACGCAGCCGGTCGATGCAGTGGTTTGCCAGAATGCGCGACGCCCAGGTGAACGGATGCGAATCGGGCCGGTAGCGGCGCCGGGCGACGAAGACCTTCACCATGGCCTCCTGCACCGCGTCGAGCGCGTCCTCGTGGTTGCGCAGGTAGCCGTAGGCCAGCCGGTAGAGCCGCCTCTGGTACCGCTCGACGAACCGCTCAAAGGCTCCCTCCCGGTCGGTCCGGACTCCCTCCATCAGGCCGAAGTCGTCCGGCTCCAAGCCCCCCTCCCCCGTGCCCTCACCGATCCGAACGGAAGGAGCCGCCCCGGGGTTTACCGGCGCAGGCGCTCCGCGATGAAATCCTCGAGGACGGCGCGGGCCTCCGCCGGCACGTCGTCGAAGCGCACGCCGACGCCCGGCAGGAGGTGGCTGCCGGCCGAGCTGCCGATGACCCGGCGCACCTCGGCCCCCAGCACGAGCGGCGGCCGCCCCCCGGGAAGGTGCAGGGTGAGCCGCAGTCGCGTGCCGGAGGGGAAAGGGCGCGGGCTCTTCAGGAACGTGCCGTGGGGGCTCAGGTCCTTGGTGAAGGCGGTGTAGGTCGCCGTCCCGACCTGAAGCTCCGTCCGCACGCTCACCGGGATGCGATGCTCCTGGCGCTCGAGCAGGTCGACGAACCGGCGCACCTGTTCGAGGAACGCCTCCTGCGTGACCGGCTTGGCGACGACGGCGTCGCAGCCGGCGGCGTGGCACTCATCCTGCCGCTCCGCGGGGGCCAGCAGCACCACCGGGATGGCGCGCAGCAGCGGGTCGTCCTTGAGCGCGCGGCAGATCGCGAGACCATCGGCCCCGGGCAGGCCGGCGTCGAGGAAGACCAGGCCGGGCCGCTCCTTGCGGCACAGGGCCAGGGCCTCCGCGCCCGTGCGGGCGGTGAGCACGCGGCAGGTCGCGCGCTTGAGGTAGTTCTTGAGCAGGTCGAGGAAGCGACGCACCTCGTCGACCAGCAGGATGCGGGCGATGGCCTCGCCGTCGGGCGGCGAAGCGGCGGTCCGGCCGGAGGAGCGGCGTACCATCTAGCCGCCGCCCGCCCCGCGGCGCTCCAGGGTGTAGCCGACGAGGAAGAGGACGGCGCCGATCAGCAGCCATCCCAGCTCGGCGTCCATGTCCTGCTCGCCGAAGCCGTAGACGAACAGCGCGACGCCCAGCGTGAGCATGCCGGCCACCTCGAGGATCTTGCCGAGGACGAAGGCGTAGGACATGGCGGCGCCACTCTAGCGCAACCCGCGCGGCACGGGCAATGTAGGATCGGCGGGCGCGTCCGGCCGTAGGGATGCGTCCGGGGAGGAGTCCATGAAGGCATCCGGGGCGGGCAGGGCGGTGCCGCGCAGCGTGGCGATCATCGGAGGCGGGCCGGCGGGGGCGCAGTGCGCGCGCCGGCTGGCGGAGGCCGGGTTGGCGGCCACCCTATTCGAGCCGCGCATCGCGTTCGAGAAGCCGTGCGGCGGCGGCGTCCCGGCCCGCGCCATGGCGCGCTTCCCCTTTCTTCTCGACCCGCGGCTGCCGGTGAAGGCGATCGGCACCTGCGCCCTGGTGGCCCCCTCGGGCCGCGAGACGGAGCTCCCGCTGCCCGATCCTCTTTACGTCTTCAGCCGCGCCGACCTCCACACGCACTTGATCGATCGCGCCCTCGCCGCCGGCGCGCGCCTCGAGCGTGCGCGCGTGCTCTCCTTCAGCCGGGAGGGGGCCGGAGTGGGCCGGGGCGGCGCGGACGGCTGGAGGCTGCGCACCGCCGGCGCGGTGCATGGGCCGTTCGATTACCTGGTCGGGGCGGACGGGGCGTCCGGCGGCGTCGGCCGCAGCTTGGCCGGCGGCCCGCGGCAGGGCGGCTTGACGCAAGGGATCGGTTACTACGTGCCCGGCCTGGTGGAGGAGCGGATCACCCTGAAGTTCTACGAAGGCCTCCATGGGTACCTCTGGGTCTTCCCGCGCGGCGACCATGCCTCCGCCGGGATCTGCGGCACCTTGGGCGAGCGGCCGGTCGCCGATCTACGGGCGCTCATGGACCGTTGGCTCGCCGAGCGCTACGGCCCCGGGATCCCGGAGCGCTCGGAGCGCTACGCGGCGCTCATCCCCGGCGCGCTCCCCGGGACAGGCCAGGCCCCTCTGCAGGGGGACGGCTGGGCCCTGGTGGGGGACGCGACGCGGCTGGTCGATCCCCTCACGCGCGAGGGGATCTACTACGCCATGCTGTCGGGCGAGATGCTCGCCGACGCGCTGGCCCGCGGGCGCCCTGGTGAGTACGCCGCCGCCTGGAGATCCCGGCAGTCGGAGGAGCTGGCCTGGGCGGGGCGGCACGCGGAAGGTTTTTTCGACAGGCGCTTCAGCGAGCGCCTCGTGGCGCTGTGCGCCGCCAGCCCACGGCTGGCGCGCGTCCTCGCCGACCTGATCAGCGGGCGGCAGCCGTACCGCGGATTGAAGCGTCGCCTGCTGCTGGCGGCGCCCCTCGTCGCCGTCGAAGCCTTGCTGCGCCTCAGGCGCGTTCGTGGCAGGAGAAGCACTGATCGTTCAGGGGATGGTTGCGGTCCCGCGGACGCTTCCCGGCCGGGCCATGGCACGCAAGGCACCCCGCCGGCTCGAAGGTCCTCACGTGATCGGCGTCGGCCGGAATCGGCGGCCGGCGGTGCGTGACCGTGTAGACGACCAGGAGCGTGGGGACGGCCAGGGCCACCGCGAGGAAGACGGCCAGCCTGACGCCGGCGCCCCCCTCGTGGCTCACCGCGAACGCCCCGCTCCGCTCACGACGGCCGGTCGACCCGGCGCTTCTGGACGTGCGTGGAGATCTTCTCGGTGGCCAGGACCTTCCCCTGCAGGAAGGCGTCCTCGGCGATCGCCACGATCGAGGCGCGGATGTCGCCGCGCATCCGGCCGGTCGGGCGCAGCTCGAACTTGCGCGCCACGACGACCTTTCCCTCGACGGTCCCCTCGACGATCAGATTTTCGGCGGTGATGTCGCCGCGCACCGAGGCCTTCGGCTCGATGACCACCGAGCCGGAAGTCGTGACGTTCCCTTCGACCCTGCCGCGCAGCCGGATGTTCTCCTCGGAGACGATCTCGCCGACCAGGATGATGTCCCGGTCGACCAGCGTCAGGTGGTCGTCCGGTCCATCCTCGATCAGCGCGGCGTGGCGGCGGTCCTTGAAGAGGGGCATGGGCGCTCCCCGGAAGGGGCGATGATAGCAGCCCCCCCATCGTGGATCAACCGCCGGGTCGCCCGCCGGCCGGACATGTCGCCTGGAGACGCGCGGCGCCGGGAGGCGCCCCGCTCAGCTCTGGGTCCCTTCGGGCCATTGGAAGAAGTGGCCGTCCACGAAGAGGATGTCGCAGTTGAAGTCGGTGGTCATGCCGCCGGTCCGGGTGCTCGCGGTGCCGTCCTTCCCGAGGCTGGTCACCGTGTAGTCGGAGCCGCTCGACGTGGTCGCGGCCTCCCACGGGTTGCTCCAGCCGTCCGCGTCGGGGGGGTTCTTGATGAAGTAGGGGTTGATGATCCCCTTGAGGGTGGGCCAGTCCGGCATGCTCATCGGGTACTTCGCCGTGTCCACGGCGTACGACTCGACGGCGGAGCAGATCGTCCTCAGGTCGGACATCGACCGCTTCTGCTTTCCCTTGTCGACGGCGTTCATCAGGTTGGGGATGGCGATCGCCGCGATGATGCCGATGATCGCCACGACGATCAGGAGCTCGATCAGCGTGAACCCCCGTTCG
>Ga0066710_100005008_pt1 | contig 11926 bp, 9 predicted proteins | sample GraSoiAngelo_159_FD_79666 | JGI IMG/M metagenome (GOLD analysis project Ga0066710, IMG submission 79666) | Grasslands soil microbial communities from the Angelo Coastal Reserve, California, USA - 14_1009_16_40cm | ecosystem: Environmental > Terrestrial > Soil > Grasslands | place: USA... | reverse complement strand
TGTAGTCGACCTTCTTGGGCTCGACCTTGCGCAACAGGTCCGGATACACGAACGCGCCGTAGTCGATCGGCTTGGTGAGCTTGCCCTGTTGCTTGAGCTGCGACTCGGCCAGCCGGAACATGTTGATGGTGGTCGCACCCAGCTCCATGTCGAAGGTGAGCTTGGTCATGAGCTGCTCCACCATCGGCGGGTCCAGGTTCTTGAGAAAATCGGACACGTCCTTGGCGGCGCGCTTGCGGTCCTTGTTGATCATCTCCGTCGCTTCCACCAGCGCGCGCATGAACCCGTCCGCCTGCGCCGGGTTCTTCCGAATCCATCCGAGGTTCATGTAGATGTACACGCCCTGCTCCAGGATGCCCTCCTGGTCCTTGAGCACCCTGGTGTTCTTGACGGCCGCCAGACCGCGGCTCACCCAGGGTTCCCAGACGGCGAAGGCGTCGATGTTGCCGCGCTCGAGCGCCGCGACCATCTCCGGCGCCTCGACGTTGACCACCGTGTAGTCGGCCGCGTTGAGCTTGAGCTTATCGATCATGGCCAGCCAGAACACCTCGCCACCGGAGCCCCGGGCCACGCCCACTTTCTTGCCTTTGAGCTGATCCAGGTTGTCGATGTTGCGTCCCACGACGGCGATCCACCGCACCAGACGGGTGGCTTGGGCGACGACGACGACGTTCGGGTCCAGGTTATGGTTGGCGACTCCGGCAATCTCCGAGCCGAAGGCCGATTCGATCTGCCCGTTGATGAGGAAGGACACCATCGCCGAGCCGGACGGTCCCGTGTTGATGCGCACGTCCAGCCCGTGCTTCTTGAACAGGCCTTCCTGCTGGGCCACGTAATAGGCGGAAAACACCGGATCCACCCCGGTGGCGATGGTCATCTTGGTCTGCGCCCACGCCGCGCCGCTCCAGGTCAGCAGGCTCAGCACGAGCAGGCATCGGGCACTGAGTGTCATCATGAACGTCGCCCTCCTAGGTCGCCGGCGAATACTTGCCCGCGAAGGTATAGATGCTCCACCGGAACATGCGATCCACCACGAAGCCGAGCAGCCCCAGCGTGACCAGAGAGACGAAGATCTCGTCCACCAGCATGAACAGCCGCCCGTCCCAGAGCATCTTGCCGAGCCCGTCGTTCGCGGCGATCAACTCGGCGGCCACGATCGTGGTGAACGAATTGCCCATCGCCAGGCGCATCCCGGTGAGGATATAGGGAACGGTCGCCGGCATCGCCACGTGAATGAAGATCTGTGCGCGCGTCGCGCCCAGCGATTGCGCGGCCCGGATCTTGTCGGGCGCGATGGCCGAGACGCCCGCCGCCGTGTTCAGGATGACGATGAAGATCGTCGTGTAGATGATGAGAAAGATCTTGGAGGCCTCGCCGATCCCGAACCAGATGACCGCCACGGTGATCATGGCCACCGACGGGATGAACCGCAGGAACTCGGTGTATGGTTCCAGGACCCTGCGCACGGGCCGGAACGAGCCCATCGCCAGCCCGATCGGAATGCCCAGCAGCGAGCCGGCAATGAACCCGGCCAGGATGCGCTGGAGGCTAGCCGAGAGGTGCTCCAGCAACACGCCGTTGCGCACCAGCAGCACGCCCTTCCTGAACACCACGGTCGGCGGCGGGAAGAGGACGGAGCTGACCAGGTAGAGGGATGCCAGCTGCCAGATGACGAACAGGCTGATGAACCCGAGCACGTAACCGCCGTACCCGCTCAACGCGCGGCGCGCGGCGCCGTCGGAGTCTCGGATCACGACGCGCCCGCGATGGATTTGGCGACTTCGTCCCGGATCATCTCGTAGACCGCCTTGTAGTACCGGAGAAATGCGTCGTCGGTGCGGCTGCGGGCCCCGTTCAGCGCCACCTCCACCACACCCTTGACCTGCGAGCGGGGGCCGGCGCGCATCACGCCGATCCGCTTGCCGAGCGTGACCGCCTCGTCGATGTCGTGGGTGATGAACAGAACGGTCGTGCGCGTAGCCTGCCAGATGCGGGCCAGCTCCACCTGCATCAGCGAGCGGGTCTGCGCATCCAGCGCCGCGAAGGGCTCGTCCATGAGCAGCATCTTCGGCTCGTTCACCAGCACCCGCGCGATCTGGATGCGCTGCTTCATCCCTCCGGACAGCTCGGCCGGATACTTCTGCTCCTGCCCCCTGAGACCGACCAGCTCGAGGTAGCGCAGCGCGCGCTCGCGCCGCTCCGCCTTGCCCACGTGCCGCATGCGCAGCCCGAACTCGACGTTCTCCACGGCGGTCAGCCAGCCGTAAAGCGAGTCGTCTCCTTGAAAGACCACCCCTCGGTCCCGACTGGCGCCCGTCACCGGGCGACCCTCCATCAGGATCTGGCCCGTCGTCGGGGTCTCGAAGCCCGCCAGCATCTTGAGCACGGTCGTCTTGCCGCAGCCGCTGGGGCCGAGCAGGCAGAAGAACTCTCCGGGCTCGATCTCGACGTTGAAGTGCTCCACCGCCGGGTAGTCGACGCCCTGCAGCGACCGATAGGTCTTCTCGACATCGAGGAACGATACCAGCGGCATTGGCGTCCGCCCTCGCCGGGCGGCTCAGCCTAACACCCGCCGACTCAGTCCAGCCAATCCTGCTCTTTGAGCTTGCGGGGCAGGTACTTCTTGGTGAGGAACTGGAAATCTTTGTTGGCGAGCGCGTCGAGCTCGTACTTGAGCCCGCTCGAGAGCATCCGCTTGATCTCGGCCTGCCAGCTCTTCTTCTGGAACCACGTGTAGCCGAGGAGCTCCTTGGCCCGCGCGACGTCCTTGTCGTTGAGCTTGATGCCCACGTTGCGCGGGAGCTCGTACGCTTCGGGATCGGCGCTCGAGAGCCCGACGAACTTGGCCTTCGGGATGGCCATGCGCTGGCTCTCGAAGGCGAGGTTGATCGAGCCCTGCTTGATGACCGAGTAGATGTAGTAGCCCCACGGGTCGTTGTCGACCAGGACGTAGACGGGGAGCCTCTTCTCCTCGTGCAGCCGCCGCGCCAGACGCCGAACGCCGCGGGGCGGCTGCCCGTTGCCCGTCAGCAGCACGCAGTTGTACCGGCGCCAGAACTTGTCCTCGGAGAGGCGATTCCACTGGGTGCCCTTCTCGACCAGGAGCAAGAAATCGGCGGTGCACTGCCTGATCTGCAGATACTCCGGCTCGACGATCGACGGCACGGAGTAGCCGCCCTTCCCGAGCCGCGCGCAATCCACCCGGTCGCCGTCGTCGACCAGCACCAGCGGCCCCACGATGGAGCCGGCGTTCTCCGCGCGCACGTGCAGCTCCTCGCGCAGCGCCTCTAGCGACACCTCGAGGTCCTCGATGAGCGGGTCGGACTCGTCCTGGGTGTCGAGCGTGTTTTCGTGCGAGTTCTTGATCGTGTGCTTGCTGCGATAGTAGATCTCCCTGAGCGAGGTCGTGAGGTTCGCACGCTGCAGCTCGCAGAGCGCGTCGGCCACCAGGACGGTCTGCATGAACTTCTTGGCCATCCCGACGTTGAAGAACGACCGGGCCTGCTTCCGCTTGCCCATCTCGATCAGGCCCTTGCGGTCGTTGAAGGTCACGTTCGACAGCGAGCGGATCGGGATCGTGAGCGTCGGATCCTTGCGTCGCTCGGCGGCGTGGATCACCACGTCGGCCACGCCGATCAGCTTCTTCTCGACCGCGGTCGCCGTCCGAGCCTTCTGGGCCATGCGTGCGTCCTAGCCTCTCTTGCGCGCGGCGCGCTTGCTCTTTGCCCGCCCCTTGGTCTTTCCGGCCCGCCGCGCGGGCCTGGCGGCCGTCGCGGCGGGACCTCCGTTCGGCGACGCGGCGACGACCGGCGCCGCGTCGATCGCCGCCGGCACCGCGCCCTCGACGCCCTCGGGCGTGACGATGATCGAGTGCGGCAAGCCTTCCGGGCCGCCGCCGTTCTGCCCCAGGAGCTCGTCGGTCTTCTCGCCGCCGGTCCGCTTCATCGCCATCTTCTGGAGCTGGTCCCGCAGCTTCGCGACGGCCAGCTTGCCACTCTTGAGTCGGTTGCACGACTCGACGACCTCTTCGATGTAGAGCTCGAAGATGTTGCGCCGGCGGAACTCGCTGTGGGCACGCTCGCGGCGCCTGAGAAACGCGCCGAGTCGCCGGCCGCACTCGCGCAGCGCCAGCGTGATCTCCTTGCGGATCTCGTCGTACTCCGCGATCGCTTCCTTGGATTCGCTGGTGAACGGGACCCAGACCGACGCCATGTGGACGAAGATCACCATCGGGCCCGACGGCACCGCGCCGCGTGATTGAGCCACCCCGTAGTTGCGCCACGTCGTGTCCAGCACCGCCTTGTAGCACACGCAGGCCGACTGCTGGTAGAGCAGCGGAACCCGATTCGCGTAGCGGATGACGCGGGCCAGCTCGCTGTCGTTCTCCGCGACCTCGCCTTCCGCGAGCGGAATCTCTTTCCTCGCCTGACGCTCCTGCGCCTGCTCCGGCCCCTTTCCGTAGGCCAGGCCCGCTTCGATCACGAAGGGGTTCCCACGGTACACGGCGGGCGGGCGGCTCACCGCCGTGTAGAAGTCGCCTTTGATCTGCTGGTACAGGCCCGCGAGGATCGCCTGCTCGCCGATCGGCGAGAGACAGTTGGTCGGCGGCGCCATGATCTTGGTCGCCTGGATACCCTTGTAGAGATTCTCGGCCGCCTGGCCGTGGACGTCGCGCGGACGCGCGCGCGGCGAGAGACCCGCGGCTTTGCAGATGTCCTCGGCCAGGCGCGGCGACACCCGACTGAAATCGCCGGCCAGGAACCCCGAGAGCCAGTGGCTCTTGGTGTCCTGCAGCATCTTCAGCAGCATGCCGAGCTCGATGCCGTACGGGTGCGGCTTGATCTCGCGGGGCGCCGCCGGGAGCTGGTCGTAGGTCCGGCGAAACTCCTTCGTCTCGCCCTCCGGCGTGAGGTACGTCAGCTTCACGTGCGGGTTGGCGATGATCGTCTGCTCGACGTACTCGTCGACCGAGGCCCGTCCCTTCTGATAGCGCCCCTCGACCTCCAGCGTGACCTGCGTCCCGCGCGGAGACTCCCAGTCGATCTGCTTCTTCTCCAGAATCATCGGCTCGTTCTTCTTGGTGTCGATCTGGACCTCGAAGTAGTGGGCGGGCGCCCGGGCGCTCGTGCGCGAGATGATCTGGACCGGCTTGCCGGTGGTGAGCTGTCCGTACATGCCGGCCGCCGAGATGCCGATGCCCTGTTGGCCGCGGCTCATGCGCAGCCGGTGGAACTTGGACCCATAGAGGAGCTTCGCGAAGATCGGCGGGATCTGCTGGCGGACGATGCCGGGGCCGTTGTCGGTGATCGTGATCCGGAACCGGCTCGCCTGACTCGCCGGGGGTGGCGTTGTCCCGTTGGATCCGTTGGCGACGGCCTCCAGCTTGACGACCACGTCAGGGAGGATCCCGGCCTCCTCGCAGGCGTCGAGCGCGTTGTCGACGGCTTCCTTCACGCACGTCAGCAACGCTTTGCGCGGGTTGTCGAACCCCAGGAGGTGTCGGTTCTTGGTAAAGAACTCGGAGACCGAGATCTCCCGCTGACGTGCCCCCATCTCGACGGCGGACACCGTTGGCTTGGGCAGGGCCGCGGGAGAGTCAGGCTTCGACGGGCTTTCTTTCCGGCCAGGGGCTGCCATCTGCCCCCATTAGAAGCAGAGTCACACGCGAGGACTCAAGTTTTTACGAAGGCCTGACGCGCGCGGGCGCCTTTCGGTCCGCGCTACCGGTCGAGCCACACCTTCTTGTAGTGAACTTTGAACTCGGCCTGGTAGACGTAGTCCTTCATCCACGGCTGCGCGATCTGGTAGAACGGCGACCCCGAGATGGTGTTCCAGTAGAGCTTGTCGGCGCTGAACTCCTGGAACTCCTTGGCGATGGCCTTGCGCTTGGCCGGATCCATCTCGCGCGCGTAGCGGCTGTAGTATTCGTCGACCTTGGGATCGGTGTGGCGCGTGCTGTTCCAGAACGCGGTGCTGGCCGACAGGTAGGAGTTCTGGTCCACGGTCAACAGGGACGCGAGATCCTCGACGTACATGTCGAACGGGCCGTCCTGGGTGGCGGTGAGCATCCAGCTCGGCTTGTCGACCAGCCTGATGTTCGCGGTCACCCCGAGGCGCGCGACCTGCTCCTTGATGACGGTGGCGATGACGCTGAAGACGGATTTCTCGGTGTTGGTCATCAGCTCGAAGGTCAGGGGCTTGTGCGGGCCGTAGCCGGCCTCGGCCAGCAACGCCTTCGCCCGGGCCGGGTCGTACGGGCACATGGCGGTGACGTCCACGGTGTCCAGCGTGCCCGGCGGAATGATCCCGACCCACGGCGTGGCCTGCCCCTTGAACGCGATCTTCACGATCTCCTTGCGATCGATGCCGTAGCACCCGAGGGCCTTGCGGACCCGGAGGTCGTTGAAGATCGCGTGCGGCGCGCGGTCTTTCGACATGGGCTTACCGTCCGCCGGTACCGTGACCTTCATCATCGCCACCATCGGCGTCGTCTCCTTGCCGGTCATGACATGGGCGCGCGGGTTCTGGGCGCGAATGGTGTCGACGTGATCGGCCGAGAAGTCGGCGATGAAATCGATCTCGCCCGCCTTGAACGCGGCCATCTGCGTGACGGGGTCCTTGATCACGCGGATCACGACGCGATCCAGCAGGGGGAGGCCCGGCTCGTAGTACTTGTCGAAGCGGTCCATGACCAGATGGGTGCCCTTCACCCACTCGACGAGCTTGAACGGCCCGCAGCCGACGACCGCCTCGGGCTTGCCCGCCTTGCGCTCTTCGAGCGTGTATTTTTGCGTGGCGGTGGGCGAATAGAGGACGAGCCCCATGCGGTACGCGGCAATCATGTGCAGCATGAAGGCGTACGGATGCTTGAGTCGGATCTGCACGGTGTACGGCTCGACCACTTCCACCGAGTGCACCGCCTCCATGAACGACCGCATGCTGGACCGGTTCGCGGGGTCCATGATGCGGTCGATCGAGAACTTGACGGCCGCGGCGTCGACCTTCGTACCATCGTGGAAGAGGATGTTCTTCCGGAGCCTGAAGGTATAGAGAAGCCCGTCATTCGAGATCTGCCACGATTCCGCGGCCTCCGGGATGAACTTCCCGTCCGGGGTCATGTTGATGAGGCCGCACCCGATGTTCGTCGCGACCCAGACCATTTCGTAGCCGGGCACGGTGTGAAAGTCGAGCCCCAGGATCTCGTTGCCGTAGGCGACCCGCAAGGTCCCGCCGCGTTTGGGCGTCTGGGCGGCGGCCAGGTCCGCCAACAGGACGGGGATGAGCAGGAGCGCGATGGATCCGACGAGGCGAGCGAAGGAGCGACGCGTCAGGGGCATGATCGTCTTCCTCCACGAATTGTTGGGCGCGTGAGGTCCCCTACTCTACACCAGCTCCGCTAGAATTGGGCCATGCGCCTGCCCTTCGCGCCGCCGATCGCGCCCATGCTGTCGAAGGCCGCCGAGGCGTTGCCCGGCGGCGACGGCTGGCAATTCGAGCCCAAGTGGGACGGCTTTCGAACGCTGGTGTTTCGCGACGCCGACGAGGTTCTGTTGCAGAGCCGCGACGAGAAGCCGATGAACCGCTATTTTCCCGAGCTCGTCGCCCCTCTGGCCGCGACGCTGCCCGAGCGCTGCGTCGTCGACGGCGAGATCGTCATCGTCGGAGGCGACGGGCTCGACTTCGAGGCCCTGCTGCTCCGCATCCATCCGGCCGCGTCGCGGGTCAAGCTCCTGGCCGCGCAGGCGCCGGCGTCGTTCGTGGTCTGGGATCTGCTGGCGCTGAACGACGAGGACCTCCGTGCGTCGCCGCTGGCGGCGCGGCGTGAGCGGCTCGAGCGGGCGATGGCCGGTGCCGCACCGCCGGTGCACCTGTCGCCGGCCACGCGCGATCGCTCCCTCGCGGAGGACTGGTTCCGTCGCTTCGAGGGCGCCGGGCTCGACGGCGTCATGGCGAAGCGTCTGGACGAGCCCTACCGCGCCGGCGAGCGCACGATGATCAAGGTCAAGCACGCGCGCACCGCCGACTGCGTGGTGGCCGGCTTCCGCTGGCACAAGAACGGCGCCGGCACCATGATCGGCTCGCTCCTGCTCGGCCTCTACGACGATGACGGCACGCTGCACCACGTCGGCGTCACCGCGTCGTTCACCAACGCGGTGCGACGGCAGCTCGTCGCCGACCTGGCGCCTCTCCGCGAGGGCGCGCTCGCGGGACATCCCTGGCGTGACTGGGCCGAGGCGCAGGAAGAGGCGAGCGCGACGGGCCAGCGCCTGCCCGGCGCGAGCAGCCGCTGGAACCGGGGCAAGGACCTGAGCTGGGAGCCGCTCCGGCCCGACCGCGTCTGTGAGGTCGCGTACGACCACATGCAGGGGACTCGCTTCCGACACGCCGCGCAGTTCGTACGCTGGCGCTCCGACAAGCGTCCGGCAGACTGCCGCTACGATCAGCTGGAAGCGACGCCGGCCTACGAGCTCGAGCGTGTGTTCGGCGCGCGCGACCCGCGCCGGACGGATTCCCAGGGATCGTAGTCCGGATCGGGCGGCTCCTCGGCCGGACGCTCGCTCTCCGGAACGTGACGCAGGTTGACTCGAATGCGCGTCCACGTGCTCGAGCGGCCACGCATCGAGTCGACGAGGACGTCGTCGACCTGCAGCCGCGCCGCCGCGTCGGGATGGCGCGTCTTCCAGCGCTCCAGCCCCGCGCGCGCGTCCGCCTCGTGCTCCGCCTTGGCGACCGTGATCAGCGGCTGGAGCGCCCGACGGCGCCTCGACGGCGCGACGCGCGGTGGCTCGTCCTCCTGCTTTTTGTAGTGGGGCGGCCACGGCGCGTCGCCGAGGCCGGCGGCTTCCTGCGCGGCGGAGAGCTCGAGCAGTCTCTCGAGCGATCCCGCGGCGGCGTCGATGCCCGCCGACGCGTCGCCGCGCTCGGCCAGGCGCGCCGGCGCCGTGGCCAGCGTGAAGGCGGCCGGATCGCAGTCGGCGACTTCGTCCCACACCAGCGGCATCGAGACGCGCGCGTCGCGGGTCGGCCGCACCGACCAGGCCGACGCCACCGTGCGGTCCTTGGCGTTCTGGTTGTAGTCGAGGAAGACGCCGTGGCGCTCTTCCTTCCACCACTTGCTGGTCGCCTGCGCGGGCGCGCGCCGTTCCACCTCCCGGGCGAGCGCCAGCGCCGCGCGCCGCACCTGGTCGAAGCTCCAGCGCTGCTGGATCCGCACGTTGACGTGCATGCCGCGTGATCCCGACGTCTTGGGCCAGCTGCGCAGGCCGTGTTCGCCGAGCACCTCACGGACGATCAGGGCCACCCGCCGCACGTCGTCCCAGCTGGTCCCCGGACCGGGATCGAGGTCGACGCGCAGCTCGTCGGGGTGCTCGAGGTCCTCGACGCGGACCGGGTGCGGGTTCAGGTCGACGCACCCCAGGTTGACGATCCACAGAAGCTGCGCCGCGTCGCGCACGACGACCTCTTGCGCCGTCCGCCCCGATGGAAATCGGAGCTCCACCGTCTCGATCCAGTCGGGACGCTGCGCGGGGGCCCGCTTCTGGAAGAACGCCTCGCCCGCGGCGCCCTCCACGTAACGCTTGAGCACGATCGGCCGTCCCGCGATCCCCCGCAGCGCCCCGTCGGCGACGGCCGCGTAGTACGTCGCCAGGTCCAGCTTCGTGTGGCCGGCGTGGGGGAAGTACACCTTGTCCGGGTTGGTGATGGCCACCTCGCGACCCGCGACTTCCAGCACGGCCGGCCGCGCCTGGCTCATGGAAATCGCGTGGTCGCTACTTCGACCATAGCCGCCGGGATGCCAGCTCCGCGCCCTCGGCCAGCGCCCGGAACTTCGCCCACATCACCGTGGGGTGCTGCCGCTGGTACATGGCGCCCTGGGCGAAGCCGCAGTCGGCGCCCGCGATCACCCGATTCCGTCCGACCACGCTGGCGAAGTTCAGGAGTCGCTCCGCCACCGTCTCGGGGTGCTCGACCACGGCGGTGGTGTGGGCGATGATACCCGGGATCAGGATCTTGTCATCGGGCAGCTTGACGTCCTTCCAGATTCGCCATTCGTAGGAGTGGCGTGGGGTCGCCGCCTCGACGGAGTAGGCCTGGGCCTTGACCCGTAGCATGAGGTCGACGATGTCCTTCAGGGCGAGATCGCCCTCGTGCGGGCCCTGCCAGCTTCCCCAGCAGAGGTGGTAGCGCACCCGATCTTCGGGGAGGCCGGCGAGCGCGTGATTCAGCGCTTCGATGTTCATCGCCTGCGTCTTCCGATAGTCGGCGAGCGAGGGAGCGGGCATGATCATGTCCCACGTCTCCCCCAGGCCGGGGTCGTCGATCTGCAAGATGAATCCGGCATCGACGATCGCCTTGTACTCGGTCTTCAAGGCCTCCGCGATGGCGAACCGGTAGGCCTCTTCGTTCGGGTAGTACCGATTCTGGTCGCGCCCCACCATCCCGGGGGCGACGGCCGGAAGGAACGCCTCTTCGACGCCCACGGTCTGAAGGGCGGCCTTGAAATTCTCGAGGTCGCGTTTCAGCAGCGCCTGGCCTTTGTAGGAGATCGGGCCCGTGCACACGGACGGAGGCGCGGACGGCGGCATGGCCGCCGGCAGGTACGTTTCGTAGTATTCGCGGAAGGCGCGCCATTCTCGCCGCGTGTCGAGTCTTCTCGCCCACGTTCCGCTCGTATTCGACGCGGGCACCGTGGGGTCATCCGGCTTCATCGGGGTGAACCCGGTGAGCCGCTCGTCCGTGTAGCCAAGGAAGCTCGTCTTGCTCATCTCGCCGTCCGAGACGATGTCGATTCCACCCTCCGCCTGCCTGCGTACGACGTCGGCCACCGCGCTGCTGACCCGCCGCGCCAGCTCCTCCGCGTCGACGGACTGACCGTTGAGTCGCGCGCGCAGGAGCTCACGAATGCCTTCCGGTCGGGGGATGCTGCCGACGTGGGTGGTGAGGATGCGATTGGTGCTAGTCTTCATGGCGTCACCCCTAAGGAAAGGAGAAGGACATGCCAAGCATTGAACACCACGGCGCGTCGATCTACTATGAGGAGTTCGGCCGGGGGTTCCCCATCCTCACGTTCGCGCCGGCGGGACTCCAGTCGACCATCGAGGTGTGGAGCCGCCCCGCCGCGCCCGTGAACCCCATCACCGAGTTCGCCGCCGATTTCCGCGTGATCGTGATGGATCAGCGCAACGCCGGCGGTCGGTCCCGCGGCCCGATCACCGCGCAAGATGGCTGGCACACCTACGCGGCCGATCACATCGCGGTGCTCGATCGGCTGGGCATCGACCGGTGCCACCTGTACGGCCAGTGCATCGGCGGATCCTTCATCATGAGCCTGCTGAAGTCCCAGCCCCAGCGCATCGCGAGCGCCGTGCTCGCGCAGCCCATCGGGCGGGTGGGAGCGATGGCGCCTGGTCGCGCCGCGAGGTTCAACGCGTGGGCCGAGACTCTCACGGACCATCCCGAGGCCACCCCGCAGGCGCTGGACGCGTTCCACCAGAACCTGTACGGCCCCGGCTTCGTCTACAGCGTCGACCGCGCGTTCGTGTCCACGTGCCAGACCCCGTGTCTGGTGCTGGCGGGCAACGACGAAGCGCATCCGTTTCCGATCTCCGAGGAGGTCGCGAGGCTGCTCCCCAAGTGCGAGCTCATCCAGGAGTGGAAGCAGGGCGCGCCCCTGGCGGCCGCGAAAGTGCGCATCAAGGAGTTCCTCGCGAAGCACACGCCCGCGCGCTGATCCCCCGGGTCGTCGGGCCGCGACGGCGGCGCGGCGCGCCTACGACGCGCGGCGCGCCGCCGTCACATTGCGGGCGATGAACCCCTTCACCATGGCGTGGGCGCGGTCGGTCTGGGGCCCGGGCTTGGCGACCCACTCGTGCTCGCACCCTTCGAACACGTGCAGCTCGCAATCGCCGCCGGCCGCGCGGTACGT
>Ga0066710_100005007_pt1 | contig 11926 bp, 12 predicted proteins | sample GraSoiAngelo_159_FD_79666 | JGI IMG/M metagenome (GOLD analysis project Ga0066710, IMG submission 79666) | Grasslands soil microbial communities from the Angelo Coastal Reserve, California, USA - 14_1009_16_40cm | ecosystem: Environmental > Terrestrial > Soil > Grasslands | place: USA... | reverse complement strand
GCATCTTTGATGAACATTTGTTTCTCTCCCGGAATTCGGGGCCGGAGACCGAATTTCTTGTACTTCAGAGATTCGGTCTCCGGCCCCGAATTCCCGTTCTATAGCGGGCCGGAGATACCGCCGTCACGGCGAATACGCCAGAAGTGAATGGCCATAAGAAAGCCCGCGACCAGCGGCAAACCGACGCAATGCAGCACGTAAAAACGCAGTAGCGCGCCTTCACCCACGAAGCGCCCCCCGAGCAAAGCGAATCGCGCATCGCTCGAGTTGCTGACCAGGGGGATATCACCCAGCTTCAACAACGACGCCCCCGGACCTTCATGCCCCGCAAACGGTGTGGCTCGAGCCATATTGCTGCCTACGGTAATAGCCCAGATCGCCAGTTGATCCCACGGCAGCAAGTAGCCGGTAAAACTCAACAACAGCGTGAGCACGAGAAGAATCACGCCGACGTTCCAGTTGAACTCGCGTGGGGGCTTGTACGACCCCGTCATGAACACCCGATACATGTGGAGCCAGACGGCGATGACCATGGCGTGCGCGCCCCAGCGATGGATTTCACGCATGATTCCAAGCGGAACTTGTTCACGCAGGTCTCGAATATCGACGTACGCGTATTCGAGCGTCGGCCGATAGTAGAACATCAGCAAAAGACCCGTAAACGTCAGGCTGAGGAATAGAAAGAAAGTGATTCCACCCATACACCAGGTGTAGCGCATACGTATGCCCGACTTGCGAACTTTCACCGGATGCAGATGGAGGAACACGCTTCCGAGCATCACCAGCATGCGTTTGCGGTCCGAATCGGGCACGCCAACGCGAAAAACGGATCGATAGATCTGACTCTCCTGAATCTTTTCGCCGACCTTGTCCGGAGAAAGGTCCTTGAAGGTCTCTTTAAGTCGATCTGTAAAATTTGGCATTCGATTGACCCTTAGGCCGCAATCCGCGGCTAAATAGTTATTACAATTTCAAAAATGCCGCAGGATTCGACCACTCGCCTTTTTCCTGCTGGAATTTCCTGCTCTTGTCTACAAGGATCTGGCCATCATCCGCGAGGCTGATCGCGAATCGCTCCAGCGGACGCGGAGTTGGACCTTCGAAATTGACTCCAGTTTTGTAGTAACCACTGCCGTGACACGGACACTTGAATTTCTGTTCCGTCTCCAGCCAGTTCGGTGTGCAACCGAGGTGAGTGCACACTGTCGATAGAGCGTAAATCCCCGCGGCGTTTGCGTATTGGTCGAAAGCCGTGCGCACAAGCCACACCGCGTATCGCTGCTTGAAACGTTCATCGACCTGACCAATCTGGATTTCACTTGGATAACCGGCTTTGAATGTTGGGGGAGGTTCGAACAGAACATTGGGAAACATGAACCGGCCAGTGGCTGTAAGCGTGGCCAGCATCGCGGCGGTAAACGCAGCCCAAGCCACTGTCATCCAAGAAAGGAACGAACGGCGCGGCATCGCCGGCGCCTTGCCTTTCGACGGCGCCGCGGCGGGTTTGGGGGGAGCCGGTTTTGGTGGTGGCGGCGCTGCGGCAGTTGTGGCGCCTTCTCGTGATTCCTCATTACTCATCGGGAATCTCCTTCTGTAGGGGGCCCGATCAACGACGGGCGGACATAGACCGCCCCTACAGCACATGAGTTCAATGATTAATTCAGTTCGTTATCACAATTAAAATTTTCTTAATGCTTCCAGCGAAGCATCGCGCACAGCCAGATCGGGATCACTCTGGCTAAGCGCAACTATTTTATCGTGAGCAGCTTGAAATTTCAGTATCCCCAGGCACTTGACCGCGTTTATCAACAACTCGCCTTTTTGTTCCGGCGTCAGGCCTTCCAGCTTGTTCAGATAACTGCGATCGATAAGATTCATCAAGACATCAGCGCCCGACGCGTCATTCATCTGCGCCAGAGCCATGGCGGCATTCCATCGAACATCGTCGCTGGAATCATTCAACGCAATCTGAAGATCGTGAGCCGCGATTGGGTCCTTGATCGCTCCGAGAACGTACGCGGCAGTCCTCCGCAGAGCCGGGTCCTCGCTGTCCAATGTTTTCAAAATATGGGGTACCGCGGCCTGATCTCCAATCGAGCCCAAAGCCCATAACGTATAAATCTGGTTCTCCACCTGCGCATCGGCCAAACCTTCAACAAGCGCGGGCACAGCCCGGCGATCTCCAAGGTGACCCATCGTTAGCGCCAGGTAGCGCCTCACGCGAGGATCCTCGTTACGCGAACTCTCGTAGACCTTGATCAAATCGTTGACGAAATCCGCTTCACGTAACTTCTCCCTCTGGGACGAAATGATATTCGACAACTCATACGCCGCCTGCCACCGGCAGCAGATGTTGGAACCGGTCTTGACGTCGTTCAGATATTCACTCGCAGTCTTTTGCTCGTAAGTCAAATACCCGAACAGGAGAAAAATACCGACGCAAATTGCGATGATGATTAGGGGAAAAAGAAAAAATTGCGCAACGAGAAGAGAAGTTGGTCTCTTTATCTCGATCAGTTCTTCCGAAGACGGTACCGGGATCGACGCGCTTTTTATTTCCATAACAAGGGCGGGCGAGAATTACTTCAGTCAAACAGTGAAGAATATTGGTTAGTCTGCAGAAAATCAAGGGGTGGGCGAAGTTGGGCTAATTCGGGGACAGACGTATAAATCACTAAATTCGACAAAATCGATCAACGTGAATTGAGGTGATTTATACGTCTGTCCCCGAAATCACGCCGGACTCTGCCAATCGTGAGATGTCGGCTTCACCGTAACCTAGCTTGAGCAAAACTTCACGATTATGTTCTCCAAACCGCGGAGGAGCTGTTTCGACAGTACCTGGTGTAGCGGACAGTTTAATAGGAAGGCCGAGCATGCGCAGAGGGCCGTAGTCCGGATGAGTGAGCGCAACCACCATCTCCCGCGCTTTGATCTGCGGGTCCTCCAGGATTTCGCCTACCGTGTTGATCGGACCGGCCGGAATACCCACCTCCAGCATCTGAGCCATAACTTCAGCGCGGTTCATTGTGGAAACGACGCGATCGATCATGGGTTTCAAGATATGGTAGTTTGCAAGCCGGGACTTCATCGTTTCAAAACGGGGATCGGCAGCGATTTCAGGAAACCCGAGGACGTGGCAAAAATTCAGCCACTGCTTCTGGTTGGTTACAGCAATATTCACGAAGCCGTCTTTCGCCTTGAAGCATTCGTAGGGAACAATCGACGGGTGCCGCGTACCCAGACGTTGTGGCGACTGCCCTGTTGTGAGATAGATCAGCGCCTGATACGTCAGCGTCGAAACCATGCTGTCCAGCAGGCTGATATCAACCTGCTGGCCCCTACCGGTTTTTTGCCGGGCCAGCAGCGCTAACAAAATTCCCTGGAAGGCATACAAACCCGCGACAACATCGGCCAGCGACGCCCCTAGTTTTGCCGGGGGTCCGTCGGGATAACCAGTAAGGTCCATGATGCCGGATTCACCCTGAGCAATGACGTCGTAGCCGGGCCGATCGCTGTAAGGACCGGTCTGGCCAAAACCGGAAATCGAACAATATATGGCGCGCTCATTGACTCTCGAAATCGCGTTATAGCCAAAGCCGAGCCGTTCCAAAACCCCCGGCCGGAAATTCTCAATGACCACATCGGCACGCTCGATCAATTTCCAGAGAATCCGCCGCCCTTCTTCGGTCTTCAGATGGAGTCCGAGGCTTTTCTTATTTCGGTTGACGGAGAGGAAATACGTACTAATTCCCCCAACAAAAGGCGGACCCCATTGCCGGCTGTCGTCGCCTAGCGGCGGCGGTTCAATCTTGATAACTTCCGCTCCCATATCGGCCAATATCATCGAGCACACTGGCCCCGACAGAACTCTTGAAAGGTCGACAACAAAAAGATCATCCAGCGGCTTCATTCCAGGACCGCCTCCCTTGGCGAAGGTCTCAGGATTTGCATAAAATTGCAACCCTCTCCCTCCCCTTATGGCACTGGCGATGCCTTTCAGAATCGTTTTCGGCTATCCAGAATAAAAGTCACCGGTCCTTGATTGGTGAGCTCGACGTCCATCATCGCCTGAAACACACCCGTGGCCACCGGGATGCCAAGGCCATCGACCTCGTTAATGAATATCTGATATAGCGGCTTCGCCAGCTCCGGCGGGGCCGCCGGATCGAACGACGGCCTGCGGCCCTTTCGACAATCCCCGAGAAGCGTAAACTGTGAGACCACGAGGATCCGACCACCTACTTCGGAAATCGATCGATTCATCTTGCCCGCCTCGTCCTGGAAAATCCGCAACTCCACGATTCTGCGGGCGAGGGCTTGGGCCTCTTCGGGCGTATCTTCTTTCTCGATGCCAAGAAGAATAAGAACGCCCGGTCCAATGCGCGAGTATTCTTTACCTTCGATGATCACGCGTGCAGCGGATACTCGCTGGAGGACGGCTCTCACGTTATCTACTTGGTGCTGTGAAGGGCGCGCAGGAACAGTTGTTCAGCTTTGCGATTGATCAGCCGGAGATTTCGAGGATCGATCTCCCACACTCTTTGAATCTCGGCGATTGGGATGATCGCTTTGGCCATTGAAGCATGTCCGCCCGCCGATCCAACGTTTCCAAACGCTTCTTTCAGAACACGGCCCGCCGCGCGAACATACCCGACATTCCGGACAGACACAATATAATTGGCGTCGTAAATTCCGCTCACGAAACCCCATTCAATGCCTTCGAATGAAAGACTGAAGTCGGCCATCTGCGGTATCAGATCATCTCGCTCGACACGGCCCAGATGAACGAAAGCGACCTTCTCAATCACTCGCCGATTCTTCAGCCCGAGGCTGAGCGCGTCCAGGGCAGCCGGCGGCAGCTCGGGGCGCTCGATGCGGCGCATGAGGTTCTGGTTGGCCAGGGGATAAAGATAGGAGAAGGCGCCCACGTCCCATTCATTGACTTCCCGCGAGAGCGAGAATGTATCGCTCTTGATGCCATACAGCAGCGCCGTCGCCAGGCGGGTCCCGATGCCGGTTCCGGTGCAGACTAAGTATTCGAGCAGGATTGTCGAAGTCGCTCCATAGCCGGGACGTATGTCCTTAATGTGACTTTTGTAAGTAAACTGTTCGGGATGATGGTCAATAACAAGATCGATGTGTTCCGGCGGCGTGGACAAGTGTGGCGGTTGAAGGTCCACGACGGCGATTCGATCGAATGTCTCGAGAGTTTTCTTTGTGACCTTCTCGATTTCGATTTCCAGCAGCTTGACCATCGCGATATTCTCGGGCCGCGTTACCTTACCAAAAGACCCGAGAGGCGCCGTCTGCCTGTTGCGTCCGAGTACCTGACGCAGAGCCAGACCGCTGGCAATAGCGTCAGGATCGGGATCATCCTGGAGCAAGATCAGCACCGACTCGGCAGCTTCAAAATGCGCCTTCACTTCCTCGACCCGCCGCATCGTTTTCGCCAGCCGGATATGCCAACGGATGTTGGATTCCAAAAGTTCCTGAACCGAAACAAAGTGCGCAAACGATTTGTACTTTTCGGGGATTCTTTCGGGATGAGAAGTCAGAACCAGCGCTGGTACCTTTGGAGCTTCCTGATGAACCGTCTCTAGAACCTTAGCAAGGCGGTCAGGATCTTCAGATTGCGCCAGGAACAAATCGATCGAATTCTGCGCAATTTGCTGCGCGAATTGGCCGTTCGCCCCGCGCTTTATAAAATGTGTAACGTTGCCGCCGCCGATAAAATATTGTTTCAGAAGACTGGCAACATAATCTTCTTCCACATAAAAGACCGACTTCATAGTCGATAAAAAGATCGCAGAAAAATAAAAACGCACCTTCACTTCTGAAGGTGCCCTCAAGACCGATAACTTCCGAAAAGTTGTAATTAGCCAACTATTCTAGATACGCGTCCATCAGTCTGTCAAAGAGGATTTCGCAGGCGGCGCGTGCTCCCCTCGTGCTGCACAGCGCGGCAAAGCCGCAACCAGCCTATTTAGCCGTGGATTGCGCGGATTACGCGCAATCCACGGCTAGAAATCAGTCTCAATCAGCCCTGCGACCAGGGCGGCGCGCTCGGGAAGCGATCCGACCTCCACCCACTCATCGACTGCATGCGGGCCGTCTCCAACCGGGCCCAGACCGTCCAGGGTGGGAATTCCCAATGCCGACGTCAGATTCCCGTCTGACGCGCCGCCGGTGGACCCTTCTTTCAGGTCCATACCCATTTGGGCGGCAATATTGCGGGCGATGTCGAACAAGCGCGCGGTATCGGCCGTACGTTCCATCGGGGGGCGATTAATGGACCCCCGAACCTCCAGCCGCGCTCCTGCCAACTCAGGCTCGAGCGCCCGTATCGTCCTGGTCACGCGCTCGGCTTCTACAGTCGAAGTGATGCGTACGTCAATTTCCACCGCGGCTTCCGCGGGCACAACGTTGGACCGCGTGCCACCTTGCACCACCCCGGCGGTAACGCTGGTGCCTCCAGCTACATCCGTCAGTTTGTGCAACTTCAGGATCTGCCGCGAAATTTCTTCAATCGCGTTCACTCCCTTCGATGGATCAATGCCGGCGTGCGCCGCCCTTCCAATGGCTTTTATGGTGAATCGGCCGACTCCCTTTCGTGCGGTCTTTAAAACGCCTCCGGGCAGCGAAGGCTCGAGCACAAATACCGCGCGGCACTGGGCGGCTTCCGACTCGATAAGCCCTCTTGAGGAGTCGCTGCCGACTTCCTCATCGCTGGTGAGAAGGACGGTGACGGATCTTTCTAAAGCTCCACGCGTTCTGAGCAGCGCGCCAAGGGACATCCACATCAGCAAAATGCCGGCCTTCATATCGAACACACCCGGTCCGAGCGCTCGTCCACCTCCAATCGTGAAAGGCCGCTTCTGGATCTCGCCCGCCGGCCAGACCGTATCGGTGTGGCCTAACAGGAGGATCCGCCCGCCGGACTTGCCCGTGAATCGGGCGCGCATGTGGTCGCCGAACCGCTCGGTGGCCACATAATCGACTTCACCGCCAATTTCTTGAAAACGCGAGCCCGCAAACCTCACGAATTTATCCACGAGCGGCTTGTCGAAGCTCGGGGTTTCCATCGAAACCATCTCCTCGAGCAAACGAAGGCTTTCCGGTAATTGTTGTTTCAAGTACGAAACGAGGTTGTTCATAGGAGATAGACTATAATCCCGCCCGATGAAACTGGCCATCATCGGAACCCGCGGCATTCCGGCAAACTATGGGGGGTTTGAGACATTCGCTGAAGAGTTATCCACGCGCCTGGTTGCTCGCGGCCACAAAGTGACGGTTTACGGCCGCTCGAATAACGTGCGGTATACCGAACCCACTTACAAAGGCGTAGAACTCGCCATTCTCCCGACAATCGGAACGAAATATCTCGATACGGTGGTCCACACGTTTCTATCCGTCTTGCACGCGCTCATTCGGAAAAAATTCGATTGTGTCCTCATGTGCAACGCGGCCAATGCCCTATTCGCGCTTGTGCCGAGGTTGAGCGGCACACCTGTGGCTTTAAACGTGGACGGAATCGAACGCCTGCGGAAAAAATGGGGGACGGCCGGGCGGGCTTATTACCGCCTCTCGGAGTATCTTGCAACCATGATTCCCAATGTTGTCGTCAGCGATGCGAAGGTAATTCGGGATTACTACCTGAGGGAATATAGGAAATCGTCCGTGATGATCGTCTACGGCGCGAATTGCGAACAGGCCAAAACAACAACTATTCTGGATCAACTCGGTGTGCGGCCACGAGACTATTTTCTGTATGTCAGCAGGCTTGAACCTGAGAATAATGCCCATGTTGTTGTTGAAGCCTTTGAAAAAGTCGCGACCCAAAAGCGGCTTTTGATTGTAGGCGACGCGCCGTATGCGCAGAAATACATCGAGCGGCTCAAGTCGACCACGGATCGCCGGATCCATTTTCCCGGCGCGATCTATGGCGCCGGGTATCGTGAGCTTCAATCTCACGCCCACGCTTACGTTCACGCCACTGAAGTCGGCGGCACGCATCCCGCACTGGTGGAGGCTATGGGCGCCGGGAACTGTGTCATCGTGAAAGATACGCCGGAGAATCGGGAAGTGGTTGGCGACTGTGGTTTGTTTTTTCAGGACGCTCAAAATCTTGTCCGCCGGATTGAAGTCACGCTTACCGATGGTGATCTGCTTGAACGCCTCCGCAAAAAGGCTACGGCGCGTGCCAAGGCCCGTTATTCCTGGGATGCGGTCACGGACGCCTACGAAAAACTGTTCAGAGACTTGCGCGTTTCCGGTTAAATTATGGCGTTAAAGGTCGACTTGTGGCACTTCTATAAAGGCGTTCAGGCATTCTTCGGGAGTTTAAGAAAGGGTTTTTCATGAAAGGTATTGTCCTTGCGGGCGGCCTTGGGACGCGGCTTTACCCGCTGACAAAGGTCACGAACAAACATCTGTTGCCGGTATACAACCGGCCAATGATCTATTACCCGATCCAGACGTTGGTGGACGCCGGGATCTCGGAGATCCTCATTGTCACCGGCGGCAACAATGCGGGCGATTTTTTGAGGCTCCTCGGCAATGGAAAACAGTTCGGCTTGAAGCACCTCGACTACACATACCAGGAGGGCGAGGGCGGCATTGCTGCTGCGCTGGCTCTGGCCGAGTATTTTGTCGATAACGATCTCGTCTGCGTCATCCTTGGCGATAACCTTTACGAAAAAGGTGTTCGGCAATCGGCAGAGTCTTTCATCAAGCGAGGTCACGGCGCAAAGATTCACTTGAAGAAGGTCGAGAATCCTCAGCGTTTCGGAGTCCCGGTCATCAACGGTGAGCGCATCGTGAAAATTGAGGAAAAGCCGAAGGTTCCGAAATCCGATTATGCGGTCACAGGCCTCTACATGTACGACCACACGGTCTTCGATATTGTCCGGACGCTCAAACCTTCCGGCCGCGGTGAGCTTGAAATCACAGATGTGAACAATGCCTATATCGATCGAAATGAAATAACGTACGGCATCGTGGACGGGTGGTGGTCGGATGCCGGGACATTCGATTCCTTACTTCGCGCGAACATTCTCGTTGCGAGCCAGGTCGAAAGCGACTCCAAAGAAATATCCCAAGATGTCCTTCGGGCCTCGGCCTCGATGTTGAGACAGCAATGAAGATACTGGTTACGGGCGGGGCGGGGTTCATCGGCTCCAGTTTCGTCCGTTACGTTCTTCGTATGCGTAACGATATCGATGTTGTGAACCTCGATTTACTGACGTACGCGGGAAATCTGCGAAACCTCGAAGAAGTTGCGCGCAACCGTCAATACTATTTTTTACGCGGTGACATCGCCGACGAAACTCATCTGGCGAAGGTATTCGATGAACATGGAATCGAAGCTGTCGTGAACTTCGCTGCTGAAACGCACGTCGATCGATCGATCGAAAATTCCAGGCCATTCTTGCGCGCTAATGTCGAGGGCACGCGCTGCCTGCTGGAACAAGCGCTGAAGCAGAAAGTCTCGAAGTTCATTCAGATTTCAACTGACGAGGTATACGGAAGTCTTGGCCGGGTAGGCTCATTTCGGGAAGACAGGCCACTCGATCCGAGTAGCCCTTATTCCGCGAGCAAGGCGGCAGCCGATCTTCTCGTGCTGGCCTATTACAAGACCTATCGCCTGCCCGCGTTAATCACGCGATGTTCCAACAACTATGGACCGTATCAATTTCCGGAAAAGCTGATCCCACTGCTGATCACGAATGCGATGGAAAACCGTCCGCTCCCGATCTATGGCGATGGGCTAAACGTGCGCGAGTGGATATTCGCTGACGAACATTCGCGAGCGGTCCTGCTGGCTCTGGAGCGCGGCACGCCTGGCGAGGTCTACAACATTGGTAGCGGCCACGAGAAAACGAACCTCGAGGTTGTGCGTGAAATCCTTCGCCTGATGGGAAAGCCCGAATCCCTCATCCAGTTCGTGAAGGATCGGCCGGGGCATGACCGCCGATACTCGATAGATTGCTCCAAAATCCAGCGTGAATGGAACTGGTCGGCGGAGATCGGCTTCACATCCGGCCTGGCTTCGACGATTGAATGGTATCGCACGAACCAGGATTGGGTCCGCGAAGTCAAGGATGCCTCCTACCTGTCCTACTACGAACGCATGTACACCCACCGGGACCAGACCCTGGCCGGTTTAGAACTGTAGCGGCCGTCTATTTTTTTGAGGCTGCGCGCTGTCACGCTTGCGCTTCGCGGACCGCCGGCGATGTCGCGCTCACGGGACTATGCCTGGTCGAAAAACTTCACGGCGAGGGTTCCATGGGCCGCCGCTCCGCCGGCTCGGAGAGCCGCCGCCAACAGGACGGCCTCAACAACTTCTTCTTTGCTGGCACCCGCCTTTTTTGCGCCCTTCGTGTGAACCTCGATGCAATAGACACATTGCGTCGTGTGCGCAACGGCAATCGCAATGAGTTCCCGGTATTTCCGCGGAATTCGCCCGTCTTCGCGCGCGACGATTCCATCGAGATTGGCCCATGCCTTAAATTCTTCGGGTGCGAGCCTCGACATCTCTTTCAAGAGTTTGAGATCGTTTTCATCGTGATAATGATTAGGCATCGCTAAACCTCCGTTGTCGAGATGATCTAAGACATCTTGCCTGCAGCGAAGGCAAGTGTCCATAGAACTGTAGCGGCGGTCTATTCTTTCGAGGCTGTGCGCCACAGCGCAGCCTCAAAAAAAAATAGACCGCGGCTACAGTTGCAGATCACAGGTGATGGGAAGGTGATCGCTGGGCTGGCAGGGAAGTTCGGTAATCGTGCGGCCGCCAGAGAGAGCGCGCAGGCCGCGGCAAGCGATGAAGTCGAGTCTCAAGGGAAGGGTGCGGCAACGGCTGAGAATCCGGTTACGTATGGCTGCTGGAACGGACGCCCGATCTTCAAGCGTGCTGAGATCGACCGAGCAGGTGGGAAGCGAGTCGTTGAAACTTTCCCAGGAAAAGCCGCTGTTACGCAGATCCTGAAACAGTGGTTCATAGCACCAGGGAGCCGCCACACGCGATTTCACATCGCAGCACAGGAGGTACGCTGTCGACTGAAGAGTACGCAAAACCGAGCCGCGCTGAAATGTATTGGTATTAAAGTCACCCGCCACGATGGCAGGACCGGGCTCCAGGTGATCCAACAGAAATCTCATCTGACGGCTTCGGCAGCGCATCGTTGTAAAGACTTCGAGATGCGCATTGGCAACTGTCAGCGAGCGTCCCTTTCCGCAATCGAGGCGAACAATCAGCGCGTGCCGGCCCCCTTCACGCTTCTCGACTCTTTGGGAAGCGTCGTGGCACATCGGCAGACGAAGATTTTTCGAATCGATGATCGAAAGGCGCGACAGCGTCGCGTTGCCTTGAATGGCTGTTGTGTTCTCGCCAGGCGCGAGCAGCTCCTCGCCGATGCCTTTCGTGAATTCCTTGAAAGTTTGGCCAAATACCATCTGCATGCCAAGCCGCCCGGCGATCTCAACGGCAATCCGGCGGTTCTCGGAGCGAGCCATTCCATCATCCACCTCGTTCAGGCACAGCACGTCCGCGCTCCGGATGGGCTCGGACGCGAGACATTTTTCGAGAAGCGTCCAACGCTTCCCTTTCTCAATGTTCCAGGCCACAAACCGAATCCGCAGCGGGATGCCGCCTTGATTATTCATTGATGTTGATCTTAAGTTAAATGGATGAACCTCGTGACAACCATTGAAGAGCTCAAACACACGGCCAAAGAGCTCCGCCTGCCGGAGCTTCGACGGCTGATCTCAAACCTGAAGCCGGAGCGCGCAGAAATCGAGCCCTATATCCTTTTCACGGAGAATCGCTACGCCAGAAATCTGGTTTACAAAACGCCGGATTTCGAATGTCTCGTCCTCTGTTGGCGGCCGGGACAGCGCAGTCCGATTCACGATCATGGAAAAT
>Ga0066710_100005006_pt1 | contig 11927 bp, 7 predicted proteins | sample GraSoiAngelo_159_FD_79666 | JGI IMG/M metagenome (GOLD analysis project Ga0066710, IMG submission 79666) | Grasslands soil microbial communities from the Angelo Coastal Reserve, California, USA - 14_1009_16_40cm | ecosystem: Environmental > Terrestrial > Soil > Grasslands | place: USA... | reverse complement strand
GAAGCCCGTAGCCTGATGTGGAGACGTTTACGACCATGATCATCACGAAGCTGTCGCTGCCCAGACGAACGTTCCTGCGTGGGGCCGGTGCCGCCCTCGCGCTGCCGCTGCTGGACGCGATGGTTCCGTCGCTCGTCGCGCTGGCGAAAACCGCGGCCGCACCGGTGCACCGCCTCGGCTTCGTCTACGTTCCCAACGGCGTCATCCAGCCGCGGTGGCGGCCGACGGGGACGGGGACGGTGCTCGAGCTGGGGCCCACGCTGAGCCCGCTCGAGCCATTCAAGGCGTATCTCAACGTCGTGAGCGGCCTCGCACATCGCCAGGCAGAGTCCATCGGCGACGGCAACGGCGACCACGCTCGCGGTCAGACGGCGTGGTTGAGCGGCGTGCATGCCAAACGAACGGAAGGCGCCGCCCAGATCAAGGGCGGCATCACCGCCGATCAGATTGCCGCCCAGCAGTTCACGCGACACACTTCGCTGGCCTCGCTGGAGCTCGCGCTCGAGGGCAACGACACCAACCTGGGCAACTGCGACAACGGTTACAGCTGCACCTACATGAACACGCTCTCGTGGCGGTCGGCGACGACGCCGAATCCCATGGAGGTGCATCCGCGCGTCGTGTTCGAGCGTCTGTTTGGAGACGGCGGGAGCCCGGCGCAGCGGCTCGGCCAGATGCGCAAGGCCAACAGCATTCTGGACTCCGTGACCGTGGAGGCCACCCGGCTGCAGCAGACCCTCGGCGCCGGGGATCGTGGCAAGGTCGTCGAGTATCTCGAGGCGGTGCGGGACGTCGAAAAGCAGATCCAGACCGCCGAGCGGCAGAGCGCCGAGCGGTCCATCGAACTGCCTGACCGTCCAATCGATATCCCGGCGACCTTCGACGAGCATGCGAAGCTGATGTTCGACCTGCAGGTGCTCGCCTACCAGGCCGACATCACACGCGTGGTCTCGTTCCAGCTGGCGCGTGAGCAGAGCCAGCGAACCTATCCCGGCATCGGCGTGCCCGATCCGCACCACTCGGTGTCGCACCATCGCGATCAGCCTGACTTGATGGCCAAGAAGGCCAAGATCGACACGTATCACGTGCAGATGCTCGGCTATCTGCTCGCCAAGCTCCAGGCAACGCCCGACGGCGACGGCACGCTCCTCGATCACGTCGTCGTCATGTATGGCGGCGGGCTCGGGAACGGCAACCTGCACGACCATCGTGACCTGCCGGTGCTGCTGGCTGGGACGGGTTCAGGTCAGCTGAAGGCCGGACGTCACCTCTCGTATCCCGAAGATACGCCGATGGCGAATCTGCTCTTGACCCTGTTGGACAGGGTCGGAGTGCCGACCGACCGCCTCGGAGACAGCAGCGGCCGCCTCGATTTGGGGCCGGCGTACCTGCCCGGAGTGTAGGTCCGATGCCTCGCGCGCTCATTCTCGCGGGTGCGGGCGCCGTGCCGATGGTCGTCGGCATGCTGACCATGATGCCGGTGGCTGGCCAGGCGCCGACAACCGTGACGAGAAAGATATCCGCGGAGGCCTACACGCCGCCCCGGACACCCGACGGCCAGCCCGATCTTCAAGGGTTCTGGACCAACGCGACCTACACGCCGCTCGAGCGGCCCGACAACGTGACGAAGGCGTTCTACACGCCGGAGGAAGCGGCCGAAGTTGAAAAGCGTGCCGCGGCGCGCGAACGCGAACAGACGGCGCCTGGGACGGTGGCCGACGTCCACTACGACTTTACGCAGTTCGCGCTCGATCGAAGCCAGTCCACACTCGCCCACAACCTGCGAACATCGCTGATTGTCGATCCGCCGAACGGCAAGCTTCCTCCCTTGTCCGCCGTAGGACAGCGACGGGCGGCGGCGAGTGCCGAGGAAGCCAAGCGCAGGGGCGGTCGGTGGGATTCAGCGGAGAACAATCAGCTCGACGACCGCTGCATCATCATGGCGGGTGCGGGGCCCCCGATGCTCGACGCGGGCTACAACAGCAACTATCAGATCGTGCAGGCCCCGGATTACGTCATGATTCTGGTCGAGATGATCCACGACTTCCGCGTCATCCCGCTCGACGGGCGCCCAGAGCCGCCCTCGAACGTCCGTCACTGGATGGGCATCCCGCGAGGCCGATGGGACGGCAACACGCTGGTGGTCGAAACAACGAACTTCAACGGCAAGAACGCATTTCGGGGATCCAGCGAGAATGTGCGCGTGACCGAGCGGTTCACCCGCGTGTCCGAGAGCTCCATTCGGTACACCTTCACCTTGGACGACGAAGCCACGTGGTCGAGACCGTGGACCGGCGAGTTGAACATGGAGAAGACCGGCGGTCCGATATTCGAGCATGCGTGCCATGAGGGCAACTACGGGCTGTACAACACTCTCGTCGGAGCGCGGCTCGAAGAGAAGAAAGCGACGGAAGAGGCGAAGAAGGGATCTACCTTGCGCTGACGGTGCGTGAGGTCCTGACGCCGAGCGACGCCTGGTCGTACTTGTCGGGGTTGAGGCCGCGTTCGGTCATGAGCTTTCTAATCAGCAGAACGGTCTCGGGCCAGTCCTTTTCAGTATTCGCCACGAAGACGCCCTCCGCGCACATGAGCGGCGTCCATCCCAGCTTGTTTCTGGCGTCGAGCTTCGCGCCGTGATCGACGAGGAACTGCACGAGGGCGTTCGAACCCCTCATGGCGGCTCCGTGCAGGGCCGTACTGCCGTTCCAGCGCATGTCGCCGAGGGCGTCCTTGGGAGGAACGACGTCGAGCGGCGCGTCATGCGCGCCGTCGTACTTCTGCAGGTTGAACGGATGACGCCGGAGGAGCGTTGCACCGTCGCCCTCGAGCGACGGCCCCCCGAATTCGGGAACCGCGTTGACGTCGTTGCCCAGGTCGAGCGTCATCTTGAGGGCTTCGACCGATTCGGCTTCTGAGACGCCGGTCAGCGGTCCCGGGCTCTCGCCGTCCCAGAAGCCCAGTCCGGCAGCGGCCATGAGCGGCGTGATGCCCTGCACCGTGGGCATCCTGGCGTCGGCGCCGTGAGCCACGAGGAGCCGCATGAAGGCGACATCGGAGTGCTTGGCTGCGACGTAGAACGGTGTCGCGCCAACGAAGCTCAGGAAGTTCCGGCCGACCGGGATGTTGGGCGGCAATCGCGTGGCCGCCAGGTCCCGATCGAAGACGATCTCTTTCCAGGTAATGCGTGCGTTCGGGTTGGCGCCGCGCTCGAGGAGCAGACGAGCGAGCTCGAGGCTATCCAGGCTGCCCGTTGGCTGCGGCGGACTGCCCGAGCCTGGCCGTCGCAGGAACGCCAGGGCGTGAAGAACCGATCCGCGTGGATCGGGGACGTTGGGGTCGGCGCCCAATTCGATCAGGCGCGCCGCCAGTTCATAGTAGCCGTTGATGACGGCCATTCCCAAGGCCGACGTGGGCGCGTCTCCCGCCGGCTGGCGGCGAGAGTTGACGTTGCCGCGCCCGTACGCGTCCATCGTCGCGGCTCCCTGCACCCTGTCGTTCGGGTTCGCGCCCTTGCTGACGAGCAGACGGACCGTGTCCGGGTGACCATTTCGAACCGCGAACAGGAGAGGCGAGAATCCCACCTTCGATCGAGCCTGGATGTCGGCACCGACCTCGATCAGTGCGCTCACTGCCGTCGCGTGACCTTCCCCGGCGGCCCACATCAGTGCCGTCTGTCCCTTCCAGCTCTCCTGGCGGTTGACCGCGGCGCCGCCGGCGACGAGCACCTTGAGCGCGTCCACCTTGCCGACGCGCGAGGCGGCCATGAGGGCGGTCTCGCCTTCGGGTGTTGCGCTGTTGGGGTCTGCGCCGGCCTTCAGCAGCAACGCAATCATCGTCGCGCTGCCGTTCGAGCCGGCGAGGATGAGAGGCGTGATGCCGTAGCGGGTGGTGGCGGCGACGTTGGCGCCGGCGCCCACGAGGGCAGTGGCCGACGCGAGGTCGTCGCGCTGGGCTGCCCAATGAAGCGCCGTCATGCCGTCGGCTTCCGGCGCGTTCACGTCCGCGCGCTTCTGCAGCAAGCTGCGCACCGCCGCATGGTCGCCCCGTTTCACGGCGTCCGAAAGACTCGTGTCGAGAGCGGCGCCGAAACTGATGAGTCCCAGCAGGAGCGCGACTGAGTGGAAGACCGGACCTGACATCAGCATCGAGGTCTTCGAAAATACCACGAAATGGGGCGGTTAAGGCCCAAATCCTTCTTTACAGCGCCGGGAAGCGGCGTCGATAATGAGACACGCGGTCCGTGTGGCTGCGTGGCGGCAGTGTGTCTCGAAAACGCTCGATGGGCAAACGGCTGATCACATCGTTTTCAACGTGCCTGGCGATCGCGTCAGTGACGTCCCTCTCTCTTCACGGCGCGCCGCCGCGGCCGCAGTCCGCGGCCAGTCGGCCCGTGACGGCCACGGCCCCTGAACCTCGCGCGGTTGTTGATCGCTACTGCGTGACCTGCCACAACGAGCGGTTGAAAGCGGCAGGTCTCTCGCTCGACACCGCCGACATCGCGAACGTGACGCACAACGGGGTTGTCTGGGAGAAGGTGATCCGAAAACTGCGGGCGGGCGCCATGCCTCCCGCCGGCGCGCCACGACCGGATCAAGCCACGTACGACAGCGTCTCGACGTACCTCGAAAAGGAGCTCGATCGCGCCGCGGCCGCCCAGCCCAATCCCGGCAGAGTCGGCGCCTTTCATCGCCTCAGCCGGACGGAATACAAGAACGCCATCCGCGATCTCCTCGATCTCGACGTGCTGCCGAAGGAGCTCGACATCTCCACGCTTCTCCCGGCCGACAACTCGAGCTCGGGCTTCGACAACCTGGCCGATCTCCTGTTCGTGTCGCCCGCGGTCCTCGAAGGCTATCTTTCGGTCGCGCGGAAAGTGAGCCGCCTGGCCGTCGGCGATCCAGCGATCCCGGTGATCGTCGACCGATACCAGCTTCCACCCGATCTTCCGCAAAACGTACGACAGGAAGGCGCGCCCATCGGCACGCGCGGCGGCGTGGTCATCCGGAGCGATTTCCCGGTTGACGGCGAATATCGACTGGCCATCGAGTTTGCCGGAAACGCCAGGGAGCCGCATCAGCTCGAAGTGAGTGTGGACGGCGAGCGGGCCCATGTATTCACGGTCGGTGACAAGCCGCTTCCCCCGCGTGGCGAGGGCGTGTTTTTGCAGGAAGCCGACAAGCCCGTCGAGGCCCGTCTCTCGCTCAAAGCCGGCCCGCGGACAGTGGCGGTCGCCTACGTCGAGCACACGCCCGCGCTCGGCGAAGAGCTGGTCCGTCCGCGTCTGCGAAGCCGGGGGAATCAGCCGGCGCTGGCCAGCGTGACGGTGAGTGGTCCCTATCAGGTCGCCGGACCGGGCGACACGCCCAGCCGTCGGCGCTTGTTTGTCTGCCGTCCCGCCAGTCGTGCCGAGGAGACATCTTGCGCTCGGCAGACGCTCTCGACTTTGACGCGCCGCGCGTACCGGCGCGCATGGACGGACCAGGACGTTCAGCTCCTGATGCCGTTCTTCGAGGAAGGCCGCGCCGAGGCCGGGTTCGAGCGCGGCATTCAGCGCGCGCTCGAGCGCGTGCTGGTCAGCCCGCAGTTCCTGTTCCGGATCGAGCGCGAGCCGAAGGAGGCTGTGGCGCGGGTCAGCGACGTCGAGCTGGCGTCGCGCCTGTCATTCTTCCTGTGGAGCAGCATTCCGGACGAGGAGCTCCTGGACGCCGCCCTTCGCGGGCGGTTGAAGGAGCCCGCCGTGCTCGAGCGCCAGGTCCGCCGGATGATCGCGGACCCTCGATCGCGGGCCCTCGTGACCAACTTCGCCGAGCAGTGGCTGTACCTGCGCGACGTCGAAGCCCGCAGACCCGATGAACGGCTGTTCCCGGACTTCGACGAGAGCCTGCGGCACGCGTTCACGCGCGAAACGGAGTTGTTCCTCGAAAGCGTCATTCGGGAGGACCGCAGCACGCTCGACCTGCTGAACGCCGATTACACGTTCGTGAACGGCCGACTGGCCAAGCACTACGGGATTCCGAACGTGTACGGCCCGGAGTTCAGACGGGTGTCGCTGACCGACGAGTACCGACGGGGCCTCCTCGGCCAGGGCAGCATTCTCCTGCTCACTGCGTACTCGACGCGCACATCGCCGGTCCTGCGTGGCAAGTACGTGCTGACGAACCTCCTTGGGACGCCGCCGCCGCCGCCGCCGCCCAACGTGCCCGCGCTCAAGACAGAAGGTGCACAGGAGGGAACGTCTCTGTCGATGCGCGAGGCGATGATGAAGCACCGAGCGAATCCCACGTGCGCCGCGTGCCACGCGCGGATGGATCCGATTGGCTTCGCCCTCGACAATTTCGATGCGGTCGGGCGCTGGCGCGCCGTTGCCGAGTCCGGCTCGGCGATCGACCCGTCCGGCGTTCTGCCCGACGGCCGGACCTTCAACGGCGTCGTCGGCCTTCGAAACGCCTTGCTCGGCCGGCCCGAGCTCTTCGTAGGGACGGTCACGGAGAACCTGCTGACCTATTCGCTCGGCCGCAGTCTCGAGTACTACGACGCGTCGGCGGTCCGTGCCATTACGCGGGCCGCGGCGCGCGAGGACTACCGCTTTTCGTCGTTGATTCTGGGGATCGTCAAGAGCACGCCGTTCCAGATGCGGGCAAGGATTGAATAGCCCTCAGCGTCAACTGTCAGCCGGCTGAGAGCTGCACGCTGAGAGCTGAACGCTGAGAGCTGAAAGCTGAACGCTGAACGCGAGGAGCCTCCGTCATGATCATCACGAAGATGTCGCTGCCGCGCCGGACGTTTCTGAGGGGAGTGGGCGCGGCGTTGGCGCTACCGCTGCTCGACGCGATGGTGCCTGCGTTCGTGCCCGCCGCGAAGGCGGCGGCCGCACCTCGCCGGCTCGGATTCATCTACGGATCGCCGAACGGGATCATCCAGAACCAGTTCGTGCCCAAGACGGTTGGAGCGGGCTTCGAGTTGTCGCCGATTCTCGCGCCGCTCGCACCGGTCCGGGACCAGCTCCTCGTCGTCAGTGGCCTCGCGCATCGGCAGGCGGATTCCTTTGGCGACGGCAACGGCGACCACGCCCGGGGGACGGCAGTGTGGTTGAGCGGCGTCCACGCCTGGGATCGACGGGGGGGCGGCGGCGGCGAATCGGTGCGGCTGGCCACGACGGTCGACCAGATCGCCGCCCAGCAGTTCGGAAGGGACACGCGGCTGCCCTCGCTTGAGCTGGTGCTCGAGAAGCCGACGCAGGTGGCCTGCGACAGCACCGACTGTTTCTTCTCGAACACGATTTCGTGGCGGTCCCCGACGACGCCCAACTCGATGGAACCGCATCCGCGGGTTGTCTTCGAACGGCTCTTCGGTGAAGGCGGATCGGCGGCCCAGAGGATGGCCGAGATGCGGCGGACGGGCAGCGTGCTCGACTCGGTGCTCCAGGAGGTCGCTGGTCTCGAGAAGCGCCTGGGCGCTGGTGACCGCCGCAAGCTCACCGAGTATCTGCAGTCGGTGCGGGAAATCGAGCAGCGCATCCAGAGCGCCGAGGCGAAGGGAGATCAGTCGGTGCTCGCCCTCCCCGATCGGCCGACCGACATCCCCGACGGGTTCGAAGAGCACGCAAAGCTGATGTTCGACTTGCAGGTGCTGGCTTACCAGGGCGACGTCACACGCGTCTTCTCCATGCTCATGGCCCGTGAAGGCAGCCCACGGTCGTACCCCCAGATCGGTGTGCCCGAACAGCACCACCCGGTGTCCCACCACCGCAACGACCCGGCCCTGATCGCCAAGAAGGCCAAGATCGACACGTACCACGTGTACCTCCTCGGGTATTTTCTCCAGAAGCTGCAGGCGACTGCGGATGGCGAGGGCAATCTGCTCGATCACTCGATGATTCTCTACGGCGGCGGGATGGGCGACGGCAACCTGCACGAGCATTCCAATCTGCCGACGCTCGTGGCCGGCAAGCTCGGAGGGCAGCTCAAGACGGGACGCCATCTCGCCTACCCCGACAACACGCCGATGGCGAACCTGCTGGTCACCCTGCTCGACCGGGCCGGTGTCCAGGTCGAGAAGTTCGGCGACAGCACCGGCACGCTGGAACTGGAAGCGCTCACGGGCGTGTAGATCGCCGAGGCGGCCGTGACAGCCAGAACACGACGATCGATTGCGGGTGGCCTCGCCGCTCTCGTGGCCGTGCTCGTCTCGGCCTCGAGTGTCCGCACGCAATCGGGCACCAGGAAGGACGGGGAGTGGCCGTTCTACGGTGGTGACCGCGGCTACACGAAGTACTCGCCGCTCGATCAGATCAATCAGAGCAACGTCGCGAAGCTGGTGATCGCGTGGCAGCGTCCCGCGGTGGCTGACGAGCTGCGCAGCCAATATCCGGATATCCGGTTCGGCAACAACTTCCGGTCGACGCCGATCATGGTCGGCGGAGTGCTGTACGCATCGAATGGGATCGGACTGGTCGAGGCGTTCGATCCTGGCACCGGCAGAACCATCTGGGTGCAGGACCTTCCCCCCGGCGCTCCGCTCGGCGGCACCTCGAGCCGCGGTGTGGCGCATTGGAAGAGCGGCGACGATGAGCGGATCCTGGCGGTGCGCGGGCAATACCTCTGGGCGCTGCACGCCAGGACGGGCAAGCTGGTTCAAGGCTTCGGCGACAACGGGCGGGTCGACCTGAAGGCCAACCTCGGACTTCGCGCGCAGGGGTACGCGTGGAGCAGCGGTCCCACAATCTGCCGGGACGTCGTCATTCTCGGCCAGAGCATGACGGATTCGCCAGCCAACAAAGAGGAGCCGCCCGGCGACATACAGGCGTTCGACGTGCGGACCGGCAAGCTGCGCTGGGTGTTCCACGTCATTCCCAGTCCTGGCGAGGTCGGCAACGAGACGTGGGAGGCCGACTCCTGGTCGTACAGCGGAGAGGCCAACGTCTGGTCCATGATCAGCGCCGACGAGGAGCTGGGGCTCGCGTACTTGCCGACCGGAGCGCCCACCAACGACATGTACGGCGGCCACCGGTTGGGCAACAACCTCTTTGGCAATACGCTCATCTGCCTCCGGTGTGCCACGGGCCAGCGTGCGTGGCACTTTCAGATGGTCCATCACGATTTGTGGGACTACGACAACAACGTCGCGCCGGTCCTGGTGGACATCAGAGTCAACGGAAAGCCAATCAAGGCCGTTGTGCAGCTGACGAAGCAGGCCATGGCCTACGTGTTCGATCGCGCCACGGGGCAGCCGGTGTGGCCGATTGTCGAGCGGCCCGTCCAATCCTCGAACACGCCCGGCGAGCGGACATCGGCGACCCAGCCGATTCCGACCAGGCCGGCTCCATTCGATCGACAGGGTGTCTCGAACGACGATCTCGTCGACTTCACACCGGAGCTCCACTCCGAAGCCGTGGAGATCGCCAGGCAGTTCGTGCTCGGTCCGATGTTCACGCCACCGTCGATTCGAGGAAGCGGTCCGAACGACAAGAAGGGCACGCTCCAGATGCCCGGTGCGACGGGCGGCGCCGAGTGGGGCGGCGCCGGGTTCGATCCCGAGACGGGCGTCATGTACATCCCGTCCATCACGGGCGCGTTGCTCGCCGACGTGCTGCCAGGCGATCCCGCGAAAACCAACCTGCGATACACCCGGGGTCTGCGTGAGCTACCCGTCGGTCCGCGAGGGCTGCCGCTGACCAAGCCACCCTACGGTCGCATTACGGCCATCAACCTGAACACCGGGAACCATGTCTGGTCGGTCCCCAATGGCGACGGTCCCCGCGACCACCCCGCCCTCAAGGGCCTGAACCTGCCTCCACTCGGTCAGCCGAGCCGCGACATGCCGCTTCTGACCAGAACCCTGCTGTTTGTCGCGCAGGGTGATCCCCTCATGATTCGCACGCCGCCCGGCGGAGGGGACAGCCGGAAGATTCGCGCATACGACAAGGCCTCGGGGAGGGTTGTATGGGAAATGGAGCTGCCGGCGGGGGCGACTGGTGCCATGATCACCTACCAGCACAAAGGCAGACAGTACCTGCTCGTTCCGGTGGCGTCGGCCAAGGTCGCGCCCGGGTTCGTCGCGCTCAGCCTCCCCGAGGGCACATAAGGCGAATAGTGAATTTGTTCATGTGGTCATCTCGTCATCTGGTCATTTGGAGCCAACTATGACTGCCATTCGCGCGCGTCTGGCCGCCGCCATTGTCGGCATGTGGGTCGTCCTCGGCGTGTGGTTCATCCCGGCCCCGCATGCGCAGGCCCCATCGGGAACCATCGCGATCGTGAACGCCCGAATCATCGACGGCACGGGTCGTCCGGCCCTCGAGCAGGCGACCCTCCTCGTCTCGAATGGACGCGTCGAGCAGGTCGGCTCGTCGTCATCGGTGAAGGTGCCGTCCGGGGCGACGCGGGTAGACGCGAACGGCAAGACGATCGTTCCCGGCTTCATCAACTCACACGGGCACGTGGATGCCGCGAGAAACTCCACGACTCCGATCGCCGAACAGCTTGTGGCGCAGCTCCGGATGTATGCGCAATACGGCGTGACGACGGCCTACAGTCTGGGATCGACGCCTGCCGATGCGGCCGAAGGGCTCAAGCTGAGAGACGAGCAGGAGAAGACGACGCTCGATCGCGCCCGGCTGTTCTCGGCCGGTGTCGTGATCGCCGATGCCACGCCCGAGGACGCTCGCAAGAGCGTGGACCGAAACGCCGACCAGAAGGTGGACATCATCAAGATCCGTGTAGATGGTCCGGACAGCAGCCCCAACAAGATGAAGCCGGACGTCTATCGCGCGGTGATCGATCAGGCCCACAAGCGGAGCCTGCGGCTCGCGGCCCACATGTTCTACCTCAGGGATGCGCAGGGGCTCCTCGATGCGGGCGCGGACATTCTGGCGCACAGCGTGCGCGACACCGACGTGACGCCCGCGTTCATCGCGGAGCTGAAAAAGCGCAACGTCGGCTACATCCCCACGTTGACGAGAGACCTCTCGGTCTTTGTCTACGAGTCGACGCCGTCGTTCTTCAGCGATCCGTTCTTCCTGCGAGGCAAGTCGCTTTACGCGCGCCAGGCGGCGCAGCTGAGCGAGCCGGCCGCTCAGGAGAAGATGCGCTCCAGTCAGGACGCCCAGGCCATCAAGCCGGCGCTGCAGCAGGCCAACCGCAATCTCAAGCTCCTGTCCGACGCCGGCGTGGCGATTGCCATGGGCACGGATACCGGCTCGAATCTCGTTGGACGGTGGCAGGGCTTCTTCGAGCACATGGAGCTCGAGATGATGGTCAAAGCTGGGATGACTCCGATGCAGGCGCTCGTGGCCGCGACCGGCGGTGCGGCGCGCGTGATGAAGCTCGACGGCAGGCTGGGGACCCTCCAGCCGGGCAAGTGGGCCGACTTCGTCGTCCTGGGCGCAAACCCCCTGACTGATATTCGGAACACCCGTCAGATTGAATCGGTCTGGATTGCCGGTCACAAGGTCTCGATCAGCTCGTAGGCATATGAGGATCCGAACACTCGCCGTTCAGCTCGCTCTGCTTCTGCTGGTCGCCTTGTTGGCGCCCGGCGCTGCCCAGGCCCAGGCACTCCGCGCGCCGGACGTCATCTTCGTGCCGACGCCGCAGGAAGTGGTGGATGTGATGCTCGAAGTGGCTCACGTCACCAAGAACGACGTCGTCTACGACCTCGGGTCCGGCGACGGGCGCATCCCGATCACGGCGGCCAAGAGATTCGGCGCCCGCGCTGTTGGGAACGACATCGATCCGCAGCGCATCGGCGAGGCCAATGCGAACGCGAAGGCCGCGGGCGTGACCGACAAGGTGAAGTTCCTCAATCAGGACCTGTTCACCACGGACATCAGCGAGGCGAGCGTCGTGACGCTCTACCTGCTCCCCTCGCTCAATCTGAAATTGATGCCGAAGTTGATGAAGGAGCTGGCACCGGGTACCCGCATCGTG
>Ga0066710_100005005_pt1 | contig 11930 bp, 10 predicted proteins | sample GraSoiAngelo_159_FD_79666 | JGI IMG/M metagenome (GOLD analysis project Ga0066710, IMG submission 79666) | Grasslands soil microbial communities from the Angelo Coastal Reserve, California, USA - 14_1009_16_40cm | ecosystem: Environmental > Terrestrial > Soil > Grasslands | place: USA... | reverse complement strand
TCGCCGGCTGCGCCCTGACCGAACGCACGGAGAAGAGAGGCCGGCGGCACGTCACGACGCACACCCTGTACACGACGCTGAACCGGGCGACGCCGGAACTCGCCGCGCTGGAGCACCGGTGCAACGTGCTGGCGGTACGCGCCAACTCGGCGCTCGGCGGCCGGGCGTCGACGGTATCCGATCTGCGGGTCGCGACGGACATGGCGTTCTCGGCGATGACCCGGGTGCTCCGGGCGGCCGACGAAGCGGCGGCACCGGATGCCACGAAGGACAGTCAGCTCATCAAGGCCGCCGCGCAGGAGGTCGCCGAGGCCGAGCGGGTGGTCGGCAAGACGATCGAGCGGGAAGGCGGCTTCACCTACTTCCAGGGGGTACTGGCCGGGGCGGTACTCGCCTTCGTGCTGTCGACTCTCCTCGGCATCGCGACCGCGCAGTACTGGCCGAAACTCATCAGCACCGCCGGACTCGTCGGCGCGCTGGTCTTCGGTGCCCTGGGCGCGGTGACAAGCGTGTTCCAGCGGATCTCCGCCGACGGCGTCACGCTGACCTTCACGCCATCGCGGATGCGGTTGATGGCGCTGGGTTCACTGCGTCCCCTCGTCGGCTCGACGTTCGGTGTGGTGGCCTATCTCGGCATCGTCGCAGGCGTGCTCGGCTCGGCGACCGTGACGGCGAGTGCGAGCTCGGCCTTCGGGTTGGCCGCCATCACCGGGTTCGCCGCGGGGTTCAGCGAGAGACTCGCCACCGACGTGGTCAAGCGCGCCGAAGCCATCGGTACCGTGTCCACGACGCGCGAACCCGAAGCCGGAGGCTCCTGAACAGACGGCAGTTACCGGTTACCGGACACCCGGACCGGGTCGACGTGCCAGATGCGTTCACAGTACTCACGGATCGTGCGGTCGGATGAGAAGAATCCGCACCGCGCGGTGTTGAGAATCGACATCGTCGTCCACCGCTCGGCATCCAGCCACGCCTCGGCAACGGCCTCCTGACAGTCCACATAGGACCGGTAGTCGGCGAGGGCGAGGTACTCGTCGACGTTGAGGATCGTGTCGACGAGCGGCGCGACCGCGTCCCGGTCGCCGTCGGAGAAGGCACCGGCGGCGATCGCGTCGATCGCGGCGTGCAGCTCCTTGTCCTGCTCGTAGAAAGAACGTGGCCGGTACCCGTGCCGGCGCAGCGTCGTCGCCTGTTCGGCGTCGAGCCCGAAGAGGAAGAAGTTCTGCCCGCCGACCCGGTTACGGATCTCGATGTTCGCGCCGTCGAGGGTACCGATGGTGACCGCGCCGTTGAGCGCGAGCTTCATGTTGCCGGTACCGGAGGCTTCCTTGCCGGCCAACGAGATCTGCTCGGACAGGTCGGCCGCGGGCACGATCAGCTCGGCGCGGCTCACGTTGTAGTCGGGCAGGAAAGCAACAGTGACGTACCGGGACACCTCAGGGTCGGTGTTGATGGTGTCGGCGACCCCGTTGACCAACCGCATGAGGTGTTTCATCAACGCGTACCCGGGTGCTGCCTTTCCGGCGAATACAACAGTGCGCGGCACGAGCCCGGCGGCGTTACCGTTGCGGATCCGGTTGTACAGCGTGACGACATGCAGCACCTTCAACAGCTGCCGCTTGTACTCGTGGAACCGCTTGATCATCACATCGCAGAGCGCGTCCGGATCCACCCTGACGCCGATGGTCTTCGCCGCGTATGCCGCGAGGTCCTGCTTGTTGCGCCGCTTCACCGCGCGCCACCGCTCGCGGAACGCGGGATCGTCCACGGCCGCCGCCAGTCCGCTCAACTGTTCCAGGTCGCGCAGCCAGCCGGTGCCGCCGAGCCGCTCGCTGACCAGTTCGGCCAGGCGTGGGTTGGCCAGTTGCATGAACCGCCGCGGGCTGACCCCGTTGGTGACGTTGTGGAACTTGTCCGGCCAGTACTGCGCGAGGTCGTACAGCGTCGTGGCGGCCAGCAGTTCGGAGTGCAGCTCGGCCACGCCGTTGACCGCGGAACTACCCACCACCGCAAGGTGCGCCATCCGTACCCGCCGCTCCGGCGCCTCCTGAATGATGGACAGCCGGCGCAGCTTGTCCGGCCGGCCCGGGTACCGCCGGGCGACCTCTTCGAGGAAGAAGTGGTTGATCAGATAGATGATCTCCATATGCCTTGGCAGCAGCCGCTGCACCAGCGCGACCGGCCAGGTCTCCAACGCCTCCGGCAGCAGCGTGTGGCAGGTGTATGCGAACGTGCGCCGGGTGATCGACCACGCGTGGCCCCAGTCCAGCCCGTCCTCGTCGACCAGCAGCCGCATCAGCTCGGCGACGGCCAGCACCGGATGGGTGTCGTTGAGCTGAATCACCAGCTTGTCCGGGAAGGCGTCCCAGTCGCTGTTGCGCAACCGGAACCGCCGGATGATGTCGCGCAGCGAACACGACACCATGAAGTACTGCTGCTTCAGCCGCAGTTCCCGGCCCAGCTCGGTGCTGTCGTTGGGATACAACACCTTGGTGATGCTTTCCGACCGGACGATGTCCTCGACCGCCTCGGCGTACTGGCCGACCTCGAACCGTTCGAGGTCGAACGACTCCCGCGTCGCGCGGGCCCGCCAGAGCCGGATGATGTTCACCGTCTGGGTGCCGAATCCCGGGACGAGCATGTGGCTCGGCTCGCCGCGTACCGTCTCGCCGGGCAGCCACCGCCGGCGCAGCCCGCTCGCGTCGCCCTCGACCGGCTCGGTCGTGCCGTAGAAGCCGACCACCTGCCGGTCGTCGGGAGCCGCGAACTCCCACGGGTTTCCGTAGAACGTCCAGTCGTCGGGCCGCTCGACCTGGGCGCCGTCGCGGAACGTCTGCTTGAAGATGCCGAACTCGTAGCGGATGCCGTACCCGACCGCGGGGATGTCCGACGTGGCCAGCGAGTCGAGGATGCAGGCGGCGAGCCGGCCGAGGCCACCGTTGCCGAGGCCCGGCTCGACGTCGAACCCCTCCAGCTCCTCGTAGGACAGCCCGTAGTTGCGCAGCACCGGGTCCAGCCACTTCCCGGTGTCGGTGTACAGCACGTTCTGGGGCAGCTGCCGGCCGAGCAGGTACTCGGCGGACAGGTAGTACACGAACCGGGGGTTGGTCGCGTAGTGGACCGCCGTCGTCCGGGCGTACCGGTCGATCAGCTGGTCACGGATTGTGAGCGCGAGTGACTGGTAGGCGTCCTGCCGGCTGGCCGACTCGATGGCCGTCCCGCGCTGGTAGTACAGGTTCCCGACCAGGTCCTGCTCGAAGTCCTCGCGGGTCGCGCCCACGCTGGGCGGTCTGGGGCCAGGTCGGACTTCCGTCACGTTCTGCGTCCTTTACAGCGCGGCGCTCAAAGCAAGCCGGACATTACCACCGCCCCGCGCGGCCGACCCGGAAAGTGATAGTGCTGAGAGTGTCCGGTACCGGTCGGTGGCCTCGACGTCACAGATGAGCGGCACCGCACGGGTGCCGGCGGAGAGGAAACGGTCATGAAATACATGATCATGGTGTACAACTCGCAGCTCGACTACGACGCGATGACCGGCCGGGCCACCCCGGACCGCCCGGCCTGGTCCCCGACCGACCTGCAGGCGATGTACGGCTTCATGGAGTCGTTCAACGCCGAACTCGCCGACTCCCGGCGAACTGGTGGCCACCTACGGGCTGACGCCACCGGTACCGACACCGCGGCGCTGTGGGCGAAGCTGGACGGCTGCACCACGCCGCCCGTCGCCCGGAGCCGTCGGCACGGCCACGACGACCCGTAGCAGGTGCGACGGGCAGGTGCGGCTCTACACCGTCACCGGCGGCGGGCACACCTGGCCGGGCGGGTTGCAGTACCTGCCGGAGAGCGTGGTCGGCAAGACCTCCCGCGACTTCGACGCCGGTCAGGTCGTCGCGGACTTCTTCAGGGGAGCGGACTTCTTCAGGGGATCAGCACGCGGGACATCGCCGCGGTGAGCATCGCGCGCCAGCCGGGCAGCGGCGGCACCCCGGTACCGTGCCAGCGCTCGTGGCCGAGCACGCTGAAGGTCGGCCGCGGGGCCGGCCGGACGAACCGGTCGCTCGTGGTCGGGCGCACCCGTGCCGGATCCAGCCCGGCCTCGGCGAAGACCGCCCGCGCCAGGCCGTACCAGGTGGTCTGGCCGCCGGCGGTACCGTGATAGATCCCCGGCGCCGCGTGACCGGCCGCCGCCGCCCCGGCCAGGGCGACCAGCTGCGCGGCCAGCGCATAGGACCACGTCGGCGGCCCCTCCTGGTCGGCGACCACGTCGACGGTCTCCCGCTCGGACGCCAGCCGCAGCATCGTGCCGACGAAGTTGCGGCCGTGCGCGCCGTAGAGCCAGGCGGTGCGCACCACGAACCCGCCGCCGGCAAGCGCGGCCCGCTCCCCGACCAGCTTGCCGCGCCCGTAGGCGTTGAGCGGTGCGGTCGGCGCGTCCTCCGGGTACGGCGCGGTGGCGGTGCCGTCGAAGACGTAGTCGGTGGAGATCTGGAACAGCCGCGGGCCGGCCGCCTCGGCGAGCACCGCGACCCCGTACCCGTTGACCGCCGTCGCCGCCTGCTCCGCCGCCTCGGCACCGTCGACGTCGGTCCACCCGGCCGCGTTGACGACGACATCGCAGCCGGCGACCGCGGCGCGTACCGCGGCCGCGTCGGTGATGTCGAGGACGTCGTGGGTGGCCGCGACGACGTCGGTCTCGCCCGCCTCGGCCAGCACCGTGCACAGGTCGCGGCCGAGCATCCCGCCCGCGCCGGTGACCAGCCAGCGCATCAGCCGGCGTCCCGCGCCTTGAGCGGCTCCCACCAGTCGCGGTTCTGGCGGTACCACGCGACCGTGCCGGCCAGGCCCGCCTCGATGCCGATCCGCGGGACGTACCCCAGCTCCTCGCGGATCTTCGTGATGTCCAGGGAGTACCGGCGGTCGTGGCCCTTGCGGTCGGGTACCGGCTGCACCATGTCCCAGCCGGCGCCGCAGGCGGCCAGCAGCCGCTCGGTCAGCTCCCGGTTGGTCAGCTCGGTGCCGCCACCGATGTGGTACACCTCGCCGGGCCGGCCCTTCTCCCGGACCAGCTCGATGCCGCGGCAGTGGTCCTCGACGTGCAACCAGTCGCGGATGTTGCCGCCGTCGCCGTACAGCGGCACCTTCCTGCCGTCGAGCAGGTTGGTGACGAACAGCGGGATCACCTTCTCCGGGAACTGGTGCGGCCCGTAGTTGTTGGAGCAGCGGGTGACCACGACGTCCATGCCGTGGGTGCGGTGCGCGGCCAGCGCCAGCAGGTCGGAGCCGGCCTTCGAGGCGGCGTACGGCGAGTTCGGCGCGAGCGGCCACTCCTCGGTCCACGAGCCGTGCTCGATCGAGCCGTACACCTCGTCGGTGGACACGTGCACGAACCGGCCGACCCCGGCCGTGCGCGCCGCGTCGAGCAGCACCTGGGTACCGAGCACGTTGGTGGTCACGAACGGTACGGCGCCGGCGATCGAACGGTCCACATGCGACTCGGCGGCGAAGTGGACAACGACGTCGTGACCCGGCAACAGGTCGCGAACCAGACCGGCGTCGCCGATGTCGCCCTGCACGAAGGTGAGTCGGGGATGCGTCACCGGAAGGTTCGCGCGGTTTCCGGAGTACGTCAGCGCGTCCAGCACCGTCACCGCGGCGCCGGCAGCGCCCGGGTACTGGTCGGCCAGAACAGCCCGGACATAGCCGGACCCGATGAAACCGGCGCCGCCGGTGACGAGAATCCTCACGGGTCGCGAGTGTAGTCCGGTGACTCGGACCGTCTAGGCTGCGCAGGTGCGTGGAATTCTGCTCGCCGGTGGCACCGGCTCCCGACTGTGGCCGATCACGCTGGCGATGTCGAAGCAGCTGATGCCGATTTTCGACAAGCCGATGGTGTACTACCCGCTGACCACTCTGGTCACCGCCGGCATCCGCGAGGTACTCGTCATCACCACACCCGAGGACCAGCCGCACTTCCAGCGCCTGCTGGGCGACGGCAGCCAGTTCGGGTTGGCGCTGTCGTATGCCACGCAGCCCCATCCGGAAGGCATCGCGCAGGCGTTCCTCATCGGTGCGGACTTCATCGGCGACCAACCGGTGGCGCTGATTCTCGGCGACAACATCTTCCACGGTGTCGGGTTGGGCCGGCAGTTGAGTGCGCACAGTCAGCCGTCCGGGGGACGCATATTCGCCTATCCGGTCGCCGATCCGCACCGGTACGGCGTCGTCGAGTTCGATCCGGACGGGCGGGTGTTGTCCATTGAGGAGAAGCCGGCCCGGCCGAAGTCGACGTATGTGGTACCCGGGTTGTATTTCTACGACAACGACGTGGTCCGGATCGCCAAGGAGCTGACCCCGAGCGCGCGCGGCGAGCTGGAGATCACCGGGGTCAACGAGGAGTACCTGCGCCGCGGCCGGCTCACCGTCACCGTGCTCGACCGGGGTACCGCCTGGCTGGACACCGGTACCTTCCAGTCGCTCGTGCAGGCCTCGGAGTTCGTCCGGGTGATCGAGGAGCGGCAGGGGCTGAAGATCGGCTGCGTCGAGGAGGCGGCCTGGCGGCGCGGGTTCATCTCCGACGACGAGCTGCGGTCGCTGGCCGGGCCGCTGACCAAGAGCGGCTACGGCAGCTATCTGCTGCGCCTGCTGGAGGACGACCCGTACGGCGGTGTCCGGTGAAGATCCGGCCGTTGACCGTCGAGGGGGCCTACGAGGTCTCTCCCGTGCAGCACACCGACACCCGCGGTACGTTCCTGGAGTGGTACCGCTTCGACGCGCTGGCCGCGGCGGTCGGGCACCCCCTCGAACTGGCTCAGGCGAACATGTCGGTGTCCGCCCGCGACGTGGTGCGCGGCATCCACTTCGCCGACGTGCCCCCCGGGCAGGCGAAGTACGTCGTCTGCGTGTCGGGTGCCGTGCTGGACGTCGTGGTGGACCTGCGCACCGGCTCGCCGACGTACGGCCAGTGGGAGTCGGTACGGCTCGACGACGTGGACCGCCGCGCGGTGTACCTCACCGAAGGACTCGGCCACGGGTTCTGCGCGATGTCCGACCGGGCCACGGTGGTGTACCTGTGCTCGACCACCTACCGCCCCGGCCACGAGCACGCCGTGCACCCGATGGACCCCGAGCTCGGCATCGCCTGGCCGACCGCCACGCCGCTGTTGTCCGCGAAGGACGCGGCCGCCCCGTCGCTGGCGCAGGCGCGGGTGTCGGGTCTTCTGCCGGAATACGACACCTGCCGGACCTACCGGGGGTCGGCCGGTCGGACTTAACCTGTCCACCATTACGGCGGGCGGATTGGCCATCTGACAATTGCGGTGTACGTGACATCCTCCGGTCGGACATTCCCGTCACGGAAAGTGTCGGGGGGTGCGAACCCCCGAAATCGGGATCGCCGGATCTGAGTGCCTTGCGCTTGTTTCAATTGTCATCTAGTCGACTCGGTGGAACTCCCAACCGGAAAGGGTCTGGCGCAACGGCGCCGGATTTAGCAATCTCTCCTCTGGACTCATTCGGGTCCGTGGCGGGCCCGTTCCTCTCCGGATGCTTAGCAGCACTATACGTATTCGGACGATCCGGTCCGCGGGTGGGTTGAGGCCGTTGACGGAGGCAAGACGTGAGCGCGATCGAAACAGCTCCCGCCCTGGACATCAGTGAGCTAGACACGCAGATCATCCCGAGCCGGGTACCGCTGATCCGCGCGAGCGCGGTGCGTATCGGCTGGCAGAGCCGGTACATCGTGACCCTGGCGCTCATCGACCTGCTGGTCGGCCTGTGCACCGCCTCCTGGGCGCTGGTACTGCGATTCGGCCCGGAACGCACGCAGCCGTACCTGCACGATTATCTGCTGTTGACACTCCTATTTCCGGTTGCCTGGATCGCCTCTTTGGCTATCAACCGAGCGTATGAGTCGCGCCACCTGTTCGTCGGTACGGACGAGTACGCACGGGTATTCCGATCCGGCATCGGGCTGACCGCGTGCCTCGCAATTGTTTCCTTCGCGTTTGATTTGCGTCTGGCCCGCGGCTACGTGATTATCGCGCTCCCGCTGGCAACCGTTGTCGACCTCGGTGCGCGGTATGTCGTCCGCCACATGTTGCACCGCTCCTGGGCGCGCGGTGAGCGACTGCACCGGGTCATCCTGGTCGGGCACGCCCGCGCGGTCGCCGAGACGACCCGCCGGCTGCGCCGCGAGCGCCACCACGGGCTCGGCGTGATCGGTGCCTGCCTGCCCCCGGGGATCAGCCCGAACGGGTACACCCCCGGCCTGCCGCCCATCTACGGCACCTTCGACGAGGTGGCGGCGGCGGTCAGCCGCGCCGACGCGGACACCGTGGTCGTGCTGTCCTGCCCGGAGATCGACGGCGCCGAGCTGCGCCGGCTGGCGTGGCAGCTCGAACGCGACGAGGTCGACCTGATCGTGGCCAGCACCCTGGTCGACGTGGCCGGCGACCGCACCACGATCCGTCCGGTGGACGGCCTGCCCATGCTGCACGTCGAGCACCCCCGGCTGAAGGGCGGCGCGCGCGTCATCAAGGAGATCTTCGACCGGGTGGGCGCCCTGTTCCTGCTGTTCCTGTTCAGCCCGCTGCTGCTCGTCATCGCCGGGCTGGTGCGGTTCTCGCCGGTGGGGCGCGGGCCGGCCATCTTCCGGCAGGAGCGGGTGGGCAAGAACGGCAAGCTGTTCATGCTGTACAAGTTCCGCACCATGCACGTCAACGCCGAGGCCCGGCTGGCCGAGCTGCGCAACCTCAACGACACCGACGGCGAGCTGTTCAAGATGCGCAAGGATCCGCGGGTCACGCCGCTCGGGCGCTGGCTGCGGCGGTTCTCGCTGGACGAGATCCCGCAGCTGATCAACGTGGTCAAGGGCGACATGTCGCTGGTCGGGCCACGGCCGCCGCTGGCCCGCGAGGTGGCCGGGTACCCGGCCGACATGCGCCGGCGCCTGGTGGTCAAGCCCGGCCTGACCGGCCTGTGGCAGGTGTCCGGCCGCTCCGACCTGTCCTGGGAGGAGTCGATCCGGCTCGACCTGACCTACGTCGAGAACTGGTCACTGGCAATGGATCTCGCTATCCTCGCCCGTACCGTCAGCGCCGTCGTGCGCAGTTCAGGTGCGTACTGAGCGAAATGGACATGTGGCTGGTCTTGTATCGCAAGGTGATGACCCGGTCCATCCGTTCGTCCGTGCCACCGCGCATAATCGCGCGGTAGATAATCGTCGGTGACGACAAGCTGGAGTTGTACATGCGTGTTCTCGTAACCGGCCACGAGGGATACCTCGGCAGCGTGCTGGTTCCCCGGTTGACCGCCGCCGGCCACGAGGTGGTCGGTCTGGACACGGGCCTGTTCGCCGACTGCGTCCTGGGTCCCGCGCCGCAGGCGGTACCGGCGTTGCGCACCGACCTGCGGGACGTGACGGCCGAGCAGCTGACCGAGGTGGCGCCGGATGCGGTGATGCATCTCGGGGCGCTGTGCAACGACCCGCTCGGCGACCTCGATCCCGAACTGACCTACGACGTCAACCACCGCGCCACGGTGCGGCTGGCGCGCGCCGCCAAGGCCGCCGGGGTACCCCGGTTCCTGTTCTCGTCGTCGTGCAGCCTGTACGGCGCCGGTACCGACGACTCACCGCTGGACGAGAACGCCGCCTTCGCGCCGCTGACCCCGTACGGCGAGTCGAAGATCCGCTCGGAGCAGGATCTGGTGACGCTCGCCGACGACGACTTCTCCCCGGTGTTCCTGCGCAACGCCACCGCATACGGGTTCTCCCCGCGGCTGCGTGGCGACCTGGTCGTCAACGACCTCGTGGGCAACGCGCTGCTGGCCGGTGAGGTACGGCTGCGCAGCAACGGCATGGCCTGGCGGCCGCTGGTGCACGCCGACGACATCGCCGGCGCGTTCCTCGCGTTGCTGGAAGCGCCGCGGGAGACGGTGCACGCGCGGGCGTTCAACGTCGGCGACTCGGGCGAGAACTACCTCATCCGCGACGTCGCCGAACTGGTACACGAGGTGGTCGGCGGCACCGTCACCTTCGCCGAGGGGGCCGGCGCGGACGCCCGCAACTACCGGGTGTCGTGTGACCGGATCGCCCGCGAGGTACCGACCTTCCGTCCACAGTGGACACTGCGCAAGGGCATCGAGCAACTCGCCGAGGCATACCAGCGCCACCGGCTGACCCTTGAGGCGCTGATGGGCGAACGGCACCAGCGGCTCAAGCACATCACCGCCCTGCAGAAGGCCGGGCGGCTGGACGGATCGCTGCGCTGGACGGAGGCGGCCTGATGGGCACGTCCCTCGACCTGAAGGTCGGCGACGTCGTCGAGGTACGCAGCGAAGCCGAGATCCTCGCGACCCTCGACGAGAACGGCGAGCTGGAGTCGCTGCCGTTCATGCCGGAGATGGTGCGGTACTGCGGGCAACGGCTCACCGTCGGGAAGGTGGCGCACAAGGTCTGCGACACGCTGACCCGTAGCGGGATGCGGCGGATGGAGCACGCGGTGCACCTGGCCGGGGTGCGGTGCGACGGTTCCGGCCACGGTGGCTGCCAGGCCGCCTGCTTCATCTACTGGAAGCACGCGTGGCTGCGCAAGGTCGACCCGGCCGACGCGGACACGACACCGAGGCCCGTACCGGCGCCCGAGCTACTGCCGCTGCTCACCATCGCCAGCCGCCGCCCGCCGGCCGAGGACGGCACCGAACGGTACCGTTGCCAGGCCACGGAGCTGTTGCGCGCGGCGCCGCAGGTGCTTCCGGTGAAGGACCTCGGCCAGTTCGTGGAGGACGTGCGCTCCGGCAACGTCGGCCCGCTCTGGTCGCTGCGCGCGCTGTTCGTCGGCGTCTACAACCGGGTGCAGGACATCAGCGTGAAGAAGCTGCCGCCGAAGCTGCGCCTGCGCGGCGGGCGGCACTGGGGTTACCTGCGCGGCACCGCGGTGAAGACGCCGAGCGGGCACACCGACCTGCAACCCGGCGACCTCGTCCGGATCAAGTCGAAGAAGGACATCGCGCCCACCCTCAACGCCGACCTGCTCAACCGGGGCATGGGGTTCGACGCCGAGATGGGCCGGTTCTGCGGCCGGACCGCGCGGGTGGCCCGCCGGATCGAGCACATCATCGACGAGCGCACCGGCGAGATGCTGCACATGCGCTCGCCGTGCATCGTGCTCGACGGCGTCGTCTGCGAGGGAGCGTACGCGGCGAGCTGCCCACGGTCGATCACGCCGTACTGGCGGGAGATCTGGCTGGAGAAGGTCGCAACCGCGGAGGCCGCCCCCGAGGAGTCCGCGTTGCGAGCGGCCCGGTGACTGACGCGGCGGTCACCGAGTCGATCGGGCGCCAGGCAGGTCGCGGTCTGCGGTTCAGCCTGGCCGGCACCCTCCTCACCAAACTCGGTTCCTTCGCGATGGGCCTGGTACTGGCCCGCCTGCTGGCACCGTCGGACTTCGGCGTCTACGCGATCGCGTTGGCCGCCACCGCGGTGCTCATGCACATCAACGACGTCGGGCTGATCGCGGCGACCGTGCAGTGGCGCGGGCGGCTGGAGGACATGGCGCCCACCGCCGCCACCATGGCGATGGCGTTCGCGGTCGGCATCTACGTCGTCTTCTGGGTGGCGGCACCCACGTTCGCCACCGCCTCGGGCAACTCGGCGGCCGCCCCGGTGGTCCGACTGCTCACGCTGATCATCGTGATCGACGGCATCACCGCGGTACGCAGCGGCGCGCTCATGCGCCACTTCGAGCAGGGCAGGCTCGTCCTCGCGAACTCGGCGGGCCTCGTGGTCAACGCGGTCGTCGCGATCACGCTCGCCGCGACCGGCGCCGGGGCGTTCAGCTTCGCCTGGGGCCAGGTCACCGGCGCGGCCATGACCTGCCTGCTTGTGTTCCTCTTCGGCCGGGTGCCGTTCCGGTACGGCTTCGACCGGGCGA
>Ga0066710_100005004_pt1 | contig 11931 bp, 8 predicted proteins | sample GraSoiAngelo_159_FD_79666 | JGI IMG/M metagenome (GOLD analysis project Ga0066710, IMG submission 79666) | Grasslands soil microbial communities from the Angelo Coastal Reserve, California, USA - 14_1009_16_40cm | ecosystem: Environmental > Terrestrial > Soil > Grasslands | place: USA... | reverse complement strand
CCTTCTGGCGGTCCAGCGCCTGGAGCGTGAGCGAGAGGCGAGAATTCCATTGATGGTCTCCGGCACCATCGAGCGCTGGGGCGCCATGCTCGCCGGCCAGACCGTCGACGCCTTCTACGCCTCGGTCTCGCACGCAGACCTGCTTTCCATCGGCCTCAACTGCGCGACGGGTCCGGACCTGATGACGGATCACATCCGCACGCTTTCTCAAATGGCCTCGACGCGCATCTCCTGCTATCCGAACGCGGGATTGCCGAACGAAGAGGACCAGTACCTGGAGACGCCCGAATCGCTGGCGAAGCAGCTCGAAAAATTCGTCGAGCATGGCTGGCTGAACATCGTAGGCGGCTGCTGCGGCACGACGCCGGCCCACATCAAAGCCATCGCTCAGATGGCAGAAGGCCGCCCGCCACGCCAGGTGAATCCACCTTCGCACCGCTCCTATTATTCCGGTATCGAACTGGTGGAAGCCGAGGACAGTATCCGGCCGCTCATTGTTGGCGAACGCACAAACGTGATCGGCTCACGCCTGTTCAAGCAAATGGTGGCCGATGAGAAGTGGGAGGAAGCGAGCGAAATCGCGCGCTGGCAAGTGAAGAATGGCGCGCACCTGGTCGACGTCTGCCTGCAGTCTTCGGACCGCGAGGAGATAAAGGACATCGATCCCTTCTATGCCAAGTTGATGCCGAAGATCAAGGCTCCGGTCATGATCGACACCACCGACCCAAAGGCCGTGGAGCGGGCGCTCACATGGTGCCAGGGCAAGAGCATCATCAACTCCATCAACCTCGAGGACGGTGAAGAAAAGTTCGAGCGCATCTGCCCTATTGCCAGGGCCTACGGGGCGGCGCTGGTGGTCGGCACGATCGACGAAGACAAGCAGCAGGCGCAGGCGTTCACGCGGGAACGCAAGCTTGCGGTCGCCGAGCGCTCCGTGACGCTGCTGACTGAAAAATACGGTATCCCGCCCGAGGACATTATCATCGACCCGCTGGTATTTCCATGCGCAACGGGTGACGAGAACTACATCGGCGGCGCAGTGGAGACCATCGAGGCGATCCGGCTGGTCAAGGAAAAGATTCCGCACAGCAAGACGATCCTCGGCATATCGAATATCTCTTTCGGCCTGCCCGCCTCCGCGCGCGAAGTAGTCAACTCCGTCTTTCTCTATTACGCTACGAAGGCTGGGCTCGATCTGGCGATCGTGAACTCCCAAAAGCTGGAACGCTTCGCGTCGATCCCGCTCGCGGAGCGCCGGCTGGCCGAGAACCTGCTGTTCAATACCCCTCCGCCGGAAGACGAATTTCTGCGCACGGCGCCGGAGGACTGGCGGCAGCAAACGCGCGGGCAGAAGACCGCCATCAACCAGTTCCACATCGGCGCTATGACGGAGCACTTCCGCAAGCTCGGCAAGAAGGAAAAGAAAAAAGCCGCGGAGTTGCCGCTCGATGCGCGGCTTGCGAACTACATCGTCGAGGGGACCAAGGACGGCCTCATCGCGGACCTCGACCGCAAGCGCGCCGAAGGCGCGGCGCCGCTCGAGATCATCAACGGGCCTCTGATGGCGGGGATGACCGAAGTGGGGCGGTTGTTCAACAACAACGAATTGATCGTCGCCGAGGTGTTGCAATCGGCCGAGGCGATGAAGGCCGCGGTCAATCATCTCGAGCAGTTCATGGAGAAGGCGGAGACGTCCACGCGCGGCAAAATCGTGCTTGCGACGGTAAAGGGGGACGTGCACGACATCGGCAAAAACCTGGTCGAGATCATTCTCTCGAACAACGGGTACCAGGTGATCAATCTCGGTATCAAAGTGCCGCCGGAAGACCTGATCCGGGCCTGGCGCGAGCATAAGCCCGACGCGATCGGCCTCTCCGGGCTGTTGGTGAAGAGCGCGCACCAGATGGTCACCACGGCGTCAGACTTCAAGGATCAAGGCGTCAGCGTGCCGCTGCTGGTGGGTGGAGCGGCGCTGTCCGAGAAATTCACGACGACCCGGATCGGACCGGCTTATAGCGCGCCGACGTTCTACGCCAAGGACGCAATGACCGGCCTGCGCATCATGAACGAGCTGATGGATCCGGCCACGCGCGGGAACGTGATGGCCTCCCACGTGTTCACATCGACGAGCGTGGTGGTTTCCGATTCTGCGCCGCCAGCCAATGCCTCGACGATGCGCAGCCCGAAAGTCCGGACAGACATTCCGATTCCCGCGGCGCCTTATCTGGACCGGCGCGTTCGTGAAGTGCCCAACTTGCATGAGGTCTGGAGCTATATCAATCCCTTCATGCTTTACGGCCGTCATCTTGGCTTCAAGGGGAATTTCGAGAAACTGCTGGCCGAGCGCGACCCGAAGGCGCTCGCTCTGTACCACGATGTCGAAGGCGTGAAACAGGAAGCGGTGAGATTCATGAAGCTGCGCGCCGTCTGGCAGTTTTTCGAAGCCGAGCGCGACGGCAACTCGATTCACTTGTTCGCACCGGGAGCAAGCGGCCCGATTCATTCGTTCCGCTTCGGGCGCCAGCCCAAGTCCGACGGACTGTGCCTGAGCGATTACGTGCTCGACGCGGAAGAAGGCCGACGCGACCACGTGGCGGCTTTCGTGGTCACCGCGGGCGAATGCGTGCGCCAGCATTCCGAAGAAGCCAAACAAAGCGGCGAGTTCTTCCTGGCGCATGCGCTGCAGGCATTGGCGATCGAGACGGCCGAGGGCTGTGCCGAGTGGCTCCATCGCCGCCTGCGCGAAGATTGGGGTTTCCCCGATCCGCCCGCCATGACCATGCAGGAGCGGTTTACGTCGCGCTATCGAGGAAAACGCTACAGCTTCGGCTATCCGGCGTGTCCGAACCTCGACGACCAGCAAGGCATCTGGAAGCTGCTGAAGCCGGAAGACATCGGCGTGCGGCTCACCGAGGGCATGATGATGGATCCGGAGGCGAGCGTCAGTGCGCTGGTCTTCCACCATCCGGACTGCGCCTACTTCACCGCCAGCGAGGCGTAAACTACGCGTCGTCGTATTTCTCGAATTCCAGCTGGTCTCCGCGCACAGTCCCGGTTTTCTCAAGCGTTCCGGCCGGCAATTCCAGCACCGAATGAGAAAACAGACTCAAAGCGATGCGCCCGCGGGCCATGTTGTGGCGGACCTTGAGCACCTTCCTCTTGCGGTTCAGGAACACGACGTCGATGGGGAATTTCATGCCGAATGTGTGGACCCCTTCGCAGGGGCTTATCCAGAGGCCCTCGCCCGGTTCCAAGCCCGTCCGTTTCAGGAGACCCGTGCGGCGCTTCTTGCTGCTGTCGGCGATATCGGCGCGGTCGGCGAGCTCGCGCCCCTTGGTAAGATTGAACACTCGCAATTTCGGCAATCCTTCCAATTCTAAGCGAACAGCGCTGTGCCGCGGTGTTCCATTCGAGGAGAAGTTTGTGGCGCTACAATTCAATCATGGAGAAGGCTACTTTCGGGGCCGGTTGTTTCTGGGGCGTGGAAGAGACGTTCCGCGGGTTGGGTGGTGTCCAATCGACACAAGTCGGATACATGGGCGGCACAATGCCCAAACCAACCTATCAGGATGTCTGCACCGACGAGACCGGCCATGCCGAGGCGGTCGAAGTGACATTCGATCCCTCCGTGATCAGTTATCACGATCTGCTCGACGTGTTTTGGAACAATCATGACCCAACGACGCCGAATCGCCAGGGACCGGATGTCGGCACTCAGTATCGTTCGGTGATCTTCTACCATTACCCGGAGCAAGAGGCCGAGGCGCGCTCGTCCAAGGACGCGGCGCAAGGGCGCTTTCGCCGCCCGATCGTCACGCAGATTGTTCCGGCGACAGAGTTCTGGCGCGCCGAGGAATATCATCAGCAGTATCTTGCGAAGCGCGGCCTGACGCATTGCGAGTATTGACTCCCGAACCAGGAGTTCGATTGCCGGAATACTCTTATTGCGGGCTGTATCCCGTCACTACGAACCGAAAGCTCTCACTCGACTGCGTCTGCTATCCTGAAATTTCAGCCCACCTGCAGGATCTACCTTGAAAGTCGGTTTCGTCAGCCTCGGATGCCCGAAAAACCTCGTGGATACCGAGGTCATGATGGGGCAACTCGCCGCGCGAGGGCATCAGCTCACGCCGCATCCGGCCGAAGCCGACGTCATCGTCGTCAACACGTGCAGCTTTATCGATCCGGCCAAGCAGGAGTCCGTCGAGACGATCATGGAGATGGCGGAGTACAAGAAAAGCGGCCGGGCACAGCGGCTGATCGTCGCCGGATGCCTGGTGGAACGTTACCGTGGGGAAATTCAGAAGAACCTGCCCGAAGTCGACGCGGTCATCGGCACGAACGAGTTAATGCGGATCACCGCGCTATGCGAAGACATCGAAGCGCCCGCCAATCCGTTCGAGCCCTATCTTTATCACGACCTGACGCCCCGTGTCCTGGCCACGCCGCGCCACTACACCTACATTAAGATTGCGGAAGGCTGCGATCACCCTTGCACCTTCTGCGTCATCCCTCAGTACCGTGGGAAGTTTCGCAGCCGGCGCTTTGAGTCTGTGATTTCAGAGGCTACCCGGCTGTTCTCGCAGGACGTGCGCGAGATCAACCTCATCGGCCAGGACACTACGTGCTTCGGCGAAGACCTGGGGATCAAGGACGGCCTCGCGCTGCTGCTCGAGCGGCTGGCGCAAATCGATACTCCCCACGAAAAATGGGTCCGCTTTCTCTATTGCTACCCGAATAAAATTACGCAGCGTCTGCTGGACACGATCGCCGCGCATAAAACGCTGGTCCCCTATATCGATATGCCGCTGCAGCACGCCAGCGCCCCGGTGCTCAAACGCATGAAGAGAGGGGCGAATGGCGACATTTTCCTAAGGTTGATCGAGCGCATCCGCCGCACCATCCCGGGCGTCGCAATCCGCACCAGCATGATCGTGGGTTTTCCGGGCGAGACCGAACAGGATTTCCAAGCGTTGTGCCAGTTCGTGCAGGCGGCAAAGTTTGATCGGATGGGCGTGTTTTCGTATTCCGATGAAGACACAAGCGCCAGCTTCCAGCTGGACGGCAAAGTGAATGCGCGCACGATATACAATCGACAACGGCGGCTGATGGCTCTCCAGCGAAAGATTTCGCGCACGCGGAACCGCGCCCTGGTGGGAAGCCATTTCCCGGTGCTGGTTGAAGGTCCGTCGGCCGATTCGGACCTGGTATGGCAGGCGCGGCTTTCGACTCAGGCGCCCGAGATAGACGGGGTCTGCTATGTTTCCGACGCCGGGGAGCAGCCGCTGCGCGCCGGCGAGATCCGGACGATGCGGATTACTGCGGCGCATGACTATGATTTGACGGGCGAGATCATCGGCGCTCCGCCGCCGGCTTCGAAGTCCCATGCGCCGCTCGTGCAGATCCGGCCTGGTGCTCACCATGAAGTGCCCCATTTGCCATAAGGAAGTAAAGCTCGACGATCCCTACATGCCGTTCTGCAGCGATCGCTGCCGCATTATCGATCTGGGTAACTGGGCGTCTGAAAAGTACGTCATCTCGACGCCGGTCGAGAGGCACCCGGAACAGGAAGAAGAAGATTGAAGACGATTTCCCGCGTGTTCGCCACGTGGCTGGCGACGTGGTTCGGCTGCGGATACGTGCCTAATGCGCCCGGGACGGCCGGGTCGATCGCCGCTCTCGTCATTGCGTGGTTTCTTCATCATTTTGCGGACCTGACCGGAACCGGTTTCGGATTTCTGGCGCTGCTGCTGCTCGGTCCTGCAATTTGGGCGGCGGACGTCGCCGAGCGTGCAAGCGGAATCAAGGACCCGGGCTTCATCGTAGTCGATGAGGTCGTGGGGCAGTGGGTCACGCTTGTGGGCGCGATCGCTCTCAATTGGAAGGTCTGGCTGGCCGCGTTCGTCCTCTTCCGCTTGCTGGATACCTGGAAACCAGCGCCGGTGCGCCAGCTCGAGCGGCTGCCTGGCGGCCTCGGTATCGTGGCTGACGACGCGATGGCCGGAGTCTACGGAGCACTTGTGTTGTTTGCCGCCGGATGGTTCAATTCTATTAGCCACTTGTTATATGGCCTTTCGTAAATCTTCTGACCCACGTCCGCAGATTCTTGGAGTCTCGCCCGTCGCGGCGATTCCAGGGGGCGAATTCCAGATTCGCGGCAAAGGCCTCGCTGCAACGGAGCGCCCCATTGTGCGCTTCGGCGACGTGGACGCTCCCATCGTCATCGGCTCAGACTCATTCGTGATCGTGCGCGTGCCGGACGGCGCCTCGGCCGGCGACTTGACGGTCGGGCAGAATCACCAGTCGAGTGTTCACTGGTCATGCGGGATCGGCGTCCAGATTGCCGACAGCCTGCATCCTGTGTCTAACCCGGTGGTCGATCGCCTGGGCAACATTTATACGACCTTCAGTGGATCGCCCGGGCAGAAGACGCCCGGTTCGATCTACAAGATCGATTTGAACTTCCGGATGAAACCGTTGGTCACGGATCTGATGAACGCCACCGGTCTCGCGCTCGATCAAGAGGGTAATCTCTACTCGTCCAGCCGGCACGATGGTGTCGTCTACCAGATATCGCCGTCGGGGAACCTCTCCGTGTATGCCGAAGGGATGGGGGTCGCAACCGGCATTGTGTTCGACCACGACCACAATCTCTACGTCGGCGACCGCAGCGGCACGGTTTTTAAGATCAGCCGATCGCGTCAAATCTACGTCTTCGCCACGCTCGAACCATCGATTGCGGCTTACCATCTCGCGTTTGGACCGGATCAATATCTGTATGTCACTGGTCCAACAACGTCGAGCTTCGATTCGGTGCTTCGCATCTCGCCTTCCGGCCATGTGGAAAGGTTCTATCGAGGCCTGGGACGCCCGCAGGGCATGGCGTTCGATGTGAACGAGAATCTGTACGTGGCTGCTTCGCTTGGCGGGCGGCGCGGCGTGGTGCGCTTCACGCCCGACGCGAAGGCAGAGCTGTTTCTCTCCGGGCCCGCGATCGTCGGCCTCGCGTTTTCACCTTCCAAGGCGCTGATTCTGGCGACCAACAACTCTGTTTACCGGGTCGATGTTGGCATCGAAGGCAGGCCGGTTCCCTAAATGTTGGCAGCGGACGCCGAGATCATCGCCGTCGGGTCTGAGCTGCTGACGCATCAGCGGATCGATACCAACTCGCTCTATCTCACTGAGCAGCTCAACGCGCTGGGTGTCGAGGTACGCCGGAAACTGATCGTGGGCGATGATCGCGCTCTGCTCACTGCGGCCGTGAATCACGCGCTGGCGCACGTCGGTATCGTGGTGCTTACCGGCGGGCTCGGACCGACCGAGGACGACATCACGCGCGACGCAGTCGCGGCGGCGTTTGGGCGCAGCCTGGTGTTTCGCCAGGACATCTGTGATCAGATTGAAGATCGCTTTCGCCGCTTCAACCGCAAGATGGCGGAGATCAACCGCCGGCAGGCGTACCTGGTGGAAGGAGCGGACCTGCTGCCCAATCCGCGTGGCACCGCGCCCGGACAGTGGATCGAACAGGATGGGCGCGTGGCAATGCTGCTGCCGGGTCCGCCCGGAGAGCTGAAGCCCATGTTTGCGAGCGAGTGCGTTCCGCGCTTGGAGCAGCGTCTTCCCCCGCAAGTGATCCGCACTCGGTTCTATGGGGTCGCGGGAATGACCGAGTCCGAGCTAGACCAGTTGATTTCCCCGGTGTACTCGAAATACACCAATCCGGCGACGACCATTCTGGCCGCCCCGGGCGACATCCAGGTGCATCTGCGCGCGCGCTGCGCCACCCTCGAAGAAACCGAGCGGCTCTTCTCCGAAGTATGCGGGCCCATCGAAGAACTGCTCGGCGACCGCATCTACTCCCGCGAGGGCGAAACTCTCGAAACGGTTGTCGGGAATTTGCTTCGCGAGCGCGGAGGCACGTTGAGCGTCGCCGAAAGCTTGACGGGCGGGCTCCTGGGTGAGCGCATAACGCTGGTTCCAGGCAGTTCCGACTACTTCGTCGGCGGTTTTATCGCATACAGTGACCGGTTGAAGACAGAGCTATTGGGGGTGGACGCGTCGCTGATCGAACGGCGCTCCGCGGTGAGTGAAGAGGTCGCGCTTGCGATGGCGGAGGGCGCGCGCGCACGGACAGGATCGACCTACGCTGTTTCCGTTACCGGGGAGGCGGGGCCGGTGAGCGCGAGCGGCGCACCACCCGCCCGCGTGTACATCGGCCTGCCCGGGCCGGGCCTTTCAGAGACCCGCCACTTTCAGTTTCCCGGCGACCGAAGCCGCGTGCGGACGCTCGCGGCGCAGACCGCACTGGACTTCCTCCGGCGCCGTATTCGCTGACGATTCTCATTTTTTTCCCGCCTGAGCCGATGAGTCAGTCATGGTTTCGCTAAGCGATCAACGCGTTGCGTCTGCGCCCTCACCAGACGTCCTAAAGCAAAAAGCACTCCGGTCGCTCGGATCGTTGCCCCCGTTTTCGCCGATTCTGAACCGTCTGCTCGCATCCCTTGGGGCGGAAGACGTCTCGTTTGCGAAACTCGGCGACCTGATTGAGAAAGACACTGTCGTTTCCGGCAATATTCTGCAACTGGTGAACTCGGCGCTATACGCACGGCGCGGCACGGTCAACTCGGTGCGGCACGCCATGTCCCTGCTGGGCGTCGGCAAGCTTCGTAACACCGTGCTAGGCATGTCGATCACCCGCATGTGGAACCAGGTGCACGGGCCTTCGCCCTGGTCGATGGCGCGCTTCAACGTGCACTCGGCGGCGGTGGCGATTCTGAGCGATCTTCTGGCCCAACGCTTGCCCGTGAGTTACGGCGAAGGCGCGTTCGTGGCAGGTTTGCTGCATGACATCGGCCGGCTACTGATCGCGCTGGGTCTCACCCGGGAGTACGAGATGGTCCTTGAGTTGCACGAAACGAGCGGCCGTTCATACCTCGATTGCGAGCGTGAGATCCTTGGGTTCACGCATCCGGAACTGTCGGCCGAAGCGCTCGCCTTCTGGAACCTCCCCGAGCCAATTCAGGTCGCGGTGCGCCAACATCATGATCCGGCCGCAGACAACAGCATCCAGCGCGAAGAGATTTCACTGAGCCGCGTGATCGACGCGGCCAACCGGTACGTTAACGCAGCCGGCATTTCAATCCTCGCCAGTAACGGCGCCGATTCGGCTGACGCGATGCCGATCCGGTCACTCGGCCTTGATGCGGATCGCCTGGAGGGCGTGCTTGGGGAATTCCAGACCGAGTACAACGTGATGGTTCAACTCTTTCACTAACACGTTGCCGTTTAACTCACTAACACCGCTTCTTCGCGCAGCTGGCGTTCATATTCGGCGAGCCGCGCTTCGATCTGACTTTCCGTCTCCCGGCGCTGGATGATAACTTCGCGATAGCGCCTGAGGAAATAATCGATGGTCTCGACGCGGATTTTGATGGAGCCCGCGGGCTTGTTTTCGTCGAGATCTTTGAAGCAGAAGTACGGCGTGCCGGCCTTCTCGATAATGCCTTCGATGACCCCGTAAATAGGTGCGTCGTGTCCGCACTTGAAGCTGGAGATTTCGAGCGCCACCAAGTTGGGATGGCGAGCGGTAAACTTAGCCGCCCAGACCTTGTGGTTTGTGCTCGCGGAGTATGAGTTCTTCCAGACATCGGAAATATCGAGCGGATGCTTGATCAACCCGGCTTCGACCTCTTCGCCGAAGAGCCGCTCCAGAAGATCCTCATCGAGCGGCAGGGTGCTCTGCGAAAAGATGGGATAGCCGAGCTTCTGAAACTCTTCCAGGATTTCATGGTTCAGGCCGGGATCGTGATGGTACGGACGGCCGAGCATCACTATGCCGATGCGATCCCCTCGTTCGAGTTGATCCAGAACCTCGCGGGCGCGTCTCCGGATGCCTGATTCGTATTCCTCCAGCGCCTTGTAACCGGCGGCGACCGCGCGCTCGTTTTCTCCTTCCGAGAGCCCCAGGATCGGCGCCCAGGCCTTGTACATCTGATCGGCAAAGAGAGTTCGATCGCCGAAGTTGAGCAGTGGGTCGAGATACTTGATACCGTGGTCCGAAAAAACGTCGGACTCCTTGGTAAACGCAGCCTTCACCGTGTTCGGACAGGCGGTCACCGTGGGACAGGCGTTGGACCCTTGCAGGTTCGCGAGCGCCGTGTGCAGCACATCCACCATGGGGAAAAAGATCACGTCGAACTGCTTGCGCAGCCCCTTAAGCGAGATCAGGTTGTGCACGTGAGCGATTCCGATCTTCGCCGGAAAGCAGGGATCGATGGCGCCGCGGCTGGAGCCGGCGCGGTAAAGCTCCCCGCTCGTGTAGTCCGAGTACACAATATTCTCGGAAGGCACGCCAAGAGCCTGCAAGTACGCGTTGAAGAGCGGGGCGTATACATACGCATTGAGGACCCTGGGGATTCCAATGCGCAGGTTCTGGCGATTCCGCATCAGAGCCGCCCGCTCTTTTGCTGCTTTTGTCCAGGTCCGCGAAGGAATCGGGTCAGCTACGTTTTCCGTCTTGCGCGCCTTGAAGGCGTCGTGGGCGGCGATGTCCACGAAGTTCGGGTTGCCATCTTTCTTCGAATCGAGGCCGGACTTGATCTCACGCATCTCGTTCACATCCTCGACCGTGCCTTTCTCGCAAGTCGCGATGATGAGCCGTTGTTCGCCCGCACGGAGCGGAACCTTGCTCACCCTGGGCGTGGGAATGAAGTCGTTTGAGCCGGTGTTGATATCGATGAAGGTACGCAGGCAATTGTTCTTGCAAAAGTTACAGCGCGTGTTTTCGTTGCGTGTGGTGCGATAAGTGATATCGCGAACGGCGTCCAGCCCGATGAAGGTTGTCTCCCTGCCGTTCTTCCATAGCCGCAGCGCTTCCACGGCCGCGCCGATCGCGCCGGATTCACCGCAATGCTCATGCACGATGATTTCCGGCTGCTTGCCGCTAGCGCGGAAACTGGAGCGGATGAAATCCACTTCGGCCTTCACTACGGCCAGATTGTTTTGCGTGCCGCCTTGCAACACGAAGCGCGAGCCCAGCGCGGCCAGGTTGGGGATGCTCGCCACATACAGAAATACGTTCTTGGGCAGCACCGCCGCGAGGCCCGCGAGAATCTCCTCCGCGCGCCATCCCTGCCGCTGGAAGTTGACGATGTCGGACTGCATGAACACTGCGCAGCCGTAGCCGAACACGGGCATCGATCCGGCGGAGAACGCCAGGTCGGCGTATTGCTCGACTGTCAGCCCGAACCCTTCCGCGGTGGATTGGAGGAAGTAGCCGTTACCGGCGGAACACTGGGTGTTAAGCTTAAAATCCTTGACACGGCCGTCCTTCAGCACGATCAGCTTGATGTCCTGGCCGCCGACGTCGACGATCACGTGCGGATCATCGTAGAATCGCATCGCGGATTCAGTGTGGGCCACCGTTTCCACCAGGGCCACGTCCGCTTTCAACGTGTCCTTAAGGACGTCCTTCGCGTAACCCGTAGTGCCAACGCCGAGAACCTCAATTCGCGCGCCTTGTCCCTCCACCTGCTTGCGCAGTGCCGCGAACATGTCCTTGGTGTCTTCGATCGGATTTCCGTTCGAAAGCTGGTAGGCCTTGCAAAGCACGTCTCCATTCGTCGAAACCAGCACGGCCTTAGTGGAAGTGGAGCCGCCGTCGACGCCTATGAAACCACGCACGGTTTCGCCTTGGGCGAACGCGACGGGGACGAACTTTTTGGGCCTGTATCTCTCCTTGAATTCCGCCAGTTCGTCACTGGAACGAGTAAGTCCGCCTGCTCCGGATTTCGCCTTTTCTTCCTGCCGGCCGTGCTCTATGTACTGGACTAGGCGCTCGGTTCCACGGTAACAGCCGACGCACTCCTCCTCATCTTTGCCGAACTCCACCGCGCCGATGGCCGCAAAGTATTGCGCGTTTTGGGGCACCTT
>Ga0066710_100005003_pt1 | contig 11931 bp, 13 predicted proteins | sample GraSoiAngelo_159_FD_79666 | JGI IMG/M metagenome (GOLD analysis project Ga0066710, IMG submission 79666) | Grasslands soil microbial communities from the Angelo Coastal Reserve, California, USA - 14_1009_16_40cm | ecosystem: Environmental > Terrestrial > Soil > Grasslands | place: USA... | reverse complement strand
TTATTTCGAACGCAACTTTCCAAGGGCGATTGAACAATATCAAGAAACGCAACGGCTGGAATCCGTGGGAAACGATGTTCATGGCTGGCTCTGCATGGCCTATGAGGCGGCCGGGCAATATGACAAGGCGCTCGATGAGTATGAGGCGTACGAGAAAGGCGCGAAACCAAACACCGGGGAAATCACGTCGAAGTATCGACGATACCGATCAACTCTTGCTGATAAAGGACCACGCGGAATGTGGCAAATGATGCTCGAGGATTTGCGGCGGACCCCATCAACCGATCATTACTACGATATGGCCAGACTCTACTCGCGCCTGGGCGACGCCCAAGAAATCTTCCCTTTGCTTGATAAGGCCTACCACGCTCATAACGCTTGGATAGTTTTCCTTATACTGGACGATGCCTGGGACGACTACCGTGGTGATCCGCGATTTGACGAATGCCTGGATCGATTGGGCTTGTCGAAAATAACCCCCCTCACGGAATGGGTTCAGCAATTCGATTAACAAATGATTGGAGCAGCGTGTTCTTGTTGCGCAAAGGAGAAATTTTAATGCGCCACGGCACGGTAAAACCTCCGGTCGGATGGAGGCGAATTTGTTTCGGTGACCTCGGCCTTACCGTTGAGGTTCGTAATCGTCAACGCGCCGATCGGTTGCCACACCAACAGATTGGTGGACGCGTCGATTTGATACTGAAAGCCGCGTCCGCCTCTCACTGTGAATTGCGGCATGCCGTTCGCCATCCTGGCCACCATGCGTGGCGGCTCGACTACCGTCTTCAATTGTTTGGTGGCGAGTTCTCGAAACTCCTGCACTATTCCCGAAGGCCATTCGATGCGAATCACCTCGACGTTCGTGACATCCCCAAGCCCGAAATGTGCTCGCAGATCGTTCTGGCTGCCATAACCACCTCCGCCCGAGATTTCGCGCAACTGCCAGAATTCCTTCCCGCCGACCGTTGCTTTCACGCGCACTTTGGCGCCGATGGCCGAGCGGTTGGATTGGGTGCCGACGAGTTTCGCGTCAATCCAACTGTTCCCATTCCCGTTATTACGACAGGTCGAGCCATCCATCGTTGTCATAATCCGCCCAGGCGCCTCCACCGCGCGAATTGCTGCCGTCGGTCACGATGCGACCGACAGTGATTTTCTCAAAAGTGCCGGTGCCCTGATTCCGGTAGAGAAAGTTGTTTTGCCCTGCGCGATTGGCCACGAACAAGTCCACATTGCCGTCGTTGTCGTAATCGCCCCAGGCGCAGCCTGCCAAATCCCCGCCATCGTTGACGATGTTACCGCTGGTGATCTTGGTGAAGGTGGGGTCCACTTCGAGATGCACCACCTGGCTGGTGACGGAGGCGAATCCATCTATCAGCAAGGCGTCGTAGTCACCCGCATTGGTGACTTGAACGTTCGTAAAGTTAAGAGCGGAATTTGTCTGGCCAGCCAGATCCGCAGACGCGAACCGCCATTGATAGCGAATCGGCGAGTTTGTGCTCGTGGCGGAAACCTGGAACTTCGCGCTGGCACCCAAACTCACCGATTGATTGGTCGGTTGTTTGGTGATGACCGGTTGGGCGTGGGCACCTGCCAGAGCCGCCGCCAGCCACAGTGAGCAGGATAGCCAGGAAGGATTCACGGTGATTCAGTCGAGTTGAGGGTTGCTGGATGAGTCAAGGATACGCGTCAAGACACCCGGTTTTCGAGTGCGCCGGTTTTGCAGAGAGCTGGAACCATCCACGGTTTCGTCATCCAGGTCGGTTGTTTCATTCTCGTTTCGGGCGGATCTATAGCGACACACAGACTTGGTCTTCAATTCCGCCGCTGGCTCGTTCAATTCGGCCGTTGTTCATAGATTCCCGCCGCGACGTGGATTCTTACAAAATATCTCTATCTATTGTCCGTGGTCCGTTGGGATCGATCATTTCTTGGTGTCTTTTTTCACTGTTTTGTGGCTCACTATGAAGTGCCTTGAAAAGCCGAGCATCAGAGGTTTCCTCCTCTCTGATTAACACTGCATCCGGCGCGGAAAATATTGCTCAGCCTGCCCGCCAATCCGGCGTCTCGCCGTCTATTCCCGACCACCAACTGCTCCACTCGATCGGAGTGGGCAGCTACGGCGAGGTGTGGCTGGCCCGCAGCGCCATTGGCTCCCTTCGTGCAGTGAAAGTCGTCTATCGAAAATCCTTCGATCACGACCGCCCCTACGAGCGCGAGTTTGAAGGGCTCAAAAAATTCGAGCCGCTCTCCCACGCCCGTGAGAGCCAGGTCGATATCTTCCACGTGGGGCGCAACGACGACGCCGGGTTCTTCTATTACATCATGGAGTTGGCGGACCCTGCGGAAAATCCGAAACCCCAATGCCGAAATCCGAAAGAAAACCGGAATCCGAATGACTACACATTGCCTGCCGCGCATCCCCTTCAGGCTTCGGGCTTCGGGCTTCTTTCGTCATTTGACATTCGTCATTCGGAATTCTACACGCCCCGCACGCTCAAGCACGACCTGCGCACGCGCGGCGCACTGCCGGTCACGGAGTGCGTGCAGATCGCCCTGTCGCTTACACGCGCGTTGGACCACCTGCACTCGCACGGTCTCGTCCATCGCGACATCAAGCCGTCGAACATCATTTTCGTGAAGGGCATGCCCAAGCTGGCGGACATCGGCCTGGTGACGAGCGTCGATGCACGCGCTCGTTCGTGGGCACCGATGGCTACATTCCACCTGAAGGGCCGGGCACGCCGCAGGCCGACCTCTACAGCCTGGGCAAAGTTCTCTACGAGTGCGTCACCGGTAAAGACCGCCTCGACTTCCCTGAACTGCCCGCCGACTGGCGTATCCGGCCCGACTTGGACCAACTGCTCGAATTCAACGAAATCCTCACCAAAGCATGCGATTCAGAACCGAATCGGCGCTACCAAACCGCAGGACAAATGCGCACTGAATTGGAGTCGTTGCAAAGCGGTGAGTCCGTCAAACGGAATGTTTGAGGATCACTGTTCGACCTCTATGTCCTGAAGGAGTGGACGGTGGGCGAACTCGCCCGCGCTCTGAACGTGAGCGCCGCGCACGTGTACGTGAACCAACATCGCATCAGCGGCATGATCAAGGCCGAAATGAAAAGGCTGCAACGCGAACCGTAGGCACGCAGCGCGAACACAACGCAGGGAGATGGACTGCCGAGCCGTCCCGTAACCTAACTCGGTAGTGGAGCCGCTAAGTTTTGGAGTGCCGCGATGCTCCGCCGCTTTGCCTTGGGCAACTCACCGAATCCGGCCCGCTTCACGATCCGATCCCGCGCCTTCTCGATGGCGAAAGAAAAAGCAGCTTCCTCGGGATGCACCGCTCGCGTCACAGATCTTTTCGTTCTGTCTTTCTTCGCTGTTTTCTGCCTCACTATGACGTGCCTTGAAGAGCCACGCGTCAGAAGCTTCTTCCTCTCTAGGACGCCTTGCATCCGGCGCGGAAAATATTGCTCCGTCCGCCCGGCAACGCGGCGTCCCGCCGTCTGTTCCCGACCACGAATTGCTGTGTCGAATCGGCCAAGGCAGTTACGGCGAGGTCTGGCTGGCTCGCAGCGCCATCGGCTCCTTTCGCGCGGTGAAAGTCGTCCATCGAAAATCCTTCGACCACGACCGGCCCTATGAGCGCGAGTTTGAGGGCCTCAAACAATTCGAGCCACTCTCCCACTCCCGGGAGAGCCAGGTCGATATCTTCCACGTCGGGCGCAACGATGCCGCCGGGTTTTTCTATTACATCATGGAGTTGGCGGACGCGGCGGAGCCGCTGTCCCGTGATCAGTCTTTAGTAATCAGTAATCGGTCGCCGAGACTGAACACTGATCACTCTTCACTGAAGGGATGAAGTTTCCGGGCTAAGCCCTCCGTGAGTCGCATGCATGCAACGCTCCCTTCAAGCAGTGATGGTCCGGAGCGCGGGTCGCCGGTGAGTTCACGACTTTGATTTCAAGCGGTCGAATCGAGTCGAGATGGATGTCGCGTTGCGGAAACGCGATCCTGATTCCGGCGTGATCACTGTCCTCGGCGATGTAGAGTTCTGTGCTCCAGATACGGCGAAAGACCGCGCCAAGGTCCTCCAAAACGGAATTCAGTCTTCCGACTAAGGAAATGCGCGCTACTTGCTCCGACAGTTCCGCGTGCAATCGCGTGGACAAATCCTCCGTGAAGACGAGCGCGCCAACCGCTCGCAATTCTGCCCACGCTCGCTCCTGCAAAGTCGTGTGGATGAACTTCGCGGAGTTGCGTTCTGCCGATGTTAGCCGCGTATCCTCTGTTCTGAGAGCTTGCCTGAGAACCTGGTCGCTGAGGGCGGAAAGCGATTGTTCCATCAGAGTCTTCCATTGACGCAGACCTTCGAGGAGTTGCTCGTAATGCCGCTGTTTGGCCCGCAACTGCCTCAGACTGCGCTGCTCTGTGGCCCAAAGCCGGTCTTCCCAGACCGATGCCTCGTCTGCCTCCTTCCTCAACTGCGCCAGTTGAACCAGCCATTCCCGGTGTGAATCTTGAACCGTTCCTCGCTCCGCTTGATCCTTGGCCAATCGAAGCTGCTTATCACTTTCATTGAGTCGGGCCGCGTATCGCGAGATTTCACCCTCCAATATCGAAAGCACCATCTGAGCAGTCCGCAACTCAAGTCGTCGCGCCGACACAGTGTCAGTCAGTTGTTCGGCCATCACCACCGTTGGCGCTTGTGCAAAACCGCGCCATGCTTCCTGTTCGGCAGCGCGTTCCTGGTTGAGCCGGCGAATTTCTTTGAGGCTGCGAAGATGGCGTCCGTGTTGATTCAGTGCGATTACCCATTGCTGGAGCAATTGCCCTCGTTCGGCTAACTCGTCTGGTGTCGCGGCCAACCCGGCAACCGCAGCGGTCTCGGTAGTCTTCGGCGCTGCAACCTTGAGGCGTATTGCGTTAAGGCGTGTTTCGACGCGAGCGATCGCCCCATCAATCTCCTCCGCCGTCTTCGGAAGAGACGCCGGAGCGTTGACCGTTTGTCCATCTCGCAACGCACCTGCGGAGAATTGCGCCATCCGCTGGCCATGAAGTTGCCCCGAATTCAACAAAAGCCCAAGAGTCACGACTATTTGCCAACGGACGCGAATAGGAATTTTCGTCGAGCCCGGCGCAGCAGCCTGTTGAAAAACGCCTGGTTCGCCGCGTGGGGGCACGCGGCCTACAAGACTTCCTCGGGGATCGGCATGCATTGTAGGCCCGGTGCCCTCACCGGGCGGCTTTTTCAACGGTCTTTTAGCTAACGTCACATAGAACTTGTTTGCTCCTCGGACGGATGAATCCGTTGCGTTGAGGAAGGATCGCGCTGGTGACTCTTTGCACGAACCACATGGCAGAGACGCGGCGGCCTGTTTTGTCATCGTTTTTTCCATACCTGTTTGTTCCGGGTTTTTTGTCGCGTCTCCTTTAGCGCGGAATTGCCGTGGCCAACAATAGCGCTTTGGGATTACGAATCCATTGCGCGGCTCTTGCTGAGAGCGTGTTTGAAAGATCGTGCTTGGTAGCACAGGCGACCCGCCTGTGCCGTCCGGCGACTCGCCGGGTATCTGTTTAGCGGTGCTTCATGGTGATGCTCTAAGGTGCTGCCGGCGTCTCGCCGGCAGGTCTTTCGGTCACGCACCGTCTCATTCTGCCCCCCCGAGCAAACCTTTGTGAAATTTCATCGCCAGCCGGTGGACTTGGTGCCATACATCGTGATCATTGACTTAGAGCAAGTTTGAAAACCCGCCCGGTGAGGGCACCGGGCCTACAACAAACGACGATTTCCAGGGAAATCCTGTAGGCCGCGTGCCCTGACGCGGCGCGACGCTGGAGTTTTCCAACAGGTTCTCAGAATTTGCCCGCGAAGTCTGATGATTAACTGCCGTGAGCGATTTGACGCAAATCCTCGAGCGCGTCGAGCAGGGTGACAGCAAAGCCGCCGAGCAGCTCGTGCCGTTGGTTTATGAAGAATTGCGCAAACTGGCCGCGGCGAAAATGGCCCAGGAACCCGCCGGACAAACGCTCCAACCTACCGCTCTGGTGCACGAGGCCTGGCTGCGATTGGCCGGAGCCCGGAATTCGCATTGGAACAGTCGAGGTCATTTCTTTGGCGCGGCGGCCGAGGCGATGCGGCGCATTCTTGTAGAAGTGGCTCGTCGGAAGGCCCGGCTCCGCCACGGCGGCGGGGTGGAACACGTTCCGCTTGATGGACTCGATGTCCCGGAGAACGCGCCCGAGGAGCGCCTGGTCCAGGTGAGCGAGGCGCTCGATCAATTGGCCCGCCAACAGCCCGAGGCCGCCCAGGTCGTCAAGCTCCGTTACTTCGCCGGCCTGACCAATCCGCAAGTGGCCGAGATGACGGGCATTTCATTGCGATCGGTCGAACGCCACTGGACCTGGGCCAAAGCGTGGTTGTTCCGTTGGATTCGCGAGCAGGAGCAGCGGTAACCATTGACGAACCAACCGCTAATCGACGCTAATGGACGTTAATTTGAGCTATTGACTCCACGGACCTGTTGCGTCATGCCCGCGACTGGCAATCGAGCCGTTCCGGGCTGACCGCTGCGAACAATGGAGTGCATTAGCGTTTATTAGCGTTCATTAGCGGTTCAATAAACAGAATCGATACGACAGTCGATAAGCATGAGACCGCGGGATACACTACACGCACTGCAAGCGGGCTACCCTCTCGCGTTCCGAAGGGGAGAGAGTAAGAGTGCACTGCCGTTGAATTATGCAAGTGTTTCCCAACATTTACTCTCTTAATCTTGCTCTTCATCTTAATCGTAATCCCTTGCGGCCTGAAGATTAAGAGCACGATTACGATTAAGATTATGAACTGCGTCCGGTTGCTTAATTCAACAGCAGTGGGATAAGGGTGAGGGGTGCGTCGCATTTTTTTGCAATTCATTGGCGGGATTGGCTCGGCGGCGTCGCACTGCAAGATAGAGAGCATCGATCGGCCAGCAACATGAACGCGGACAAATCGCAGGAACAAAGTCTCCTTGAAGCCGCACTGCAGTTGAAGAGCGGTGCCGAGCGCAAGGCTTTTCTGGACGTGGCTTGTGCGCACGATCCGCACTTGCGCCGGCGGATTGACGAACTGCTGGCCACCGCCAGCGAGGCGGACGCTTTCTTCAGAGACGACCCGCTCAAGCAGGCCGGCCTGGTTGAAGCAGCCGCGCTATCCACCGCGCTTGCCTCTCCCATCTCCGAAAAGCCTGGCGACCACATCGGCAACTACAAGCTCCTGGAAAAACTCGGCGAAGGCGGGTTCGGCGTCGTCTATATGGCCGAGCAGAAGCAGCCGATCAAACGCCGTGTTGCGCTCAAAATCATCAAGGTCGGCATGGACACGCGCGAAGTCGTGGCCCGCTTCGAGGCCGAGCGTCAGGCCCTGGCGCTGATGGACCATCCCAACATCGCGAGGATTTTTGATGCTGGAATTACTGATCGCCCCTCACCCGTCCTTCGGACACCCTCTCCCCCAGCGGGGGAGAGGGACGGGGTGAGGGGGGCGCTGCCGAATCGCAAATCGAAAATCAAAAATCGCAAATTGGCCCCGGCCGACCTTACTTCGTCATGGAACTGGTGCGCGGCATCAAGATCACCGACTATTGCGATCAGAAGAACCTGTCCATGCGCGAACGGCTCGACCTGTTCACGCAGGTTTGCCAAGCCGTCCAACACGCGCACCAGAAGGGCATCATCCACCGCGACCTCAAACCCTCGAACATCCTGGTTACGGTCAACGACGGAGTGGCGGTCCCGAAGATCATCGATTTCGGCATTGCCAAGGCCACGCAAATGGAACTGACGGAGAAGACCGTCTTCACCCGGTTCCACCAGTTCATCGGCACGCCGGCCTACATGAGTCCGGAGCAAGCCGAGCTCACGAGCGTGGATATTGATACCCGCAGCGACATCTATTCGCTGGGCGTCCTGCTCTACGAACTGCTCACCGGCAAAACGCCATTCGACGCCAGCCGATTGCTCTTCGCCGGCTTCGACGAAATGCGCCGCATTATTCGCGAAACCGAACCGCCCAAGCCGAGCACGCGCCTGACCCAGGAACTTGCGCGAGCCCAAATGGGAATGGGGAGCGCGCCCGCCCCCGGCGCTGTGGCTGGCGCCCCGCCAGCCACACCGAGCGGATCGCGGCCGTCCATCGCACCCAGAGCTTCGGCGGCGTCCTCGGCCGACCCGCGAGGGCGCGGGTCGGCAACGCCCGAGGCGGGCGTGCTCCCCAGAGAAATCAGCGCCGACTCACGTCGGCGGCTACAAAACCTTATTCCGCTCCTGCGCGGCGACCTGGACTGGATCGTAATGAAGTGCCTGGAGAAAGACCGCGCCCGCCGCTACGAAACCGCCAATGGCCTGGCGTCGGACATCCAACGGCACCTCAACAACGAACCCGTGGTGGCCTGTCCGCCCAGCAATCTCTACCGGTTTCAGAAACTGGTTCGCCGGAACAAGCTGGCCTTCGCTGCTGCAGGTTGCGTGGCGGCGGCGCTGGTGATTGGTCTGGCCATCGCGTTGTGGCAATTCATTGAAAGGACCCGCGCGTACAATCGCGCCATCGCCGCCGAGAAGGCCGCTGAGACTGAAGCCGCCAAGAGCCAGCAAGTGGCAGAGTTCCTCAAAGACATGCTTGCAGGCGCCGGGCCGGAGGTTGCAAAGGGCCGCGACGCGACGATCCTGTTGGAGATTCTGGACAAGACCGCTGAGCGCATCAGCAAAGAGCTGACTAATCAGCCCGCAGTGGAAAGCGACTTGAGCCTCACCGTCGGTCGGTTGTATCGCGCTTTGGGCCAATATCAAAAGGCCGAGCCGCCCCTGCGACGGGCACTTGCTATCAGCAGCGAGTTGAACCTCGCCGGAGATAAGGCAGTAATAATGGGCGAGCTCGCGGAAGCACTTTTTGATCAGGGCAAGCTCGCTGAGGCGGAAGACTTGCAGCGCCAGGCGCTCGCCTTGTCTCGAAGAATCCGTGGTGATGATGCTAACACGGCCATAATGCTCGGCAACCTGGCCGGCCAGCTCAGCGGACAGGGCAAACTGTCAGAGGCGAAGCTACTTGCAACCGAGTCGCTGACTATCATCAAAAAGCTTTTCGGTGACGATGACCCACGAGCGGTCTCCATTCTCGCCGCGTTGGCTGGTGTTGAACATGGCCAGCGAAATTACCGCGCCGCGGAAACCCACCTGCGCGAGGCCGCAGCCATTCTGGAGGAGAAGCCGGGCACCCAGGACCAGAACCTGCAGACCATTCGCGGAAACCTCGCTAGCGCCCTCGAAGCACAGGAAAAATGGCAAGAAGCAGAAATCCTGCGGCGCGAAGCCCTGGCCGTCCAAAGGAAGCTACTGGGCGACGACCATCCCTTGGTGGCCCAAATGCTAAACAACATGGGGCGTTGCCTCTTTGAACAAGGCAAACGGGTCGAAGCTGAAAAAATGCTTCGCGAAGCACTCGAAATCCAACGGAAGAGCTTAGGGAACGAAAATCCACGCCTCGGAGTAGCACTCAACAATCTCGGCGGCGCACTTTACCGACAAGGCAAACTCACCGACGCCGCGCCCCTTCTTCGTGAAGCGGTTAACCTGTATCGAAAAAAACCTGATTGGCCGATTAAGGAGCAATGCCCCGCTTTCGATTTTTTGGGAAAGGCACTGGCAGAGCAGGGAAATCTTGTCGAGGCCGAGGCGCTCCAATCCGAACACCTGGTTTACTTGCGGAAGCGGGCGCCGGACGATCCGTACCTTGCCGGAGCAACCGCTGAATTGGCCGTCACGTTGATTGCCGAACACAATTTCGCAGAGGCCGAACCCATAGCGCGCGAATGCCTGGAATTCCGCCAAAAGCATTACCCCGAGTCCTCGTCCGCATTCAGCGCCCGGGTTCTCTTGGGCGAGAGCCTGCTGCGCCAGAAAAGATACGAAGAGTCCGAGTCGCTGCTCCTATCCGGTTACGAAGGCATGGAGCAGCGGAAGGAAAGCGGTTTTTCCAATGACTATCGCTATCGGCGACAACCCCGGCTGAAGAAAGCGCTTGAGCTTCTCGTGCAACTCTACGAAGAAACGGGCCGTCCGGATCGAGCCGCCGAGTGGAAACAGAAACTGGCCGAATTGGAGAAAGCCGAAGCCCAGCCGAAAGCTGACGCCCCATGAACCTGAAAATCAAAGTTGCTGACTCAAAGCAGAATGGTGGCACGGGCAACTTGCCCGTTCCGCGCGGCAACCTGCCGCGCGGAAGTCGGCACGCACGCGGGGCGAATTGGTTCGCCTTCAATGAAATGTCGCGTGCGCAGTTCCGTCGAGCCAGTGGCCTGGTAGCACTGGCCGGTAGCCCGTATCTGTTTAGCTTGATCGCTGCGCGAGCGAGCGGAGCGCGGACTTCAGTCCGCAGGAAGGTTGGATGGCGAAGAGGCGTTCATATTTCCCAGCGGGATCAGCAGTGCCGGCGTTCTGCGGGATAAATCCCGCGCCCCTGGCCACTTCTTGGTTGGCGCGCTGAACACATATGATACCCATTCCAATTTCGGTGTTCGAGAAAAACCAAACGTATGAAAACAATGAATCGATGCGATGCGCGCCCTTTGCGGCGCTCGCGCACTTTCCCGTAACCGAGCCGAGGCCGACTTGACGCGCCGCCAACTGCTGGCGCCTCACTTCGGCCTCGCAGCCGCAGCACCTTCTCACCCGTGTAAAGAAAGGGCCACTGCCCTCACGCATGGAGTGTTGCCAGGCGCCGGCGAAGTCCGCCACGGCAAGCAGAGCCGATCGGAGAAAAGAAACAACAACAACGACAACAAAAACAAAAACTCACAATGCTATGAAAACATATCCATCCGCAGGGGCGCACGGCGCGAGAACATTTCGGAGAAGTCTCTCCCTCCGATTCGCCCTGCTTGCGGCGGCCGCGCTGTTAACCCACTCTGCCTTTGCCGCGAAACCAGGACCCAACCCACCACCCCAGCCGCCACCCAGCAGCGGGACGCTGGTACTGGACTATTTGTATCCGGGCGGGGATTTCACGGATAACTGGGGACTGACAGTCGCTCCCTCAGGAACGATCTACGCCTCAGGCTATGCGAACGGCGGAGGATGGCGCGGGATAGTTCTTGCGAGCAGCAACAGTGGAAGCTCTTGGTCCATGGCGGACAACTTTGCACCACCTGGGCGTTCTGTTTACTACTGGGACCAGGGTGGCAGCATTACCTCAGATGCGGCCGGCAGCCTCTACATAGTCGGTGCCACGTTTGACTTTGTTAATTCCATCGAACCGGATCAATGGTACGTCCGCCGGAGCACTGACGGCGGTGCGAGTTGGACCACCGTGGACGAGTTCCATTCGGGATGCAACAGCGGATGTGCCGAAGATGCCACCGGGCTCGCCGTGGATGCAGCAGGCGATGTCTATGTCTGCGGCTTGGCCAATAATGTTGCGGGCAACCAAACCTGGACCATTCGTAAAGGTGTCACCGGCACATCGTTTTCCACCGTGGACGCTTTGCCGCACAGTTACCCAATGGCAATATTCGCTCATCCGACCGCCGGCCTCTTCGCCGTCGGCAGGAAGACCGTCGTCATCAACAACAAGGCAAGTGGTGTTTGCTTGGTCCGGCGCAGCACCGACGGCGGAGTGACCTGGTCTGATTCTGATACGTTTCAGATCTCGAGCGGTAATGGGGCACGCGCATCTGGCATCGGCACCGACGAGGATGGCAACCTCTACGTCGTCGGATACGGGACCACAACCAGCCGAGGCAACCACGTTTATCATTGGTTGGTACGCAAGAGCACTGACAACGGCAACTCGTGGAGTACAGCGGACGACTTTCAACAGGGCGGCAGTTACTACCCCTACCCCGAAGCCCGACGGTTTGAAATGACCCCCAATGGCGACCTCTACGTGGCC
>Ga0066710_100005002_pt1 | contig 11932 bp, 17 predicted proteins | sample GraSoiAngelo_159_FD_79666 | JGI IMG/M metagenome (GOLD analysis project Ga0066710, IMG submission 79666) | Grasslands soil microbial communities from the Angelo Coastal Reserve, California, USA - 14_1009_16_40cm | ecosystem: Environmental > Terrestrial > Soil > Grasslands | place: USA... | reverse complement strand
CCGGTAGCTGCCGATCTTGGCCTGGGCCACGATCTCGCACGCGCGAACGGGAGACAGGTGCTCGTAGACAGCGAGCACCGCCGGCCGCCGGTCGTCGGCGATGTGCTCGCGCAGGCGCGCGGCGTCGCCCGTGATCAGCGCGCGGCAATGATCCTCCAGGACGGCGCGAAGATCGGAGGAGATCACGCCGGGATCGAACGAGGGCGGCACGGCCACCAGATCGCGCGAGGCCTCGACGCTCGAGACGTCGGTGGCGAGCAGCGGCGTCGGCGTCTCACCGGTCACGCCCCCGGCCGACGCCAACGCTTCGAGGAGTCGCGTCTGCCACTCGCCCGCCCGGCGCCGCGTGTCCGCGTCGAGGAGCCGCTCGAGCACGATGGCCGCGGCCGCGACGTGACGACGCTCCTCGGCCAGGCAGCGCTCGAGGATCCGCCGCGTGGGTGGCTCGTAGATCGGATTGGCAGCGACCAGGTGACCCTCGTAGGTGGCGACCAGGTGCGGCTTCAACACGCGATAGACGCCCACCACCCGTTCCACCGTTTCGTGCCGCACTTCACGACCGTCGAGGAGGTCCATGAAGTGGACGAACTCGGCGTTCGGCGGTTCGGATTGCTGGGCGGGGGCCCGCAGCTCGGGCAATCGCCGGCCCCAGAGATCGGCGTGCTGGGCGCAGTCCCAGACGTGGCGGCCGAAGAGCAGCTTCGGCTCGAGCTCGGGGGTGAGCGCGATCCAGCCGCCGAGCGTGCGCATCATCCGCTCTTCGGCATACCGGTAATGACGGACGCGCCGGGCGGACGCCTCGACGGAGAACGTGCCGGCGAGCGGGTGGTCGCTCACGACCGCCGAGCTAGTACACCGGCGAGCGCTGCGTGCTGCGGACGAGCTTCTCGATCTCCTCGTCGGTGAAGCCGGCCAGTCGGCGCGCTTCTCGAGCGATGGAGATGCCGACCTCTTCGTGGGCGCCGTCCAGCCGCACGCCGCCGAGATTGAACCGCTCGTCGATGGTCTCCTGGAAGTCGAGGGCGCGGCGGCGGCGGTCGGGATCACCCCGGGTCAGCTCGTTGAGCCAGCGCGAGCCCATGCGTACGTGCGTGATCTCGTCGGCCAGGACGAAGTCCACCGCGCGCTCGATGACGGGATCACCGATCTTGCGAGCGATGTGGATCAGCTGGTTGAAGACATCGCAGGCCAGGCCCTCCAGGCCGCGATTGACGCCGGCCACGCGGGCCGCCGCATCCTCGGCGCAGGCGCACCGCCAGAGAATGGTGGACTCGGCGAATTCACCGACGTAGCCGCCCAGGTAGTCGAGCAGCCCCAGGTAGATCTCGACGTGACGCGACTCGTCCCAGACCTGACGCGCCATGTCCATCGTGAACTCCCACGGCGCGTCGGGAAAATCACAGACGGTGCGGCCGGCGCCCTCCATCGCTTGCAGCTCGCCGACGAGAATGCCATGGACGCGCTCGCGGATGGATTCGCGACTGGCCAGAGTCGCCATCGGCGAGAGCCCCTGGGCCATGCGCAGCTCGGCGATGTCGCGCCCGCGCTTGCGCACGAAGCGCTCTTCACGCGCGAGCTTGTCGTAGGCGATGGGCCGTTCCATGGCGCCTCATTATACGGTGTCGGCCGGCCCCGGCGCGCGCCCCCGCCGGAGGCGTGGGCGCGCCAGGCGCGCCGGCACGACCGTGTCCTCACCGAAGCGACGGGCCAGCGCGTCGGTCGCGCGGTCTAGGTGCTCGCGGCGTACCGCTGCGGGATCGAGCAGCGAGAGCTGCCCGGTCGCCTCCGGTTGGAACGACGACGACGAGAGCCCGATGAGGCGGATCGGCTCGCTCACCCGCTCGCGTTCGAGCAGCGTCGCGGCGCGACGATAGATCTCGAGGCCATCCTGAGTCGGCTCACTGGTGAAGGCGCGCGTCACCGTTCGAAAGTCGGAGTAGCGCAGCTTCAGGGTGATGCGCGCAGCGGCCAGATGTGCCGCGCGAAGCTCGCGGCCCACCCGCTCGGCCTGCTCGCGCAAGGTGGCGGCGAGCGTCTCGGGATCGCGGCAGTCGACGCCGAACGTGTTCTCGGCGCCCATCGACTTGGCGGACGCGAAGGGCTCGACCGGCGAATCGTCGCGGCCGAAGGCGAGCTCGTGCAAACCCTCACCGTGGCGACCGAATCTTCGGACGAGCGTCGCGCGTGGATACGCCTGGAGCTGTCCAATCGTGGTGAGACCCAGGCCGCGCAGCTCGGCCGCCATCACCTTGCCGACGCCCCAGATCCGTTCGATCGCCAGCGGGGCGAGGAAGCCGGCTTCTCTCCCGGCCGCCACCACCACGAGACCATCGGGCTTCTCGAGCTCGGACGCGACCTTCGCCACGAACCGATTGGCCGCGAGCCCGGCCGAGGCGGTGAGACCGGTCGCCTCGACGATGCGCGCTTTGATCCGGCGCACGGCGTCGAGCGGGCTTCCGTGCAAGCCCTCGGTGCCGGCCAGGTCGATGAAGGCCTCGTCCACGGAGACGACCTCGACCAGCGGAGAGAACGTCTCGAGGATCGCCATGATCTGGGCGGAGACGCGTCCGTATTTCTCCATGTCGGGACGGACGAACGCCGCATGGGGACACAGACGAGCAGCCCGCCCGATCGGCATGGCCGAGCGCACGCCGAAGCGGCGGGCTTCGTACGACGCGGCCGCGACGACGCCGCGACCCCTGGGGTCGGCGCCGACGATCACGGGGCGGCCGCGCAGCTTGGGCCGATCGCGCTGCTCCACCGACGCATAGAACGCATCCATGTCGACGTGGACGATTGTCGCGACGGATGGGCGCTCGCCCTGTACCGAGGGCGGCCTGTTCGAGGTGCGGCTAGCTCCGTCCGGGGGTGGCCTGTTCAAGGTGTGCGGGGTTTGGACCGCCCGCTCGTCAGGTGCGGGCGAGTCCGATCTCGGGGGCGACCGCAGTCAGCGCGTCGACAACGAAGGTGATGTGGGCGTCGAGGTCGACCCCCAACTCGGCGGCCCCGCGATAGACGTCGTAGCGATTGACCGTGCGCGCGAAGGCCTTGTCCTTCAGCTTCTTCCTGACCGACGCGGCCTCCAGGCCCGTGATGACCTTGCCGGGGCGGACGAGTGCGCAGGCGTGGACGAATCCGGTCAGTTCGTCGCAGGCGTAGAGCGCACGATCGAGCAGGCTGACGCGCGGCATGCCGGAGTAATCGGCGTGGGCGAGGATCGCGTATACGACGGGCTCGGTGACGCCACGGGCCCGGAGCAGCTCGGCGCCCTTCATCGGGTGCTGGGGGGCGCGGGGATGCATCTCGTAGTCGAAGTCGTGGAGCATGCCGGCGATCCCCCACGTCTCGGGGTCTTCGCCGTAGCGGCCGGCGTACGCCCGCATCGACGCCTCCACCGCTCGGGCGTGCTTGCGCAGGCTGTCGCCATACGTGAACTCGGTGAGGATCGCCCAGGCGCGGGCGCGATCGACTACGTCCGCGGCGACTGCGTCTGCGTGCGCCACTTGTCGATGGACTTCTTGGAGAACATCCAGTTGCCGTCGACTTCCATGCAGGGGATGCGGCGTTGCGCCGCGAGCTGGGTGAGCGTCGTCACGTCCATGGCCAGGTACATCGAAGCCTCCTGCACGCTCATGACGTCCTTGGGGGTCACTGGACCTCCTCCTCTTCGGTGGCCTTGCGCAGCCCTTCGACCTCCGCTTCCAGGCGGCGCAAGCGTTCCATGAGCTGCTCGATCGCCTTGGCCACCGGGTCAGGGAGGTCGGTCTGATTCAGGTCGATCTCGCCCGTCACCCGCTGGCCGTCGCGGTATGTTACGCGGCCGGGCACACCGACCACAACGGAGTTCGGTGGCACCTCGCGCACCACGACGGACCCGGCACCGATGCGGCTGCCGGCGCCGATGGTGAACGCACCGATGATCTTGGCCCCCGCGCCCACCACCACGTTGTTGCCGAGGGTGGGATGGCGCTTCTCTCGCTTGAGGCTGGTGCCGCCGAGCGTGACGCCTTGGAGCAGCGTGACGTTCTCGCCGATCTCCGCCGTCTCGCCGATGACCACGCCCATGCCGTGGTCGATGAAGAGCCCGCGCCCGAGCCTGGCCGCCGGGTGAATCTCGATGCCGGTCAGAAAGCGCGACACGTGGGACACGAATCGCGCGCTCGTCACCCACCCGGCGCTCCACAACCGGTGCGCGAACCGGTGGAAGGTCTGGGCGTGAACACCCGGGTACGAGAGAAGCACGTCGAACGCCGAGCGCGCGGCCGGATCGCGCTCGAGCACGACCCGAATGTCGCCGCGAAGGCGCTCAAACATGGCCGCTCCGCCGGCGAAGATGGTCCAAGGCCGCCGCCCGCACGGCGCCGGCCACCACGTCGGCAGCGTGCTTCCGGTCGTCGGGCAGGCCGTCGAGGGCGCGCTCGATCTCTTCGGACTTCACGTTCACGAGATCCTCGACGGCACGCCCAGCCAGCAGCTCACTGGCCACGCTGGCGGCGGCGATGGTCGGGCCGCATCCGTACGTCTGGAACCTCAGCTCACTGGCCCGACCGCCGGTCACGCGCAGAAAGAACCGGGCGAGGTCGCCACACCCCTCGTACTCGTCTTCTCCCACCCCGTCGGGCTCGCGCATGAGTCCGGCGTTGCGCGGGTTGAGGAAGTGATCGAGGACGGTGGGGCTGTATCTCACGCGCGTCCCGCCGGCATCGCCTGGCGCAGCTTGCTGACCAGCGGCTCGACGCAATCGACCACGTAGTCGATGTCCTCAGTGGTCGTCGTGCGTCCGAGAGAGAAGCGCACGGCGCCCATCGCCCAGTCGAGCGGAAGCCCGAGGGCAACCAGCACATGCGACGGCTCGACGTGCCCGGCCGTGCACGCCGACCCGGCTGAGCAGGCGACGCCCTTCAGATCCAGGCCCAGCACGATCGACTCCGACTCGACGTGACGGAAGGCGATGTTGGTGGTGCCGGGCAGCCGCTCGGTGGGATGACCGTTGAGCCGGGCTTCGGGAACACGTCGGTGGACATGATTCCACAGGCGATCGCGCAGCGCCGTCACGCGCATGGCCTCGTCCATCATGTCGCGGGCGCGGACCTCCACGGCCTTGCCGAGCCCGACGATACCGGGAACGTTCTCGGTGCCGGCCCGGCGCCGCCGCTCGTGCTCGCCGCCGTGCTGGATCGCCACCATCTTCGTGCCCTTGCGGATGTAGATTCCCGCGATGCCCTTGGGCCCGTAGATCTTGTGCCCGGAGAATGACAGGACGTCGATGCCCCAGGCGTGCAGGTCGATCGGAACTTTGCCGAACGTCTGCACCGCGTCCACGTGGAACGGCACGCGATGCTCGCGGGCCAGCGCGCCGATGGCCGCCACCGGCTGGATGGTCCCGATCTCGCTGTTGGCGTGCATCACGCTGATGGCGATCGTGTCGGGCCGGAGCGCGCGCTTGACGTCCTCGGGCGACACCATCCCGTACTCGTCCACCGGCAGGTAGGTGACGTCGAAGCCCTGGGCTTCGAGCGTCTGGCACGTGCGCAGCACGGCGTGGTGCTCGATCTTCGAGGTGATGATGTGACCCCGGCCGCGAGCCAGCGCCAGTCCCTTCACGCCGAAGTTGTCCGACTCGGTCCCGCCCGACGTGAACACGAGCTCGTCGGGCGCGACGGCGAGGAAGCGGGCGATGCGCTCGCGGGCCACGTCCACCGCCTCGCGGGCGGCCCGGCCGAAGCCGTGCACGCTCGACGGATTTCCGAAGACCTCGTGGAAGTACGGCATCATCTCCGCCACGACCTCCGGATGAACGGGCGTCGAAGCGTTGTGATCGAGATACACTTTACGGCTCATCGCCTTGCTCTCCCCTCATCACGATGTTAGGCTCGATCCGCGATGGAGCTCGCCAGGAAAAAGCTCGGGCTGATGTTGTCGACGGCGCCCGAGCATCCGAACCTCGCCACCGCCCTCGGCCTCGCCGACGCTGCGCTCGCGCGCGGCGCCGACGTGTACGTGTATCTGATCGACGACGGCGTGCGCGCACTGGCCGACCGCCAACTGCGCGCGTTGCCCGCGCGCGGGGCCAAGCTCTTCGCCTGCGCGTACGGCTGCCAGAAGCGGCGCATTCCGCTGGAGGACGCCGCCGACGTGACGTACTGCGGCCTCGTCGTGCTGACCGACATCATCAACGGCACCGACCGCTTCATCTCGCTGAACTGAGGTGTCGGACTCGCCCGTCCTCGTGCTCATCACGAGCGACCCTCGCACGTCCCACCGCGCCTTCGAGGCGATGCGCATCGGCGTCGGCGTCGTGGCCGGCGAGAACCAGGTGACGTTCGTGCTCAGCGACGGGGCCGTCCACCTGCTCGACGAGGACACCGACGAGCTGGTCGATGGCGACGACGTCGCGAAGTTCCGCGCCAGTCTTCGCCAGCTCGGCGTCCCCTTCCACGTCGAAGCCTCCGCGCTGCCGCGCGACCCCGCCTGGAACGCCGAGAAGCATCCGGTGATCTCCGTGAGCCGCGATGAGATCGCCGGACTCATGCGCCGGGCCCGGAGCTTCATCGTCTTCTGATGGCCGCCGTCCTCCACCTCTACAAGGGCGGTGATCCCGGCCTCGCGCTGGCCGCCATCGAACGCGGGTTGGCCGCCGGCGACGAGGTCAGCGTGGCGCTCCTCCACGGAGCGGCGTTGACGAGGCTGCCCGGCGGCGTGCGGGTTCAGCGAGTTCCCGATGAGCTCGACTGGGACGCGCTGCTCGAGACGATCTTCGCGTCGGACCAGGTCGTCACCTGGTAGGCGCCGCGTTTCAGCGGTTGCGGTACTCATCCACCCACGCCATCTGAATCTTCTCGAGCGTCGACTCGTTCGACGCCTTGGGGTCGTCGGCAAACCCGGCCAACTCGGTCACCCAGCGATGAAGATCGGTGAAGCGCACCGTCAGGGGATCGGTGTCGGGATGCTGCTCGCTCAACGCGATGGCGATGTCCTCGGCGTCCCGCCACGTGAGCTTCATCACTTCGGAATCTCCACGACGACGTCGCCGTGCACCACGGCCTGGCAGCCCAGGCGGGAGTGGATGGTCAGGCCTACCGCCATGTCCAGGCGATCCTCCTCGTCACCCTGCATCTCGGAAAGATTCTCCTCGCCCTCGCGGACGATCACGTGGCACGTCGTGCACGCGCAGCTCCCCCCGCAGTTGTGCTCGAGCTCGATGTCGTGGGCGAGCGCGATGTCGAGGAGCGAGCCCGGCTTGCCGTGATCGGCCAGCGGATACTTCACGTCGTCGACCTCGACGGTCTTGTTGAGGGGCAGAAACGTCACCTTGTGCAGCGCCATCACTGATCCTTCGAAGAGGGGGATTCCATGATCTCGGTCGCTCGCCTGGATCCCAACGCGCCCTTGAGCGCCGCGTCCATCATCAGCTCGGCCAGGTGCTCGGTCGCGTGGTTGAGCGCCGTCGTCTTCTCGCGGATGAGATCGCGGTCCTGACCGGCCCGCGCACGCTCCAACTCCTCCCGCGCGGTCGTGATGGCCCGGCGTTCCGCCTCACCGACGAGCGGCCCGCCCTGGGTGAGCGCGCGGCGCACGTGGGTCAGGACCGTCTCGGCCTCGTTGCGGGCTTCGATGAGCAAGCGCGCGTTGACGTCGGCCTCGGCGTACTGGAACGACTCCTCGACCATTCGCTCGACGTCGGTCTCGGACAGGCCGTAGCTCGGCTTCACCTCGATCGACGCCGCCTTGGCCGTCCTGAGCTCCCTGGCCGTCACCTGGAGGATGCCGTTGGCGTCGATCAGAAACGTCACCTCGATCTTGGGCAGGCCGGCCGGCATCGGATCGATGCCGCGCAGCTCGAAACGGGCGAGCGACCGGCAATCCTTGGCCAGCTCGCGCTCGCCCTGGAGCACGTGCATGTCCACGACCGTCTGACCGTCGATCGACGTCGTGAACATCTCGCGCGCGCTCGTCGGAATGGTCGTGTTGCGCGGGATGAGCACGCTGACGATCCCGCCGAGCGTCTCGATGCCGAGCGACAGCGGCGTGACGTCGAGCAGGAGCATGTCGGTGATTCCGCCGGCGAGAATCTGCGCCTGCACGGCGGCGCCGAGCGCGACGACCTCGTCGGGATTCAGATGACTGTGCGGAGGGCGCCCGAAGAGCTCTTCCACGCGCCGCCGAACGAGCGGCACGCGGGTGGAGCCGCCGACGAGGACGACCTGGTCGATCTGCTCGCGGCCAAGGCCGGCATCGGCCAGCGCCCGACGGCACGGCGGCAGCGTCTTCGATACCAGCGACTCGATGAGGCGTTCGAGGTCGGCGCGCGTGATCTCCCGGTGATAGGTGAACTCCGCGAACGGGATCGTCAGTTGCGTCCGTTCCTCCGTGGACAGGCGGATCTTCGCGGCCTCGGCGGCCAGCCTCAGCTCCTGCATCGCTTCGCCGTCGCGGGCCAGATCGAGTCCGCTGCGGACGATCTCCTCGTGGTGGCAGCACTGGATGTCTTCCAGCAACCACAGCATGATCACGCGGTCGAAGTCGTCGCCGCCCAGGTGCGTGTTGCCGTTGGTCGCGAGGACCTCGAAGATGCCGTCCTTCACCCTCAAGATCGAGACGTCGAACGTCCCACCACCGAGGTCGAAGACCGCGATCACGCCCTCGGACAGGCGATGGAGCCCGTAGGCGAGCGAGGCGGCCGTGGGCTCGTTCACGATGCGGACGACGTCGAGGCCGGCGATACGTCCGGCGTCGCGGGTGGCCTGACGCTGGCTGTCGTTGAAGTAGGCGGGCACCGTGATGACCGCCTTCTCGACCGGCTCCTTGAAGAAGGCTTCGGCCCGCTCCTTGAGCGCCTTCAGCACGACGGCCGACACCTCGGGAGGCGTGACCTGCCGGCCGCCGACGTCGATGCTCACGATGCCTTCGCCAGGCTGAATCTTGAACGGGAAGTACCGTAGCTCGTCCTTCACGTCCTCGTAATCGCGTCCCATGAAGCGCTTCACCGAGTACACGGTGGACTGCGGCCGGCGGACGAGCTGGCGGCGGGCGGCGTCGCCGACCAGGATGCCGTCGGGCGCGAAGGCGACGACCGAGGGCAGGAGCCCTCGCCCTTCCGAATCGGGAATGATCCGGGGCAGCCGGGTGGCGTCGTCGACGTAGGCGACGAGGCTGTTGGTCGTCCCCAGATCAATGCCGATGATGCGCGACAATCTCATCTCCTTCACCCAACGCCTGACCAAGGTCGTCGATCACGGTGCGCAGGTACGCCCGCGTGGCCAGCGCCGCCTTGCACTCCGCCAGGACCGTTGGCCGCGCTTCCGCCGCCGCTCTGTCCCACGCGGCCGAGAGCGGACCGGCGAGCCGCGCCTCCTCCTCGTGATGGCGGGCGAGCAGCCGCCCGCGCTGCTCGGTGAGCGTGCGCCGGGTGTCCTCGTCGAGGCCGCCTGCGCGGGCCTCGGCCAACGCTTCCTGGATCTCGAACATCTCCTCCAGCAGCTCGGGCGGCGCCTTCGGCTTCTCGCTCGCGCCCTCCTTCGTCTCCCGGCCCTCCTCGAGGCGAACGAGGTAGTCGATGCGCGCGATCGGATCGCGAAGCGTCCGGTAGGCGGCGTTGAGCCGCGCCGACGCCGCGAGCGCCTGCGCCTGGTCTTCGGGGCTCGTGCTGGCGTGGAAGTCAGGATGGTAGCGCCGCGACAGCTCGTAGAACCGTCGCTGCAGCGCCGCGGCGTCGATCCCCAGGCGCCGCTCGAGCCCGAACACCTCGAAGTGATTCATCCGCCCCCCACGGGCTGACCTATAAAAACGAAACGGGCCCGCCGTCGGGCCCGTTCAACTCCTCGCCGAGCGGGCCGGCTACGCCGAGAACGACGTCCCGCACCCACACGTCGACTTCGCGCTCGGGTTCACGAACGTGAAGCCACCCGTCAATCCTTGCTGGACGTAATCGAGCGTGATGCCGGCCAGGTAGAGATAGCTCTTGGTATCCACCACGACCTTCACGCCGTCGATCTCGAACTCACGATCGTGCGGACCCTTCTCGGTGTCGAACTCCAGCGAGTACGACATGCCGGAGCAGCCGCCACCCTTGACACCCATCCGCAGAAACACGTTCTCGGGCAGGTTCTGCGCCTGCTTGAGCTCTTTCACCTGCTTGGACGCCGCCTCGGTCAGCGCGACTGCCATCGGTCTTCGTCCTCCCTATGTGGTCTCCGCCGGCTCGGCGGAGTGCTTGGTCTTGTAGTCGGCCAGGGCCGCCTTGATCGCGTCCTCGGCCAGCACCGAGCAGTGGATCTTCACCGGCGGCAGCTTCAGCTCGTTGACGATGTCCGTGTTCTTGATCTTGGCCGCCTCGTCGACGCTCTTGCCCTTGAGCCACTCGGTGGCCAGGCTCGACGACGCGATGGCACTGCCACATCCGAAGGTCTTGAACTTCGCGTCCTCGATGAGCCCTGTCTCGACGTTCACCTTGATCTGGAGCTTCATGACGTCGCCGCACTCGGGTGCGCCGACCAACCCCGTGCCCACCCCCGGCGTGTCCTTGGGAAAGGACCCGACGTTGCGCGGGTTGTTGTAGTGATCGACCACCTTTTCACTGTAAGCCATGAGCTTGTCTCCCTCGTTACTCGGCCTTCCACTGGATCGACTTCAGATCCACGCCTTCCTTGGCCAGCTCGTAGAGCGGCGACATCTCGCGCAGGCGATTGATGACCTCGATCGTGCGCCGGCCGACCCACTCCACCTCTTCCTCGGTGTTGAACCGGTGGAGGCTGAAGCGGATCGAGGAGTGCGCCAGCTCGGCGCTGGCTCCCAGGGCGGCGATGACGTACGAGGGCTCCAGCGTCGACGACGTGCAGGCCGAGCCCGACGACAGCGCGCATTCCTTGTTGAGTCCCATCAGCATCGACTCGCCCTCGACGTACGCAAACGAGATGTTCAAGTTCTGGGGCAGCCGCCGCTCCGGATTGCCGTTCAGGAACGCCTCGTCCACCTTGGACAGGATCATGTCCTGCAGCCTGTCGCGAAGCTTGGCCAGCCGCGCGCTTTCCTCGGGCATGACCTCACGGCAGATCTCGGCCGCCTTGCCGAAGCCCACGATGAGCGGAACCGGCAGGGTGCCCGACCGCATGCCGCGCTCGTGACCACCGCCGTCGATGATCGGGGAGATGCGCACCCGCGGTCCCTTGCGGCGCACGTACAGCGCGCCCACGCCCTTGGGGCCGTACATCAGATGCGCGGTGCACGAGAGCAGATCGATGCCCATCGTCTCCACGTTCACGGGGATCTTCCCGACCGCCTGCGTGGCATCGGTATGGAAGAGGACGCCCTTGCTCTTGCACAGCTTGCCGATGGCGCCGATGTCCTGGATGGTCCCGATCTCGTTGTTGGCGAACATCACGGAGACCAGGATCGTCTTGTCGGTCAGCGCCTTGGCGATCTGCTCGACGTCGATCAGGCCGTCGGGCTGGACCGGCACGTAGGTGACCTCGATTCCCTGTCGCTCCAGGCGCTTGGTGACGTCGAGGCCCGCGCGCTGCTCGATCACCGTGGTGACGACGTGGTTGCCCTTCTCGCGGTACATGTCGGCCACGCCCTTGAGGGCGAGGTTGATCGACTCGGTGCCGCCGGACGTCAGCACGATCTCTTTGGGATCGCGAGCCCCGATCAACGTGGCGAGTTGGCCGCGCGCCGTGTCGACCGCCGCCTCCGCCTCCCATCCGAAGGGATGGTTCCGGCTGGCCGGGTGACCGTACTTCTGCGTGAAGTAGGGCAGCATGGCCTCAACCACCCGCGGATCAGCCGGCGTGGTCGACTGCGCGTCCATGAAGATCGGGAACTTCACCGCCATCGCTCGCCTCTCTCTTCGCTCATCGATTTCCGATCATTTCACCGCTCGTCTCGCGACTGGCGGGCCCAGCCCGCTCGGGTCGCTCGGCTCGCACTACCGAAT
>Ga0066710_100005001_pt1 | contig 11933 bp, 13 predicted proteins | sample GraSoiAngelo_159_FD_79666 | JGI IMG/M metagenome (GOLD analysis project Ga0066710, IMG submission 79666) | Grasslands soil microbial communities from the Angelo Coastal Reserve, California, USA - 14_1009_16_40cm | ecosystem: Environmental > Terrestrial > Soil > Grasslands | place: USA... | reverse complement strand
GGGTGATGCTTTACAGCGACTTCGGCCCGAAGATCCACACCCCAGCACTACATGAACGTCTCATGAACGCTCGATGAGCGTACGTGCGTGACTCCGGGATCACGGCGCTCGCCTGCGGGCGGCAGGCTGCAACAAGAGCCAGTCTGAAATCCACGAGCCGGGCCAGCGTGGCCTTGGTCCCTCAGATTGAGCCGATCCGGATGACGGACTTGATGGCGCGCCGATCGTCCATCGCTGCATACGCGTCGGCGATGTGGTCCAAGGTCGTCTCAAAGTCAAAGACGCGGCCTGGGTTGATGCAGCCGTCGAGCACGTCAAGCAGCAGCTCGGGGATGTAGGCGCGGGCCGGAGCGACGCTTCCCTGCCAGCCCACCCCGCGCCAAAAGTTCGCCTCAAACGCGATCTCGACGCCATGAGGTGCGCCAACAATCCCCACAGTCGATCCGGGACGTGCGATTGCGACCGCGGTGGCGGCGGACTGAGCGGTGCCGACACACTCAAGTGCGGCGTCGACGCCGATGCCGCCGGTGAGGTCGAGGACGGCCTTGATGGCTTCGTCGCCGCGTTCGACGAGGATGTCGGTGGCGCCGAACTCCCGGGCTACCTGCTGGCGGGCCGGGTTGCGGCTCAGGGCGATGATCCGTTCGGCGCCCAAACGTTTCGATGCGAGTACAGCACAGAGGCCGACGGCACCGTCGCCGACCACGGCGACGGTATCGCCCTCCTGGACGCGGCCACACACCGCCGCATGGTGTCCGGTACACATCACGTCCGACAATGCGAGCAGGGAGCGCAAGGTCTCATCCGAGTGCTTCGAGGGGAAACCAGGGACCTTGACCAGACTGCTGCCGGCGAGCGGAACCCGCACCGCTTCGCCTTGGCCGCCGTCGATCTCTCCGTTGCCGAAGGACCCGCCATGGAGGCAAGCGAACGTGGCCCCAGCCTTGCAGTGCGGGCAGGCCATGTCGCAGAACACGAACGGCGCCACAACCAGGTCACCCTTCGCCAGTCCGGACACCGCGGAGCCGCAGTCCTCGACGAGGCCGATGAACTCGTGGCCGATCGAGCCATGGGCGTGCGGCGATTCGCCGCGGTAGTACCAGAGGTCTGACCCGCACACGCAGCCAAGCACGACCCGGACGATGGCATCGGTCGGCTCCTTGATCACCGGATCTGGACGCTCACCGACGCTGATGTCCTTCGGGCCGTTGAAGATCGCGGCTCGCATGCGCTGCGCTACCTCCCCGCGTAAAGCCGGAGTGCCGCCGGCGCGAGGCGTCGAAGAGGCGTCCCGCCCGTCACCGCTGACCGACTGCTCGAGCGAAGTCCCGGACGCCGACCACCTCACCGATGAGAGGCAGCACCTGCGTGACCGCGAAGGCATGCATCTCGTCGGTGATGCTCTCGCAGCAGTCACCTAGCACTGCAACCCGCAAGCCCCGATCCGACGCGTCGCGAGCCGTCCCCTCGGCTGCGAAGTTGGTGATCACCCCGGCGATCACTACGGCCGAGACGTCACGGACTCGCAGAAGCCGGTCGAGGTCGGTCCCGGCAAATCCGCTGACAGCTCGCTTGCGCACGACCAGCTCGCCGTCGATTGGCGCTAGCGGCTCGAAGAACTCGACTCCCCAGCTGCCCTCGGTGGACCGTCCGGCCGCTTTGGCGTCCCTCTGCCACGGCGCGTGCCAGTTGATGTCCGGGTGGCCTGGGCGCCAGGCGTTCTGGACGTGGATGACGCACATCCTGGCTTCCCTCGCTGCGGCGAGGGCCACCGCCGTGCGAGCGAGCGCACCCGCGATCCGCTCGACCAGGCCGGGTGTGACTGAGGCCCAGTAGCCCTCGGGGTGGACGCTGTAGTTCTGATAGTCGAGGAGGATCAGCGCAGTTCGGACGACGTCGAGCTTCAGGACGTCCTGCCGCGGCTCAGGCATCATCGGATCCTGACCGAAGTCGCAGCGAGCCCGCTGGCGCGCCGACCGACATATGGCGGCGTGATCTGCTGGACCGAGCACCGTGACAGGCGCCGCGCCTGTCCACGGCCGAGGAGATCGCGGCCATCAGCGCCGTCAGACGCGATCGCATCGTTTGGTAGTTCGAATATTGGAGTGTCTTCCCAGCCACCATGAACGTTTGATGAACGGCGGACGCATGCCGCGTGGGCGATCCGCATCGCGCCATTCTCGTCGGAAGCACGGCTATCGCCGCGGCTATGCTCTCGCGCGGTGCGATCACGCGGTACTCGGGGGCGGGTTCTGCTTGGCCTCGGAGTTCCTCTACGCGGGACTTCATGTTCTCTTCTGCTAGGCGATGGGAGGAAATCGGATGACAGATCACAAGGTTGGTACGCGCGAGGAGTGGCTTGCCGCACGAGAGGAGTTGCTCGTACGCGAGAAGGAACTGACGCGGGTCGGTGACGAGCTGGCCCGCCAACGGCGCGAGCTGCCCTGGGTCCCTATCGACAAGGAGTACCAATTCGACACCGACGATGGCCGCAAAACGCTCGCGGAGCTATTCGACGGCCGGTCCCAACTGCTCGTCTACCACTTTATGTTCGGACCGAGCTACGAGCTCGGCTGTCCGGTCTGCTCTTCGAGCGCCGACAGCGTCAATGGCGTCATCGCGCACCTAAACGCGCGCGATGCGACGATGGTGTACATCTCGCGTGCGCCGCTGGAGACGCTCCAGGCATACAAGCGACGAATGGGCTGGAGCTTTCCCTGGGTGTCGTCCGGGAATACCGACTTCAATTTCGACTTCAATGTCTCGCAGACTGAAGAACAGGCTCGCGAGGCGGTCAGGCCGATGGTCGAGGCGGGCATACCGCCAGTCCTCGCTCACATGGCGCAGACGACTGGGACCGACGTAGCCGGTTACCTGTCCGAGGCACCAGTCTTCAACACGTTCGTGCTGGATGACGGCACTGTGTACCACACGTACTCGACGACCGCCCGCGGCCTCGAGTTCCTGATGGGCTACTACCCGATTCTCGACCGAGCGCCGAGAGGCCGCGACGAAGCCGAGGCGTCGCCGGTGTGGATCCGCCGGCACGACGAGTACGAACACGAGTAGACACTAACGGCAGCGCCGCACCACACTACCGCTCTGAACGTGGGTGCGGTGTCGGAAAGAAAAGCGTTATCGGCGGCTGCCTGTTGCCACGCGTGCCGCGAGCTTGTCGAGCGCCATCGTCCATCCAGCGGCACCCGGTGAGTCGCTGGGAATCCCGACGTGGGTCATGACCATCTTCGTGACACCGTCCAACGGCTCGAGTTCCACTCGGACCTCGGTTGTGGTCGGATGCCCCTCGCTCATACCCATCTCCGACGGAGGCATCGCGTTGCCGTTCTCGTCGGATATGAACTCGGTGTACACGAGGAGTTGGTTTGGGACGACCTGGAGGTACTCGCCGGCGAACCACATCGAGCGCAGCCCCGACGGCGTCTGGGCCTCCATACAAACCAGGCGCCTTCCGCCGACGCGGACGTCCATCTTGGCGACTGGGATGGTTGCATCGGTCGGCCCGAACCACTCCTTGAAGCGCTCTGGGTCCGTCCACATCTGCCAGATGACGTCGACTGGCACATCGAAGGTGCGCTCGATCACCACCGCTTCCCGGGAGCCTTTGGTATCAGTCATCCTTCTTGCTGGCCTCCTGTTGTCGTCCGAGTCGAGTGAGGTAGTCGTTCATCCGGTCGAATCGGGCTTCCCAGATGGGCCGGTACTGCTCGGCCCAGTTCAAGACTTCCTCGAGCGGCATAGCGTCAATGGCGCATGGGCGGTATTGACCTCGGTGACCCCGTACCACCAACCCGGCTCTGGCCAGCACTTTGATGTGCTTCGAGACGGCCGGGAGGGTCAGGGCGAACGGTTCTGCCAGCTGGTTGACGGTCGCCTCGCCTTGCGCGAGACGCGCCAGGATGGCTCGCCTCGTCGAGTTCGCTAGCACGGCGAACGTCTCGCTGAGGCGTTGCTCGGCGGTCGACGCCGTCATGGTGCCTCCGATAGTTTCCATAGTGGCTAATTTACCACAATGGAAATAATGTCAGGGCTCACGAGTAGCCAGTAGGCTTCGAGCGAGATGACCATCAGCGGGGGTAGGGCCGCGTGCGCCTGAACGACGTCGGCGGTATCGAGGGCTTCGGCCCGGTGGCCGTTGCCGATGATGCGCAACCCTTCCACGCCCTGGGAAGCGCATGTCTACGCCGTGAACGTCGCGCTGCTTCGCCGCGGCGTGTATGCCCTCGACGAGTTTCGCGATGCCATCGAGCGTATGCCGCCGAAGGACTACCTGGATGCGTCCTACTACGCACGCTGGTGGTATGCCATCCGCAGGCTGCTGCGCGAGAAGGGTGTTCTGGACGACGCGGAGGTCGCGGCCGGTGGCTGAGCGGTTCGCGCCCGGCCAGCGGGTGCGTGTGCGCGTGCTCGACGCCGCCGGTCATACGCGGGCACCGCACTACGTGCGCGGTCATGCCGGCACGGTCGTTGCGGTGCACGGCCATCACCGCCTCCCTGACGACGTCGTCGCCGGTGCCGCGGATCCGCGCGTGGAGGCCGTTTACGCGGTGCGCTTCGCCGCAGCCAGCCTCTGGGGCAGCGGCGAGCACAGCGTCACCGTCAATCTCTGGGACTCATATCTGTCCGGAGCCGAGAGCTCGCATGTCTGACGAGCATCACCACGACGGGTCGATCGCTCAGCAGGTGCGGGTTGTCGAAGCACTCCTCGAGGAGCGCGGGCTGACCGACGCGGATGAGGTCGATGCGATCCTTGATTCGCTCGGCACCCCGGCGAACGGCGCACGTGTCGTGGCGAGAGCGTGGGTCGACGAAGGTTTTCGCGCCCGCCTGATCGCCGACGGCAATGCCGCGGTGGCCGAGCTCGGCTTCTCGATGGCCCGTGGACCGCAACCGCAGCTCCTCGTCTGCGTCGAGAACACCGCCGAGGTGCACAACGTGGTGGTCTGCACGCTCTGCAGCTGCTATCCGATCTCGCTGCTCGGTCCGTCACCCTCGTGGTACAAGAGCGAAGCGTATCGATCCCGCGTCGTCCGCGACCCGCGATCGGTGTTGCTCGAGTTCGGCCTTGACCTTCCGGCACGCACGGAAATTCGCGTCTGGGATGCGAGCGCCGAAACACGGTACTTGGTGCTGCCACGGCGGCCCCTGGCCTCGGAGGGCCCGAACGAAGCGGAGCTGGCCGAGCTGGTCACCCGCAACGGACTGATCGGCACCGCGACCGTCTGAACCGGTACGGACGCGTATCGTGGGAGCGAGACCCAGAACGCTGGCGGCCGTGCTCGCCTTCGCGTTGGCGGGCGTGGTCATGCCCGCGCGAGCAGCCTGGGCGCTCGCGTTCGGCGCGACCGTGTTTGCCGTGGTCGGTTTCCTCGTCGGGCTGAAGTTCACGCTTGCGGACCCGTCCGGGCGGACCGGCGACATCGCCTACCACCTCGCCGGGTTGGCGCTGCTACTGGTCAGCGCGACCTTGTTGGCCCTGCCTCAGGGGCGGGTCGCGCTCACCAGGCGACGAGGAGGCATCACGCACAGGGAACTGGCCGGCAACCGCTAGCCACTGCAGCATTTCAGCGACGCCGTGCCGGTATCGTCGGCGGGTCGAACGACGTAGCCGAAATCGACGCGACGCACTCCCGCGATGGTCATCGACCATCATCGCCGCCGTCTCGCCCGCCTGTCCTCCGTCGGAACCAGCGTGTCCAGTGTCTCGAGGGTGTGGGCGCGAAGCTCGGCCTCCTCGAACTCACCGTCGCTGCCGGCGCGCAGGTACTCGAACAGCCCGAGGTAGGCCGTGTATGCGAGCAGCGCGCGCCGCCGCGCCCGAGCCCGGGACATGCCCAGCTGCCCGTAGGTGTCGGCGAGGTAGCGCAGGCGTCGAGCGGTGACCCGGGCGACGACCGGCCTCACCAGAGGATCGGTTGCCGAGGTGAGCAGCGCTGCATCACGGATGCCGCCGCCGCGATCGGTGAACGAGGCGGCCAGTACGGCGCGCAACCGCTCTCTGGGGTCGGCGATAAGCTGCAGGCGCTGGATCACGGCTTCCGTCTGCGAGTGCTCCCACTCTTCCAGTGCCACGCGCAGCAGCGCGTCTCTGTTCTCGAAGTGGTGATAGAAGCTGCCTTTGGTCGCGCCGAGTCGGACGGCCAGAGGCTCGACGGCAACGGCGGCGACGCCGCCCTCCACCAGCGCCTCGGTTGCGGCCCGGATCCAGTCCGATGCAGACAGCTTGCGCGAGCGCGTCACCCCCGCCCTTGACAACGCTTGTACCATACGCTACCGTACGCTCCGCATACCAGGGCGTAGTCTAGCAGGAGGCGAGGACATGCGGGTGCTTTTCACGGTTCAGCCCTCTACCGGCCATCTCCATCCCCTCGTTCCGGTGGCGGGAGCGCTTGCGGAAGCCGGCCACGACGTCGCCGTCTGCTCTGCCCGCTCTTTCGCGCCCGATGTTCGAGGCTTCGGGCTCGAGCACATCGACGCCGGTCTGGACTGGCTGACCGGTGACCACTCGACATGGACGGCGTTTCCACCGATGCCGGCCCCGGGGCCCGAGTTCGCGAAGTTCGTGGTAACGGTGTTCGCCGACATCACCACGCAGCAGATGGTCCCTGACCTGCTGCGCATCGCGGGCGACTGGCGCCCCGATCTGATCGTCCGCGAGCACATGGAGTATGGCGGCTGCCTCGCCGCCGAATCCCTGGGTATCCCGCACGTATCCATCGCCGGCAACGCGTACTCCGCGATCGATTCGCCCGAGGTGCACTACTTCCCGGGCAACCGCTTGATGCTCGCGGAGCCGCTGGCGCGACATCGTGACCGTCTTGGGCTGCCTTCCGACCCGGACCTCCGTATGCCCTTCCGCTACCTGCACGTCTCGTTCACGCCTCCGTCCTGGGATGGCCCGGACGCTCCGAGGCCTGCCAACCTCCGGCACTTCCGTCACACCAGCACGGCGCGGCCGGGGGCATCGCTGCCGGCCTGGACCCGCGACCTGGGCGGACGGCCGACCGTGCTGGCCAGCCTGGGCACCGTGTTCAACACCACGCCGGGGTCCTCGAGGCGATCGTCGAGGCGCTCGCGCAGGAGCCGATCAACGTCATCGTCGCCATCGGACGCAACGTCGATCCAGCTCGCTTCGGCACGCCGCCGCGCAACGTGAGGCTGGAGGCCTACGTCGATCAACCGCTTGTGCTCGAACGCTGCGACGCTTTCGTGACCCACGGCGGCTTCAACAGCGTGAAGGAGGCGGCCATCCTCGGAGTCCCGATGGTCGTCGTGCCGATCACCGCCGACCAGCCCTACAGCGCGCAGCGATGCGCGGCGCTCGGGATCGGGCGCACCATCGCTCCAGACAACCGCACACCGGCAGCGATGCACGAGGCTGTGCGTGCTGTGCTCGACAATGGCGCGTACCGTCGCAGCGCCCAGGCCTTCCAAGCTGAGATGACCGCACTGCCCGGGCTCGGAGAGCTGGTGCGCACGCTGGAGTCAACCGCACGCTCGCGCGCCAGCGTCAGCTGAGCGCCGCGCCCACGGCTGCGTGGCTCAGCGCGACGCTCGATCGCGCCGGGCTGCGCCTCGGGCCCCGCCTGGTCGCGGTGCGCCCCGAGCCGATCGGCATTGGTCGCGGGATGTTCGGCCAGGTGATCCGTCTGCGCCTGACGTATTCGCAGCGCCTGCCTGGCGATCCGGTATCGCTGGTGTTGAAGACGCCCGCGGGCAGCGCCGGCAACCGCGCACAGGCAATCGCCTTCGACATGTACACGCGTGAGGCGTGCTTCTATCGCGAGTTGGCGCCCACGTTGCGGCTCAGCGTGCCCCGCTGTTACTTCGCACGCGTCGACCCCGACACCGGCGAGGCGATCCTCGTGCTCGAGGATCTCGGCCGATTGCAGTCCGGCGACCAGGTCGGCGGGCTGGACGCTTCGCGTGCGCGCACCGCGGTGACGCGGCTGGCTGCCGCGCACGCCCAGTGGTGGGATGCGGAGGCGCTACGGCGCTTCAGCTGGCTCCCGTCGCTCGACAGCCCGGTCATGCGGCGGCTCGAGCGACTGTACGGGCGGCAATGGCCGGCCTTCATCGACGCGTACGGCGCGCACCTCCCGGCCGGCTCCGCTCAGCTCGGCGCACGCGTCGCAGGCTGCGTCGACGAGGTGCTGGTGCGCCTGTCACGCCCACCGGCGACACTCGTGCACGGCGACTTCCGCGCCGACAACCTCTACTTCGCGGCGCGGCGAGATGACGACGCCGTCGTCGTCGCAGACTGGCAGGTCGTGTCCCGTGGTCGCGCTGCGTTCGACGTCGCGTACCTGCTCTGCCAGAGCATGACGAGCGACGTAAGACGCCGTCACGAATGGGCCTTGCTGCGCAGCTGGCACGCAACGCTGGTGGCGTGCGGCGTGACCGGTTACTCCTTCGGCGACGCACTCGCCGACTACAGCGTGGGGCTGCTCCTCGCGGTGGTCTATGCCGTGGTGGGGGCGACGCTCGACCGCGGCGATGAACGGGGAATCGCGCTGGCCCGGGCGCAGGCCGCGCGCACGTTCACCGCTGCGCTGGACAGCTCACAGCCCCTTGAGTGACGCCAGCGGCCACAGCCGGTGCTCGACCTCAGCGAGGCCCGCGCGGGTGATGGCCGCGATGACGCTCTTGCTCGACTTGTAGGCGGCCGCCGATTCATCGATGGGCACACGCCGGTCGACGTTGACAACGATGCCCGCCTCGCGGTATTCGCGGTTCACCACCTGCTGATCGAGCTGTTTCTTGGCCGCCGTTCTCGACATGCGCCGGCCGGCCCCATGGTTGACGGTGTACGCGCTTTTGGCGGAGTCAGTCGGGCGCAGGATGTACGACCAGTCGCGGTTGCTCCCCGGGATGAGCACCGGGTGCCCGGTGTCGAACCACGGCGTGCCCTCGAGCTGCGGATGTCGTGCCGGGAAGGCCCTGGTCGCGCCCTTGCGGTGCACGTTCACCCATCCGAATTCGGGATGCCATTCACGCTGCACGAGGTTGTGGCTGATCTCATAGACGAGCTCGAGATCTGCCCGAAAGACCTGGCGAAACGCCGCGGACACTTCCTCGGCGATGACCAACCGGTTGATGATCGCGTAGTTGCCGCCCGCAGCGACCGCGGCGAGGTACTCCCAGCGTCGTGGCGATTGCGGAGCGAACCATGCCTCGTCGAGGTGGCGGATGACGTCGGGCTGCTCGTCCTTGGCAACGTGAAAGTAATGCTCAGCCAGACCGTGGCCGAACCCGCGGCTGCCCGTGTGAATCTGCACGAACAGCGTCTTGCTCTGCTCGCTGCGCTGCAGCTCGATGAAATGATTGCCCGCACCCAATGAGCCCAGCTGGCCGATGCCGCGGTCAGCACGGCTGGCGGGTATCTGCCAGCGATCGTCGACGGGAATGCAATTGCGTTCGGCCTTGGTGCGGTCGATTCGCTCACCGTGTGTCGCCGTGTAGTAATCGGCGCCACCGCGGATGAGCCGCTCGAACTCCGGGCGGCCGATGCCGGCCAGGTGGCTGACCCCTCGCTCCCCGACCCCCATGTTGACCCGCTGCATGACCGCACGGTTGAAGGCGACGCGCCGCTCCTCCGTCGCAGCCTCGGCTGGAACATCGGAGCGCAGCGACACCATCCCGCAGCCGATGTCGAACCCGACCGGCCCGAGCGCGACAGCACCGTCATCCGGGTCGGAGACGATGGCGCAGCCGACGGGGACTCCATAGCCGTGGTGCACGTCCGGAGTGACGACCACCAGCTTGACGCCGGGAAAGCGCGTCGCCGTGACGATCTGCGCGCACACGGAATCCTCCAGCTCGTCCAGCAGCGATGGTGTGAGGAAGAGACGCACGGGCACGCCGCCGCACTCCTCCTCGTCCATCTCGAAGTACCCGCCGTCCGAGACGTAGCTGAGCCGCTCCTTCCAGCTATCAGGGGGCATCAGTCGTCTCCGCGGGCGAGCGGTCCACGATCCGATGCTAAGCGAGCTGCTCTGACAGCCCGTCTGCGCCGCTCCGCGGCGGCCGCCGCCGGCCTTACCCCTGGCGTGAACCCCGGCGCACGCGGCCACGCGGAATCCGAGCAACCCTAAGCCAGGCTCCGATGAGGACCAGTGCGATAACCGACACCGCGGGGATGAGCGCTTCCGTCACACCGGTGTCCGACGCGGTCACCCGGCCCGCCTCCGCGATCGCGCCGGCAGGCGGGTTCACCCATCCCAGGGACCAGCCGCTGGGAGCCCGGCCGGCCGGGAGCACCTGCTGACCCGGCTGAAGGCCGAAACCGGTGCTGACGTAATCGGGTGGCGCCGTCGACTGACGGTCCCAAGCGCAGTCGGCCGGGTCGTACTGCGTGTGCAGGTCATACAGCGCGCAGCCCGCATACAGGGAAGCCTTGGTCGAGCTCGGCGCGTAGCTCGTCGACGGCTGGTCGGGCGGGAAGCACACGGGCAGGGTCTTGCTGGGATCCGGACTCCCGGTCGGCCTGCCGCCGAGATCTGGCGGTGGACCGGGCGGACCGTTGCCGGGCGTGCCCGTGTCGTAGGGCGGGTCACTGAAGATCTGGTGACCGGCCGCCGGGACATTGTACTGCCAGCAGTTCAGAACACCGCCCTCGTCCCAGTAGAAGTCCAGACCGTTGGGGTGTGTCGTCCCGCCACTGGTCAGCGTGGGGTCGAAGCCCATCCTGTTCTGGTAGTAACGATTGGCGTGCGAGTTGTCCAGCTGATGTGACGCTGTGTTATCGCCGCGCAGCTCCGCCGGTACGGTGAACAGCAACGTACCGGTCCGCCAGTTGTCCGAGATCCAGTTCTCGCTATATACATTGAAGTTGCCGCCCGCCAGCATGATCCCGACCCCAACTGGGAATACAAAGCTGGGGCAGACGACACCATGTTCGTAGTCGATCTGACTCGTGGGCCGGTTGCAGTATGTGCGCTGCGCGGCGTCGTTGGGGTCCACGGTCCGTGCGTAGTAGTAGAAGTTCTCATTGTTGCTGAACACGTGATTGTGGATGTAAACGCCCGAGTTCTGCGGTGTGCCCGGATGATGCGCGGCCAAGCTGTCATTGGCGATGCCGGTCATGTTGTCGTACATGACGTTGTCGTGAAAATACACCGAATCACCCGCGGTACCCGACGTCCCTGCTGTGTTGTGGTGGGCTGAGCATCCGGTGACCTCGACCGAGGGGCGCAGTCCAAACCGCTGCGCCTGGCCGCCGGGATACAGGCCCGAGTCACCGTTGCCATATGCCTCGCAGTTCTTCCACAGGCCATGGTCGGACGTGAACGACAGGAAGCCGTACTCGAGGTTCCAGCGACCAAGCACGCTGTCGATCACATACCCGTCGACCTCGATGACATAGAGACCGTTGAACTCCGTGTGCTCAACGGTGAAATTCCGGAAGTAGACGCCGAAAGCGCGATCGGCCCGGATCGCGTTGAGCCGATGGAATTGATTGTCGAACACAACCTCCGTGGGAATGCGCCCCATGCCCTCGATCTGGAGCTTGCACAGGCGGCCGTCGCAGTCGTAGCCGCCGCTGCCGTCGGTCAATCCACGCTGGACGGAGTCGGGGTCGCCCAGAATCGCCACCTCCTGCGTCACATGGGGACAGGCCAGCTGGTCGGCGTACGAGATGTTCGGCGCTGTGGCCACATTTGCGAGGAGATCCTTGCAGTGTTGGGTCCACTTCGACGTGTCGAGGCTCGGCGTCTCCAGGTAGGTGCCGGGGAGGATCGCGATCGTCATGCCGCTGTGCGCAACCGCATCGACCGCAGCCTGCAGATCATGGTAGTGGCAGCCGGCCAGAAGCTTGCTGTCCTTGCTCTTGAGGTAGTTCCAGGCAGCCGGCCACGCATTGATGATGCTGGCGCTGTTGGACTTGCAGACGACAAGCACGTTGGCATCGCCTG
>Ga0066710_100005000_pt1 | contig 11935 bp, 11 predicted proteins | sample GraSoiAngelo_159_FD_79666 | JGI IMG/M metagenome (GOLD analysis project Ga0066710, IMG submission 79666) | Grasslands soil microbial communities from the Angelo Coastal Reserve, California, USA - 14_1009_16_40cm | ecosystem: Environmental > Terrestrial > Soil > Grasslands | place: USA... | reverse complement strand
GGGCCCACGGGCAGCGGCAAGACCACCACCCTCTACGCCGCGCTGTCGGAGATCGCCACCCCCGAAGACAAGATCATCACCATCGAGGATCCGGTGGAGTACCAGATCCCGCTCATCACCCAGGTGCCGGTGAACGAGAAGAAGGGGCTGACCTTCGCCCGGGGGCTGCGCTCCATCCTCCGCCACGACCCGGACCAGATCATGGCCGGAGAGGTACGCGACCCCGAGACGGCCCAGATCGCCGTCCAGTCGGCCCTCACCGGACACCTGGTCTTCACCACCGTCCACGCGAACAACGTGTTCGACGTCATCGGCCGCTTCCTGCACATGGGCGTCGAGCCCTACAACTTCGTCTCCGCCCTCAACTGCGTGATGGCCCAGCGCCTGGTGCGGCTGCTGTGCCGGTCGTGCCGGCATCCGGCCGAGGTGTCGGAGACGCTGCTGCGGGAGTCGGGGCTCGATCCCGATCTCTACCAGGATCAGGTGTTCCACGACGCGCCGGGATGCGAGGAGTGCGGCGGGACGGGGTTCCGGGGCCGGACGGCGGTGGCGGAGCTGCTCGACATGTCGGACCGGATCCGGCAGATGATCCTCGAGCGGCGGCCGACCGCGGAGATCAAGCAGGCGGCGCGCGAGGAGGGCATGACGTTCCTGCGGGAGTCGGCGCTGGAGACGGTCTTTGCGGGGGCGACCACGCTCAGGGAGATCAACAAGGTCACGTTCGTCCAGTAGGGACCGCAGGGATCGGCGAGCGGCCGGAGCGGCGGGGGGAGGACGCACGGAGCCATTGGCGTTCCAGAACCCGGACGACGCCACCATCCACCGGCTCCTCGAGTCGGCCCGGCGCATCGTGGTCGTCGGGCTGTCGCCCAAGCCGCACCGCGACTCGAACCGCGTGGCGCGCTATCTCCTCGACCGCGGGTACGAAGTCGTCCCCGTCTATCCGCGGGAGGAGACCATCCTCGGGCAGAAGGTGTATCGCCGGCTGCCGGACGTGCCGGGCCGCGTGGAGCTGGTGGACGTCTTCCGCCGGAGCACGGAGCTGGCGGCGGTGGTGGACGACGCCCTCGCGGCGCGCGTCGCCGCCTTGTGGTTCCAGCTCGGCTGCATCGACGATGCGGCGGCGCGGCGCGCCCAGGCGACCGGCATCACGGTGGTGATGGATCGCTGCATGATGGTCGAACATGCCGCCCTGCTGGGACGTAACTGGAGGGTGTCGCAGAGTGACACCCGGGGAGGTTCCTAGCGACGGGACGTTCGCCCGAGCCGGGTGGTCAACTCGTTCAGTTCGCTGCTGTTAGGCCCAAGCACTCTGGGGCCCCGCCCGCTTGCACGCTTCGTGCATCTGTGGCGGGTCGGGAGGAGACGCGGAAGGAGCGAGGAGATGGCAGGAAAACTGGTGCGCGAGGAGACCCCGATGGAGTTCTTCCGCGAGCAGCTCGAGCGCGCGATGGAGCACCAGAAAGTCAGCACCTCGGCCTTCACCGAGTTCTACCTCGTGAACCTCCTCGTCTCCTGCGTCCGCGGCGACCCGCTGCCCGCCCCCGAGCCGGGGTACGACGAGACGCCGCTGGCCCTGCTCTACGCGCGCGCGCTCGAGGCGTCCCGGGCCGACCGCGCGCGTCTGCTGCGCGCGATGGGCGACACCGCCCTCTTCATCTCCGGTTTCTTCGCCGACAGCCTGAGCGGAAGGCTCGTCGACCTCGCCTACTACCGGTCCATGGGCGGCCACGCCTATTCGCGGCTGGGTCGCGAAGAGAACGAGCACGTCTACGGCCCCCCGCTCTTCCTGGAGCTGGCCGGACGCTTCACCGAGTTCGCCGACCTGCTGGCGGAGGTCTCGGAGACGAGCCGCCTCGCCAGCAACCAGTCCGTCCTGGCGCTCTATGACCGATGGATCCAGACCGGCAGCCGGCGCGCCGCCGCCCTCCTCGCCGCGCGCGGCATCACCCCCGTGATGCCCGGCGACGGAGAGGGCCGGCTGCAGTGACCGCGCTGTCGTCGCTGCTCATCGACGTCCAGCGCCGTCTGGAATCGCTCTACGCACTCGAGCCCCAGGCCCCCGTGACGGATTTCGTCCTGGGCGAGGAGGAAGCGGCCGGGCTTCCCGGCGGGGGCAGCCGGACGCTGGTCACCCAGGAGGGCGACGAGGTTTCCCTGGCCGTCGTGCTCGAGGGGCAGGTCGGCGAGTGCCTGTCGCGGTGGGACCCCCGCATCCACCTCGACGACGGGAACCTCGGCCCCTTCTGCACGCTGACCGAGGAGGTCAGCCATTTCGTCTACCTCTTCTTCTGCGCCCGCAGCTCCCGTTCGGTCACCCAGCTCGAGCTGGAGCTGCAGGGCGAGGTGGACAAGTACCTGAGCGCGGCCTTCCTGCTCTCGCTCCAGAACGAAGGCGCCGTCTCGGCCCGGCTGCGGGAGCTGATCTTCCACCGCTATCGCCTGGCCGAGAGCCTCTCCGCCGAGCAGGCCGAGCGCTACCGGACGGCCAGCGAGCTGGCCTACCGGTATTGCGGGTGGCTGGAGGAGCGTTTCCTGCGCCCATCGCGCCTGTCCGACCTCGCCCGCGAGGCCCGGCGCTTCTACCGCCTCGGCCAGCGGGAGAAGCTCGAGAAGATCGCGGAGCTGCAGTGAGCGAGGAGGCCGGCGCGCCGGGGTCCGAATCGATCGACGAAGAGACTCGCCGGCTGCGCCAGCTCCGCATGGTCGTGGACCTGACCTGCAACGTGATCATGCAGGGGAAGCTGGGCCGGGAGGAGGCCGAAGAGCTGGTCGCGGCCGCCCGCCGGCGCGCCCTCGAGCTGTTCCCCGACAAAGAGGCGACCTACGAGCTGATCCTCGCCCCGCGCTTCGCCCGTCTCCTCCGCGAGTTCGCGCCGCCCGCCCCGACGTCGAAGGTGGTAACCTTCCCCGGCCGCTAGGGAACAAAAGGGCGAGGGGCCCGCACATCAGGTCCCGTTTTCCGGTAAGTTGGAGCCGGAGGAGGACAACCGGAGTGGCCATCCGCCTGCCCGAGTACGGCCAGATCGCGTATGACCGCGTCGCCGACGCCTATGACGATCTGTGGAGCCGGCACGTCGTCGGTCCCAACGCGCGGCTCACCCGTGGTCTCGCCCTGCGGCACGGCGAGCGGGTAGCCGACCTGGCCTGCGGGACCGGGCTCTACACCCTGGAGATGGCGCGCCTGGTGACCCCCGGAGAGGTGGTCGGCGTCGACTACTCCGAAGGCATGCTGGCGACCGCGCGCGAGCGCGCGGAGCAGGAGGGCCTTTCGCTCAGCCTGGTCCACGCGCGGGCCGAGGAATTCATCGCCAAGGCACCGGCGCGCAGCCTCGACGCGGTCTCGCTCCGCTTCGCCCTCGCCTACCTCGACTGGCGCGACGTGCTGCCGCGCATCGGCCGCACCCTCCGGCCGGGAGGCCGGGCCGGCGTGCTGACCAGCCTCACCTCCAGCATCCCGCAGCTCGCCGAGCTGTATCGCCGCTTCCGCAAGTCGCCGGAGCCGGCGTGGAAGCTCTTCCAGCACACCCATCGCTCGCTGGGCGAGACCTGGCGGCTCTACCGCAAGCTGCGCGAGAGCTACGGCGAGCCGCGCTTCATCACCGTCCCCGACGACGTCGCCCAGGTGGCGGCGAGGCTCGGCCAGGGCGGCCTGGCGACACGTGAGACCTGGACCGAGACGATCCGGCTGTGGTTCGACTCGGGGGACGAGGTCGTGGCGTGGATGGTCGACTCCGGCTACGTGACCCACGACTCCCTCGAGCACGTCGAGCCGGTGACGATGCGCTTCCTGAAGCGCCTCTTCGCCGAGGGCATGGAGAGCTTCCGGCAGCCGCGCGGCATTCCCCTCGACCTGGTGGTGGGCGGCGTCATCGCCGGCCGCGACTGAAGCCTGGGCCTCCGCGTCGGCGTCGACCTCGGCGGGACCAAGATCGAGGCGGCGGCCGTGGCCGACGACGGGACGGTGCGCCAGCGCCGCCGCGTGGCCACGCCCCGTGACGACTACGAAGCGACGGTGCGGGCCATCGCCGCCCTCGTCCAGGACCTCGAGCGCGAGCTGGGCGGCCGGGCCGTGGTCGGCGTCGGCATGCCCGGCGCGATCTCCCCCGCCACCGGCCTGGTGAAGAACGCCAACTCGGTCTGGCTGAACGGCCGGGCGCTGGCCGAGGACCTTCGCCGCGCGCTCCCCCGTCCCCTGCGCTTTGCCAACGACGCCAACTGTTTCGCGCTGTCGGAGGCGGTCGACGGGGCGGCCAGGGGCGCCCGGGCGGTCTTCGGCGTCATCGTGGGCACCGGGACCGGAGGCGGGGTGGTGATCGACGGACGCATCTGGACCGGCCCCAACGCGATCGCGGGCGAGTGGGGCCACAACCCGCTGCCGTGGCCGGCCGACGACGAGCGTCCGGGCCCGTCCTGCTACTGCGGGAAGTCCGGTTGCGTGGAGACGTACCTTTCCGGACCCGGCCTCGCCCGCGACCACCAGCGCGTCCGCGGCGAGGCGCTCGACCCGGCCGCCATCGCCGGCCGCGCCGCCGCCGGCGACGTCGAGGCCGAGGCCACCCTGCGCCGGTACGAGGACCGCATGGCGCGCGCTCTCGCCTCGGTCGTCAACCTCCTCGATCCGGACGTGGTCGTCCTCGGAGGCGGGCTCTCGAACCTGGCTCGCCTGTATGCGAGCGTGCCCCGCCTCTGGCCTCGCTACGTGTTCTCGGACCGCGTCGACACCCGGCTGGTACCCCCGCTCCACGGCGACTCCAGCGGCGTGCGGGGTGCGGCCTGGCTGTGGCCGCCGGGGGCCGACGCCTCGGGCCCGGCCTGAGCCTCGGGCGCGCGGCGCGCGGGCGCCCGCAGCAGGCGTCTCTCGACGATGAGGAAGAAGGGGAGCGAGAGCGCGGCCAGCGCCGCCGCGGTGGCGAAGGCGGCCGGGAAGCCGCGGCGCTGGATGATCCAGCCGAGGGCGATCGATCCGCTGCCGATGCCGGTGTCGAAGGCGGCCAGGATCCCTCCGAAAGCGGCGCCCCGCCGGGCGGGCTCGACGTGCCGCATGACGTAGGCGGCGAAGACCGGGTAGGCGGTGCCGAAGCCGGTGCCGAACACGACCGCGGAGGCGACGAGCCACGGCCGCGTCCCGCCGAGGACGAGAAGGCCGAGGCCGGTTGCGATCAGGAGCAGGCTGGGCAGGAAGACCTTCTTGTGCCCCACGCGGTCGGCGAGAGGCACGCACAGCGGCCGGGTGGCCAGGACCACGAGCGCGAGGGTGGTGAAGTAGATTCCCCTCGGCACGACGCCGTTGGCGGCGGCGTAGAGGGCGGAGAAGCTGGTGACCCCGCCGTAGCCGAACGAATAGAGAAAGAGCGTGAACGAGACCGCGAGCACCCGCCACTCGAGCAGGCGCCGGGTGAAGAAGCGCTCGCCGCCCATCCAGGCCGGCGCGTGCGCCTCCGGCAGGCTGAAGGCGATGGCGGCCATGACCAGGTTCAGCGTCCCGGTGGCCGCGCACAGCCAGATCCAGCCGTGGCCGTAGACCCAGAAGCCGATCGACGGCGCCACCGCGATGGCGACGATCGTGGACAGCCCCCAGTAGCCGATCCCTTCCGCCCGCCGGCTCTCCGGGATGATGTCCGTGATGTAGGCGGCGGAGGCCGAGAGCAGGCCCGACCAGAAGACGCCATGCGCGAAGGCCAGCGCCAGGGGCAAGCGGTAGCTGCGGCTGAGGGCGTAGGCCACGGAGAAGCCGGCGATGACCAGGCTGCACGCGACCAGCATCCGCCGCTTGCCGACCCGGTCGGCCAGCGCACCCGTGAGGGGAGCGGAGAAGGCCGAGGCGTAGGTCAGGAAGCCGAGGAACATGCCGGCCGCGAACTTGCTGCCGCCGAGGTCGAGGATCCGAAAGGGGGCGGTGGGAAGGAGCTGGAAGGCGGAGAGGAAGACGGTGAAGCTGAAAGCGCACATGACGAAGAAGCGCGGGGTGAAGAGTGGGTCGCGCTCCGCGGCCATGAGCCGCCGAGTATAGCATTCGCCCTCGAACGGCCGGCGCCCGCCGTCCCTGGTCCGTGGGCCGGTTAGAATCGGCCTCGTTGACATTACGTCGGCCCGACAACCGCCCAGGTGTCGACGTCCATGGCCCATACCGCGATGAGGGCCGCGGATTCCCAGGTCCTTCGCGCCCACGAGACGCTGAGCTTCCGCATCGACCGCTACGCCTACCAGGTGGCGAGGGTCGACGGGAAGAGCGTCTACTCGGTCAGCGATGGTCCGCGGTCCTTATCGGCGCCGCTGGCGTGGGCCTTTGGCGTGGGCCGGGTCGGCCAGTCCTACCTCTTCGAGCGGGACGGATCACGCCGGAATCACGTCCAGATGCTCCGGCGTCGGGCGCGGGCCCTACTGGGGGCGGCGATGCCAATCGCGATGCGCGCCGGCGTGATACGCTGCGCGCGGTGCGGTCCTGCGCCCTCGCGCACGGCCGCGGACCGGAGCAGCAATCGTGGACGCCTTCACGTCCGGAGCACGCATCGGCTCCTACGAGGTGGTCGACCGTCTGGGAGCCGGCGGCATGGGCGAGGTCTACCGCGCTCGCGACACGAGGCTGGGCCGGACGGTGGCGATCAAGGTGATCCGCTCCGGCGCCGATCCCGAGCTGCTGCATCGGCTCGACCGCGAGGCGCGGACGGCTTCGGCCCTCAACCATCCGAACATCGTGCACATCTACGACGTCGGCGAGACCGCCGGCTCGGGGGGGACGCACTACGTCGTGATGGAGCTGGTGGAGGGCGAGACGCTGCGACGCCGCCTCCGGTCCGGCCCCCTCCCCGTCCGCGAGCTGCTCGACCTCGGCGCGCAGCTCGCCGACGGCCTGGCGAAGGCGCATCTGGCCGGCATCGTCCATCGCGACCTGAAGCCGGAGAACCTCATGGTCACGGCCGACGGGGTCCTGAAGATCCTCGACTTCGGCCTGGCCAAGATCGTCGCCGCTCCGTTCAAGGACATCGACGTCCGCGAGACGCTGTCGCGGCACGGCACGCAGGCCGGAACCCTGATGGGCACGCTCGAGTACATGTCACCCGAACAGGCGAGCGGACGCACCGTGGACCACCGGACGGACCAGTTCTCCCTCGGCCTCATCCTCCACGAGATGGCCACGGGCCGTCCAGCGTTCCGCCGCGACACGCCGGCCCAGGTGATCGCGGCGGTGATCGAGCGGGACCCGGAGCCGCTGGGCCGCCTGCGCCGGGACGTCCCGGCCGCCCTGGAGGCGCTGGTCACGCGCTGCCTCCAGAAGGATCCCGAGCGCCGCTTCGCGAAGACCCAGGAAGTGGCGTCCGAGCTGGCCGCGCTCGCCGGGCGCGCCCGATCGGGGCCGGTGACCGAAGCGGTATCGGTCGAGGTCCTTCCCCCCGCGTCACCCTCGTCCGCGGCGGGGATATACCACGTGCAGACGGGCCCTCACGTGCGCAGCTATGACGAGACGGAGCTGGTCGCCCTCATCCGGCGCGGAAAGCTGACCGGCGTGGAGCTGGTGCGGCAAGGCGACGAGGAGCGGTGGCGGCCCCTGTTCGAGAGCCGCATCTACCGCCGCGAGGTCCCCATCTCGGGCGACCCGCGCGACGCGGCGCGCGTTCGCCTGCTGCGCGGGGTGGCGGGACACTTCTCGGGCTTCATCATCACCGCCGTGGCGATGTACGCGATCCAGGGGCACCTCCCGTTCTGGCTCGCGATCTGGGGCGCGGTGCTGGCGATGCAGACCCTCAGCGTGGCACCGGCGGCCTGGACGCTCCTGCGACGGCGTCGCGCCGCTGCGGTCGGCGCGGCGCCGGCGCCGCCGCCGGCGCGACAGCTCGAGCCGCAGCCGAGCGCGGCCGGAGCTGCTTCGACCGCCGCCCAGGAGGCCGGCCGCGTGCGCGCGTTGATCAAGCAGCGAGGGGGGAGCGGCGCGCCCGGCCTGCTCGCCGAGGTGGACGGCATCCTCAAGCTCACCGCGGAGCTGGCGGCGCGGCAGGCGGACCTGGAAGAGCAGATCTCCGACCGCGAGCGCGCCGCCCTGGCCGCCGCGGTCGCCGAAGCCCGCGCCCGGCTGCAGCGGGCCGACCTCGCGCAGGACCGGCGCCTCTTCGAGCGCCAGATCGAGGTCCTGCAGGGACGCGAGGAGGCCATCGCGAAGGCGGCGCGCGTGCTCGAGCGCCTGCGTGTGCGCCGCGACGTGGCCGAGCAGCAGCTGAAGCAGCTTCGCCTCGACCTGACCCGGGGCGCCGCCCGGGACCTCGACGTCCCCGAGCTGTCCTCGCGGCTCCAGTTCATCCGCTACGAGGTCGACGCCCGGGAAGAAGTGGACGAGATCGGGGCCGACCCTCGATCGTGACGCCGCCGGCTGATCGCCGGCCGCCTACAGGTCGACGGCGTACACCCGGATCGGCTCGCCGCCCTTGAAGCGGACCGGCCTCGACTCGAGCTTCAGCACCCCCCGCGGGCAGACGTGGGCGCACATGCCGCAGCCGACGCAGGCGGCGCGCTTGACGTCCTCGTTGGCCATGGCATACGCCCGAACGTCGATGCCCATCTCGCAGTAGGTCGAGCAGTTGCCGCAGGCGATGCACATGTCCTTCTTGACCGTGATGCGGAAGCGCCCGAACTTCTGCAGGAGGCCCAGCACGGCCGCCATCGGGCAGGCGAACCGGCACCACACCCGCGTGCCCATGAGCGGATAGAGGCCGACGCCCAGCACGCCGGAGAAGAAGCCGCCCACCACGAGGCCGTACCAGCGCTGGACGCCGAAGCCGAAGGCCGAGAAGGCCGGGTGGTCCTTCCCCACCGCCCAGTTGAGGCCGACGATGACGGTCGTGATCACCGCCGCGGCGAGCACGGTGTAGACCGACACCTTCTCGAAGCGCCAGGCCCCGGTCGACTTGTCGGAGAGGTGCCGGAAGGAGTCGCCGGCCGTGTTGGCGAGCCCCCCGCAGCCGCAGATCCAGGAGCAGTAGAAGCGCTTGCCCAGGAAGTAGCCGAGGAGCGGGAACGCCACCAGCGAGCCGAGGAAGCTGTAGAGCACGATCAGGAACGGCTGGTGCAGGATGACCGAGGGATAGAAGTACTCGATCTTGAGGGGCCAGAAATAGCTGAAGTAGTACTCTTGATGCCCGAGCACCTTCATGACGAGCGGGAGGGCGAAGGCCAGCACGACCTGCACCGACACCACCGTGACCGTGCGGACGCGCTGATAGGGGCTGTTGCCGTGGCGGCGGAGGAAGAAGGCGCCGCCCACCACCATGGCCAGCGTGTACAGGACGCTGTAGAGCGTCCACTTGCCTGAGAGCCGCAGGCGGCGAGCCGGGCCTTCGAGGACGTCCGTGTAGTAGACGAGCAGGTAGAAGGCGACCAGCGCGGCGCACAGCACCCACGCCACGGCCTTCCGGCTCCGCAGCGGACGGTGGTAGGTGTCCATCAATCCCGCCTGCATGCGGTCCTCCTCAGGTGAGCGCCGCCGGGCCCTGGCGGCGCCAGCGCGGGCTCAGCTCCTCGTCGAACTGGGCTTCGGCCAGATGATCGAGCACGAACTCCAGCGTCCGCCGGGCGGCGATCCAGTCGAGGAGCACCTCGTGGTTCCAGCGGCGCCCGACCATGTTGAAGCCGACCACGCGGTCACCCCGGCCCACGACGCGCTGGCTGTCGAACCCTGTCGGTGCGCGCTGGAACCACTCGCGCAGGTCAGGCCCGGGATCGAGCGGCGTGTTGTCCCAGTCCAGGCGGACCGGGACCCACCCGGCGGTCGTGTACTCGAGGTCGAAGAACTTGGCCGAGTTGTACCAGGCTCCGCGGATGTAGGTCGCCGGATCGCCGAGCATGGAGGCGGCCGCCACCCGGCCCTGGTCGCGCGCGGTGTACCAGAGCTGCTCGGGGCGGCGCGAGCCGTCGGCCCAGGTCACGTTGGCGCAGTCGCCCGCCGCCCACACTTCCGGGCCGCCCGCGCGCAATCTCTCGTCGACCTCGATCGCCCCGCCCTTCGAGAGCGCGAGGCCGCTGCCGGCGAGGAAAGCGGTATTGGGGACGACACCGATCGCCGACACCAGGAGGTCGCAGGGAACCTCCGCCGCTCCGGTCGGAGGCGCCGCGCGGGCCGCCGGCGAGAGGCGCACGCCGCGGAGCGACCCGTCCTCGCCCCGCCGCACCTCCTGCACGTTGACGCCCAGACGGACGTCGACTCCGTGGCGGCCGAGATGCTCGGCCACCATCGCCGCTTCCCGCTCGTCGAGGGCGAGGGGGAAGTACCAGTTCTCCCGGATCACGAACGTGACCTTCAGGCCCCGATGGCGGAGGATCTCGGCGACCTCGACGCCGATGAGACCGCCCCCCACCACCACGGCGTGCCGGCCCGGACGCGCGTCGCGGTCCAGTCCTTCGAGGTCGCGCAGCGTGACGAAGTAGTGGAGGCCCGGTCCCGCCGCCCCCGGCCAGGGCGCGGGCCGGCCGGTCGAGCCGACCGCGAGGAGCAAGCGGTCGTAGCCGATCGTGCGCCCCTCATCCAGGCGGACGGACTTCCCGGCGGCGTCGAGCGCCGCCACGCGCCCGCGGACGCGCTCGAAGCGGAGCCGTTCGTAGAGCGCCCGGTCGTAGGGCTCGGTGTCGCGCAGGCTCGTCTGGCCGGCGAAGACGTACATGAGGGCCGGCCGGGAGTAGAAGTGGTCGTGCTCGTCGGCGACGATCGTGATGCGGGCGCCGCCGTCGCGGCGGCGGAGGCCGAGGGCGGCCTCCATGCCGCCCACGCCGTTGCCGACGATCAGGTAGTGCATGGCGGGCGAAACGCGGCTCCCTCCAGACGAGAACGCAGGTCGTGTGCGATTCTATTCCGCGGAAAGAGACAGAAAGGAGCGGACGCCATGTTCCGCAAGCTGATCGCCACCGACGACGACACCGCGAGCCTGGTCCTCCGCGTGGTCACCGGCATCGTCTTCTTCGCCCACGGGGCCCAACTGGCCCTGGGCTGGTTCGGGGGCAACGGATTCACCGCGACCATGCAGTTCTTCACCCAGAGCATGCACATCCCGGCGGTCTTCGCCTTTCTGGCCATCATGGCGCAGTTCCTGGGTTCCCTCGGCCTCGTGGTGGGGCTGCTCACCCGGGTCGCCGCCCTGGGCATCGCGGTCGTGATGGCGGTAGCCGTGCTCAAGGTCCACCTGGCGGTCGGCTTCTTCATGAACTGGTTCGGCAACCAGAAGGGAGAGGGCTACGAGTACCACCTGCTGGCCATGGCCATCGCCCTCGCCCTCGTGATCAAAGGGGGCGGCCGGTCCTCCATCGACCGCGCGCTCACCGCGCGAGAGGCCGTGCCCCGCGCGTAAAGTTTAGGCCGGCGCGGCCGCCAGGTGGGCGGAGAAGGTCGCGGGATCGATGTTGGCCCCGCAGACGATCAGTCCGACCCGCTTCCCCCGGAGCCTGTCGAGCAGAGGGCCGGTGAGGGCCGCGGTCGCCGCCGCGCCCGCCGGCTCGACGGCGAGCTTCGCGGAGGTGAACAACCGCCGCATCGCCCGGCGCAGCTCGTCGTCGCTCACCACGGCCAGCTCGTCGACGTAGCGCCGGCACAGCGCGAAGCTGTACGGCGCGGCGTGGGGCGCGCCGAGGCTGTCGGCGATCGTCCGCACCGCGTCGATGGCCTGGGGCGAGCCGGCCGCGAAGCTGCGCCGCATGGTATCCGCGCCCTCCGGCTCCACGCCGTACACCCGGCACGACGGCCGGGCCAGCTTCACCGCCGCCGCCACCCCTGCGCAGAGGCCGCCCCCGCCGACGGGCACCACCACCGCGTCCAGCTCCGGGAGCTGCTCGACCAGCTCCAGTCCCAGGGTCGCCGTGCCGAGCGCGGTGCGGGGCCCCTCGAAGGGATGGACGAAGGTCCGCCCCTCCTGCTCTTCGATCTCCTTGACCCGCGCGAACGCGCGGTGGACGTCCT
>Ga0066710_100004999_pt1 | contig 11935 bp, 9 predicted proteins | sample GraSoiAngelo_159_FD_79666 | JGI IMG/M metagenome (GOLD analysis project Ga0066710, IMG submission 79666) | Grasslands soil microbial communities from the Angelo Coastal Reserve, California, USA - 14_1009_16_40cm | ecosystem: Environmental > Terrestrial > Soil > Grasslands | place: USA... | reverse complement strand
GTCCGATTCGAGTCCGGTGAAGCCGACAGCCTTTCGAGGCGGTCCGCCGCCAGAGGGACGTCAAACGGAGGGCGCAGAAAACCGTGAAAGCCGTCCTTCAGGTCGTAGCCGCGATACTCGGGAAGGTCCCAGACCACGAAAGGCAGACCGCTGGCCATGGCCTCCAGGAGGGCGAGGGGGAATCCTTCCTCGCGCGACAGAAGCATGAAGACATCGGCGGAGCGTAGATAGTCCTCGACATTGTCCACCCGCCCGGCGAACACGACGGACTCGGAAACGCCGGCTCTGGAAAGCTCCGTCCGGATAGATCGGACGAAGCCGGCGTCCACGTATCCTCCCGGCTCGTCCGCTCGATCGGGACCGAGCAGAACCAACGTTCCCCTAGGCCCGGCGCGCCGGTAGCGAATCCACGCGTCCACCAGAAGATCGATCCCTTTTCGCTCGATGATCGCCCCGACGGAGACCGCCAGGAATTCGTCCCGGGGCAGGCCGAGGCGCTCGCGCAGCGCAGCCTTCTCGCCCGGGGACTCGCAGGGGCGGAACCGGGCGGGATCAATCCCGTTCGGGATGAAGTGGATCGCTTCGGCGGGATAACCGGCCTGGTGAAAGGATTCCAGCTGCAGACCCGAGAGGCAAACATGAGCGGCGGCTCGCGAGAATATGGTGTTCTTGAGGCGCCCCAGACGCTCCGTGACGATTCCCGAGGGATCATCCGCCCGGTTCAGGACGGATGAGACGATGACCGGCTTCCCCAGGAGCCGCCCCAGCAGAATGGAGAGGTACACGTAATGACCGTTCCCCATGGTGTGGATGAGATCGTAGCGACGGCGCAGGGCGACCAGCGCGGGCACGGCCATGGCGGTGAACGCGTAGGCGTCCACCCGGGGGAAGGCTTCGCCTCCAGGGGAGGGCAATCGAAAAACTCCCGGCTGCCTGCCTCCCTTGATGCCGCGATTCCCCGTCAGAACGATGGAGGTGAAGCCGCTCTCGCGGATGGAGTTCCGAACGAGACTCAGGGTGAACGTTCCGCCGCCGAAGGCGGGAGGGTACCGGTGGAGGAGATAGAGAATGCGCGGCTCCGGCGACCGAACAACCACCGCTAGGTGGCCCTGAAGCGCGGAGCCCGCTTCTGCGAATAGGCCTCGAGACCCTCCTTCGCGTCCCCCGTCTGGAAAAGCTGTTGCTGAAGCTCCCGCTCGATGGCCAGTCCCTCCGAGAAGCCCGCCTCCAGGCCGGACTGGACCGATCGTTTGATGAGTCCAACGGCCAGGGCCGCCTTGCCGGGAGGGCAAAACTGCCGGGCGTACTCCATCACGCGTTCGAAGAAGCTCTCTGAGTCGAACACCTGGTTCACGAGTCCGAGTTCCGCCGCTTCCTCGAAGGAAAACAACCGACCGGTCGCCATCAGCTCGATGGCGCGGGATTTCCCCACGAGCCGTGACAGGCGCTGCGTGCCCCCGGTTCCGGGCAGAACTCCCAGGGCCACCTCCGGCAGGCCGATTTTCCCCGCTCCTCGCCGGGCGATTCGAAGATCGGCGGCCAGCGCGATCTCGAGGCCGCCTCCCACGGCGTGGCCGTTGAGGGCGGCAACGACCAGCTTGGGGGTGTGCTCCAGACGGTTCAGGGTCTCGTTGGCGTGGAGACAAAAGTAATACTTGAAGCGCGGCGTCATCGAGGCCAGCATCCGGATGTCGGCCCCCGCCGAGAAGAACTTGTCGCCCGCCCCGCGCAGGACCAGGACGTGCACCGAGTCGTCCATTCGGGCCTCCAGGACGGCCTCGTCCAGCCGGCGCATCATCTCGTAGGAGTACGCGTTGGCGGGCGGATCGCTGAGCTCGAGCACGGCGATTCCGTCCTCCACGCGGTAGTCCACCAGTTTCTCACCCATGCGAGCTCCTCCGTGTGGTGGGGATTGCGGCCATTTCCTTTCCGGACGGGATCCTATCGGGGCTGCGCGGGCCCGTCAACGGAGGGTTCCGCGCGGCGGGATTCTTCTATGGCAACAGGACGACGATTCGGCTATCCTCCGCGCCGGAGAGCCTCCCTTGGTTGAGAAGAGTCTTTTCGCCTCCGACCAGTCACCGCGCCGGATTCGCCGGAAGCTTCTCGTCTGGTACCGGCGCCATCGCCGCGACCTCCCCTGGAGGCGCACCGGCGATCCCTATCGGATTTGGGTGGCGGAAGTGATGCTCCAGCAAACCCAGGTGGCGACCGTGATTCCATACTACGAACGCTTCGTCCGGAGATTTCCGACCGTGGCGGCGCTTGCGAAGGCGTCTCCCGATGCGGTGCTCTCCCTCTGGTCGGGCCTCGGTTACTACCGGAGGGCCCGGAACCTCCATGCCGCGGCGAAAGAGCTGGCCCGGCTCCACGGCGGGAAGCTCCCGGCCGACCCGACCCTCCTACGCCGCCTCCCCGGCGTTGGGAGCTACACGGCGGGAGCGGTGGCGAGTATCGCATTCGGCCTGCCCGAGCCGGCCCTGGACGGTAACACCCTGCGTGTCCTCTCCCGGCTCCTCGCCTGGAGGGGAAATCCGAAATCGGGCGCCCGGCTCCGCGCATTCGACCGGTTGGCCCGCGAAATCGTGAGGGGCGAATCCCCCGGGGAAATCACCCAGGCGTTGATGGAGCTGGGAGCCCTCGTCTGTCTGCCCGCGACGCCGAGGTGCGAACACTGCCCCGTGCGAACGGAGTGCGTAGCGTTCGAGAAGGGTCTCCAGTCGGCGCTTCCCGAGACGGGGACAACCCGCCTGTCGCGGGATTTCGAGGCGGCGGTGGCGATCCTGGTAAGAAAGGGATCGTTTCTCATGGTCCGCAGGCAGGGTGAGGGTCTCATGGAGGGTCTCTGGGAGTTCCCCGGCGGGATCTTGGACGAGGGGGAGAGCCCGAGGGAGGGACTCGCCCGAATCGGGCGAGAGCGTCTCGGGGAAGCTCTCACGCCACTGGAGCGACTGGCGATCGTCCGCCAGACGATCACCTACCGTCGCGTGAAGATCGGGGCCTACCGGGCCGTCCTCTCGGAGCCGGGCCTGCGAAAGCGATGGTCCCGGGAAGTGGTGCGCTGGGTGAGCCCCGACGAGATTCACTCCCTTCCCCACGGATCGGCAACCCGGCGCATCCTGGCCGAGCTGGAGCCGCCTCCCGTCGGAGGGAACTCGGGCGGAGGACCCCGCCGGCGGAGGAGCGCGTGAGTGGAAGAGGCGTTCCCCGGATTGAGTCTTTGAAATTCACCGGCCCCGCCGGCGTCCTGGAGGGGATTCTCCACACCCCCGCCGCCGAGCCGGAGGGGGCGGCCCTGCTCTGTCACCCGCACCCGCTCCAAGGGGGCACGATGCACAGCCCCGTCATCTTCCGGGCGGCGCGCGCCTTTCATCGGAGGAATCGCGTGACTCTCCGGTTCAACTTCCGCGGCGTCGGACTTTCCTCCGGGAGTTTCGATTCGGGCCGAGGCGAGAAGGAAGACGTTCGGGCCGCCCTCGACCTCCTGGCCGGTCGATTGGCCGGTCTCCCCCTCGCCGTCGCGGGTTACTCCTTCGGTTCCTGGGTCGGACTCGAAGCGGCCGGCGGCGATCCCAGGGTTCTCACCCTCGTCGGCATCGGAATTCCTCTCACCCTGGCACCGTTCGATTTTCTCAGGCGCATCGAGAAGCCGGTTCTCATCGTCCAGGGGACGAACGACGAGTTCGGCCCGCTCCCGTCGGTCCGCCGGCTGGTGGCCGAGTTGGGCTCGAAGGCGAGGCTCGTGACCCTCCCCGGAGCCGATCACCTTTTCACCGGGGAGCTGGGGAGGCTCGAGGAGAGCCTGTACGCCGTGTGCTGACCGTCTAGGGAGGCTAACCGAGGGCATCTCCAGCGGCGGAAGCAAGCGCCTTGGTTCCCACCAGGTGCCGGTGGGCGGCGAAGTCGAACAGCTGCTTTCGGAGAATCTTCCGTCCCCGGTGGAGCCTCGACATGACCGTGCCGATGGGAATCCCCAGCGCGTCGGCAATCTCCCGATAACTCATCTCCTCCGTGAAGGCCATGATCACCACCCGCCGGTACTCCCTGGGGAGGAGCGCAAGTGCCTCTTCGATCTCCGCGGCGGTCACCGAGTTCATGACCTCCTCCTCGGGAGTTCGCAGAGGGGAATGGGGGAAGGCGGATTCCGAGATCCCACCGGATTCGGCCAGCGTCTCGAAGTCGGCGGCCCCGGACACGGGCTTCTCGTGGTGGAGGTGGTTCAGGAACTGGTTCTGGAGTATCCGGTAGAGCCAGGCGCGAATGTTGGTTCCGGGCTCGAAACGGTTGAAAAAGCGGTAGGCCCTCAGGTAGGTGTCCTGGACCAAATCCTCGGCGTCCCGCTCGTTCCGGCTCAATCGGAGCGCACGGCTATAAAGCGGCCGAAGGTGAGGAAGGGCCTGCTCTTCGAATTCCCTCCGTCTTTTTCCAGCGCCCGGGAACCCGGGTCCAGGGGCTCTGCGGGCAGCAGAACGATGTCGCATCGGAAGCCTCCCACGGTTCATCGAACGCCCTTGAGATGACGTCACCGCCCACGGAGATTCACCCGGACGAGGGTTGAAATCCCCGGCCCGAAATCTTGGGTTGACCCCTCTTCCGTCCATCGGAGATAATCGCCCCCGACCCCACTGGGGGGCTCTGGAGAAAGTCGTGGCCCTGAAGCTCTACCATTTCGAAGCATGTCCCTATTGTGAGAAGGTCCGCTACGCGCTCAAGCGGCTAGACCTGAAATTCGAGAACGCCGAGATCGATCCGTCGGATCGGTCCGTCGTGAAGGCCCTCTCCGGGCAGGAGAAGGTCCCGGTCCTCGCGGACGGGGACGTGGTGATTCACGACTCGACGAGAATCCTGCGCTACCTCGTGAGGAGCTGCGGCGGAGGGAGGCTTCTCCCCGACGAAGCGAGAACACGCGGTCTGGCCTGGATCATTGAGGAGTATGCGGACGAAGTTCTGGCGCCGCTCCTTGAAAGATCCCGGCGCGGCGTGGACGATATGGGGCAGCCCCTTTCGGAGGCGGCGAAGGCCTCGCTGAAGACGGAGCTCGCCCACCATTACGAGGCCCTGGAACAGGTTCTCGGCGGGGACGACTATGTCCTGGGGAGCCGCCCCAGCTTGGCCGACATTTCACTTTACGCCTTTCTCTCGCGCCTCGAACTCTACAGCCCACGGGGGATCCCCGCCGAGTACGAAAAAATCCGGGCCTGGTACGGCCGGATGAAAGCCTGAATTCGGTGTCTCTTCACCCCGGAAACCGCCCTCGATTCTCCTTCCCCACACGGGGGACTGGAAGCCGTCGGCGCTGACGAAAGCGGCGTTCGAGGAGGTCAGGGGCCGGACCTCCCCCGACGGCCAGCGGTTCCTGTTCAATCGGGCCGCCGAGGAGTCCAGCTCCTGCCGATTGCCCTAGTGGTGAACCGGGCCGCGGAGTTGAAGCGATACGAGAGCGGCCGGAAGAATCAGGCGGCGGCGGTTTCCCGGAAAGTCTCGAAGAACGACTCGACTTCCTGGATGAAGGAGTCCACCGTCACCAGCGTGGAGATCTTCTGGCGGAGATTCTTGCCGTTGGGAAGGCCGTGGGTGTACCAGCCGGTGAAGGTCCGGATTTTGTGCAGAGCGAACCGCTCCTCCTCCCGCTCCCTCAGGATTCGGAAGTGGCCCAGGATCATCTCTCGGCGATCCTCGAGGGTGATGGTCGGCTCCTCTTCTCCCCGAAGTCGGGCCGCCGTCTGACGGAAGATCCAAGGGTTCTGCATCGCCCCGCGCCCCACCATCACCCCGTCACAGCCGGTTTCACTCCACATGGCGCGCGCGTCTGCGGAGGTCAGGACATCCCCATTGCCGCTGACCGGTATCGACAACGCCTCCTTCAGCTCTCGGATCCGCGGCCAGTCGGCCCTGCCGCCGAACATCTGTCTCGCCGTCCGGGCGTGCAGCGCCACGGCGTCCACCCCGTTGGACTCGCAGACCCGACCCAGATCCAGGAAGTTGTTCTGGCGGTCGTCGAGCCCCAGCCGGAACTTCACCGTCAGAGGGATCTTTACGCGGTCGCGGCAGGGTCGGATGGTCCGTTCGGCGATCCCCAGATCCCGCATGAGGGCTGCGCCGGAGCACCCCTTCAAGATTTTGTTGGCCGGGCACCCCATGTTGATGTCCACGATGTCGGCGCCCAGGGCTTCCACGAAGGCCGCGGCCTCCGACATCCGGGCGGCGTCGGAGCCGTAAATCTGGATGGCCAGCGGCCTCTCCTCGGGGTGGTACTGCATCATCGAGCGGGTCCTCTCGCTTCCCCGTGTGAGGGCCTCGGAAGAGATGAACTCCATGGAAACGAGGCCCACGCCGCCGATCCGCTTCAGAATCCGGCGGAAGTACTGGTCCGTGATCCCGGCCATGGGCGCCAGAATCAGGGGCGGGTCGATGGGGACCGATCCGATCCGGAACATTTCTGGAGACCCTCCGTTCGCGCGGGCGCACGGTGTGCACCCCCCCACAATATAACCCGGAATCCGGCATCGCGTCAGTGCGGGCCTGCCGATGATACAATGGCCGCGGCGAAATCGCTCCGTCCCGGCGGGAGGGCCCATGAACCTCACAGAGATCCAGAAGGCATTGGCGGCGGCCGAACTGGACGGCTGGCTCCTCTTCGATTTTCACGGCCTGAATCCCATCGCGGGGCGGGTGGCGGGACTGGATCCCGCCCGGATGATCACCCGCCGCTGGTTCGGGCTGGTGCCGGCCAAAGGGGATCCGATCTGGCTGCACAGCGTCATCGAGGCCCACGTTTTCTCGGACCTGCCGGGAAAAAAGACGGCCTACGTGGGATGGAGGCAGCTCGAGGAATCGCTCCGCGGGATCCTCGGAGGCCTTCGGCGTGTGGCCATGGAGTACTCGGCCCGCGGCGCCATACCCTATGTATCACGGGTGGACGGCGGAACGCTCGAGATGGTCCGGGCCTGCGGTGTCGAGGTCGTTTCCTCCGCGGACCTGGTCCAGTTCTTCGAGGCGCGCTGGAGCGGAGAGGCCCTGGCCGCCCACCGGCGGGCCGCGCGCCACCTGGACGAGATCGTCGTCCGGACCTACAGCGAGGTGGCCGAGGCGGTGGAAGGGGGACGAAGCCCGACGGAGCACGAGATTCAGAAGTTCATGGCCGAGACCTTCCAGGAGCGGGGTCTGGTCTCCGGCGCCCCCATCGTCGCGGTGAACGCGAACGCCGGCAATCCCCACTACGAGCCCACCGCGCTGAAGAGCTCGTCCATCAAGAGCGGCGACCTGCTCCTCCTGGATCTCTGGTGCCGCGAGAAGGGGGACGAGGCGGTGTACGCGGACATCACCTGGATGGGCTTCGTGGGCAAGACGGTACCTGGTCGGTACGACGACGTCTGGCAGGCGGTGTCCGGGGCCCGCGACGCGGCGATCCAGTGCGTGCTGGAGTCGGTCCGGGCGGGGAAGATCCTCCGCGGGTGCGACGTGGACGACGTGGCGAGAGCCTTCATCCGCGACCGCGGGTACGAGCGGTTCTTCATCCACAGGACGGGGCACAGTGTGGGCAGGGAGGTCCACGGCAACGGCGCCAACCTCGACAACCTGGAGACTCGGGACGAACGACGGCTCATCCCGGGCACCGGCTTCACCGTCGAGCCGGGCGTCTACCTTCCGGAGTACGGGATCCGGAGCGAAGTGAACCTCTACATCTCCGACGGGGGTGCCGAGGTCACCACCTCGGTCCAGGATAGGATAACGCCCATCCTGGCGCGGTGAGCGCTCAGATCGCCCCCCCTCCTAGGGGTCCCCGTCTCTCCGCTCGCCCGAGACATCCCCGCTTCGCTCAACCCCTTTTCCCCGCCGCCCGCGTTAGCGGACCTGTGGCGGATCGGCTATACTCCCGCCGCGGCAGAGCACCCCCCAGCCTGAGAGGGCGGTGCCTCGCGGCAGCGACCCTCCGGAGCGGAGCGGACGTAAGCCGACAGGACGTGCCGAGAGGAGATGGAAGCGGCGGGCCGCCCGATATCGGAAGCCGGCTGGCCGCGAGGAGACCCAGTGCTCCCGCCCGTGTGTCGGGCGAGCGGGGCCAAGACGAAATGAGGGGACGCGCTCGATGCGCCGCGGGGAGTTCCCCGCGCCCGCGCCGCCGTCCCGAAGGAGATTCGTGGCCAAAGCGATGCTGATCAACGTGACCCACGCGGAAGAGAGCCGCGTGGCGATCGTCGACAATGGTGTGCTCGACACCTTCGAGATCGAGACTCTCAATAGGGAAAGCATCAAAGGCAACGTCTACAACGGCCAGGTGGAGGGAATCAACACCACGCTGAACGCCGCCTTCGTCCGATACGGGCCGGACCGGGCGGGATTCCTTCCCATGGACGAGGTGAACTTCCGGAGCGTTCCAGTCCTGAAGGGACGCGAGGAGGGCGGCCACCGGCACCAGATCCGGGATCGCCTCGAGAGGGGCCAGCGACTCCTGGTCCAGGTCATCAAAGACGGCTTCTCCACCAAGCCCGCCAGCCTGACCACCTATTACTCCCTGCCCGGGCGGTACCTCGTCCTGATGCCCGGCTCGGACAGCTCCGGAATCTCAAGGAAAATCGAGGACGCCGACCAGCGGGAACGACTCAAGAAGATCGTTGAGGAACTGAGCCCGCCCGAGGGGTACGGGATCATCGTCCGCACGGCCGGTTTCGACGTCTCGAAGATCGAGCTGCACCGGGACCTCAAGTACCTCCTCAAACTCTGGGAGAACATCCTGCGCACCGCCGAGGGGAGTCCCGTGCCCTCTCTGGTCTACCAGGAGAGGGACCTGGTGATCCGCACGATCCGGGACTATTTCACCCACGACATCACCGAGATCTTCATCGACAGCAAGGAGATGTTCGACAAGGCCCAGCTGTTTTTCCAGGAGGTGATGCCGTCCAGGAAGAAGATCCTCAAGCTCTACACGGAGGACCGGCCCATCTTCACGCGATACAACCTGGAAGAGCAGATCGAAAGCATCTACAAGCGCCGGGTCCCGCTCAAGTCGGGCGGGGAAATCGTCATCGACGGGACGGAGGCGCTCACCGCCATCGACGTGAACTCGGCCAAGTCCAGAAGAGAGTCCAACATCGAAGACATGGCCACCGCCACCAATCTCGAGGCCGCGGAGGAGATTGCCCGTCAGCTCCGGATCCGCGACATCGGAGGCTTGATCGTCATCGACTTCATCGACATGCGCTCCCAGAAGAACATCCGGGAGGTGGAGCGGGCGCTCAAGGAGGCGATGAGGCGTGACAAGGCGAAGTACGACGTCACCCGGATCTCGAAGCTGGGCCTCCTGGAGATCTCCCGGCAGCGCCTCAAGAGCCAGAAAGCGGCCGGGAGCTACATCTCCTGCCCCATTTGCGGAGGGCACGGGCTGGTCCGGACCACCGAATCGGCTGCTCTGGCGGTGCTCCGCAAGATCCACGCCCGGGTCCCCCGGGGCGATCTCTCCGCCGTGAAGGTGCAGCTGCCGCCCGAAGTAGCCATCTACCTCCTCAACAATAAGCGGGAGGACCTGGCGGGGTTGGAACGGAGGTATAAAACGCGAATCTCGGTCCTCCCCGACGATGCGCTGCGCCCCCACCAGTCCGAGATCGAGCTCATCGGCAAGGAAGGGGAGGCCGCGAAACTCGAGGAGCCTCAGGTTCCGAGGCATCCTCGCGAGGCGCGGGAGCCCCGTGCGGAGAGCGCCGGCCAGAGCCAGCGGATGGGCCCGACGGTGCCCCGCCCCGAGGCCGGTGCGGTCCGGGAGGTCCCGGCCGTCGGAAGCGTTCACCAGGCCCCGAGCGCCGTGGGATCGGGTACCGCGGTCTCAGGCGCGGAGGGGGGCGAGGCGAAGCGCCGCCGGCGCCGGCGTCGTCGTCGCCGATCGCGGCATGGGAGGCCCCCGGCGATCGAGGCGGGGTCAGAAGCGGCGCGTCCGGCAGAGGAGATCGCCGCGGAGCCCGTGACGTGGACGGCCTCCCCCGCGGCGGCCCGGGAGCCGGTAGAGGAAGTCGAAGCCTCCTCGGGGGCACAAACTCTTCCGGCGACGCCCGGCGGAAGGGAGGAGAAGCCGCTGAAGAAAATCCGGCGGCTCTGGTGGCGCAAGCGATCGACGCGTTCCAAGGCCTCCGCCCCGGGGACGGAGGGATCGCCAGGCGACGAGTCGTCTGACGGCTCGTAGATTCGACCCACATAGGAGGGACCGAGATGTCCGAGGACCAGCCGCAGGCTCCGATGGGATTTTTCGCCCGGTTCGCAGCGGTCTTCTTCGAGCCTTCAAGGGTCTTCCAGGAACTGAAGAGGCGTCCCACCTGGCTGGTGCCGCTTCTCACAGTGACCCTCGCGGTGACGGCACAACAGGCCACCATCGCCTCCAGCAAAGTCGGGGACGTGATTTTCCGGGAGGCGATCGAGAAGCGGGCGCCGAACCTATCTCCGGAGCAGATCGAGCAGCAGCTGGCCATCACCCGCTACGCGGCGCCGATCGGAACGCTGGTGTTCGCACCCGTCATCACGGTCGCGGCGGCGGGACTCCTCTATTTGATTTTCAGCGTCATTCTCGGGGGGGAAGGGACCTTCAGACAGACCCTCTCGGCGTGGACCCATGTGGGTCTGATAGGGCTCGTCCAGGTCGTGGTAGGAACCGTCCTCGTTTTCGTGAAAGGGAACGCCAAGTCCTCCACGGCCCTTTCGGCATTTCTTCCGTTTCTGGACGAGTCGTCGTTCCTCTACAAGGTCTTCCAGGGTTTCGATCTGTTCATCCTTTGGCAGCTCGCGGTTCTCTCCGTGGGGATGGGAATCATCCAGCAAACCGGCACCAAGAAGGCGGCCACCGCCATTTTCTCCACGTTCCTGGTCATCATTCTTGGGATCGCGGCCATCCGGCAGGCCTTCTAGGTTCCGGGAGGTCGGGCCGCAACCCGTCGAATCCCCGGCCGTATAACGTACTCACACCCTGCGAGGTAGGCGGCAGGGTCGGGAGGTGAGAGGTCAGATGTCCCGCGGCAAAAAAATCGGGATCGCCCTGGCGGGCGCGGGGGTCCTGGCGGCCCTGGTGGCCGTGAATCTCAAGTGGGAGCGGAAAAAAGCGGTCACGGTTCAGACCGAGAAGATCGCTCGCCACAACCTCCGGTCGACCGTGAGCGCTTCGGGGAAAATCAAGCCCAAGCGGCAGGTCAACATCAGCGCCAGCACCATTGGCAAGGTCACCCGCCTCGCGGTGGTGGAAGGGGAGATCGTCGCCGAGGGGCAGTTCCTCCTCCAGATCGATCCCGCTCCCTTCGCCGCCCAGGTGACCGCGCTGCAGGCCTCCATCGCCGCCGCGCGAGCCAACCTCTCCCAGTCCCGGTCCGGCCTGGAGCAGGCGCGGCTCGAGCTGAAGCGTCTCAACGAGCTCAAGAAGCACGACCTGGCCACCGACCAGGACATCGACCGCGCCAGGACCACCGCCGACGTGGATGAGGCTCGCGTCCTCTCGTCCCAGAAGGAGATCGATCGGCTTGAGGCGAACCTGAAAAGCGCCAGCCACGAGCTCTCGCAGGTGACCTTCCGCGCGCCCCTCGCGGGCCTCATCACGACCATGAACATCGAGGAAGGGGAAAACGTCGTCACCGGCACGATGAATAATCCCGGCACGGTGTTGATGACCATCGCCGACCTCTCGGAGATCGAGGCCGAGATTGACGTCGACGAGACCGATGTGGTCAACGTGAAGCCGGGGCAGCCCGCCAAGGTGTCGATCGACGCTTTTCCGGACCGAAAGTTCAAAGCGGAGGTCGTGAAGGTCGGAAACAGCGCCATCGTCCAGGGTGGCGGGCTCACCGCGACCGAGCAGACCACCAACTTCCGGGTGACGGTGGCCCTGAGAGAGCCGGTGCCGGGCATCAAGCCGGCCCTTTCCTGCTCCGCCGACATCATCACGGCCGGCCGCGACAAGGCCCTC
>Ga0066710_100004998_pt1 | contig 11936 bp, 11 predicted proteins | sample GraSoiAngelo_159_FD_79666 | JGI IMG/M metagenome (GOLD analysis project Ga0066710, IMG submission 79666) | Grasslands soil microbial communities from the Angelo Coastal Reserve, California, USA - 14_1009_16_40cm | ecosystem: Environmental > Terrestrial > Soil > Grasslands | place: USA... | reverse complement strand
TGCGCCCGGCCTTGACGACGTTCTCGAAGGACCGCGCCTTGCGGGCGAGTGACCGCTCGAGCTGCCTCAGCGACGGCAGCAGCTCCGTCTGCGCCACGTCGAGCGCGGCGAGATGGACCGCCGAGGGGAACACGTCATTCGAGGATTGGCCCATGTTGACGTGGTCGTTGGGGTGGGTCCCAGGCCCAGCCAGGCGCGCGATGACCTCGTTGGCGTTCATGTTCGTCGAGGTGCCCGAGCCGGTCTGGAAGACATCGATCGGGAACTGCTCATCGTGCTTGCCGGCGGCGATCTCCGCGGCCGCTTTCGCGATTCGCGCGGCCGTTTGCTTGGGGAGCAGTCCGAGCTCGCCGTTGACGGCCGCGGCGGCGCCCTTCAGCCGCGCCAGCCAGCGTACGACCGGCAGCGGCACGGTCTCGCCCGAGATGGGGAAGTTCGCGACCGCCTTGGCGGTCTCCTGCCCCCACAGCTGCCGGCGCGCTGCCATGCGGTCATTATCGCTAACCGCAGAAGGCCACCAGCTCGCGGGCGAGACCCACCGGGTCGTCGTAGGCCATCAGGAAGCCGGTGCTCTCGAGCACGCGCAGCTGCCCGTTCGGCAGCAGCCCGAGGACCTCTTCGGCGACACGCAGCGGGTACAGCTCGTCTTGGTCGGCCCACAGAAGCAGCACCGGCATGTGCAGGCGCGGGTACAGCTCAAGCAGCTCGGTCTGCGCGCCGAGCGGCCAGGCGCGCGCGAGCTTTGCCCACGAGCGCGCCAGCTCCGCGTTGCCGGCGACGTCGGCGAACGCGTGGCGCACCAGGTCGGCGGCTTCGCGATTGCCGCGCACCGACAGTCGAACCCCCCGCTCGGGCGTGAACAGCGCGCGCGCGCCGTAGGAGAGCAGCCTGTCCAGCCCGGGCACCGCCGCCGCGCGCGCGACCGTGCGCCACGCTCGCCGCCGCCAGGGATGCGGCGCGGACACGTGCAGGCGGTTGGGCATGAGCACGAGCCGGGCTGGACTCAGACTGCCCGCCAGCAGCGCTCGCAGAATCAGCTCCGCGCCGGCGTCGTGACCGGCGATCAGCGGCCTCGGCCCGAGCACCTCGGCGGCGAAGCCGCTCAGCACCTGCGTGAACCAATCGATCGTGTAGGGATGGCCCGGCCGATGCTCGGAGTCCCCGTGCAGGGGCAGGTCGGGCAGCACCACGCGGAAGCGATCGGCGAGCTGCTCCACGGCTGGCTCCCACTCCTTGTGCGACAGCAGCGCGGAATGCAGCAGCGCCAGCGGCGGGCCCGCGCCGAGCTCGCGGTAGGCGACGCGCGCGCCGTCGCTGTGGTGGTACAGACGCAGCCTCACGGCGTGCATCGTAAGGACCAGCGACGAGATCCGGCCACGCTGCCCGCCCGGCCGGGCGCTCGCGCGCCGGAGGACCGCCGGCCGTCGAGCGGCCGCGACGCACGCACCTAAAATTGCCGCCCCATGGACGACGCGCCAGCAAACCGCCTGATCCCGCGCCGCCGAGTCGATCCCCGCCAGGACCTGCCGGCGCTCGAGCTGCGGGTGCTGCAGCGATGGCGCGAGCGCGACGTGTTCGCGAAGTCGCTGCAGGCGCGGGCGTCGGCCGAGCCGTGGGTGTTCTACGAGGGCCCGCCCACCGCCAACGGGCCTCCTGGCTCCCACCACGTGCTCTCGCGCGTGTTCAAGGACATCTATCCGCGCTTTAAGACCATGTGCGGCTACCGGGTCGAGCGCAAGGGCGGCTGGGACTGCCATGGGCTGCCGGTGGAGATCGCGGTCGAACAGGAACTCGGAATCCACTCCAAGGCCGAGGTCGAGCGCTACGGGATCAAGGAGTTCAACGAGCGATGCCGCGCCTCGGTGTTCGCCTACGTGCAGGAGTGGAACCGGCTGACCGAGCGGATCGGCTTCTGGCTTGACCTCGACCACGCCTACCGCACGCTCGACGAGAGCTACATCGAGTCGGTTTGGTGGGCGCTGGCCGAGATCCACGCCCGCGGGCTGCTGTACGAGGGCAACAAGGTCGTTCCCTACTGTCCCCGCTGCGAGACCACCCTCTCATCGCACGAGGTCGCCTTGGGCTACCGCGAGATCGTCGATCCGAGCGTGTTCCTTAAGCTGCCGGTCGCTGGCCGCGCGGACAAGCTGCTGGTGTGGACGACCACGCCGTGGACCTTGCCGGGCAATGTCGCGGTCGCCGTGTCGCCGAGCGCGACGTATGTCACCGCGCGGCTGGGCGAGGAGACGTTGGTTGTCGCCGAGGCACGCCTCGCGCCGGTGCTGGGGCAAGACGCCGAGGTGCTCGAGCGGTACTCCGGCGAGCAGCTGCGCGAGCGCTATCGCGCCTACCGCGGCCCGATCTTCCCGGCGGCCGATAGGGAACCGGGCGAGCTGCCGATCCTCGCCGACCCGTTCGTGACGACCGAGGACGGCACCGGCATCGTGCACCTCGCCCCGGCCTTCGGCGAGGATGACTATCGCGTCGCCGCCGCGGCCCCGGAGGTGCCGTTCGACGCGGGCCAGCCCGAGACCCTGTACAACCCGGTGCGCGCCGACGGCACCTTCGACGGCCGCGTGCGCGGCGGTGACGGACGCTCGTGGGAGGGGCGCTTCGTGAAGGACCCCGAGCTCACGCGGGAGCTGATCGCCGACCTGCGCGATCGGGGACTGCTGTGGAAGGAGGCCGAGTACGAGCACTCCTATCCGCACTGCTGGCGCTGCGGCACGCCGCTGCTGTACTACGCCAAACGCTCCTGGTACATCGCCACCTCGCGTCTGCGCGAGCAGCTGCTGGCGGCGAACGAGACGGTGAACTGGTATCCGGAGCACGTCAAGCACGGGCGCTTCGGGGACTGGCTGGCCAACAACGTCGACTGGGCGCTGTCGCGCGAGCGCTACTGGGGCACGCCGCTGCCCGTGTGGCGCTGCCCGGAGGGTCACACCTACGTGGCGGGCTCGTTCGCCGATCTGGCCAAGCGCAGCGGCAGGGCGCTGACCGATCACCATCGGCCGTTCGTGGACGAGCTCGAGCTGCGCTGCGAGGGGGGCCCGGGCGGCGGGCCGTGCGGGCAGCCGATGCGGAGGGTCCCGGAGGTGATCGACGTGTGGTTCGACTCGGGCGCGATGCCGTTCGCCCAGCATCACTTTCCCTACGAGAACGAGGCGGTCTTCCGCGAGCGTTTCCCGGCGGACTTCGTCTGCGAGGCCCAGGACCAGACGCGCGGGTGGTTCTACTCGCTGCTCGCCGTCGCCACGCTGCTCGGCCTGGCAGCGCCGTACCGCAACGTCGTGTGCCTCGGCCTGATCCTCGACGAGGAGGGCCAGAAGATGTCCAAGTCGCGCGGTAACACGGTCGAGCCGTGGAGCGTCCTGGACACGTACGGAGCGGACGCCTTCCGCTGGTACTTCTTCACCGCCAAATCGCCGTGGGACGGCTATCGCTTCTCGGCCGAGACGATCGGCGAGGGCGTGCGCCTGTTCTTGAAGCAGCTCTGGAGCACCTACTTCTTCTATGTCCTGTATGCGCACGCGGGCGCCGATCAGCTGCAGCATGCGCAGCCCGGTGCCGGATCGCGCGACGCGCTCGATCGGTGGGCGCTGTCGCGCACCGCGGCCACCGCCGAGTTCGTCGCCGAGCGCCTGGAGGCCTACGACGCGACCGCCGCCGGGCGTGCGATCGCCGCTCTGGTCGAGGACCTCTCGAACTGGTACGTGCGGCGCTCAAGACGCCGCTTCTGGGACGGCGACGTGGCGGCCTTTCGCACGCTGCGCACCTGTCTGATCACGGTGGCAAAGCTGCTCGCCCCCCTGTGTCCGTTCATCGCCGACGAGATCTATGACAACCTCGACGGCTCGCTGGCGAGCGTGCACCTGTGTCAGTTCCCCGCCGGGCCGCGCGCGCACCGCGGCCCCGAGGACGAGGAGCTGGAGCGCGATCCCGGCCTGGAGCAGGCGATGGCGCTGGCGCGCGAGACCGTCCGCCTCGGGCTGGGCGCGCGCGGAAAGGCCAAGGTCAAGGTGCGCCAGCCGCTCGCGGAGGCAGTCGTCGTGGCCGCCGGGCGCGAGCGCGAGGCGATCGAAGCGCTGGCGGACACGGTGCGCGATGAGCTCAACGTCAGAAGCGTGCGCTTCGTGGCGGCCGCCGAGGAGCTGGGCAGCTACGAGGTCAAGGCCAACTACCGCACGCTGGGACCGCTGTTCGGCAAGGACATGCCGCTGGCGGTCGAGGCGATCGCGTCGCTCGATCCCGCGCACGTGGCCGCCGTGGTGCAGCGCGGCGCCGACGCCGGCGGCGACGGTGCCGGCGCGGACGGCGAGATCGGCATCACGGTGGCCGGTCGCGAGCACGCCCTGTCGGCGCGAGACGTGATCCTCACGCTGCGCGCCCCTGACGGCTACAGCGTCGAGCGCGAGGGCGCGCACGCGGTCGCGCTGGACCTGACGATCGACGACGGGCTGCGGCGCGAGGGCTATGCGCGCGAGATCGTGCACGCCGTGCAGAACGCGCGCCGCAGCGCGGGGTTGGCGGTCGAGGATCGCATCGAGCTGCTGCTCTCCGGTGACTCAGACCTGGTGGGAGCTGCCAAGGAGCATCGCGACTACGTGGCGGGCGAGACGCTCGCGGTAGGACTGCAGCTAGGCGCCGACACGGCCGCCGCGGGCCCGCTCGGCCACGCGGAGGAGTCCGAGATCGACGGGCGCGCGCTCACGATCCAACTGGGCCGCGCGCGGCGCGGCTGAAGGATCGGCGGGCGATCGCGCTCGGCCGCCGCTCAGGCGGGCGCTAGCGCCCTCGGCCGCAGCTCAGGCGGGCGCGAGAGCCGGCTCGAGCTCCTGTTCGAGTCGCTTCTTGGGGTAGGCGCCGATGACCGTCTTGACCGGCTGCCCGCCCTTGAACAGGATCAGCGTCGGGATCGAGAGCACCTGGAAGCTGGCCGCGGTCTGCTGGTTCTCGTCGATGTTCAGCTTCACCACGCGCAGCTCCTGCCGCTCGGCTGCGATCTCTTCGAGCACCGGCGCAACCACGCGGCAGGGACCGCACCACGGAGCCCAGAAATCGACCAGCACCGGGCCGTCGGCCTCTATCACCTCCGCCTGGAAGCTGCTGTCGGTGACTTCGCTGAGAGTGCCTGCCATGGGAGCTCCTTGATCGCTTTCCTATCACTATACAAAGTGAAGGAAGGGTAGCGAGAGCGCCCGGCCGCCGCCCGTCAGGGCATCGGCCGAAGGTGCGTCAGCGCCTCGAGCAGGTGCGGCGACACGTACACCTCCACGGCTGCCGAGGCGAGCAGCACCGGGATCGCCAGCGCCACGGTGACGAACGTGGCCGCGAGCAGCTGCTCCCACTGGCCGCGGCGGCTGGCGATGATCCACGCGGCGAGCGGCAGGAACAGGGCGGTCAGCTCCGGCACGGCGTGCGGCAGGACGCCCACCAGCAGCAGCCCGGGCGAGACCCTCAGATAGCCTGCCAGGCCCCCCAGCGCGCGGCCGATCAGATAGGCCTGGGCGCTGAGCGAGAAGGCCGTGGCGGCACACACGAACGCGATCGCCAGGGGGCCGCCGTGCTCGTGCACCCAGCGCAGGGCTCCGCGGTGGCCGCCGGCCTGCAGCGGCAGGGAGCTGCCAGCGATGAATCCGGCCACGCAGGCCATCGCGTGCAGGGCGAGCACGAGCAGGTTGCGCCCCAGCACGCCCGCGACGTCAGCGCGGTCGCCCACCACCAACGGGGGCCGCAGGCCTATCACCTGATGGCGGACATCGAGCAAGGAGACCACCCACACCGCGGCCAGCAGGCCCGCGGCCGCGGCGGCCGCGCCCGCGGCCCAGCGCCCGACGACGGCCACCGGTTCGCGCTGCCAGGCGACCAGCGTCGCGCGTGTGTGGCGCACCCCGTGGGCGAACGCATACGCCGAGACGTCCACCGGATGTGCATCGGCGGGCGCGGCAGCTTCCTGAAGCGTGGCCGCGGCCAGGCGCGCGCAGGGCCGGGCGCGGCGCCTAGCGGAAGCGCAGTCGCGGCACGAGCACCATCGCCTCGGCTGCGATGCGCCAGGACATCTTGCTCTGCCCGGTGCGCCGGTCGCGGAAGATGATCGGCACCTCCACCACGCGGAAGCCCGCTCGCACGGCGCGGTATGTGAGCTCGACCTGAAAGGCATAGCCGCGCGAGCGGACGCCGTCGAAGTGGATCGCTTCGAGCACCTCGCGCCGAAAGCACTTGAAGCCCCCGGTCAAGTCGCGCACGCGCAGCCCGAGCACCCAACGCGCGTAGAGGGAGCCACCCTCGCTCACCAGGCGCCGCAGCGGGCCCCAGTCGCGCACACCGCCGCCGGGCACGTAGCGCGAGCCCAAGGCCAGATCGGCGCCGGCACGCACAGCCCCCAACAGGCGGGCGAGGTCGGCGGGATCGTGCGAGAAGTCGCTATCCATCTCCATCAGAAAGCCCGCCTCGCGATCGAGCGCGTGGCGGAAGCCGGCCAGGTAGGCGGGACCGATGCCGCTCTTCTCGCGGCGATGGAGCACTTCCAGCCAATCGCGCTCGCCCGCCAGGCGGTCGGCGATCTGGCCCGTGCCATCGGGCGAGCCGTCATCCACGATCAGCATGCGAAAGCCATCGGGCGCCGCGCGGGCGAGCACCTCCCCCGCGGCAGCGACGATCGGCTCGATGTTGTCGCGCTCGTTGTAGGTCGGGAGGATCAGCCACGGCTCGCCGGACATGGGTCGGCGTACCCTAGCTGGGCGTGGCGCTCGGTTCCGGCGCTCGCAGCCGGCGGCGCGTGCGGCCCCAGCCGGCCTGGGCCGCCATCGGCCGGCGGCGCCTACCCTGAGGGGTCGTGGCCACGCCCGAGCTCCCGAACGCCGTCATCGCCGACGCGCTCGAGGAGCTTGGAGACCTGTACGAGCTCGATGGCGCGATCGTGCATCGGGTCGTCGCCTACCGCTCCGCCGCCAAGAGGGTGCGTGAGGCCTCGGTCTCGGTGGCGGCGCTCGCTCGCGCGGGCCGCGCCACCGAGCTTCCGGGCATCGGAGCCACGCTGCAGGAGAAGATCGTGACGCTGCTGGACGCGGGCACCATACCCGCGGCCGAGCGGCTGCGCGCGAAGTTCCCGCCGGGGCTGATCGCGATCACCCGCATACCGGGGCTGGGCCCCAAGCGCGCGCGGCTGCTCCAGCTGGAGCTCGGCATCGATTCGCCCGAGTCGCTGCGCGAGGCCGCCCTTGCCCAGCGCCTGCGTGGCGTGCGCGGGCTCGGCCCCAAGTTCGAGGCGAACGTGCTCGCCGCGCTGCAGGCGGGAGCAGCCGAGCGCGCGGCACCTCGGATCCTGCTCCCTAAGGCGATCGCCGTCGGGGCGGCGCTGATCGCGGGCTTGAGCGAGCGCGCCCGCCCGGGCACGCGTATCGAGCTCGCCGGATCGGTCCGCCGCCAGGCCGACAGCGTCAAGGACCTGGACCTGATCGCGACCACCTCCCGCCCTGCTGCGCTGGCGGGGACCCTGGCCGGGCTCGACGAGATCGAGAGCGTGAGCGCAGCCGGCGGCGCGGGTGCCAGGGGCCGTACTCATGCGGGCATGACGGTCGACCTGCGGATCGCCAAGCCGAGTCAGCACGGGAACCTGCTGCAGCACTTCACGGGCTCGGCGCGCCACAACGCTGCCCTGCGTGAGGCCTCGGTGCGCGGCGGCCTGCACGTGTCCGAGTACGGACTGCTCGAGGACGCCAGCGGTCGCACTCGCACCTGCGCAACCGAGGCTGAGCTGTATGAGCTGCTAGGCCTCGCGTACATCGAGCCGGAGCTGCGGGAGGACCGCGGCGAGCTGCAGGCCGCGCGCCTGGATGGAGGCGCGGGTCTACCGGCCCTCGTCCGCCTCGAGGACATCCGCGGCGATCTGCACTGCCACACGATCGCCTCCGACGGGCACAACAGCATCGAGGAGATGGCCGCGGCGGCGCGCGAGCGCGGGTATGAATATCTCGCGTTCACCGACCACTCCGCCAGCCACGGCTTCGGCAACGACGTCTCGCCCGACCAGCTGCGGCGCCAGATCGAGCTGGTGCACCGGGAGAACGCCCGCATCGACGGCATCGAGCTGCTCGCCGGCAGCGAGGTCAACATCCTGCCCGACGGCGGGCTCGACTACGAGGACGAGCTGCTCGCCGAGCTCGACTGGGTGAGCGCCAGCATGCACACGGCGTTTGCGATGAGCGAGCAGAAGATGACCGAGCGAATGATCGCTGCGATCGAACATCCGCTCGTGCGGGCGATCGGTCACCCCACCGGCAGGCTGATCGCGCGCCGCGCGCCGTACGCGATCGATCTCGACGCGGTGTTTGCCGCCGCCGCACGGACGGGCACGATGCTCGAGATCAACGGCAATCCCGACCGCCGCGACCTCTCCGACGTGCAGGCGCGCGCCGCGGCGCGCGCCGGCGCAACGATCGTGATCGACTCCGACGCTCACCGGGTGCTCACGCTCGAGAACATGCGCTGGGGGGTCGCGAGCGCTCGCCGCGGATGGCTGACCGCCGCGGACGTGGCCAACTCGCGGTCGCTCGCGCAGCTGCGCGAGCTAGGCAAGCAGCCGCGGAAGTAGCTGCTCGCCCACGATCTGGTCCACGGCGGCCCGGGCGAAGGGCGCGAGCGCCCTGCGTGCCTCCGCGGCATAGCCGGGCAGGGGGTCGCGGAGAGCCGCGCGCAGCGCGCGTGCGAGGTCCTCGTCGACGAGCCGCGGGTCGAGCCGGCGCGCGATCGCCAGCGCGACGTAGGGGCCCGGCGATGGAGCGCTGACCAGCTGACAGCCGTCTGCGAGCGCCTCGAGCTGCGCGAGCCCGTAGTCCTCGCGGCTGGGAGCGCACACGAACAGGCGCGCGCGGCGGAGCAAGCCGCGGTACTCGTCGCGTCCGAGCCGGCCGAGCACCCGAACCCCCGGCGCGGGCGCCGTGCGCACGCCGGCGCGTTGCAGTTCCTGTGCACAGGCCCCGGCCACGAGCAGCTGCTCGTCGGCGCGCACGTGACCTGCATCGCGGAGCTGGCGCCAGGCGCCGAGCACGCGATCCAGCCCCTTCTTGGCCGGATTGGCGGCGTATGTGATCGCGGCGATATCGCGCCCGCGCTGGCCGGTCTCGGACCGGCCGGAGCTCTCCGCGCGTCCCGCCGAGGGCTCGATCGGCACGGGCAGGACCAGGACACGATCGCCGCGGCACGCGAGCGCGGGCGTCTCGGCGATGGCCGCCTCGCTCCACGGCAACAGCAGCGGCGCCTGCGCGAGCCGCCGGCGCTCCAGCGGGCGCTGCCACAGGCCATGGCGTCCGGGACGGTTGGCCGCCGAGGTCGCATCGAAGCGGATCGTGCCCGACCGCGGCCACCACAACGCGGCGGTGGTGCTCGAGTAGATCACCGTCCGAACCGCCCCGCGCCGGTGCCCGAGCTCGTTTGCGGCCGCCCGGCGGGCGGCGCGCGCCCAAGCCAGGTCGGTGCGCATCAACGTGCGTCGTGGCGCCGGAGCTGCGGCCCGCGCCAGGGCGACGCTCACGCCGGCCCGCAGCAGCGCTTCGCGCAGCTCGTCGTCGGCCAGGCGCAGGCCCGCGGTCGACCCGAGCGAGACGAGCAGGACGTCGACCGCTCGCGCGTCGCGCGCCTCAGCCGACAGCGCCGTTCACCCGCTCGGGGCGCAGCGCCTTGAAGCCGGGAGTTCGCTCCAGGACTATCGGCCGCACCGGCGAGGTGCGGCACACATAAAAGTACGCGCCGTCGCGCTCCTCGATCGCGGTCACCGCGGCCTCCTGGCGCCGCCATGCAAGCGACCAGATGATCGCGAAACCGGCCGCGATGCCCGGCACCTGAGGGGCCAGGAACGCGACGCCTCCGGCCACGATCGTGAACACCAGCAGGGGCCACAACCGGTTGAGGAGGATCGCGCCCGGGTGGTGCTCGGGCAGAGTCGTGCTGGCTCTCGCGCTCGAGAGCAGACGCGCGATCGGCGGGTTGATCTCTGCACGCCTGCCGAGCAGCAGCCCGACGAGGGCCGCCAGCACCCACCAGCCCAACGCGATCGGGACCAGGCTTTCCTGTCCGTGGGTGGCCGCGGCCAGCACGGTGACGGCCGCCAGCACGGTAGCCGCTCCGCCGCTGAGCAGCACGGTGGTCTTGAGGAAGTCGACGAAGCGCACGCCGCTAAAGCAGTGCCTCGAGCAGTTCGCGCACCCCTCGCGTGCCCTCCACCGTGAGGTCGGCCTCCTGCTCCAGCTCCGCCGGGGCTTCGTCGGAGCTCACGGCGGCGCACAGCACGGCGCTCAGGCGGCCGGAGTCGACGAGCTGCCGCAGCGCGCGGAAGGCATCTACGTCGGTGCTGTCGTCGCCGACGTACAGCGCGGCCGTGACCGGCGAGCCGCGTAACAGGGCGGTCACGCCCAGGCCCTTGTCCAGCCTCACCGGCGGACGCACCTCGAGCACCTTTCGCCCCCAGTGCACGGCGAAGCCCTCGCGCTGCGCCAGCTCTGCGATCTCCGCGACCGCCGCGGCAGCCGCGTCCTCGTCGTGCGCGCCGCGCCAGTGGAAGGCCGCGATCGTGTCCTTGTCCTCGCTGCGCACCCGCAGGCGTTGGCGCTCCGGCGTCATCGCCCGCTGCGCAAACGCGCGCACGCGAGCGGTCCACGCGAACAGCTCCGGGTCGACCTCGGCTCGCGTGGCCCTTGGCCGTAGCAGCTCCCCGCCGTGATTGCCGACGTAGGCTATGGTGCCGATCGCCACGATCTGGCGGGCGGTGGAGGCACGGCGACCGCTAACGCAGCCCACCAGGCCGTAGCGCCCCGCGATCTCGATCAGCAACATCCGCGTGGTCTCGGGAACGTGGGCGTCATCGGCGTGGCGAACGATCGGCGCGAGCGTGCCGTCGATGTCCAGCAGCACCGCGGCGCCGCTGGGATCGGAGCGAATCGGCTCGAGCGCCTCCACGAGCGTGGCAGCGGGTGACACGAGGTCTAGTATGCCGCGCATGGTGGCCGACCCGTTCGGATGCTTGCGTGGCCGCTGACGGGCCGTCCGGCAGCTCGCTGGAACGGCCGCTGAAGCTGATGCTGATCGGCACCGCCGCCGGTTTCTTCAGCGGTCTGTTCGGGGTCGGCGGCGGCACCGTGATCGTGCCGCTGCTGGTGCTGTGGCTGGGCTACGACGAGCGCGCCGCGACCGGCACCTCGCTCGCGGCGATCGTGTTCATAGCCGCCTATGCCGCGGGTACCCAGGGCCTGTACGGCAACGTGCACGTGCTCGACGCGGCGCTCGTCGGTGTCCCCGCCGTCGGCGGCGTGCTCGTCGGCACGTGGCTGCAGCAGCGGGTCCGCGCGCGCGTGATCCCGCTGCTGTTCGCGGGCGTGCTGGTCGCGAGCGCGGTCGAGCTGATCCTGCGATGATCGGGGCGGCCGCGATCGGGCTCGCCGCCGGCGTGGTGGCGGGGATGCTGGGCGTGGGCGGCGGCGTGCTGTTCGTGCCCGCCCTGGTGTTCCTGCTGGACCTCTCGCAGCACCAAGCCGAGGCCACCTCGCTGCTGGCGATCATCCCGGTGGCCGTGGTCGGCACCTATCAGCAGGATCGCTACGGCAACGTGCGTCGCACCGACGCCGTGCTGCTTGGGCTGCTCTCGCTGGCCGGCGCGGCGGCCGGGGTCGTGCTGGCCAATGCGCTATCCGGAGCCATCCTGCGCGACTGCTTCGCCGCACTGATGGTGATCGTCGCCGCGCAGCTGGTGCGCCGCACGCTCGGCGAGCCGCACTAGTCGATGGTCTACACTCAGAACCGGTCATGGGACTTGACAATCCCTTGCACATCGCGTTCCTGGTCGTGATCCTGCTGCTCGTGTTCGGCGCCAAACGGCTGCCGGAACTCGGGCGCTCCCTGGGGAGCGGCATGCGCGAGTTCAAGCAGTCGATCACCGGCGAGTC
>Ga0066710_100004996_pt1 | contig 11938 bp, 13 predicted proteins | sample GraSoiAngelo_159_FD_79666 | JGI IMG/M metagenome (GOLD analysis project Ga0066710, IMG submission 79666) | Grasslands soil microbial communities from the Angelo Coastal Reserve, California, USA - 14_1009_16_40cm | ecosystem: Environmental > Terrestrial > Soil > Grasslands | place: USA... | reverse complement strand
TTTCATTCGGCGCGGGCTGCCGGTGTGGCCATCGAGGAGCATCGCGTACCCGTAGGCCTCGTGGAGCTGGGTGAGCAGCCCCTCCAGGGCCGAGTAGTAGGGATCGTAGAGCGTCTGTAACCGCGCTTCGAGGTCGGCGAGCGCGAGCGGGCGGGAAAAGATGCGCACATCGCGCATGGTGTGAGTGCGCACCACCCCGCGGCGAGAGTGCACCTCGCCGTCCTGGTGCTCGTAGTCGTCGCGGCGGCGATTGACGTCGACGAACATGCGCGAAAACGGCGTGGCCAGAACGGTGGCGCCGTGCTCGTGCAGGTCGCCGTAGAGATCGCCCACGAAGGTGTCGGCGAATCCGTAGGCGAAGGTCTCGAACCAGGGCTCGCAGTAGTCGTCGGGGGTGATGTCGGGCAACGGCTGCGTGCCGTAGTGGGGCACGCTCACCAGGACCGGCGTGCGCCTGTCCGGCACGGGCTGTCTGACGATCGGAAACGCGCCCTCCATCAGATGCCTTTTCAAAATCAGATGACGAGCGACTTGCTTCCGTCGACCACGAGGGCGGCGCCGTTGACGTACGCGGCCCGGTCGGAGACGAGGAAGCACACCGCGTCGGCGATGTCGTCGATCGAACCCAGACGCCCCGACGGGATCGTCTTGACGAACTCGCCCAGGATCGCATCCGGCGACGTGCCCTGGGCCGCGGCGTTCGCCTTCAGGAGTCGATCGGCGCGAGCGGTCTGAATGCGGCCGGGCGCCACGCTGTTCACTCGGATGTTCAGCGGGCCGAGCTCCATCGAGAGTTCCTTGCTGAACATCCGCAACGCGGCGTTACAGGCGCTGCCCGGCGTATGCAGGGGAACGGCTTGCTGGGTGGTGCCCGTGATGTTGACGATGGTGCCTCCGCCACGCCGCCGCATGTGGGGGATGACGGCCTTCGCGCAGCGAATGTAGCCCAGGAGCTTGCCGTTGATCGCGTCGACGAAAGCGTCGTCCGGCACGTCGACGAAGGCGCCGAAGGCCGAGGCGCCGGCGTTGTTGACCAGGATGTCGACCCCGCCCAGTCGCTTGGCCGCCTGCTCGACGAAGCCCTGACACCCGGCGAGGCTTCGCAGGTCGGCCGGGATCGGTACGATCTCCATCCCGGTGCCTCGCGCGATCTCGGCCGCGGTCTCTTTCAGCTTCGCCTCGGTGCGAGCGCAGATGGCGACGGACACGCCCTCTTCGGCCAGCTTCCGCGCGATCGCCATGCCGATGCCTTCACTGGCGCCCGTCACCAGCGCCATCTTGCCCTTCAGCCCCAGATCCATCGCGGCGTCTCCTTGCTCTCTCGGTAGCCTTCTCGTCCGAGCTGCCTTCGCGTCCCGGCCGCGTTCGTATCTCAGCCGGTGAAGATGGCCTCTGGAATGAGGGCGGACACGACGTAGTTCGGCACGTCGACCACGTTGCTGATGCGCAGGTCGGCCGCCACGCTGCAGAGGACGTACGCCTGCTCGCGGCTCCATCCCCGCTCTTGCAAGAGATCGATCATGTTGAGCAGCGCATTCCGGCAGGCGAGCGTCAGGTTCTCTCCCTCGTTCACGCCGTCGTCTCGGATCGGCATGCCCATGGCGGCGACGAACCCCCGCGGCGCCGCCCATTCCGGCGGCGCGAAGTACCCGGCGTGCGAGAAGCGGGGCCCGCGAAGCGCTCGCGCCGCGCCGGTGCCCTTCAGGACGCGGAAGCGCACGGCGGCGGTGGCGCCCATCTCGACGGCGGTGACGCAGACCTCGCCGTCGCCCTGGGCGAAGTGGCCGTCGCCGGTGGAGAAGAGCGCGCCCTCGACCGCGACGGGGAGAAGTAGCTTCGATCCCTTGGTGAGCTGCTTCACGTCGAAGTTGCCGCCGTTCTCGCGTGGCGGCAGCGTTCTCAAGCCCTCGGTCGCCACGGGGCCGCGGCTGGGAATGGCGCCGGTCGCGTCGGGCGGAAAGACGAAGCCGCCGCGCGACAGCAGATCGTTCTCGCGCGCCGTCCACGCGCGCACCTGCGCCGCCGAGGGCGCGACCCCAGACACGCCCATGAACGGCGCGCCGGGAATGCGCACGCCCGGGAGCTTGGGCGACGTTGCCCAGCCGTCGCGGATCTGCCAGTGGACCAGGAACGGCGTGGTGAAGACGTCGCGAAGGAAGCCGAGCCCGGGGACGATCGCCGTGAACGCGTGCGGCTGGGGGACGATGTCGACGAACTCCACCTCGAGGACATCGCCGGGCCGGGCGCCCTTGACGAAGACCGGCCCGGTGAGGGGATGGATGGCGCCGGCCTCCATGTTGGCGATGTCCGCCTCGCTGGTCCCGGGGCCGAGCTGGCCGTCGACGCCGTCGCGCGTCGCGAGAACCACTTCTTCGCCCTCGTCGACGCTGACGAGGGGCGAAACGTCCGGATGGAACCGGTTGTGTCCGGTCGTCGGCTGATCCTTCAATCGCTTGCCCCGGTCGATCTCCACGCTCTTCATCGGTGCCCCCTGTACACTCCCCTGGGACAATTGCTCGCCCTCAGAACGGAGACATCATGACCGACAAGCCCTATCACGTCTACGTCATCGACCCCTGGCGGAGCGAGCCGACTACGTCTCGGTCCACACGCTATTGAACGCCGAGACGCGCCACCTGATCGGTGAAGCGTTCTCATCAACACCTCGCGGGGCCCGTGGTCGACGAGCGCGCGCTGGCCCGCGCGCTCCAGGACAAGCGTCTGGCCGGCGCCGCGGTGGACGTGTGGGAGCGGGAGCCGGTCGCCACCGACAATCCACTCTTGAAGGTGGACAACGTCGTCGCCTCGTCCCGCGCCGGCCGCTGACATGGGGGGCCCCGAAATGCCCCCCCCCATACCCCCCAACGCCCGTGGCGCCCCTCGGTCTCTCACCGCCGGTCATTTGTGCTACGCTGCGCGCGCTCGCCGGGCGACCGGCCACACCAGAAAGGGAGGTACGACGGTGCGACCGAACAAGATCAAGCAGATGTGGCGCGACGGGAAGTTCGTCACGCTGGGCTGGCTCTCGGTGTCTCACGGGTTCACCGCGGAGGTGATGGCGCGCCAGGGCTTCGATGCCCTCTGCGTCGACATGCAGCACGGGCTGACCGACATGAACGACGTCTGGCCGATGCTGCAAGCGATCTCGCAGACGGAGACGGTGCCGGTCGTGCGCGTGCCCTGGAACGATCCGGCGACCATCATGAAGGTGCTCGACTTCGGCGCCTACGCCATCATCGTGCCGCTCGTCAACACCGCCGAGGACGCCGCGAAAGCGGTGGCCGCGTGCCGCTATCCGCCGGTCGGCATGCGCTCGTCGGGGCCGGTGCGGGCCGTGCACTACGGTGGCGCCGACTACGTGGCCAACGCGAACGGCGAGATCGTCATCATGGCCATGATCGAGACCAAGGAAGGGCTCGCCAACCTGGACAAGATCTGCGCCACCCCCGGGCTCGATGCCGTCTACATCGGCCCCGCCGATCTGTCGTTCGCGCTCGGCATGGCTCCGCGCGGCGACAACCCGGACCCGGTGCACATCGCCACGTGCGACAAGATTCGCGACGCGGCGCACAAGCACGGCATCAAGGCGGTCATGCACTGTGCGAGTGCCGCGTTCGCGGCCGGGGCGGTGAAGCGCGGCTTCGACATGATCATGCTCACGTCGGACCTGGCGTCGATGATCGCCGGGGCCCGCCGTCAGCTCGACGATCTGAAGGCCGCGACGGCGTGAGTCGGGCGCGGCGCGGTCGACGCGAGGAGTCTCTATGACCACCGTCCCGCTTCGTCCGACCACGCTCGAGATCGATCTCGATGCGGCCGCCGACAACCTCCGTGCGGTGCGCCGGCTCGTCGGCCCTGAGCGCAAGCTGTTCGCCGTCATCAAAGCCGATGGCTATGGGTTCGGCGCGGCCGAGATGGGGGCTGTGTTCGCCAAAAACGGGGCCGACTATCTGGCCGTCGCCGATCTGGGCGAGGGGATCCGGCTACGCCAGCGCGGCATCACTGCGCCTATCCTCGTCTATCCGAACTCGCTGCCCACGGCCGCCGCGGACACGCTCGCTCACGGCCTCGTCCCGACTCTCGTCGATCTCGATGCCGCCAGAGCGTACTCGCAAGCGGCGGCCGGTCCCTGCGAGTTCTTCGTCAAGATCGACGTTGGGCTCGAGCGCCTCGGCGTTCCGGCCGAGCAGGCGGTCAAGACGATCCTCGCGATGCTGGAGTTGCGCCACCTTCGGCTCGGTGGCATCTGTGCGCACCCTCACGCCGAGGTCGGCGTCGATCCCGCCTACGCCGACTGGCAGCTCGGCCGGTTCACGGGCGTCGTCGACGAGCTGGAGGCCCGGGGCGTACGCGTGCCCGTGCGGCTCCTGGCCGCGACGCCGTTCGTCCTGCGGTTCCCGCACACGTATCTCAATGCCGTCGATCCCGGTCGAATGCTCTATGGCATCACGTTTCCCGGCGAGACCCCGCCCGTTCCTCTCCGGCCGACGTTCCGTGCCCTCGCCACGCGCGTCATCGCGCTCAAAGAGCTAGCGCCGCGCGAGCGGTTCGCCGAGCTGGCCCCGTTCCCGGTGACGGCGCCGATGCGGCTCGGTGTCGTGCCTATCGGCTCGGCCGACGGAATGCGCTGGCTCCACGCCGGGCGCGTGCTCGTGCGCGGCCGTGCGGCTCCCATCATCGGCTCGGCGTCGCTCGAGCACACGCGGATCGACCTGACCGGCGTGCCCGACGCCCGTGTGGGCGACGAGGCCGTGATCATCGGCCGCCAGGGCGATCTCGAGATCTCGCCGGCCGAGGTCGGCGCGCGACATGGCCTCGGCCTCCATCACGTGGCGACGTCGGTCGGGCCGCGCGTCGCTCGCGTGTACTTCCAAGGCCCGCCGCGAGGGTGACGATGCGCTACCGCCTGTTCGGCCAGACCGGATTGAAGGTGTCCGTGGTGGGTTTCGGCTGCTGGCCGATGGCCGGCGACCGCTACGGCGCGATCGAGGACGACGAGGCCGTCAAGGCCATCCACCGCGCCCTGGATCGCGGCGTGAACTGCGTGGACACGGCACCCGCCTACGGCGCCGGCCACTCGGAAGAAGTCGTGGCGCGCGCCCTCGAGAAGCGCCGGAGCGACGTGATTCTCGTCACCAAGTGTGGAGTGAAGGCCCCACCGCCCGGTCAGCTCGGGCCGCTGCGTGACTCGAGCCGGTTGAATATCCTCAACGAAGTGGACGCGAGCCTGAACCGCCTGCGCACCGATTGGGTGGACGTGCTCCTCGTCCACTGGCCGGACGCCGGCACGCCGTTCGAGGAGACGATGCGCGGGCTCGAGGAGGTGGTGACCTCTGGGCGCGCCCGGTTCGTCGGCGTCTCGAACTTCACGGGCGCGATGATCGCCGAGTGCATGCGCACCCGCCGCGTCGACGTCTCACAAGTGGGTTATCACATGTTCGACCGACGCCAGGAACAGGAGACGTTCCCGTCCTGCCTCACCCACGCTATCGGCGTGATGGGCTACGGCTCGCTCGGCCACGGGCTCCTCACCGGCGCCTTCACCGCCTCGACGAGCTTCGGGGATCCGGGGCGCGACTGGCGCGGCAACGGAGTGGCCTTCGGCCAGCATCTTCCGCGGCGACAATTTCAAGACGAACATCGGCGTGGTCGAGCGGCTTCGCCGGGAGGTCGCCGAGCCGCGTGGCGTTCCCCTGAGCCAGATCGCGCTCGCCTGGGTGCTCGGGCATCCCGCGATCAGCACCGCGCTGGTCGGTGCTCGCACCCCCGCGGAGGTCGACGCCAACGACGCCGGCGCCGAGCTCGAGCTCTCATCGAGCGAACGCGCGAAGATCGATGTCATTCTTGCGGGCGCGGCCGGGCGCGTGCGGGAGTTCACCCCGCTGCGACCAGCCATGGAGCCGTGGGGCGAGGAAATTCCCGCTGGACGCGGAGGGGCCTGAGCCGAGACCGATGCGGATCGGGGTTCTCGGTGCTCAACAAGTGGGGTATCGAAGACGTGCAGGCACTCGTCGGTCTCGCGAGCAGGGCTCGACGCTATCGAGTATCACGTCGCGAGGCGAGGAGCACGAGAACCAGCGCGACGAGCGCCGGTAATGCCTGCGTGAACAGGATCGACCTCTTCGCCGTCAGTCCACCGAAGACGCCGGCGACGACGACGCAGCCGAGAAAAAAGGTCTTGAGCTCCTGCCGATCCGCCCACAACGCCCACAGAAGCCCCGCCGCCAGGAAGCCGTTGTAGAGCCCCTGATTCGCCGCGAGCGCGGCCGAGCTCGCGGACACCTCGGGCGTCATGCCGAAGATCCGCCGACCGACCGGATGATCCCAGAAGAACATCTCGAGGATCAGGAATGCGATGTGACTCAGCGCGACGAGCGCCGTCAGACTGTTCGCGACGACGTTCACTGCGCGAGCGCCCCACCGTCGATGACGAGCTCGCTGCCGGTCATGTACGCCGAGTCGTCCGATGCCAGATAGAGCACCACGGTCACGATCTCGGCCACGGTTCCCATCCGCCCCAGCGGCACGCGCTCGAGCCGTCGTCGCAGGACCTCCGGGTCCGGCATCGCGCTGTGGAGCATCTCGGTGTCGACCGGCCCCGGATGCACGGAGTTGCAGCGGATCTTGTCCTTGGCGTGCTGGCTCGCCGTCACCTTCGTGAAGATCCGGATGGCGCCCTTGCTGGCGGCGTAGGCGGGCTCCTGGTGTAGCGACTGCCCGATGCCCGCGACCGAGGAGATATTCACGATCGAGCCGCCGCCCGCCCGTCGCATGGCCGGAATCGCGTACTTCGTGCCCAGGAACACGCCCTTGGCGTTCACGGCCATCACTCGGTCCCACTCGGCGGCCGTGCGGTCCTCGATCGCGACCCGCGGGATGACGATCGCGGCGTTGTTGATCAGGATGTCGAGCTTGCCGTAGCGGCCCGTCGCGATCTGGACAGCGCTCTGCCAATCGGCCTCGCTGGTGACGTCCAGGTGCACGTACACGGTCTCGCCACCGTGAGCGCGGATGGTGGCCTCGACCTTCTGGCCATCGGCATCGCGGACGTCGCCGAAGACGACCTTCGCGCCTTCGCGGACGAACGTCTCGGCTTCCGCCGCTCCCTGGCCACGCGCTCCGCCGCTGATCAGCGCGACCTTCCCGTCCAGCTTTCCCATCGTCGTCTCCCCCTTCGCGCCGTGGCGCCGTCGGTCTCAGCGCGTGGGCGCCGGGTGCGTGGCGACCCAGTGCCTGGCGATGTCGATGCGCCGTGTGAACCACACGCCCTTGTGGCGCCCGATGTAGTCCAGGGCGCGCTCGAGGCCGGCGGCGCGCGACGGATGCCCGATGAGCCGCAGGTGCAAGCCGAGCGACATCATCTTGGGCTGCGTCCGGCCTTCGCGGTAGAGCACGTCGAAGCCGTCCTTCACGAACGTGAAGTAGTCGTCGGCCGTGAAGAAGCCGCCGCTGCCGAACTTCGAGTCGTTGGCCGTGAGGCTGTACGGCACGATCAGGTGGGGGCGGTCGTTGACGCGCACCCAGTACGGCAGCTCGTCGTTATAGGCGTCGGAGTCGTAGAGGAAGCCGCCTTCCTCGACGAGGAGGCGCCGCGTGTTCACGCTGGGCCCGTAGCGGCAGTACCACCCCATCGGCCGTTCGCCGACGGTCTTCTTCATCGACTCGACGGCCATCCGGATGTGCTGGCGCTCCTCCTCTTCGGGAAGCTCGTAGTGCTTGATCCACCGCCAGCCGTGCGAGCAGACGTCGAACCCGGCCTCGCGGATGGCGGCGGCGACCGCCGGGTTGCGCTCCAGCGCCAGCGCGCACCCGAACACGGTCAGCGGCAGCCCGCGCTCCTTGAAAAGCCGCAACACGCGCCAGAAGCCCACGCGGCTGCCGTACTCGAACAACCCCTCGGCCGCGAGGTCGCGGCCTTTCACGCCGTAGTTGGTGGAACCGGATTCGGTCAGCGTGGCTTCCGAGAAGCCGTCGTCGTGGACGTTGTACTCGGAGCCTTCTTCGTAGTTCACGACGAAGTTCACGGCGATCCGTGCCTCGCCCGGCCAGCGCGGGTGGGGCGGATGGCCGCCGTAGCCGACGAGGTCCCGCGGATAGGGGGTGGACATTGGGGAGATTCTAGAACATCTTCACCTCGAGGAGGATGTGGCGATGGTCCCGGCCCTGATTCTCTCGTCCGATTCTCATGTCTTCGAGCCGCCGGACCTGTGGACGACCCGCATCGACGCAAGATTCCGCGATCGCGCACCCCGGATGCAGCGGATCGACGGCGCCGACCAGCTCGTAGTCGAGGCGGATCAGGTCATCTCGGGTATCGGGCTAATCTCGAACGCCGGCGCGCGGTTCGAGGCTCCCGAGACCATCTCCGCTCAGGGGCGTTTCGAGGACGTGCATCGGGGAGGGTACGACCCGGACCAACACCTGAGCGACATGGAGCTCGATGGGGTGGCTGGCGAGGTGCTGTACCCATCGCAGGGCCTCTTCTACTTCCGGGTGACGGACACCCAGCTGATGTCCGCGATCTTTCGCGCCTACAACGACTGGCTCGCCGACTTCTGTCGCACGGACCGGACCCGGCTCAAGGGCATCGCGATGATCAACCTGGACGATGTCCAGGACGGCATCCGCGAGCTGGAGCGGGCCGCCCGCCTCGGCCTCGCCGGAGCGATGATCACCGAGTATCCGCTCGAGCACCGGCGCTACGACCAGCCCGAGTACGAGCCGTTCTGGGCCGCGGCCGCGGCGCTCGGGATGCCGCTCAGCCTGCACACGGCCACGCGACGGCAAGGCAAGATCCGCGGCGCCGGCGAGAAGACGCTGCGCGACGCGAGCAGCCGAGCGACGAAGGCGTTCTACCCCGCGCTCTCCATGTGCGACATGATCTTCTCCGGCGTCTTCGAGCGGCATCCCGGCCTCACGGTGGCCATCGTGGAATTCGAGCTTGCGTGGGCGCCCCACGTGCTCTCCACCATGGACTACACGTATCGTGAGCGCCACGGCGAGGCGATCTACCGATTCAGGGACGGCATGCGTCCGAGCGACTTCTTCCGTCGCAACGTCGTGCTCAGCTTCCAGGAAGACGCCATCGGCATCCGCCTGCGGGACGCGATCGGTGTGGACAACATGATGTGGGGCTCGGACTACCCCCACAGCGAGTCCACGTTCCCCCGGTCGCGAAAAATTCTGGCGGACATTTTGGCCGGGGTCCCGGAAGACGAGCAGGCGAAAATCGCCGGCGGCAACACGGCGCGTGTGTACCGCTTCGACGTGGCCTCGTTGACAACCCGGTGATGGCCGTGCGAGAGAACGCCCATGCTAGAAGAGCCGACCTCTCTCCGAATCGACGATCCGGGAATCCGCACCCTGTTCACGGAGGCCGCGCGTTTCCAGTCGTGGCTCGACGTGGAAGCGGCGTTGGCCCAGGCGCAGGCCGAGCTGGGCATCATCCCGCATGGCGCCGCCCGCGAGATCACCCGGAAGGCACACCTGAAGTACCTGGACCTCGCGACCGTGCGGGCCGGACTGGCGAAGACCGGCCATCCGCTGGTGCCGCTGGTCTGGGAGCTCGATCGCGCCTGCGAGGGGGAGGCTGGCGGCTACGTCCACTGGGGCGCGACGACCCAGAACATCACGCAGACCGGCCAGCTTCTGCAGGTGCGTCGCGCCCACGACATCTTCCTGCGCCAGCTCGCGACGATCCTGACCACGCTCGCCGACCTCGCCGAGCGAACCAAGGACGCGCTGCTGCCGGGCCGCACGCACGGCCAGCACGCGGTGCCCGCGACGTTCGGCTTCAAGGTCGCCGTGTGGATCGACGAGCTCTGCCGTCACGTGGAGCGTCTGCGCGCCTGCGAAGGGCGCGTGTTCGTGGCGATGCTGGGAGGCGGCGCCGGAACGCTCGCCTCCCTGGGCGAGCTCGGGCTCGCCACCCAGGAAAAGATGGCGGCTCGTCTCGGGATGCGTCCGATGACCGTGCCCGCGCGCACCATCGGGGACCACCAGGCCGAGTACGTCCTGCTGCTGGGCATGCTCGCCGCCACCGGCGGCAAGATCGGGCGCGAGATCTACACCCTGATGAAACAGGAGTTCGGCGAGGTCGAAGAGCCAGTGCCGCCCGGCACGGTGGGCAGCAGCACCATGCCGCAGAAGCGCAATCCGAAGCTCTCGCAGGACATCATCGCCGCCGCCGCCCAGATCCGCGCGCTCGTGCCGCTAGCCCTGGACGCCATGCAGACCGAGCACGAAGCCGATCGGACCACCAGCATCATGATGAGCCGGGCGCTGGTGCAGGCGTGCGAGCTCACCGGCGACATGCTGCAGCGGATGGTCGCGCTGTTCGGCGGGCTCCAGGTGTTTCCGGCGCGCATGCGGGAGAACCTCGACCTGTCGGGCGGCCTGATCATGGCCGAGGCGCTCATGCTCGAGCTCGGCAAGCAGATCGGACGGCAGCGGGCGCACGACGCGGTCTACGACGCGGCGCAGGCCTCGGTTACCCAGGCGCGTCCGTTCCGCGAGACGCTGGCCGAAGACCCGCACGTGAGCGCCGGGCTCACCGCCCCCCAGATCGAGGCGTTGCTCGATCCCGCGCGGTACACGGGGCTCTGCCGCCAGTTCGCCGAGCGCGGTGCCGCGACCGCGCGCGAGATCGCCGCCACCATCGACCGCCCGATGCTCTAGAGGCAGATTCGAGGAGCGCTGCGGGTTCCCCGAAGCGCTCCGAGCCGCTGTGGGGGGGGCCCGCCAGGTGACCCCCTATGAACGGTCTCCGAGAAGTCCGCGATCCTCGTCACAGGCGGTCATGTGAGGCCCTTCGGGCCCCCCAGCTCCAACTAGTGCTTCAGACCCAGGACGATCTGGGCGTTGTGGTGGAGGATCTTGTCGACGTCCTCGGCCGGCAGGCTCGACTCGCGCAGGTAATGAAAATTCTGACGGTACGTCTCGAACGCGAGCAGCACCGGGTAGTCGCTCCCCGCCACGAGGTGGTCGGCGCCGAACGCTTTCCAGGCACAGAGCAGCGCCGCCTGTGAGCCGTGGCCGACGATGTCGTAGTAGAAGCGGCGGGCGGTCACGCTGGGGCGCTCCGGTAGATTCGGGTGCTGGCGCGGAGCTTGATTGTCGAGTCGCTGGAGCAGCATCGGGATGATGCCGCCCAGGTGCGGGACGACGTATTTGATGTTCGGGTAGCGCTCCGGCACTCGCCGAGCGATCAGGTGCAGGACGATGGCGGCGTCCTCGAGCGAGGCGCCGACGGACACCGTGAAGCCGTAGTCGTTGATCATCGGCGAGCAGATGCCGTTCTGGATCGGGTGGTAGTTCAGCATGGCACCGCGCCGGTTCATCTCCGCGTAGAGCGGCTCGAACTCGGCTTCCGCGGTGGAGCGGTCGAAGCAGGAGCACGTCATCGACACGCCGAGCATGCCGAGCTGATCCAGCCCCCGCTCCATCTCGCGCAGAGAGGCGTCGATGTGGGGCAGCGGCAGCGACACGACGGCGTTGAAGCGGCCGGGGTACTTCCTGGCGAGATCGGCGTAGCTGTCGTTGATGAGCCGCGCCGCTGCGACGGCGTCGGCCTGCTTTTCGGCGTACGGCGGGCTTGCGGCCGGCGAGAGCACCTGCAGCTGCACCTCGGCCTCTTCCATCTGCTGCAGACGCGTCGGGATCCCAGTAGAGTCGTCCTGCCGCATCGGCCGCGCCGTGATCGGCCGCGCGGCCTCCGGCAGGCTGCGCCCGCCGATACGCAGGAGGAGGTCGTTGTACTCCTTCGGGAAGTAGTGGGCGTGGATGTCGACGATCATCGGAAGCTCCTCCGCTTAGACTGCGGTGTAGCCGCCATCGATGAGCAGATCGCTGCCCGTCATGAAGGCCGAGGCGTCGCTCGCGAGATAGACGGCGGCGCGCGCGATCTCCTCCGGCAGGCCGAGGCGTCCGAGCAGGTGCT
>Ga0066710_100004995_pt1 | contig 11938 bp, 5 predicted proteins | sample GraSoiAngelo_159_FD_79666 | JGI IMG/M metagenome (GOLD analysis project Ga0066710, IMG submission 79666) | Grasslands soil microbial communities from the Angelo Coastal Reserve, California, USA - 14_1009_16_40cm | ecosystem: Environmental > Terrestrial > Soil > Grasslands | place: USA... | reverse complement strand
CGTCCCCGGGGTCTGCAGAAGTTCTTCCTGAATCGGTTGCGCGAGCGGATTATGCGATTCTCAAAGCCCAGCTGGCGTCCTCGTGTATTGCTTTTTGTTTCCATGCTTGCATTTCCCTCTTGGCGCGCGGCAGCGCAGACAGGGCCGCCACCTAGGATTACCGAGGCGGTGGATGAGAAGAATCTCGTCGTGCTGCCGGGAAACGTGCACCCACTCGCCCGCCCGGAGTTCGACCAGGGCGTAGTAGCTGATGCGCAGCCACTAAAGCGAATACTGTTGCTCCTGCAACGAAGCCCGGATGAGGAAACCGCGCTCCGGCAGGTCCTCGATGAGCAACAGAGCAAGTCTTCCCCGAACTATCACGCCTGGCTGACTCCCGAGCAATTCGGCCAACAATTTGGCCCCGCCGATGCGGACATTCAGACGGTGACGCAATGGCTGACCTCGCAAGGATTCATGGACATTAAAGTTGGGCCAGGCCGAACGGTGATCGAATTCTCTGGCAACGTTGCGCAGGTACGCAACGCGTTTCATACCGAGATTCATCAATACCTGGTCAAAGGCGAAACACACATGGCTAACGCCAGCGATCCGCAAATTCCCGCGGCCCTGGCTCCAGTTGTGGCGGGCGTCGTATCGCTGCACAATTTCCCGAAGAAGTCTCAGGCGAGATTCCTTGGACAATTCCGCCGCACCATCGGCAAGGCGGGTCTGGAACCGCTCTTTTCGTTTCCGAACCCCTTCAATGGGAGGACTTTCTACGGTTTAGGTCCCGGGGATTTTGCCACGATTTACAACACGAGGCCCTTAATCGGGGCGGGAAATGATGGCACCGGGCAAACTATTGCCATCGTCGGCGAGACCAACATCAAGGTGCAGGACGTGCAGAGCTTCCGGACGATGTTCGGTCTGCCCGCGAATTTCGACGCCACCAATGTGATTCTGAATGGAGAGGATCCAGGAATCACCTCCGTAGGCGAGGAAGCAGAAGCCGACCTCGACGTGGAGTGGTCAGGCGCGGTGGCGCCTGGAGCAGCCGTAAGACTTGTTGTATCGGCTTCGACGCCGGCCTCCGCAGGGGTTGATCTTTCGGCGCTCTACATCGTCGAGCACAACCTGGCCGGGACCATGAGCGAGAGTTATGGGGCTTGCGAGAATGCCCTGGGAAGTGCCGAGAACGCATTTTACAACAGCCTTTGGGAGCAGGCGGCCGCGCAAGGGATCACCGTCTTCCTCTCTTCCGGAGATGGTGGTTCGGCAGGCTGCGACGACTTCGGCACCCAGCAGGTGGCCACACGCGGCCTGGCGGTAAGTGGATTGGCATCTACTCCGTTCAACGTCTCGGTTGGCGGGACAGATTTCGATCAAGTCAACAATTGGGCGGCGTACTGGAATCCAACAAACGATCCTACTGGAACGTCCGCGAAGAGTTACATCCCGGAGATTCCCTGGAACGAGAATTGCGCGCAGATTGGACTCGCCGGTTGCGGCGCGAGCGCGCCGAATGGATCCGTAAACATTGTGGCAGGTAGCGGCGGGCCGAGCAGTCTCTATGGAAAACCCAAATGGCAGATGGGCGTAACCGGAGTGCCGAATGACAGCCGCCGCGATCAGCCAGACGTGTCCTTATTTGCCAGTGCCGGGTTTGACGGGACGGGATATGTTTATTGCCAGAGCGACCGAACCATCTCGGGTGCGAGGACCTGCGATATCAACGCAAGCAATGGGATCCTGGATTTTGGAGTAGTGGGCGGAACCTCGGCGTCGGCACCGGCCTTTGCGGGAATCATGGCGCTAGTGAACCAGTATCAGGCCGCCCATGGAGGCGCGAATCGCCAGGGGAACGCGAATTACGTGCTGTACGCTTTGGCGAAGAAAGCGGGCGCGAGCTGTACGTCCAGCGCGGCTGAAGCTGCAGGCTGCATTTTCAACGACGTGACAAAGGGAAATAGCTTCTTGCCTACCGGCGCGCCCGGCGTCGGCACAAACAGCGTGCCCTGCCAAGGAGGTTCGCTAAATTGCAGCGTTAGCACCGCCGGTAGCAACGGTGTACTGGTGGATCCAAGTCACACAACGACGGAAGCCTGGACCGCGACCGCTGGCTATGACATGACCACAGGGTTGGGAACGGTCAATGTGAACAATCTGGCAACGAATTGGGGTAGCGTTTCAACAATTTCAACAACCACCTCCTTGACTCTCTCGCCGACTACTGGAATCACTCACGGTACCGGCGAAAATGTAACCGTTGGCATCACTGTGAAACCAAGTACGGGAACAGGCGTGCCCGCTGGGGACGTGTCGCTGATCGCGACGTTCCCGAATGGATCGGCCCAAGGATTTGATCACTTCACACTCAGCAGCGGTGCCGTCAGCGGCGCGACGACCCAGAATTTGCCCGGCGGTACCTATACGGTGTCTGCGCACTATGCCGGCGACGGCACTAACGCGCCCAGTGATTCCTCTCCGGTTTCCGTTACCGTCGGCCAAGAAGGGAGCCAGACGTTCATTGTTGTACCTCAGTTCGATCCACAGACAGGGAACCTCATCAATGGTAACGCTAGCTCGGTTGTGTATGGCTCGAGCTACATCATCAGAATGTATGTGACGAACTCCAGTGCAACCGCCAACCCTACCGGCCCGCCTTCGCCGCTCTGCGCGAGCCTGAACCAAATGACGTGCCCGACCGGCACGGTAACGCTCACGGACAACGTTACACCCGTGGATCAGGCCACGTTTCAATTGAACAATGCTGGCTATACCCGCGATCTGCACCCAAGTGTTACAACTTTTACGGGCGGAACACATCAACTCACTGCCGGCTACGGCGGGGACAACAGCTATTCGAAGAGCACTTCGGCCATCGATACATTCACCATTACTCCTGCGCCGATGCAGCTTGATCTGTCCAGTGCGATCAATCCTTATGTGGGAATCTCCTATTTAATTCAAGTCCAGGGGTTTCCGAACGTCTTGGGTGGAGTTGCCCCCACCGGCACGGTTGCTATCTACGACGGGTCAACGCTCATCAGCGGGCCGACTGCTATCTCCGGATTTGCAGGATTGCCCAACACCTACCCCGGCTTCGGCGTGCAAATGCCCACTACATTCACGTCCAGTGGAGATCACTCGGTCACCGCGAAATACAGCGGGGACACCAACTACGCCCCTGCTACTTCACAACCTCAGATCGTTCGTCCGCTCTATTCGACCACGACAACGATGAACGTCAGTTCAACAAACGTTCAGTATGGAGACAAGATCACCGTGAGCGCGACCGTGAATACTGGGTTGAAGAGTCCCCCGCTCACCGGGCAGATTAATTTCACAGCCAACTTCCAAACCGTGCTCGGCGTAACAACCACGCAATCTACGGACGCCAGCGGAAACCTGATTCTTCAGGCCACGTTCACTGATACCCCGCAGCAATCGGAATGGTATAACGCTACGTATGGTGGGGACACAAACTACGCAAGCTCCAACGCGGTCGGCATCTATGTCAACGTGAATATTCCTGACTTCACCTTGGGACCCGCTAATGGGCTGAGCGTCGTTCCCGTGGCCGGGCAGACTGGCTCCGGCCAGATCATCGTCACGCCGCTGACCCAAACACCGAGCACTGTAGCTCTGTCGTTTTCGCCGTTGGTGATTTCCGGGTACACCATTGCGCTCAGTCCGAAGCAGGTCAGCTTGAATAGTGCGCCCGCTACCGCAACCATTTCGCTCACTCCCACTGGCACCGCCCCTGCAAACGTTATCCGCAGCCAAGCACGGCACGCAGGGTTCTTTGGCATTGAACGAGGCGATTGGTGGTTGCTGAGCTTGGCAACCGGTCTGGGTTTACCCTTTTTACTTGGACTTCACGGTCGCCGTAGAAGATTCCGTGCGGCCCTGGGGCTGGGCATGGTTTCCCTGCTCTTCTTCGCTCTTGGATGTGGCGGCGGCAGCGGCGGAACGGGAGGCGGTGGCGGCGGAGGCGGTGGCGGCGGAACTCCGCAGTCAACGAATATTACGCTAACGACCTCGAACGCCAAGGTCGCGCAGAACACCCAGTTTCTCATCACTGCGACCGTGACCTCGAGCAAACCGCTTACAGGAACGGTCACTTTTTACAATTTTGGAAGTCCGATCGTAAGCGGCATCCCTCTGACCAACGGTCAAGCGCAGACAGGTTCGGGGTACATTAACAATCCGGGTCTCTACCAGATAACGGCAGCATACAGCGGCGATGCCAACAATTTGCCTTCGACATCGGCCGCTCTGACGCAAGTGATTACCGGAACGTTTCCGGTCACACTCCAAGGCAGCACAGGTGGGGACGTTCATTATCTCCAGCTGACACTCGGCGTGCAATAGAGGCCGCCGGGTTCCGGCATTTACTTCAACGGCTTTGAAGTACCCCTCTGGCCGATTCGATGATGTTGTCGGCTCCTTCGACCGAGTAGACTTGGTTGCTGCTGGAACACCAAGGTCTCGCAAGAAAGGAGTCCGGAAATGGCAGACTATCTCCTAGCAGACAAGCCACTTACAGTAATCACTTGACAATAGGTACCAATGTGTTAGAATGGCTTTGTTACGCCAGCGCCATTTGTTTGCGCTTGCCACCTATGGCCTCCCGCCACGCGGTCCTTCTAAACCACGCCGAATCCCTCTGCCCGGCCCGCCTGCCCCGCCTGCCTGCCCCGACTTGCCCGGGGCCCCGAGCATCTTGGGGACTTTGTCGGGGAGCCTTTCTGGATCCCGCCCGCAATGTGGTCCTTCTCACCCCTTCAATATCTTTGCGCCCCCTCCAGGCACTTTCTTACACACAAGTCACGCACGAAACTCCTCGAATCCGTTCTTTGTTTTCAAGAGTTTGCGCACTCTTTCATTTTCCGTATCCTGTAAGCCCTGTGTTTGCCACTCTTACGCGAACCGCCGGGGTGGATACCAACAATTCCCAACTTGGAACCAATCTCTCATCACTTGCAATCGGATTCAAGTTCTTTATTTTCATATTCTTCCGGACTCTTTTGCACTCTTGCAAAGATCAATTCTTTTCTTTTCATACACTTCCGGACTCTTTGCACAAAACACCCGGGGTGGGGGTAGGGCTCCAGTGGCATTCCTAAAGAGGAACTTCAACTCTCCCCGCATCTCAAGAGGGATCAATGGCTTGCGCGGGGTTGCGGAACGAAGGTGCCTGCAGGGAATCTCGCCCCTTCAAATTCCACCCCCGGACTTTTGGTCGTCAGCTTGCCATTCACTTCCTGGAATCCAAACAGGGCAGCGCGGCAATCTGCGCTTCCGGCGTGGTGTAGGTCATGGGCCCGCTTGCGTCCTTCATCGACAAGAACACCCAGTCGCTCTTTTCCTCGGCCGTTCTGCTAAACGCGACCACCACGCCGCCCTTGCTGCCGCGGCTGTAGCTCATCGTCCGCATGAGGATGGGAAAGACATCTTTCGTCACGTCCTCCGCCGGTGGTCCGCACCGCGCAAGCAGTCTCTCTGGCGTGACGCTATCCACAGCCCTCTGAATGCGGGTTTGGCGCGCGGTTCCGATCCATCCGGAAATCTGGAACAAGAGCACCAACGCCACCGCTCCAGCAAGCACGTAGACCCCAATCAACCACGGCGGAACCTTGGCCTTCGCAGGTCTAGCAGGCCATGTCGAATCGCCAGGCTTCGGCGTCGCCGGGGATTCTGCGCGTGCCACGGCCTGTTTGGTCGTTGGAGGTTCGGTCGACTCACCAAATTCGCTGGATACCACCGGCTTCGTGTCGTCCATACTTGCCCGCCTTTCTTTCTATACTCGCATCATCCCTCCACCAGCCTCCCCCGGTGAGATTTTTCTTTAAGGTGACTACCAGACAGTAACTTTCCCGCAGGAACAGCCTGCGTCCCTGGCCGACCCCGTCCTAGTACGTCGGTACTTCTCAAAATTGAATCAATTTTGTACCCGCAGTCCTATTGTTCCCTAGACCTGTCCCGGATACACTCGTGCTTCGACGAGGAGGCCTGTCTTGACCGGCACCGAACGCCGCACCACCCAGCGTTTTTCCATGCGGCTGCCGCTCACTGTGCGTTGGACCACGGGAGCGGCGGTTGGTGAAACCAGCACCGAATCGCGGGACGTGAGTTCCCGCGGCGTCTACTTTTTCCTTTCCAAAGACGTGAAAGAAGGCTCGCCGGTGGAGATTCTCCTGACTCTTCCGAATGAAATCACACTGGCGGGACCGGTCCGGGTACGCTGCCTCGGGCGCGTCCAGCGCACCGAACAGCGGGAAGAAGGAGCGGTCGGCGTGGTTGCCGCCATCGAGCGGTACGAATTCCTCCGCGGGGACGACGAAAAGTAAAGTAAAGATTTTCAGGAAGGGAAGCCGCAACTTCCTGACGCACGGGGATTCGAAAGTCCGCAAACGGCGCGAGATCCGCAGGCCAAAACTCCAGAGATTCTCACGGCCTGCAATGCAGAGAGTTTTGATGGGTTTCTTGCTCGCTCACTGCGGAGGCGGGCAGGATCAGCCGGGGTGCCTTGGCCCCTCAGCGAAGCGCCCCGGCTCAGTTTCTTGCGAGCTGAAGAGGAACGCCGTCCTGAGCGAGCGGAGCGAATTCGAATCGATTCCAGATTTCACGCTTTGCGGAAACGATCTCGCTTACCTTTCCCATTCTTTCCCAGCCTTGTCGTTTAGATTTTTTTGTTACCGGCGTTCGAATTGATTTCGCCAACGATTCAACGATTTTCCTCAAAACTTCTCCAACTTCTGGAAGTTTCCGGCGCTCGTACGGCATCTTGAATTAGACATTCTCACGAAAGGCGAGGCCCTTTACCTCTGCGCCGCCTGTACTTCCGGGCAGGCGATTTTCACAGGGCATCTGAGAGAGGATAGGGGCGGCCCAGCAGCAACACATACTCTCGGGGGAAACTCGCAGCCGATCAAAAGTAGAATCGCGCGCCAATTCAAGAGATTTGGCGCGCTCAATAATGCGCGAGCGCGCACAGAAAGTTGGGGGAAGAATTCGAAATGGCTCTGGGAATCAAAGAATTCAAAAATGAAATCGCCACTGAAACTTCTGCCGCGGCAGAGGTTTCTAGTGGACGAGAATCCATCGCAATCTCTCTGATCGATTTGGCGGAGATTCTGGATCAGCACAAGCAGTGGGTGGAATCGGGCGGAGAATCAGGCGTCAAGGCAGATCTCTGCGGCGTGAACCTGGCTAAAGCGGACCTGACGGGAGTCAATTTACAGGGCGCACATTTGCACCGAACAAACCTTGCAGGCGCGGATCTTTCGATGGCGAATCTGCGCGGGGCGAGCCTGGTACGCACGAATCTGCAGAATGCAAATTTGCTCGGGACGGAACTGCGCGGGGCGAACTTGATGGGCGCGAACGCGTACGGGGCGGAAGGCCTGTGGTTTGGGCGCCTGGGTGGAACGAACCTCTTCGATGCGGTGCTCCCGGAATCCATTTCGGCGGTAGACAGTTCGAAAGCCATCGCCGACGCGACGAAAGTCGCGCGGTGGTTCTACTTTCTCACCGTGGGATTGAGCTTTGTCTGCTGCCTGCTGATTGCCTTCACCACCGACGTGCGGCTGCTGCTGAATGCGTCGGCGCTGCCCATCCCGCGCCTGGGCAATGTGCTTCCGATGACGGGGCTCTATCTGGGCGGCCCGCTGGTGCTTCTGGCGCTCTCCTTGCGGTTTCATTTTCTGCTTTTGAGATTGTGGGGAAGCATGGCGGCGCTTCCCGCAGTTTTTCCTGATGGACAAACGCTCGAGAAAGACGGGCCGTGGTATCTCATGGGGCTGGTGCGACGGCATTTCCGGTGGCAGGGAGAGACGCGGTCAACGCAGACGGCCATCGAGACGGTGCTCTCGACGATTCTGGCGTACTGGATAGTTCCCGTGGCGCTGTTCTTCTTCTGGCTGCGCTACTTGGCGCGCCAAGATTTTCGCGGAACGCTGCTGCACGTGTTACTGATCACGCTGTCGGTGGCGACGGCGACGTGCCTGCCGTTCATCGTGTCCCGCGTGCTTCGGCCCGGAGATCTGCGGCTGCCGCGGTCGAAAAATGTTCTGCGGCTGGTGTTGGGGACATTGCGCGCGGCGCTGGCGGTAGGCTGCATCCTGCTGCTGTTCTCCATTGGCGTGAACCGCGGCCTGCCCTACGATCGAAGCACCGGGTCGGAACAATCCCCACGCGATGTGCGACGCTGGGCGGCGCTGGTGTTCCAGTCGGTGGGCTACCGGCCGTACGCGGATTTGACGGAAGCAAGTCTCTCGACGCCGCCGCGGGGAGCGTGGACGGAAGAGTCGCTGGAAGAGGTCTCGGGGGCGCGGCTGAATCAAATGAGCTTGCGTTTTGCGCGGGGATATCGCGCATTTCTGGTCAATGCGCGGCTGTGGCGCGCCAATCTGGAAGGCGCGTACCTATCCGAGGCGGACTTGCGGGGCGCCAATCTGCGTGACACGCTGCTGCGCTCCACGGTTCTCGATCGAGTGCAGGCGGCTCACGCCGTGCTCGTTTCCACGAACGCCAGCGGCGCAAATTTCTCAGCGGCGGACCTGCGATTCGCGGATCTTTCCTATGGAACACTGGAAAACGCGACATTGTCGAATGCAAAGCTCTCCGGCGCGTCACTCTATGCGGTCAATTTGAAGAACGCGCAGCTTCTGCGGACGGATCTCTCGCGGACGGACTTGCGCGATTCGAAATTCGAGCACGCGGTGCTGTCTTTTGCGAATCTGCAGGAAGCGGATTTGTCCTCCGCGAAGCTGGGAGAAACGAATCTGACGGGCGCGCGCCTGAAAGGCACCATCCTGCTCGAAGCGGACCTGAAGAATGCGGACCTGCGCGGAGCGTATTTGACGGGCGCGGTTTTGCGCGGGGCGGAATTGGACGGCGCAAACTTGTCTGGCGCGGACTTGCGCGGCGCCGTAGGAATCACGGCGTCGCAGGTTTGTTCTTCAGCCCATGGGCGCTTGGCGATGATGGACCCTGAATTGGCGGCGGAAGTGCAAGTGCGCTGCGGGAACTCTCAGTAACTCACCTTTGGCCCTCCCAGTACCGGGGAAGATCCTCGGAAAGCAACTGAGCGGGAATAAACTGACAGCAGGGACAGTTCACCTGGATACAGGGGCTCGTCCAAAATAATCCGATTGGGCCAGAAAGCTGGCGTAAAGCGCGAATACACTCGTTTGTGTACTTCCACTGGGGCTCTTAAATACGGGGATGCGGTAGTGGGGCACCGTGTGCCGGGGACAAGGCGAACTCTGACGGATGGCTGAATGGACCGGAGTGGGGGCGTTCGGATATCGCATAAAATATCTTGACGTACCCGAAATTGTTGGCATATATGGACGCAGTCCCTCGCACCTCCTGGTGGAATCTCACCTGATGGGGTGGACTCGATGTGAGTGTTTGAGTGAGTGGTTTTTGGGGGATTACGGTGGGTCGCCAAGCAAGTGGTCAGGCATTGCTGCCGGTTCCCTGGGGGTGTCCGCATTGGCGTCCCCGTTCTTCTCTCTATCCCAACTTCGCTAATCTGCACGAAATGAAAAGGGGTGGATCCGTGAAAAAGACTATGACATTTGTCTTTATCGCCGGTGTGTTTCTGATTCTTTCGACCATCTCACCGCCGGGAAACGCGCAAACGGCAAGCACGGGGATTGTCCTCGGGAGCGTGACGGATCCGGGCGGAGCAGTCGTACCGGATGCGAAGGTGGAACTCGTGAACGCCGCAACAAATGAAATTCGAGCAGCGATGACGAACTCGACGGGACAGTATGTTTTCCCCAACGTCGCGCCCGGTGAATACACGCTCAAGCTGACCAAGCAAGGCTTTAGAACCGCGAGCGCGGCCCTCCATGTCGACATAACGAAGAGCTATACGATGGATTTCAAGCTGGAACTCGGCGCCATGGGCCAGCAAGTTCAGGTAGAGGCGACAGCGCAAGCGGAATTGCAAACCACCGACGCACAGGTCGGGAGCGAGGTTACAAGTGACTCGATGACTAAATTGCCGACCCTGCGCCGAAACGCCGCAGCGCTGCTCACGCTGCAGCCGGGTGTAACACCGGGGACAGGCACTTTTCCCCGGGTTGGCATGCGGGTCGCCGGAGCGATCGATGACCAGAACACTTTCACGCTGGACGGAATTGACGTCACGGACAACATAGTTGGCGGGCTTGGCGCTGACATTTCGGTCATTCCGCTGGGAGTGGAGTCAGTGGAGGAATTTCGAGTGGGCGTGAATAACCCGAATGCATCATATGGTCGGGCTTCGGGTGGCCAGATAGCTGTTGTCGGCAAGAGCGGGACGAACAACTTTCATGGCTCCTCTTATTGGTACCACCAGAATGACTTCCTCAATGCTAACGAGTGGGAGCTCAACCGAATCGGACTACCGAGACCGGTCATCCGGGACAATCGGTTCGGCGGAGCAGTAGGCGGGCCAATTTGGAAGGACAAGACTTTTTTCTTTTTCAACTACGAGGGCAGGCGGTTCCCGCAACAATCATCCTTTACGCGACTGATGCCGAGCAACTTGCTCAAACAAGGAATTCTCCAGTTCACGGATTGCTCGTCAGGACAATTTGACAGCAAGGGTAATTGCACGGGCGGCGGAACCTTGCGGAGCTACAATCTAGTTAGTTCGACGTTATGCGAGAGCGGCACCACGGCGTGTGATCCGCGTGGACTCGGGATCAGTCCATCGGTGGCAGCGCTTTGGGCGCTGGATCCGGCAGGCACGGATCCGAGCGTGGCCGGCGCCGACGGCCTGAACACGTTGGGGTTCCACGGCACGGCAGCGACTCCGCTTTCCACCAACTTTTATACACAGCGTTTCGACCACCAAATCAATTCGAAATGGCGGTTCAACGGCAGCTACACCTATTACCAAACCAAACTGGTATCCGGCGGGCAGAACGCACAGTATGACATTCGCGGCGGTACAGCAAAAGCCGTGTCGAAGGCGCCAACGGACCGGGATGCGATTATTGCGGGGTTGACGGGACAGATCACGCCGCATTTGTATAATTCCTTCCATTTCGGATGGGTCAGGGCACGCCAGTCGTTTAATCGTCTGGCGCCTTCGGCCGCCGCGGCGCTGGAGAATATTGTTGGAACCGGTTCGTCAGCCGGGCCGATTGCACTCGCACCGGCGCTGGCGGCGGCGACGACGAACCCGCTGGTGGATGCACCGATCGAAGTGGACACGCAGAGGGCGCGCTTCCAAAACAGCACTGGCCGGAACATCCAATATGTGGACGACGTGAGCTGGATTAAGTCAAAGCACACCCTGCAATTCGGCGGGAACCTCCGGCACATCCCGACCATACACATCCGGAATGACAAAGTGGTGGGTTCGCTGGCATCACTCGAGGCTCTGTCGGATGCGGACGTAAGCACCTTCTTGCCGTCGATTCCTTCGTCGGAGCGCCCACCTACATGTTCCGGGGCATTAACGACAAATTGTTTGCAAAGCGGAGACGTTCAGCGGTGGGACCGGCTTTACGCATCGACGCTAGGCCTTGTAGACAACGTAGGCATCCTAACCACGCGTGATGGGAGCCTAAACCCGTTGCCGTTCGGAACTGCCCTGGCGAACGACACCACCCTGAATGCCGTTGAATTCTACGGCCAAGACGTGTGGCGCATTACGCCTAACCTGACGCTCACCTATGGCCTATCCTATGGTTGGCAGACAGCACCGAAGGAAAAGCTGAACCGACAGACGTTGGTGGTGGACACGACCAACAACAACCAGTCATTAACTGGACCCGGATACATCGCTGCGAAGGAGGCGGCAGCGCTGCAAGGCAAGACGTACAACCCGACGCTAGGGTTCGAGCCGGTGAAGTCGGCGGGGCGCAATGTGTTTAATATTGATTGGGGCGATGTGGCTCCCCGCGCGTCAGTGGCTTGGACTCCGAGTTTCGATTCTGGATTCTTG
>Ga0066710_100004994_pt1 | contig 11938 bp, 11 predicted proteins | sample GraSoiAngelo_159_FD_79666 | JGI IMG/M metagenome (GOLD analysis project Ga0066710, IMG submission 79666) | Grasslands soil microbial communities from the Angelo Coastal Reserve, California, USA - 14_1009_16_40cm | ecosystem: Environmental > Terrestrial > Soil > Grasslands | place: USA... | reverse complement strand
GTGGTGCCGGGATTGAAGGTGCCATCTCCCTTTCCCAAGAGGGTGGACACCCCGGCAGGAACGGCGGAAGACGGGGGGTCGGTCGGTTTTTCCTTTCCCCCTTCGAAGAGAACCACAAGATCCAGGAAATCGGCACAAACCGCCGTGGGGGGGTCATCGTTGAGGCGGGCCGTGACGACGAACGTGGGATGTCGGCCGACCACCACGGTTTTCGGTGACTGGAAGGTCCCGTCTCCCTTTCCCAGCAGGACCGCCGCGAGGCCGCCGGCCGGTGGAGGAGGGAGAGGAGCCGGGAGTGGAGCGTCGCGTTCCGTGACGAAGAGGTCGACCTTGCCGTCGCAGTTGAAATCCCCGGCGACAATGCCGTACACGCCCACCGGCTTGGCGTCGGCTATCTGCTGGGGCGTCCGAGGATCGACCGTTCGCAGAAACGAGAAATTGCCGTCGCCGTGACCCGAAAAAAGATAGATGAGATCGTCGCGCTGACTCGTGACAGCAAGGTCCGGCTTCATGTCGGTGCCGAAGTCCGCGATGGCCACTGCCTGCGGAAGCCGGCCGACCAGGAGATTGGCGGAGGCCTTGAGCGTGAGCAGGGGATCGGAGGTCCTCGGCGAGACCGCCCTCCCAAGGCGATCCACGATCACCGCATCGGTCCTTCCATCCTTCGGGAAGTTCAGGTCCGAAGTGGCGATGAAGGAAGGTCCGCCGAGGACGAGAAACGGAGAGGGACCGCGCTCCACATAGCCCCCGGCTCCGTCGTCCTCAAAGAGCGAGACGTCTCCCGCCTCGAAGTTGGCCATGAGGATGTCGGTCCTTCCATCGGCGTTGAAGTCCCCGGCCGCAATGGCGCCGATTCGATCCGGGAGACCAGGCCGGAGCGCCAGGACGCCCCGCGCCGACATGGAGGTGACTGCGAGCAGAGCGCAGAGCGTCAGGGTGGGAAGAGGAGGGAGCCGACGGGTGGGGTGAAGGCCTCGCCTCGGGTCATGCAGAATGGGTGGCTCCGTAAGCCGGCCGGGAGAGTTCCGAACGGCCGGTCTCCCAGAATCTCAGGGAACGACTCATCCTACCCGGTGCGCGGAAGCGAGTCAAGGAAGACGCCCATGTCGGGACTTCCTCGCGCCTTGACGATGACCGTGGGCACTCCTATGCTGCCGGCGAGCCGGGCCGCCGGCATGGGCAGACACCGTTCTGATCGGCAGGAGGGGGAGAGTGCGGGTTGTAGGAGGAGAAAAGCGGGGGTTCCATTTGGCCGTTCCGTCCGGGCGGGATCTCCGCCCGACCTCAAGCCGCGTGCGGGAAGCCCTTTATGACATCCTCGCGAACAGGGTGCGGGACGCCCGATTCCTGGATCTGTTCGCGGGCAGCGGCGCCGTGGGAATCGAGGCGCTGAGCCGCGGCGCCCGCTATTGCCGCTTCATCGAGGTCGACCGAAGGGCCGCACGATTGATCCGGCGGAACCTGGAAGCATGCGGACTCGAAGGGCGCGCCGAAATTCGGATCGCCGAGTTGCCCGAAGGCCTGTCGCGAGCATCGGTCGGGAAACCTTTCGACATCGTTTTCGCGGATCCCCCTTATGACCGGCCCGCGGGAGACCGCCTGCTCGCTTCTCCCACATTGGCGTCTCTTCTCAAGCCCGAATCCCTTCTCATCCTGGAACACCGGAAATCCTGGGGTCCCGCACCTCGGATCGGTTCCCTCCTCCGCCAACGGTCCATCCGCTACGGCGACACGGTCCTCTCCTTTTTCGTCTTGGCGCCCGCGACGTCGCCGTCCGATGGGCTGAAGAGGGTTTGACCGACCTCAGAAGCGCCGCTATAATGCCGCCTGGCGCCAGCGGTGGAGGCTTTCTTTATGGACCGCGAACGATTTTCCCGCCATGGATTGGCCGTCCTCTTCCTTCTGATTCCACTCCTGTTGGCATCGCCGGGCTGCGCGAGGCGGGAGATCCAGACTCTACGGACGGATATCAAGGATCTCCAGAATCGGATTTACGAGATGCAGAAACGGAAGGCTGAAAGTCAGGTGGAAATCCAGGAATTAAGGGACAATTGCGGAGGCGGCTCCACCGGGGCTCCGGTGTCGTCCGGCTCACCGGCTCCCCACAGCTCCGAGGAGTCGCAGGTCGAACCTGCAGTGCCGGGATCGACCTTCGACAGCGGATTTTCGGGGCCGAGCCGGCATGACGAGCCCCCTTCCGGCGAATCCTTACCTGGGATGCCGGCAGGATCGTCGCCACCCTCTTCCAGCTCAGGTCCGGCCACCGGGGGACCCGGAGGCGGCGGGACGGATGAGCTTTACACGGCGGGCTACTCTCAATTTAATACCGGCAACTTCCAGGCTGCTCAGCAATCCTTTCAGAGCTTTTTAGCCCGCTCGCCCGAGAGCGATCTGGCCGATGACGCACAGTACTGGATCGGGGAGTGCTTCTTCTCGCTCAAGGACTACCGCAGAGCGATCCTGGAGTTCCGGAAGGTGATAGATCAGTATCCTTTCGGGAACAGAGTCCCCCACTCCTTCCTCAAAATTGGACTTTCGTATCTGGCGCTGGGCGAACGGGATAGAGCCAGGGAGAACCTGGAAACGGTCGTCGAGGCCTTTCCGAAGAGCGACGTCGCCACCGTGGCCCGCGCAACGCTGGACGAACTCCAAAAGCACTGACCCCACTTAAAAACTGATATAGATAGAGTTATCCGATTACTTGTCGGGTCACGTGTGGCTCAGTCGCTCAGACAATTCGGATATTCGATATGGAGGTTTCATACCTTTATAGCGTTGCTAAAACCTTGACAGTGATGGGAAAACACATATCTTTATCGGGGGATTTCTTCGAGACGTTGAGATCATTCATGGGAGAGGAAGTATGAGCATGGTGACGTTGGTGAAAAGGGCAGGGTGCCTGCTCGCCACTCTGACACTGTGTCTGGCGCTACCGATTCAAGCGCAGGAGGCCGGGAGCGCTGGGACCCCCGACCCCTCCGGGACAGCACAGGATTCGGCGTCTCCCGAGAGTAAGGTTCAGAAGACCGGGGCCCAGGCCCCCGCAGGGCCGCCAGCGACCATCAAGGTCCCACCCGATTCCCCCACGCCTCCCACCAACTTGAAGAAGGTGGGAAACCACTGGACTCCCTACCAGCCTCCGGATCCCGAGTCCTTCCCGGAGGGCGCGAAGGTCCATATCATCGTGAAGGGCGACACCCTCTGGGACCTGGCCAACACTCATTTCCAGAATCCATACCTCTGGCCGCAAATCTGGAACGAGAACCAGTACATCCTCGATTCCCACTGGATTTATCCAGGTGACCCCGTCCTCCTCCCTCCGAGGCCGACGGTGGTGAGCGAAATCGTGCCCGCAGAGGGTCAGACCGGTAATCCCGCCCCTCCCGCGCCAGAGGCCCCGTCCTCGGAGGAAGCGCCCGCGGGCGAGGAGCCGGAAGCATCGACCGAGATGACCCAACAGGCACCCGCGGAAGCCACGCCCTCCGGTTCCCTGGCGGCGGATCACACGGACATCTATTGTTCGGGCGAAATCAAAGCAGACCACCACCGCACCGCACTCTACATCGCCAACGGAGAGGAGCAAGGAAAGATCGGGCTCACCGCCGGTGATCTGGTCTACATCAGCGGAGGGCGCGACGGTGACAAGGTCCAGGCAGGCGAGGTGCTGCTCATTTCGACCAGGCAAGAGGAGGTGTTCCATCCACTCACCGACAAGTGGCTCGGTACCTACGTCAAGAGAATGGGGCGGGTGAAAGTACTGGCGGTCCAGGAAAGAACGGCCATCGGGGAAATCATCGAGGCCTGCGGCGACCGGATCCTCGTCGGGTTCGAGCTGGAGCCCGATCGCGAAATCCCGGTTCCCGATTACCGCGAGATGGCTTTGAGCAAGCTGGACGTTGAGCCCAGCGGAAAGTCCAACGGATACGTCGTCCACCTCCAGGACAACATGAGCCGTGCTTATGCGGGCAAGTTGGTCGATGTGGACCTGGGAAGCCGAGACGGTCTCAAGCCGGGGGACCTTCTCCTCGCCTACGTCGCCAGCGGGCCTCCCGTGAAGCGCGGAGCGACCTTCAATTACAAGTGGGGGAATCGCCGGTACGAATCGGAGCACCTGCGCAGCGACGGCGACAATCTGCCCTTCCCGCGGAAGCCCATCGCCCAGCTGATCGTTTTGACAACGGAGGAAAAGACCTCGACGGCGAAAGTCCTCAACTCTCTGAGGGAGATTGAGGTCGGGAGCCGAGTGGAGGTTCGTTAAGGCTCCGGAATTTCCTCTCCGAACACCTCGGCGGTGAAGAGCCAGAGCGCCGCCCCGCTTCGCCACGCCCCCGCGGGGAGCCCCGCCTTTATGCAGACCTGATCCAGGAACGTTTCACGATCCCAGCGGTGAGCTACGGCCACCTGAGGCAGGAGGAGTCCCCTTCGACTCCCCGATTCCACGAGAACCCCATGGGTCCCTACCTGGAGTTCATCGGGCGAATCCGCGCGTCGCAGATCCGAGAGGATGGAGACCTCGTATCTCAATCGGGGAAGCTCTGCCTCGTTCACGGGAGCGAAGCGCGTGTCCTTTGTCGCGGCCGCGATGGCGCAGTGCACCAGGGTCTCGGACAGAGGACTCGGGGACTCGACCGTGCCGACGCAGCCCCTCAGGCCTTCGGGGACGGTCAGGGTGACGAAAACGCCTTGGCGCCGCGAGAAAGAGGGGGCGGAATCTCCCGGCTCCAGCTGCCGGCCTTCTCGGACGAAGAGCTCCACGGCGCGCCTGATCAGAGAGAGGGCGAGGCGATGCTCCTCCTCGCTTAGAAGTGGCACCGGGAGCCTGCTGCCTGGCGGTTGGTCCATCGGGACGTCTATGCTGTGATGAGCGCGTTCAACCAGGGAGGGATCTGTTCGAGCGCTCGGCGGGAAAGTCCGACAGCGTTCTCGGCATCGACGGGAGTTGTGGATGCGCAGCAAAATGAAAACCAGGGTCGACGAGATGTATCACGATGGGATCAAGTTGAACCAGGCCCTGAAGGAGTTCGAAAGACGCTACATCGAAGCGGCCCTGGATCGCAGCCGAGGAAACCGGAGTCTAGCGGTCCGGCCGCTCGAGATTCATCGCAACACCCTCGCTCACAGAACCCACCATCACCGTCTTCCCTGCTGACGGAAGCGCGCTAGAGCAGCGCAATCTTGTTCCTCAGAATCAGGATTTCCAGCGCAAGGGCGGCCTTCTGAGCCAGTCGGCGGTACAGGGCGATGTCCGGCTCCTCCCCTCGGACGGCCCCATTGTCCCCATACACGATGGCGATGAGCCTTTCCTTGATCTGAACCGGGATGAGCAGAACGCGGTCTGGAGGCGCCACGTCAAGGTCCCGATAAAACTGCCGGTTCGCCGGAAGCCCGGGCACCGGTCCGAAGTAGAAGTCGCTCCCCGTCCGGAAATAGGAAAAGATCGAGGGGACACTGAAGGAAACCAGGGTGTTCCGGACTCTCTCCCCGTCGAAACCCTCTCCACGCCCTCCCCACCCCGTGACCTGTTCCCGTTGCACGAGGAAGAGGGCGCTCCGGAGGAAGCGTTGAGAACAGAACCCGAGCAAGGCCTCGAAAACGTCTTCGGGAGACGCGCTCTCCCGGAGCCTCTTGGCGGCGTCATCCAAGGAGGCCGGCGGCGGAGGTGGCACCAGCGTGAGAGCGGCTCGAGGGGCCGAGACGTTGACTCCCCGCGACGGCGTTTCGGCGCCTGTCTCCGGGGCCGGGGAATCTAGGGCACCGGGTGGGTTGGTGTGCGCATCGGAGTTGCTCAAGGAAGGAAGTCCGATCCGCTCCTCCGTCGAGGGTTCCTCCCTCCATTCGAGGATGCTCCGAGGGAGAGCGGCGGCGGAAGGACTTCCCGGATCGACGCCGTGCGGTTCATCGCGACGGAAGTAGAAGTCCTCCACGGTCTCTTCTGGAGGAACGGGAGAGGACGCCTCGGGGGCCGCCACAGCGCCGATGGGAGGCAGGGGCGGTCCTGTCGCGGGCCTCTGCGTCTCGGGGAACTCCTCCACGCGGTCGGCCACTGGAATGGTCTCGCGGACGGGACGGGGAATGCCGTAGTACTTCTGGAGTGCCTCGAAAAGGTGCTCCTCGGAGGAGACCCAGGGCTCCACGGGGAGCCCGGTCATGAAGGCGACCTCGTCGAGCGCTTGGATGTTGCGGGGGTCCATCATCGCCACCTGTAACCGTTTCCCTTCCACGGCGAGGGGGAAAATGTGATGACGTCCGGCGACGTGGGGTGGCACGACGCGGAGGATCTCCTGCGGAATATTATCGAACTTCTGAGCGGGGGCGTAGGGAACCTGGAAAACGTCCGACAGGTATTCGCCCAGCGTGCGCTCGTCCAGGTATCCCAGCTTCATGAGGCTCGTGCTGAGGTAACCTCCGTAGAAGGACTGGTCCAGCAGGGCTCTCTTGAGTTGGACGCCGGAGATGCGTCCCCGGGCGATCAGCCAGCTGCCTAGCTTCATCCTTCCCGTCCCCTCAGCGGGACCGCCGATGAGGCCTCCCGGCGTGGCGCGGCTCCTCTTGGGGGGTTGGCTCGGGGGGGGTCCCCTGCTCGCCCCGCTTCTCGCGGAGAACCGCCTTTCGGCTGAGCCGAATCCGGTCCCCGTCCACGTCGATAACTTTCACCAAGATTTCCTCGCCTTCCTGTATCTCGTCCTGAACCGTCTTCACCCGGTGTTCGGCGATTTCGGAGATGTGAAGGAGACCCTCGATGCCCGGGAGAACCTCGACGAAGGCTCCGAACGCCACGATCCGCACCACCTTACCTAGGTAGGTCTTCCCGATCTCCGCCTCGGCCGTGATTTCTTTGATGATCTCAATGGCTTTGAGGGCGGAGGCCTCATCCACCGAGGCAATGTCGACCTTTCCATCGTCGTCTATGTCAATCTTGCATCCGGTCCGCTCGATGATGGAACGGATCATCTTCCCTCCGGGGCCGATGACCTCGCGGATCTTGTCCTTGGGGACGCGAATGGAGAAGATACGGGGAGCGTAAACCGAGATGTTCGAGCGCGGCTGCGGGAGACTGGTCTCCATGATGTCCAGGATTTTCATGCGGCCGCGGTAAGCCTGGGCCAGAGCCTTCTCCAGGATTTCCTTGCTGAGGCCCTTCACCTTGATGTCCATCTGGAGGGCGGTGATGCCCTTGCGCGTTCCGGCGACCTTGAAGTCCATGTCGCCGTAGTGATCCTCCGACCCCGCGATGTCGCTCAGGATGACATATCCTCTCTCGTCCTTGACGAGTCCCATGGCGATGCCGCCGATGGCCTCTTTCAGCGGCACCCCCGCGTCCATCAGTGCGAGCGATCCGCCGCAGATGGAGGCCATGGAGGACGATCCGTTGGACTCGAGGATGTCCGAGACCAGGCGGATGGTATAGGGGAACTGCTCATCGCTGGGCATCATGGGACGGATCGCCCGTTCCGCGAGAGCGCCGTGACCGATCTCCCGCCGCCCGGGGCCCCTCAGGAATTTGACCTCTCCCACGCTGAAGGGAGGGAAGTTGTAATGGAGCATGAACCGCTTTTGTGATTCTCCCTCGAGCCAGTCGATCCGCTGGGCATCCTCGGAGGTTCCCAGGGTGGCCGTGACGAGAGCCTGGGTTTCACCGCGCGTGAAGAGGGCGGAGCCGTGGGTTCGGGGCAGGATGCCGACTTCGCAGGTGATGGGGCGGATGTCCTCGAACCCGCGATCGTCGAAGCGCCGTCCCTTCTCCAGGATTTCCTTCCGGGCGAGGGTCTTGTGCACATCCTCGAATACGGCCTTCACGAAGGAGCGCACCTCGACCGCGTCTTCCGGGTAGGATTCCAGGAGCGCTTTCTCAATTTCGCCGATCCGTCGATAGCTCTCTATCTTCGTCCGGATCTTCATGGCCTCCCACAGAGGCCCGGAGATCTTTCCCTCCACTTCACGATGGAGATCCGCGGGAATCTCGGTGGCGGGGACGGTGCGCCGGGGCGGGCCGACCTCCTTCCGAAGGGCCTTCTGGAGGGCGACGAGATTGATGATTTCCGCATGGCCGAAGAGGATCGCATCGATCATTTCCTTTTCGGACACCTCGTTGGCCCCCGCTTCGACCATCACCAATTCGGTGTCGCTCCCGACCACCACCAGATCCAAGCGGCTCTTTTCGAGCTGTGTGGTCGTGGGATTGATGGTGAATCCGGCCTCACCGAGGCCGACGCGCACCGCGGCGATAGGGACATCGAAGGGTATGTCGGAGATGGTCAAGGCAGCAGATGCTCCCGTGACCGCCAGGATGTCGGGGTCGTTCTCCAGGTCCGCGGACAGAACCAGGGCCACAATCTGGGTCTCACACCGCCAGCCGCGAGGGAACAGGGGGCGGATGGGCCGATCGATCATTCTCGCAGTGAGCGTCTCTTTCTCGTTGGGCCGGCCCTCCCGTTTGAAGAAGCCGCCCGGGATTTTTCCCGCCGCATAGGTGTTTTCACGGTAATCCACCGTGAGGGGAAGAAAATCCACGCCGGTTCGTTCCCGGCGGTCGGCAGTGGCCGTGACCAGCACGACCGTGTCTCCCAACCGAACGAGGACAGAACCGTCCGCCTGCTTGGCGACCTTTCCCACCTCCAGGGAGAGGGTCTGGTTGCCTATGACAGTCTCTTTGCGGATACTCAAATCATGACCTCCTCAGCATGTCTTGGGGCGTCTGGACGAAATCGCGACTCCGGGTCGGCGGAAGTGCAAGCCCTTGCCTTCGAATCCTTGGGAGGCACTCGACGTCGACCGGCCCCGGAGCATTTCGGCCTTCGGTCTGTCCGGGAGGAGAGGGCGTGGGCTCTTCGAGAGTCAAGGGCGACAAGTAATGACCAGAATACTCGAAGGACAACTACTTTCGAATACCCAGTTTCTTGATGAGTTCCTTGTAGCGATCCGTATCCTTGCGCTTCAGGTAGTCGAGGAGCCTGCGGCGGGCTCCTACCATCATCAGGAGTCCGCGGCGGGAGTGGTGATCCTTGCGGTGCGTCTTGAAGTGCTCCGTAAGATATTCGATTCGCTCGCTCAGAAGAGCGACCTGAACCTCCGGGGAGCCTGTGTCGCTGGAGTGGGTCTTGTACGTCTCGATGATGCCACTCTTTCTCTCCCTCGACATGCTCAATTCCCTCACCTCCCTTTCCGATGCTTGAGGACGTTCCCGCACCCCGGAGCCTGCCCCAAGACTGCCTCGCGTGACATTGCTGACCCGCAAGGTTCATCACTTTAGCACAGGGTGCCGCGCACTGTAAACACGAAAACGCGTAACGGCCCCCGTCAATCCGGGGCAAAGACTATCTCCGGCTGGACGACCGGCACCTCCGAACTGTCCCGGCGGAGGACCTTCGCTATGGCTAGCAGCTCTCCGGATTCGCTCTCCACCCGGCAGCATCCCGGGCTGAGACACGAACGCGAGGGGAGAATCTCCCGAACGCCCAACGCGCGGCCGTTTCGGATCGCCAAGACTCCCTGGCGGTTCGCGACTACGGTGGCGAACCCCAGCGGCACTCGATGGAGGGGAACGAGAATCTCCGAGAGCCGGCCTGATTGGACGCTGAGGGCCAGCTCTCCCAGCGTGATGGCATCCGAGATACCGAACTCGCCGCACGCCGTCCGCCTGAGCGTGTGGAGATGGCCACCGCACCCGAGGGCCTGCCCAAGATCATGAGGAAGGACGCGGATGTAGGTGCCGGGAGAACTCTTGACTTCGAAGTCCACCTCGTCCGGGCGAATCGCGAGAATCTCCAGGTGATGAACTACGACGTGGATCGGCTCCCTCGGCACATCCTGGTTCCGGCGGGCGAAACGGTAAAGCGGAACGCCCCCGTGTTTCTTGGCCGAATAAATGGGGGGGATCTGAGTGATGGGACCCGAGAGTGCTGCCAGGGCGCTTCTCAATTGAGCCTGGGTGTGGGTCACCGGCCTCGGAGGACCCAGGGGACGACCCTCGCGATCGTGGGTGTCGGTGGCGATCCCGAACCGGATGGTCCCGGCGTAGGTCTTGTCCGAAGAGGTGAGAAACCGGGAGAGCCTCGTGGCCTTGCCGATGCAAAGCGGAAGCAGACCGGTCGCCAGAGGGTCGAGCGTTCCCGTGTGGCCCACCCGACGAAGCCCGAGGATGCCTCGGACCCGCTCCACCACTCGGTGGGAGGTCAAGCCCTCTTCCTTGTCGATCAGGAGAACGCCGTTCAGGTTACTCCTCCTCGCTTCCTTCCGGACGATGGATCCGTTCCAGCAGCTCCTCGATCCGGCTTCCGGCTTCACCGGACTCGTCGAGGACAAAGGTCAGACGAAGGTTTTTGCGCAGGCGCAGCTCCTTGAAGAGGATTCGCTGAAGATAGCCCGCCGCGCGGTTCAGGGCGTTCAAAGACTGGGCTCTCGTAGGCGCAGGCCCTAGGACCGTCACGTAAACTCTTGCGTGTGTGAGGTCCGGACTCACGGTGGCGCCGGTCAGGGTGACGAATCCGATCCTCGGGTCGCGAATCTCGCGCCGGAGGAGGACGGAGATCTCGCTGCGGAGCGCCTCGGCGAGGCGTTCGGCTCTGCTTGAAGTCACGACCGGATCACGCCAGGTATTCGGTTTGAAAACTCAGGAGGTCGCCTGGAATCTCGCTTTCCACCAAGCCGCGGAGCTGAGCGAAGCAAGACTCCAGGGGTGCCCTCGCCTCGGAGATCGCCACGATCCCCAACGTCGCTCTTTGCCAGAGGTCCTGGTGGTCGATCTCGGCGACGGAGACGTTGAACCGGCCCCTGAGGCGGTCTTTCAGCCTGCGGAGAACCCGACGCTTCTCCTTCAGGGAATGTGACGCGGTCAGATGAAACTCCACAATGCAGAGTCCCACATTCATTGAGTCCCGTCTCCAGGCAGGAGCCGCAAGCGCAGAGGCCGATCTCAGAGGGTCTTGGGGATGACTTTCTCGAGCCTGAAGGCCTCGATGACATCGCCGATCTTCAAGTCGTTGAACTTCTCGAGGGCGATGCCGCACTCGTATCCGGACTTCACCTCTCCCACGTCATCCTTGAATCGCTTGAGGGATGCCATCCGCCCCTGATGGACGATGACGTTGCTCCGAAGGAGGCGAACCTGCGCGCCTCGAAGAATCTTTCCGTCGACGACATACGTGCCGGCCACGGTGCCGACCTTGGGAATTTTGAAAGTATTCCTCACCTCGGCCCTGCCCAGGTAAAGCTCGGTGTACGTCGGCTCCAGCAGCCCGACCATGGCGTTTCGGATTTCGTTGTGGACGTCATATATGACCGTATGAAGTCGGATGTCCACTTTTTCCTTCTCCGCGAGCTCGGCCGCGGATCGATCGGGCCGCACGTTGAATCCGACGATGATCGCGTTGGATGCGGACGCAAGGAGCACATCCGTCTCGGTGATTCCCCCCGTGGCGCTGTGAATGATCCGGACCTTGACCTGCTCGGTGCCGAGATCGCTGAGACTCTTGGCGAGAACCTCGACGGAGCCCTGGACATCGCCCTTGATGATGATGGAGAGCTCCTTGATGGACCCCTCCCGGATTTGCTGGTAGAGGTGATCCAAAGTCAAGCGCGAGGATTTGGCGAGGCCCTCCTGACGCAGCTTGGATTGGCGGAACGTGCCGATCTGCCGGGCCTTCCATTCTTCCACGATAACCTGGAAGCGGTCCCCGGCTCGTGGGACACCTTGCAACCCCAGCACTTCCACGGGGATTGAAGGTCCTGCTTTGCGCATTTTCCGGCCGCGGTCGTCGAGCATCGCTCGGACTTTCCCGCTCACGGCGCCGGCAATGAAGGCGTCTCCCACGACCAGAGTTCCTTCTTGAACCAGAATCGTCGCCACGGGCCCCCGAGCCTTGTCGAGGCGTGCCTCGACAACGGTGCCGGTGGCGGGAGAGTCGTGATCCGCCTTGAGCTCGTGGAGATCGGAAACGAG
>Ga0066710_100004993_pt1 | contig 11939 bp, 7 predicted proteins | sample GraSoiAngelo_159_FD_79666 | JGI IMG/M metagenome (GOLD analysis project Ga0066710, IMG submission 79666) | Grasslands soil microbial communities from the Angelo Coastal Reserve, California, USA - 14_1009_16_40cm | ecosystem: Environmental > Terrestrial > Soil > Grasslands | place: USA... | reverse complement strand
TATGGAAGCCAGCATGGCTGGAGTTTTCTCCCGTACCGCACCAATCACGGCGGCTGGGACTATCTGCCTTGGCTGCTCAATCAACTGAAACTCGACGGCCGCCACCTCATCGACGTATTCAGCGTGCACTATTATCCGCAGGGCGGCGAATTCAGTGACGATGTCAGCACCGCAAAGCAGCTTCTGAGAAACCAGTCGACGCGATCGCTTTGGGACCCGAACTACGTCGACCAGTCCTGGATCAACGACAAAGTGCAACTGATCCCACGGTTGCGAAACTGGGTGAACACCTACTATTACCCGGGCACGCCCATTGCGATCACCGAATACAACTGGGGCGCTGAAGGCTACATCAACGGAGCCACCGCCCAGGCCGATATTCTCGGAATCTTCGGCCGCGAAGGTCTAGACCTCGCGACGCGGTGGACGACCCCGGACGCCGCTACGCCCACGTACAAAGCAATCAAGATATATCGAAACTACGACGGCGCGAAGTCGGCGTTCGGCGACGTAAGCGTCTCGGCCACCGGACCCAATCCGGACAACTTGGCGGCGTTCGCGGCTCAGCGCAGCGCTGACGGCGCGCTCACAGCAATGGTGATCAGCAAATATCTGTCGGGAACGACGCCGGTGACTCTGAACCTCGCGAATTTCACGGCGGCCGGGACGGCGCAAGTGTACCAATTGACGTCGGCGAACGCGATCAACCGGCTGGCTGACCTCAGCGTCACCGGTTCAACGGTCGCATTTTCTGCGCCGGCGCAGAGCGTCACACTGCTGGTTCTGCCGAAGTCGGGCACACCCAATCAACCGCCAGTCGCTGTGGCCTCGGCGAATCCCGCTTCAGGGACGGCCCCGCTGGCCGTGTCCTTCAGCGCCAGTGGATCAAGCGATCCGGACGGTTCCATCGCCTCCTATAGCTGGAACTTCGGCGACGGCTCGAGCGGCAGCGGAGCCAGCGCGTCGCACACGTATCCGAATGCGGGCAGCTATACGGCGGTTCTCACGGTCACCGATAACCAGGGCGCGACCGGCACCGCGAACGTCGCGATCACGGTGAGCCCGAATCCAAATGTCATCAACGCGCCCAGTAATCTTACGGGAAGCGGCGGCCGCGGCATTGCTACGCTCAACTGGACAGACAATTCATTGAACGAAAGCGGCTTTCAGATCGAGCGCGCGCCGTCCGGTTCTTCGAACTTCGTCACCGTCGGTTCGGTTGGAGCGAATGTGACTACGTATTCGGAAAGCGCCGGCCGCGGCACATACGTCTACAGGGTACGAGCGTTTAATGGCACGGCTGTGTCGCCGTATTCGAATACCGTGACGCTGCGCGTCAAGTAATTAACGCAACCGTACCCTCGCCTCTCAACTCGCGCGTTACGAAAGGCTCTTTTAGTTTGCGGGCGGTTTCGGTTTAGATGGCGCCGGCGGCTTCGGGGTCCAGAACGCCGGATCGGCCGCAACAATCTCAGCCGGGGGATTGCTCAGCTCAGGCAGATAGCGGGTGATGATCGTCTCCACACCAAGGGTGTTTTCGGCGCTCATACTCGAAAACCGCTGATAACCGCTTTCGCCGAGCAGGCGCGGCACGTTGGGGGGATCTAGCGCGGCCATCGAGTCTCCCCAGTTGGTGAGGTAAAACAACGCGCCTGTTTGGCCCACACTGGACTGGCTGACGAGCGTGACCCGGCTTGGATTTTCGCGTTCACCAGCGCCCTTGACCATCCGAATCTGTTCCTCAAAGTTGAGAGTCTTTCCAGGACGTACGCGCACCATCGTAGTCCGCACAAAGCGGGATTGCCCGATCAGCTTAAAGAGTGCGGCGGGATCGGAAGTCATGTTGGACGAGAGATCGGCGCGGACCCTGCGGATCTCTCCGCGGGAGCTGATCAGGCAGCTATCGGAGTCCCGCATCAGCTTCTCCATTGCCGCCGCGCCGTAGGACTCCTTGATAGCGCTTTGGAATGCCTTGCTACCGTCGTCAATGGCCGCGTAGTTGGACCGTCCGCTGGTGAAGTACAACGTATTCTGCTCGCCATATTCCACCTGGCTTGTAGTCCAGACGTCGCCCTTGTGCTTCCGGTTCGCATCCGCAATCTTCTTCGAGATAGCGTCGAAATCGCCGCGCTTCTCCGGCTTCACTTTGGCGATATACACGTCCACGATGCTTACTTGCTGCCCGGCTGCGATGACAGCGCCGAACAAACCAGCAACACCGACAAGAAGTAATTTTCTCATCCTCTTCTCCTTGATCCCCGTTTGGGTTCCATCAAGTATATACCCGTGGTGCGGCCGTCGTGGTCAAACGAGAGCACGGATCCCCTCCTCCAGCCGGTCGAGATCCTCTTCGTTGTTGTAGAAATGGGGAGAAACGCGCAGGAAACCATGCCGCGCCGCAACCACCACGCGCCGCGCCTTGAGCTCCCGCGCCAACCGCGACGGGTCATGATCCAGAAATTTCGCGGCCACGATTTGCGATCCGGTCTCGCGCGCGTCGGCTCCCAGCCGGCGCAGGCGCTCCCGCGCTGAGCCGGCAAGGTCGAGAACACGTCGCTCGATCACCTCCGGACCGATTTCAAGCATCAGGTTGACCGACGCCTCCATGGCGTAAAGCAATGGAAAAGGCAGGCCTCCGCCCTCGTATTTCTCGGCTGATTCCTTCAACTCCGGCGTCCCGTGATGGAGGTTATCGACCTGGCGCCACGTGCGGTGGCTGCGCCAGCCCACGGCGTTGGCCGGGAGGCGCCGGCGGAGCTGCGGCGAGACGTAGAGGAACCCGGCGCCTGTCGGAGAGATCATCCACTTATATCCGTGTACCGCCAGCGCGTCCGGCCGAGCTGTCTGAACATCGAATCGTAGCGCTCCCACGCTCTGTGTGCCATCGACGAACAGTAGGACTCCGCGCTCCCGGAGAAATCGCGAGATTTCCGCGAGCGGCGGCCGGAATCCGCTCGAATAGTTGACTTCGGTCAGCGTCACCATCCGTGTGCGCGCATCGATCGAATCATAGAACCGCTCCCACGGTACTTCACGGAACTCGACGCCATAACGCTCCACCAACGCCGGTAAGTACAGATAGTTCGGAAACTCGTCGGCGAGCGTCACGACGTTGTCGCCATGTTTCCACTCGAGACCGCCGGCGACAATACCCAGCGCGCCGGCGGCATTGGTAACAAACGCGATGTCGTCGGGAGTAGCGTGAATCAGGCTTGCAATGGACGCGCGGAGCCGGTCGGCGTCGTCATACCAATCGAGGAAATCAATGCAGGCGAGCGTGTCGCGGCGCTGCCAGTGTCCCGCCACGGCGTCCCAGGCGCGCCGCGGAAGTTGCCCGAAGGTCGCCGAGTTGAGATAAGCCCACTCAGCCAGGGCGGGGAACTCCGCGCGAACGGCCGCCCAGTCGGTGGTCATCGCCGCAAAGCCGCGGAATATTTCTGCGCCACGAACTCCGCGGCTTCTCCAACCGGCACGTCTGTCGATTGCTTGTTGCGGCGGTCCACCACTTCGACCGTTCCGTGCGCCAGCTTCTTGCCGATTGTGATTCGATATGGGACCCCAATCAGGTCGGCGTCCTTGAATTTCACGCCCGGCCGCTCATCGCGATCATCGAGCAGGGCATCGAGCCCGGCGGCGCGGCACGCTCGGTACAATTCGGCGGCCGCCTCCGAGTGGAGCTTGTCGGCAAAATTCACGGGCGTCACCACCACCGAAAACGGTGCGATCGAGGGGGGCAGCGCCATTCCATCTTTATCGTGGTACAGCTCGACAGCGGCGCACAGGATGCGCTCGATGCCGATTCCATAGCTGCCCATTATGGGTGTCACTTCCGCGCCCGCTTCATTCAGCACGCGTAGCCCCATCGATTCCGAGTACTTGTAGCCCAGCTTGAAAATGTGCCCGATCTCGACAGTCTTGTGCACCGTAAGCGGGCCGCCGTCCGTCACCGACGTGTCTCCTTCGGCCACCTGGCGAAGGTCGAAAAACTCCGGTTGAAAATCTTCGCATGGCGTGACGTTGCGCAGGTGGTAATCGTTCTTGTTGGCCCCGGCGATCATGTTGCGCCGCCCGCGCAGCGCCTCGTCGGCAAGCACGCGCATGTTGTTCACGCCCACCGGACCAAGCGAGCCGGCGTCGGCGCCGAACCATTCCCTGATTTCTTCCGGGTGCGCGGGACGAAGGTCGGAGGCGCCGAGCACGCCCGCAAGTTTGGTCTCACTCAGCGAATGATCGCCGCGGAGGATCACCAGTACCGGCTTGCCTTCGGCCACCATGACCAGGCTTTTCATTTGCGAAGTTTCGGGCAGGTTCGTGAACTGGGCCACCTCAGCGATGGTTTTGCGTCCGGGGGTGTGGAATTCTTCGGGTGTCAGGTCGCCCGCGGGGTCGGGCGCCGTGGGAGGCTTTGGCCGGCTTACGGCTTTTTGGAGATTCGCGGCGTAGTCTTGGCCCCGCACGACGAAGTCCTCGCCGGCATCGGAGATAACCATGAACTCGTGTGACTGGCTGCCGCCCATCGCGCCCGAATGCGCCTCCACGACGACGTAATCGAGACCGCAGCGGGTGAAGATCCGGCAGTAAGCTTCGTAGTGCTTGCTGTAGGATTCGTCCAGCCCCGCCGGAGTCAGGTCGAAGGTATAGGAATCCTTCATGATGAATTGCCGCACGCGGAGCAGGCCGCTCTTGGGACGAAACTCGTCGCGGAACTTGGTCTGGATCTGATACCAGATCTGCGGGAGCTGCTTGTAGCTGCGCAATTCGCCACGGGCGATGCTTGTCATGACCTCTTCGTGCGTCATGCCGAGGCACAAGGAACGTCCGAAGCGATCTTTCAATCGAAACAGATTGTCGCCCATCACATCCCAGCGGCCGGACTCCTGCCATACCTCAGCCGGGTTGAGCGCCGGTAGATAGAACTCCTGCGCGCCGATGGCGTCCATTTCCTCGCGCACGATCTGGGTGATCTTGAGCATCGCGCGCTGCGCCAGATACAGGTAGTTGTAAATGCCGGCCGAGAGCTGGCGGATATATCCGGCGCGGAGGAGGAGACGATGGCTGGCGACCTCGGCCTCTGCAGGGTCTTCCCGCAGAGTGGGGATGAAGAGTTTACTCCAATACATTGGGGATGCGCTGTGATTTTAGCACGCGTCTACTTGACGTCTCTCAAAATGACCTGCCAGGGAGCATAACCCCGGCTCGCCGAATACGCGTCGTCTTCGAAGTTAAACGCGACATCGATTCGCGCGCCAGCGCTCAGCTCCGCCGCCCGTTCCGCGAAATTCCAGGCCTTGGCGCGGATGGTCCGCCCTTGCGATTTGAGCCGCAGGAATACGTGCTTCTTGTTGCGGACGTCTGGCGGAGCAATCACCTCAACGCCGCGGGCGGCAAAAACGGGAGAAGGATTTCCGAAGCCGAACGGGGCCAGCCGCAGAACCTGAGCCACCGACCGGTCCGTGATCTCCCGAAAGTCGATTTCAGCGTCGATCTCGAGTGCGGGCTCGAAGTCAGCCGGAGTGAGACGGGCCAAGGCATGCGCGCAAAGCCGCTCGCGAAATTCGCAAACGCGGTCGGCGCGCAGCGTCACGCCCGCGGCCTGCCGGTGGCCGCCGAATTTAGAGAATAAGTCCGGCATGGCCTCCAGGGATTCCAGTAGACGAAAGGCGCGGATGCTGCGCCCGGAGCCGTGTGCCGTACCGTTCTCCAGGCCGAGCACGAACGCCGGCCGGTGGAAGCGTTCCACCACGCGGCTCGCGACGATGCCCACCACGCCGCGGTGCCAGCCCTCGCCGGCGAACACCAGTGCCGCGTCCCGGTCGGTGACTGGCTGCTCGACGCACTGCTCGAAAATGACACGTGCAATCTCCGCCTCGGTCTGCTGGCGATCCGTGTTGAGGTCGTGGAGCAACTTGGCAAGCTCGCGGGCCCGGGCGCCGTCTTCGGTGAGGAACATTTCGATCACATCGGCGGCGCTAGCCATGCGGCCGGCCGCGTTGATTCGCGGCGCGACTCGGAAGGCGACCTGGCCCGCGGTCGGCGAGTCCCCTTCGCCAAATCCAGAGACATCAAGAAGCGCGCGCAAACCCAGATTGCGGACCCGGCTAAGCCCATCGAGCCCGCACTTTACGATCACGCGGTTCTCGCCGGTCAGCGGGACGACGTCCGCGACCGTTGCGATCGCTACCAGCTTCAGCAACGATTCGACTAAGCGCTCGCGCCGGGCAGGCTCCCATCCGGAGGCGGCAACCAACGCATCCATCAACTTCAGCGCGACGCCGGCGCCACAGAGGTTCTTTTCGGGATAGGAGCAATCGGGCCGGTTAGGATTCAGCACGGCGAGCGCGGGCGGCAGCTCCTCTTCGGGCAGGTGATGATCGGTAACGATCACGTCGATTCCGAGCGCCGCGGCGTGGCGCACGACTTCATTGGCCCGAATCCCCGTGTCGACGCTTACGATTAACTTGACGCCCGACGCGGCCGCCTCTTCGACCACTTCGCTCCTCATCCCGTAGCCCTCGCGCAGGCGATGCGGCACATGGAATGACGGACGCCCGCCCAGCAGATCAAGGCCCTTCTTGAGAATGACGACGGCGCTGGTGCCGTCAACATCGTAGTCACCGTAAAGCAGCACCTGTTCGTGTTGCTCGATGGCGCGGCGAAGGCGTGCGACCGCGGCGTGCATTCCGGCGAGCAGGTACGGATCGTGGAGATCCGCCAGAGCCGGGGCAAAGAAGCGTCGCGCGTCCACGGGGTCGCGGTAGCCACGGGCCCACAATGCACGGGCGGCCGGCCGGGCCAGCCCGAGCGCGGAGGAAAGCGCAGCCACGCCCTCCGGTTCAGACTGCGCGATGTTCCATTTCAATTTTTTGAATAATAACCGCCGCTGAGCGGTCCCTCATCCTCGTCTTCTTCTTCGCTATACGAGTCGTCGATGCGGTCCTGCATCTCGGAGAGTTCGTCATACCAATCCGTGCGCAGATCGAAAATGTACACACGGTTCGCCAGGTCGAACGACAGTTCGATCTGGCAGGTGAATCCGGCGTATCTGCGCAGTTCGCGCAGGCGCTGCTCGACGGCGCGTTGCTCGTCATTCGGAACGTCCGAGGAGTCCAACTGCTCGAGAGCGTCCTCGATCATGTCTTCGGTGAATTCGCGAGCGTAGAGCGTCACGAGGCGCACGCCGGCCGCTTCCGCCGCGGCCAGAAACATGTGGTAATCCGGATAGCGGTCGGTGTCCCAGAAGACCGGCGCCGGCGGCTCGCCGGCCCGCGGATACCCGTGAAACACGACGATGCCGCGCGACTCGAGGTACGCCTGGATCTCCGACCGCATTGAGTCGAGGTTGGGTCTCATTCCTTCGCCACCGCGTCCTTCATCACACCGTGCGGCACCGGAACGTTCGCGACCATGCGGAACGCCGGCATCAGCCCCGGGTACTCGCGGACGCGAGCTTCATCCTTTCCACAAATCCAGAAAGCGTGGCCAAGCCCTCCGAAGTGCAGAATCGCTTCACACCCATCGCGCGCAGCCGGGAAATTCTCCACTAAATACAGTGACGGGACAGGCGACAGTTTCTCCGCCGGAAGAGGATGCTCCGTGCCGATGCCGGCCAGCGGTCTTCACCATTGCGTCAGCAGCCTCGTTTGCGCCGGCCAATCCGTTGTGTGTCCCAGGCCCTCCATACGGCTCATCGGTAAAGAAGATACTACCGTACCATACAGCCCGCCAGGGAAGAAAAGCAGTGCGATGTCATCCTCCGTCCGCGCGCGACGTTAAGGGTACTGGGAAGCCTGGTGATGGCGGATCGGACCGCGGTTGGTGTAACCTCAGAGTTGCCTGGGGCCATCATTACAGCGTGAGTCGAAACAACGTAAGTTGAATCGTATCTCCAGGAGAGGACGCAAAACATCATGAAAAGACTAGCTTTGTTCTGTGCGCTGTTCGCGCTCGCGAGCCTCGTTGCCTTCGGGGCCGACATTAGCGGCAAGTGGACCAGCGAAGGAATGGGCAAGGGCGGCCCCCAGACTTTCACGTTCAAAGTGAGCGGTTCTTCGCTCACCGGCGCGGTGCAAGGTGGACGCGGCGGCCCGGCCGAGATTGCCAACGGAACGATAGAGGGTGACAAGGTTTCGTTCGAAGTCACCCGCGACATGGGCGATAGAGGCAAGTTCACGACGAAGTACAAGGGTACGGTTTCGGGGAATACCATGAAGCTGACTGCCGAGACTGAAGGCCGCGGATCTCGAGAAATAACCCTCACGAAACAGTAACAGCAAACCATTACGGCGGGCACGCCGGCGCAAGGAGGTTCGACATTTCTACTATCAGAAATCTTCTGATCGCCGGCGTGTTGCTGGCAAGGGGTGGCTTCGCTCAAACCGGGATGGTGAAGTCCGAAGGGCAGCCCATCCCCGGCGCCACGGTGAAGGCGACGCAGGGCGATCGCATCCTGCTCACAGTGACCGATGGCAATGGAGTGCTCCGGTTTGAGGGGATGACGCCGGGCGCGTGGATTGTCGAAGTCGATATGTTCGGCTTCGATCATGCGCGCAAGGAAGTGCAAGTCGGCGCAAGCCCCACAAAGATAGACTTTACGCTGCAGTTACGCGACCGCACGCGTCCCGCCGAACGCGCGCAAGTGGAGAGCGGAGACAATGTCGGGGAGGTAAACGGCGCGGCAGCCGGCAATGCTGAACCTCCGCCGCAAGTCGCCGCGGATGGCTCGAACGAATCGTTCCTCGTTAACGGCAGCCTCAGCCGTGGCCTGCAAACCACTTCCAGCGATATGGCGCCCGATGATTTGCGGGCGGGCTTCGGCCGCTTCGGGCCTGGCGGGGATACTCCTCCCGGACTTGGTGGATCCAACGGACCCGGCGGTCCGAACGGACCTGGAGGTTCGGGCGGATTTGGCGGACCGGGCGGCGGTCCAGGTATGCGAGGCGGCGGACCAGGTGGCGGCGGCTTCGGCGGACCCGGTGGCCGCGCTAACAGACGCGACCGCCGGGACCAGCGCCGGGCCGCAAATCCAGCCTTCATCGGCAACCGGAGCCGGCGCGGCCAGGATCAGGTCCATGGCTCGTTCTTTTACAACCTCCGCAATTCGGCCTTGGACGCGGCTCCGTTTTCGTTGAACGGCCAGGAAAACACCAAGGCGGCGTACGCGCAAAACCGGTTCGGATTCAACATCGGCGGCCCGCTAATGATTCCCAAGCTGGTCAAGCTGGAGAATACGTTTTTCTTCATCAACTATACGGGCAACTTGCTGCGAAACGGCTCAAACCCAACCGTGACCGTGCCGACTTTGGCCGCGCGCGCCGGAGATTTTTCAGGCGCCGGGGTCATATACGACCCGACCACTCACTTGCCGTTCCCAAACAACCGGATTCCCGCGGCCAGCATCGATCCGGTCGCGCTCAGGCTGCTCAATTTCATCCCCACGCCAAACCAGCCGGCCAGCCCCCTGAACACGCTGAACTACCGTCTTGTTGCGGCCGTACCGAACAACGCTCAGAGTCTGAACACACGTGTGAATCAATCGCTGACCAAGAAAGACCATCTAGCCGTGGGGTTCAATTGGCAGCAACGGGACAGCCAGACCTTGCAGACGTACGGCTTTCGTGACGCGGCGAGCGGGCAGGGCATCAGCGCGAATATCAGTTGGCGGCACAACATCGGGCCTCGCACGTTGCAAAATTTAACCGTAAGCTTCAATCGCAACACCAATTCCGTCCTTCCATTTTTCGCTTACGGCGCCGATATCGCCACTGAACTCGGAATTAAGGGAACATCGCCCGATCCGAGGAACTACGGCCCGCCGAATGTCAGCTTCACGAATTTCGCCGGGCTGGCCGATGGGAGTCCCTCCCAGAACGCGGTGTATAACTTCGGTCTGACCGACACTGTGTCTCTTCATTTCGGGAAACACAACTGGAGCTTGGGTGGAGGCTACAACCGGTACTTCAACAACACCATCACGGATTCGAACGGCCGGGGAACGTTTACATTTACGGGTCTTGCCACCAGCAGCTTCGACGAGAAGGGCCAGCCGCTGGCGAACACCGGCTTCGATTTCGCCGATTTTCTCCTTGGCCTGCCTCAATCGAGCTCGATCCGCTATGGCAGCTCGAACACATACTTCCGCAGTAACGCCTACAATGCCTTCGCTCAGGACGATTGGCGCATCGCGAAAAACTTTTCGCTGAATCTCGGCGTTCGTTATGAATATTTCGCGCCCTGGCACGAAAAATACGGCCGCATCGCCAATCTGGATATTGCGCCGGGTTTCACCGCGGTCGCTCCCGTGGTTCCGGGGCAGCAGGGACCGTACAGCGGGTCGTTTTCGTCCGGGCTCATCAACCCGGACCGCAACAATTTCGCACCGCGCACCGCCCTGGCCTGGAAGCCTCGCGAGCGGGGACGAATTACGATTCGCGCCGGCTACGGATGGTACTACAACCCGAGCGTGTATAACCAGTTCATGCGAAACCTCTCGGCGCAGCCGCCGTTTGCCGCGAGCAGCACTGTGCAAACCAGCACGGCTGAGATTTTGACGCTCGCTACGGGATTGACCGCAACGCCCTTAGGCAAAACGATCACCAATACGTTCGCGGTCGACCGGTTTTATCGCGATATGTACGCGCAGTCCTGGAGCACCTCGATCCAGACCGATCTCCCCTCCGCCATCGTGATGGAGATCAGCTATTTGGGCACGAAGGGCACACGGCTTGACATCCAGAGAGCGCCCAATCGCGCCGCGCCGGGCTCGCCCCTGACCTCCGAGCAGCGCCTGGCGATCGGCAACGCACTCGGATTCACGTTCGACAGCCCGGTTGGCAACTCGATCTATCACGCAGGCCAACTGCGCCTCACGCGCCGCTTCCGCGGGGGGATTTCAGGAAATCTGATGTACACCTACTCCAAGTCGATCGACGACTCATCCACGTTGGGCGGCGCGGGGAACACGGTGGCGCAGAACGACAGGGATCTAAGTGCGGAGCGGGGACTATCGAGCTTCGATCGCCGCCACGTCCTTACCGCCGGTTACGTCTTGACGTCGCCCGTCGGCGCCAGGCACGGGTTTCTCGCAAAGCCGGCGTGGGCGGAGAAGGCATTCAAAGACTGGACACTCTCCGGCAGCACGACAATCCAAACCGGCACACCGCTCACAGCGCGCGTGGGTGGCAACCTGTCCGACACGGGCGGTACCGGCTCGATCGGCAGCGGCCGCGCCGCAGCTACGGGATTGCCGGTGGATACCGGTTCGGGCTATTTCAACCTACTGGCGTTTACCATCCCGCCCGCGGGCCAATTCGGCAACGCCGGGCGCAATACGATCCCAGGGCCGGCCATGTGGGTAATGAATCTATCGCTCAGCCGCACGATCAACCTGGCCGAACGCAAGCGTTTGCAGTTCCGCGTCGATGCGAGCAATTTGTTCAACCATGTCAACATTTCGAGCTATGGCACGGTGGTGAATTCGGTGAACTACGGCATAATCACAGGCGCCGGGGCGATGCGGAGCCTGACTGCCACGGTGAGGGTCAATTTCTAGATGAGACGCCTGATTCTAATGACAGCCGTCGCGCTACTGGGCCAGGAGCCGACGTTCAAGGTCGAAAGCAAGCTGGTCATCGTCAACGTATCGGCGCGCGACCGATCCGGCAACCCGATCACCAATCTCAAAAAAGAAGATTTCGAGGTTCTTGAAGACGGGGTGCGCCAAACCATCGGCGTGTTCGAGCTGCAAAAGCTCAGCAACGAGCTGGTAACGCCGCTCTCGTTTGGTCTTAAAGCTCCGCGCACGATTGAGGAAAAGCCGCCGGCCACTGTGCCTGGTGAATCTGTGACCAAGCCTGAGGGCAACAGCCCGATCCGTTACCAGGACCGTCGCCTGCTCGCGCTGTACTTCGATTTGACGTCCATGCAGCCCGGCGAGCAGGTTC
>Ga0066710_100004992_pt1 | contig 11939 bp, 8 predicted proteins | sample GraSoiAngelo_159_FD_79666 | JGI IMG/M metagenome (GOLD analysis project Ga0066710, IMG submission 79666) | Grasslands soil microbial communities from the Angelo Coastal Reserve, California, USA - 14_1009_16_40cm | ecosystem: Environmental > Terrestrial > Soil > Grasslands | place: USA... | reverse complement strand
GCCGCCTCAACATCTCTTGTTTCTGTCTCTCAACCATGCGGGCGACATCGGCCAGAAGCTTTTTCGCATCGTAAATGACACCATCTTTGATCGTCCACTTGACGCCACCCACACGCTCGACCCTGCCGGTTTGATCGTTTAGTTTGACGGCGCCGGTGCCGTACAGCACTTTGAGGTTCTCGAGCGGATTTTGATCGATAATCACCATATCCGCCAGCAACCCTTCTCGCACGATCCCAAACTCGATGGGTTTATTCTTTGGCGCCGCGAGCGTCAGGGCGCCGTTCATCGTTGCGGCCTGGAACACCTCCAGGGGATGGAATCCGGCTTCCTGAAGCATCTCCAGTTCCTGAATGTAACCGAAGCCGTAGGTGTTATAGAGGAATCCGGCATCGGATCCGGTCGTAATACGGCCGCCCATTCGCTTATAGTCGTTCACGAGCCGGAACCATACCTGGTAGAAATTCCGCCACGCGACTTCATCCGACGTTGTCCAGTTGTAATAGAAGGAGCCATGGTTGTCGCGGTTTGGCTCGTAGTACTGCATTAAGGATGGAAGCACGTACTTGTCATTCCAATCCGCATTGCGCATCCGCATAAGGTCTCGAGCCGCCAGGTAGGAAGCGAATGTCGGATCAAAAACCGTGCCGAGAGACAGGTGCTCCTTTAGATACGCTTCCCACTCGGGACTGCTGGGAGGATAGATCTTGTCCCACAGTTGAGCAACCTGACGAAACCGCATCTGTTCGTCGCTCTGGTTGTGATCGGGAGGAAAGGGCTGAACCTGGTAATCCCGCATCAGCGCTTCGAAATGCCCGTAGAAATGGGTGACCGTGCCCAATCCCAGGCGCGCGGCATCCCGGGCGTTCATCTGCGCGACTCCGTCCTGGGAAAGGTGCGCGGTCGAGCCCAGACCAAACTTCCGCGCCTCATCGAGTAGCGCCGCTACGATTTCCCGCGGGTACGAGTCGAGCTTCAATCCATCGACGCCATTGTTGGCCGCCCAACGGACCCACGCGCGCGCCGTCTCGGGCGTTGTGACAGGTCCCTCACTCCAATCGCTTCCCGGCCGTTGATAATTCATGATGCGTGGGGCCACAATCTGGTTGCGGGCGCTGCGTTCCTTTTCCTTGACGGAAAACTCATTCGCTCCAAGCGGAACACCACGCACAGTGGTGACTCCGTGCGCTAGCCAAAGTTTGTAAACGTACTCCGCCTCAGCGTTCTTTGGCGTTCCGCCGGCATGCGCGTGCATGTCGACGAATCCCGGCAATACGTACATGCCCGTTGCGTCAATCTCGTACTGCGCATTCTGCGGCCCCCGATTCGGACGGAGGGGTAGGCCCGGCGTGCCTGCAACCTGAATCGTCTTGATCCGGTTATTCTCTACAACGATGTCCACCGGACCGCGGGGCGGCGCTCCGGTTCCATCGATAAGGGTAGCGCCGCGTACGACGAACGTCCGATACGGTCCCAACCCTTCACCATTGGCCCGATTTGGCGCAGGTATCAAACTTCCTTGCCGTTGTTGTGCAGTAACTGCGGGCGCGAGGATGGCCGCGAGAATAATCGTCCTGAACAGACCTACTCTTTGCATACCTCCTCCGGAAGGGCCTAATTTTATCGGGACTGCCTGGAAGTTTAAATGTCAAATCATCCGATATGTCGGGAGATAATGCATTCCGGTGGACCTCTTATCCTCGATTTTAAAAATCGTCCTGATCGACCTGGTCCTGAGCGGCGATAACGCAGTGGTCATTGGAATGGCGGCGCACCGGCTTCCGCCGCGCCAGCGAAAGTTTGCGATCCTCTTTGGAGGCGGCGCGGCCATCGGGCTGCGGATCACGCTGACGATTGTTGCAGCGCTGCTGTTGCAAATTTCCGGCCTGCAGCTTGTTGGCGGGCTGCTGTTGATCTGGATTGGTTTCAAACTGCTGAAGGAGGAAGAAGAGAGTCATGAAGGCATGAAGGTCGCCTCCAGCATGCGTGAGGCGATCCTCACCATCCTTATCGCCGATTTCATCATGAGCACCGATAACGTTCTCGGCGTTGCCGCCGCCAGCGAAGGTAGTCTGAAGCTGCTTACCTTTGGATTGCTCCTCAGCATGGCGATTCTGATGTGGATGGGCAGCATCGTGGCGAACCTGATCAATCGATTTTGGTGGCTGTCCTACGTGGGCGCCGCCGTCATTACCTGGACCGGCGCCACCATGATTTTCGAAGACCCTTACGTGGTCAGGCACGTGAGGTGGTTGAATCCATCCATGACATACGGTACTTCCGCTGTCATCACTATAGCCGTCCCCGCCTTTGCACACTGGTTCCATCGGGTCCGCTGAAACGAAGACGCGTAGGCGGTCTGTAACGTTCCAGCCGCGGCGCACGTAGAAGATTTAGAGTGCCGATACTCACCTCAACCAAGGGGGAAATTCATGAAATTGAAAGTCTGCATGTTTTTGATCTGTCTGTTCGCTCTCGCCTTCACTGCTCTCGCCCAGAGTTCCGTCGACGGGAAATGGACCGCCGAAATCACCACACAGAGGGGCACGCAGAATATGACCCTCACGCTGAAGGCTGAAGGTAACAAGCTGACCGGCTCGGTAACCGGCGGCCGCGGCGGAGAAATCCCGATCGAAGAAGGGACGATTCAGGGCAACACGATCAAATTCAAACAAAAACAACAAGGTCGCGGCGGCGAAGTCATTCTCAACTACAGTGGCACGCTCAAAGGCGACGAGATCGCCTTCAGCCGTCAGGCCGAGGGCCAAGCAAACCCGGTCGAGTTCACAGCAAAGAGAGCCAAGTAGCTGTTCGTAAGAACACAAAGACACACAGGCACGGGGGGGAGATGGGGGACGGAGACCGAATTCCTGAAGTTCGGGAATTCGGTCTCCGTCCCCCATCTCCCCCCCGTGCCTTCGAGTCTTAGTTCCTAAACCCTCGGAGTTTCTTTCTGCTGCCCTTATAATTGGTGCCTCGACATAGGAGGCCAAACATGAAACTCAATGAGATGCTGTTGCCGGAATTCGATCAGGAGATGGTCAATACCCGGAAAACTTTGGAGCGGATACCGGAAGACAAGTTCGACTGGAAGCCGCACGAAAAATCCATGCCGCTGGGCAGGCTGTCCGGACACCTTGCGGAAATGCTGGGATGGACGGCCGAGACGATTCGCAAAGATTCACTGGATCTGGCGCCGCCGGGCCAACCGCCGATGCAACCCACCGTCGCCAAATCCCGCAAGCAAGTCCTGGAGCTGTTCGACAAGAACAGAGCGGACGCTCGGGCTGCGCTTGAGAACGCCAGTGACGATCATCTGCTGAAATCCTGGTCGCTATTGAAGGGCGGAGAAACCCTGATGACCATGCCGCGCATCACGGTTATCCGAAGTTTCGTCATCAATCATATGATCCATCATCGCGCCCAGCTTGGCGTCTATCTGCGTCTGAACAACATACCGGTGCCCTCGATCTACGGTCCATCCGCCGACGAAGGCCAGATGTAGGTTCGGCTCACCGCAGCGCGATGACGCGGTTCACGATTCGCAGGAATCGAAATGTCTCAGGAATGTAGTATCCGAAAACGCTCTCCACCCCCAGCCTGGGTAATGTGGGGTTCGTGTGACCGTACATCTGGAGCAACGTGAGCGTGTAGTCAATGCCGTTGGCACGAGCCGCCTCGGCAAGCTCGATGCTTTGCTGCGCGGGAATGGACGGGTCATAGGCGCCGTGAATCAAAATCAGCGGTGCCTGAAGCGCCCGGACATAGCGCGAGGGCGAGAGCGCATCGAGCCGATGCTGCAGACTTGCGGGCGCAGCCTTCAGTCTGGTCCTAAAATCCTGACGGTTAGTCGTTGAAAAAACTTCAAAAAGACTCCGGGCGTCGTCCGGCAGCTTTTCTTCAATGCCGGGTTCGAGCAGCAAACCCGCCGCACGCTTTTCTGCCATGTCTCGAATCCGCCGCCGGCTGGTTTCGCCGGCGGCAAGGTCAGAGTTGGCGGCTAAGTAAACCCACTTGTTGTACGCGAGCGGGCTTTCAGGTCCGGTGACGATGAATTCCAGCGTTTCCCGAATATCGAAATACCCGCCGAAACCTATCACGAAACGGATCTGACGGCGAATGTCCGGATCCATTGCGGCGATCAGCGCCGGGCCGCACCCGTAGCTAAAGCAGGCAACTCCTGCGTTGCGGCCAATCGACTGGAACACCGTCTTGACGCTGGCAGCATCCTCCGGACGCAGATGCTGTTTCTTCATTTCCTGAAGATCCGGGACGTAAACTTCATAGCCAACTTGAGCCAGAGCTTCGGATATCCGGATCAAGTCCGGACTATCCTTGCCTGTTGGGTTTACGCCATGCACGATCAGTATCGAGGAGACCGGGTTCCGCCGAAGATACACATCTACAGGAATCCCACCGTGAACGATCGTCTGGCGCGAAACTGCTCCCTCCCACGCATCCAGGGCAGCGGCATATCCGAGTATTTTTGCGCCGAGAAAAATGACCAGGATTCCACGGCGCACAAGAAGGAATAGAGCAATGACGGTTGCGCTCAGCGCCAATGCCCTCTTTTTCGTCACGGCCTTTTGCAAAATAGCCGCGAAGCGGCGCAAGACCGTAGCCCAGGGCGTAAGCTCTGGGAACCCGGCGCCCGGCATTTCAAAGCCCTGGAAGGGCGACAAAGCTCCGGTCTGCCGCCCCTGCCGGGGCTGGATGCGTCGAAAACGAAACTTTCCCAGGGCTCACGCCCTGGGCTAACGTTGTGGCGCCGCTCCGCGGCTAACGGGGACAACTCTGTTCCAGTGGGGACAGAACTCTTACGTCGTGTAATCCGCATTGATCCGAATGTATTCCTCGGTCAGGTCGCACATCCACACGCACGCGCATCCGGAACCGGAATGAAGAACCACGCGAATTTGAATTTCTCGCGCTCTTAGTTTTTGCCGGGCATCCTCTAAAGTTGCATCAGAAATCGGAATACCGTGAATATAAATATCGACTCGATCCGAATTTAGCCGAACCCCGGAATTGCCGATGGCCCCAACAATCCGTCCCCAGTTCGGATCGGCGCCATAAATGGCAGTCTTCACCAACGGCGACCGCGCGATCGTCCGGCCGATGGTGCGCGCCGCCTCGTCGCTCGGAGCGCCTTCGATCGTGAGTTCCACAAATTTTGAAGCGCCCTCGCCATTGCGCACGATGGCGGTCGCAAGCTCCGTGCAAACTTGTAGAAGCATCTGCTGGAACTCGCTCACCGGGGGACGAACTCCAGAAGCGCCATTTGCCAGCACAACCACCATGTCGTTTGTAGACGTATCGCCATCAACCGAAATGGAATTGAACGAGCGATGGACCGCGTAACGAAGCGCCTGGTCCAGTTCGGCGTGGGGCAGGACGGCATCCGTCATCATAAAGGAAAGCATTGTAGCCATGTCGGGATGGATCATTCCCGCACCTTTGGCGACACCAGCAATCCGGACGCTTCCGGCCTCTGCAGCCGCAATCTTGGGAACCGTGTCCGTCGTCATGATGCCGCGCGCGAGCAGCTCGATATTCGTGGGAAGCAGTCCCGAAATAAGACTCGGAATCGAAGCCCGGATCTTATCGACGGGAAGATTGCGGCCGATCACTCCTGTCGAAGAGACCAAAATCTCTCTGGTTTCACAGCCGATTTGCCCAGCCAACGATTCAGCGCATTGTTGCGCGGCCCGGATGCCGGCTTCGCCAGTCGCGGCATTCGCGTTTCCGGAATTCACCAGCAATGCCCGCACCCGATGATCTGTCTGCTGAAGATGTTTTTTTGAGACAACGAGCGGAGCGGCCATGAACGTATTCTGTGTAAAAACCGCCGCCGCGATTGCGGGCGTCTCGGACCAGATCAACGCGAGATCCAATGCCCCGCCGGGCTTGATACCGGCCGCCACTGCTGAAGTTTTAAACCCTTGTATAATCATCCGATGATCCCCGTCACGTTTTTGTTAAGCCTCATTCTGTTCCGACCCGGTCTCGGCGCCCAACAGATTTCGAGCGGGCGCCACTGCATCGAACCCGGAAGGGGCCAGTTTCTCATACTCGTCGGATCTTCCGGTCTGTTTAGCGTGTTCGGTCATGATCACACCATTGAAGCGAAGGAGATTACCGGATGCGCTGAAATTGACAGCGCCGATTTAGCCCGCTCATCCGTCGAGCTGACGTTTCCTGCAAACAAAATCACCGTGCTCGACCCAAAAGAAAGTGCAACCGATCGCGCAAAGGTTCAAGAACAGATGAATACCGACGTCCTGCGGATTCAGCAATTCCCTTCCATCCGCTTCCGGTCTACTGGTGTACGCCGCGCCCCAGGTCGAGAAAATGGATTTATTGTCGACGGCCAACTCACCATACGTGACCGGACACAACCTGTATCTATTCCTCTTGAAGCCGCTCCGGTTGGCGGCGGATCCATCCGGGTCCGCGGAGAATACTCCTTCCGCCAGACTGCGTTTGGCATTACCCCGGTCCGCGTCGCTGGAGGAGCGGTCCGCGTGAAAGACGAAGTCAAGGTCCGCTTCGAACTCTATTTGATCCGGATGTAATTTTTTGCACGGCTGTATCGTGCTGGTCCTCCGTGGTTCTGTTCCGTCTCAATTTTCTTCAGACCCATCAGATCCGGCATGACGCGCTGGAGCACTCGTGCAAGTGTGCATATCTTTTGTGGCGGTTGAAAATCCTTTCTGCGGGCGTGCAGATCTTTTGCGGCGACCGAAAAATATTTCTATCAGGAACTGAAGGGCGGAGCCAAGTGCCGCTTCACGAGTCCAAGTCCGGTTCGGATTCTGTTCGAAGTAAGCGCGAATAGCGGGAATGACGCGAATGGGATTGGCTGCCTCCCATTCGCGCAATTCGCGGCTATAATCAACGTCACTCTCGGAGGTTCCCATGAGCGTTGAACGATCTTTCGCTTTGATTCTGGTTCTGCTTCTCTCTTTGATGCCGGCGTATGCGGCGCAGTTGGGAACGGTTGCGCTGCCGCAGGGTGTTGAGCGAGTCACGTCTCTGGAAGGAATCACAGAATATCGGCTCGGAAACGGACTGCGTATTCTCCTTTTCCCGGATCCATCGAAACCCACGGCTACGGTGAACATCACCTATCTTGTCGGATCGGGTCATGAGAACTACGGAGAAACGGGAATGGCGCACCTGCTCGAACACATGTTGTTCAAGGGTTCGGCGAGGCATCCCAACACCACCAAGGAGCTTCAGGATCACGGATCGCGGCCCAACGGAACGACGTGGTTTGACCGGACCAACTACTTCGAAACGTTTCAGGCCAGCGATGGGAACCTCGAATGGGCGTTGGACCTTGAAGCCGACCGCATGGTGAATTCCTTCGTCGCCAAGAAAGACCTCGACAGCGAAATGACGGTGGTGCGCAACGAATTCGAATCGGGCGAGAACTCTCCATTGAACGTTCTCGAGGAGCGTGTGATCTCGACGGCCTATCTGTGGCACAACTACGGCAAATCCACCATAGGCGCGCGCAGCGATATAGAAAACGTGCCGATTGAAAGGCTGCAGGCGTTCTATCGAAACTACTACCAGCCCGACAACGCCATTCTGCTTGTAGCGGGCCAGTTCGATGAAGCCAAGACGTTGGCCCTCGCTGCAAAGTATTTCGGTCCGATTCCGCGTCCTCAACGAAAGCTGCAAACGATTTACACTCTCGAGCCCGTGCAGGACGGGGAGCGCGCCGTGGCTCTCCGGCGCGTCGGCGAGATTCAAGGGGTTGTGGCTGCTTATCACATCCCGCCGGGATCTCATCCGGACTTCGCGGCTCTGGATCTGGCTTCGCAAATTCTGACGAACTCGCCATCCGGACGTCTCTACAAGGCGCTGGTCGAAACCAAAAAAGCTGCCCGGGTAAGCGGGGCGAACTACCAGTTGAAGGACCCCGGTATTGCGATTTTTCAAGCACAAGTTCCAAAGGAGTCTTCAATCGAAGAAGCGCGGGACGTGCTGCTTGCCACCATTGACGGCATCCGGTCGAACCCCTTCACTACCGAAGAACTGGAGCGAGCGCGCGCACGAATCCTCAAGGATATCGATCTCCTTTTAAATAACTCCAACGGCGTCGGACTCCAGCTCAGCGAATGGGCGGCAATGGGAGACTGGCGTTTGCTCTTCGTCCATCGGGACCGCCTCAAGCAGGTCTCTAAAGACGATGTCCAGCGCGCCGCCACCTACTATTTCAAAACTTCGAATCGAACGGTTGGTCTTTTCATACCCACGGCGGAACCGGACCGAACCGAAATTCCGCCGGCGCCGGACCCGATCACGTTGATGAAGGATTACAAGGGCGATCGAAGCGTCTCAGTGGGTGAGGCTTTCGATCCATCGCCCGAGAATATCGATGCGCGAACTCAGCGTGTGACTCTGCCGGGCGGGTTAAAACTTGCGCTGATCCCCAAGGAAACGCGAGGCGACACGGTTTCGGCAGTCATACGGCTGCAGTTCGGCGACGAGAACAGTCTGATGGGACAATCGGCGATAGGCCGGCTGACGGCGCAAATGCTGATACGAGGGACAACAAAGCATACGCGCCAGGACATTCAGGACGAACTGGACAAGCTGAAAGCCCGGCTGACTGCCGGCGGCGGCGACACTGGCGTTACGGCCACGATCGAGACCGTCCACGAGAACCTCCCGAAAGTTCTCCAGCTCGCGGCTGAAGTGCTACAGCAGCCGGCTTTTCCACTTAATGAATTCGAATCCCTGCGCCAGCAGCAGATTGCCGGCATCGAGGCGCAAAAGACCGAACCCAGCGCGATCGCATCCCAGGCGTACCAAAGGCACATGAACCCCTATCCGAAAGGCGATGTGCGCTACGTTCCAACCTTCGACGAAGAAATCGCCGATCTCCGCGCCATCACTGTGGATCAATTGAAGAAGTTCCACACGGACTTTTACGGCGCATCCAACGGCGAGCTGGCCGTTGTCGGCGACTTCGATGCAGAGGACGTCCAAAAGACCGCCGCATCGGAATTGGGAACGTGGAAGAGCCCCAAGCCGTACGCCCAGGTGAAGAATCCGTACCGCAAAATTGAGCCGGTCAACCAGTCCTTCGAAACTCCGGATAAGGCGAATGCCTATTTCCTCGCCGGCATGCGCGTCAACATTCGTGACGAAGATCCGGATTACCCGGCGCTTCTGCTCAGCAACTACATCATTGGCTCGGGTATCAACTCGCGATTATTTCAACGTATCCGAGGCAAGGAGGGACTGAGCTATGGCGTCGGGTCCTCGTTCTCCGTCGCTCCCACCGAGGACAACGCGTCATTTTTGGCGACAGCGATCTCCGCTCCCGAGAACACACTCAAGGTAGAGGCCGCCTTCCGTGATGAGCTATCGAAAATCCTCCAGGACGGTTTCACCGAAGCCGAAATCGCCGCCGCAAAAGCCAGTTGGCTCCAAGCCCAGCAGGTGAGCCGCGCGCAAGATCGGGAACTGGTCGGCAGAATCGGCACTCAAACTCACTATGGACGCACCATGACCTGGGATGCGGATTTGCAGAAGAAGGTCCAGTCGCTAACGTCTCAACAAATGTTGGACGCACTGCGCCGCCATCTCAACTTATCCGCAATGACGTTCATGAAAGGCGGGAATTTCAAAAAGGTGCGGTAAACATAGCGCGGCAGAGCCGCAACAAAATCTGAGCCGCGAATTACGCGAACGACGCGAACCGGCGATACAGAAGATTCGCGTAATTCGCGGCGAACTTTTGGTTGCGGCTTATTCCGCGCTGTGCCTTCGTGCCCTCAGATACAGTGAGGGCTCGTATACTTGGTTTCCAGCCGGTGGAGTATCTGCCCATGACGGCGCGCGGCTGCGCGGATTTCGTGTTCGGTTTCGTGGAATTGAGTGAGGGCTGGAGGGTCGAAGGCGAGATCTGAAAGAGCGCGGCGTTCTTCAAAAATAAGGTCGGCGAGCAGGTTCGTGTACAACCCGCAGACCGGGACGAATTCGTCAGCCATGACGGGGTTCGCCGCATGCGTCAATTTGGCAAATAGATGCCGAGCCCGGCCATGGTTGGTCAAATGGTTGGTCAATACGGTTTTGAGCCGGCTGTTGTCGCGCGCCCCGCGAAAAAGTTCTTCCGCATTGTCCAGGCATCGATGGGCGACGTCGCGCATGAACGCGAGCACCAGGTGAATATCCTCGCCATCCACATCTTGCCGGCTGGCGACGCGTTCGCCCATGAGCCTCAACACCTCCAGACCGCACAAAATGACTTGATGGTCGCGCGAGACGGCTGCACCATTCATTTTCAAAGCTCCTCGAATGACTGCTACACAGTATTCAAAATGCTAATGGTCGCTAAGCATAGTAGTACATAACGCAAGGTTGGCAAGATTTATTTATGCTAAGCTTTTTGCCGTTTATCGAACCGCGCTAGACGTAAGGAGGCAGCTTTGAGCACAACTCTCAACGGCAGGGCGACAGCGACCGAGAAAGATTTCTCGACGAAAGAAGATAAGCCGCCATTTCCGGGTGTTCCGACAACTTCGGACGGCGCCGGTATGGTGGTTTGGGTGGAAACCCATGTCACGCAGGGTGCATGCGCATACCCGATTACGTCCTCCACCACGATGGGGGGCGGGTACCAGGCCGAAGTCGCCAACGGCAAACGCAATCTTTGGGGCGAAGAGTTGGCTTTCATCGAGCCGGAATCCGAGCACAGCGCTGCCAGCACGTGTGAGGGCTTTGCTGTGGCCGGTGGCCGCGTAACGAATTTCACCTCGGGCCAGGGCCTGATCCTGATGAAAGAAGTCCTTTATACCATTTCGGGCAAACGCTTGCCGGTCGTCTTCCATATCGGGGCCCGCGCTATCACATCTCACTCGCTGAACGTTCATGCGGGTCATGATGACGTTTACGGCGTTGCCGATTGCGGTTGGGGCGCTTTGTTCGCCCGCAATGCGCAGGAAGCCGGCGACCTTGCCTTGATCGCCCGCCGGGCCGCTGAGGAAACCGAGACTCCTTTTCTGAATGTTCAGGACGGCTTTCTCACAACACACACGATTGAAAACGTGCGTCTGCCCGAACCGGAGCTGATGAGACAATTCGCCGGTCATCCCTCCGAGCGCACGCGTCCGCTGTTCGATCCACGAGTTCCGTTGATGTCCGGTGTCGTGCAGAACCAGGACAGTTACATGAAGGGCAAGATTGCCCAGCGCAAATACTACGATCGCGTTCTGCCGACCTTAAAAGCGGTAATGGACGACTACTACCGGCTGACGGGGCGCCGATACGATGTCGTGATGCCCTACCGGCTGGAAGATGCCGATTATGCCATCGTCGGATCCGGGTGCATGCTGGAAACCGCGGAAGCCGTGGTGGACTACATCCGTGAACAACAGGGTATCAAGGTGGGGTTGCTGCACATCACGTGCTGGCGGCCATTTCCTTCAATTGAGATTTTGGAAGCGCTTCGCCACTGCCGCGCGATATCGGTTGTCGAGCGGCTCGATGTACCGATGATGCAATCCAATCCCCTGCTTTGTGAAATCAAGGCGGCGTTCGCCGATGCGTTCTCGGGTACGCCCGGTTATCCCGACCTGGACCACATGCCGCGATTCTTGGGTGGATCGGCGGGACTGGGCAGCCGCGATGTTCGCGCCGGCGACTTTATTGCTGTGGTTGAGAATATGTGCAGCGACAGCCCGCGAACCTACTTCACGCTTGGAATCAAACATGAGACCGCGCTTCCGGTCACACAGGATCCGGACGTGCGCACGCCGGGATCATTCTCGATGCGCGGCCACTCCGTCGGGGGTTACGGTTCGGTCACCACAAACAAGGTTATTGCCACCATTGCCGGCGAAGTGTTTGGCATGGACGTTCAGGCGTATCCAAAATATGGCTCGGAGAAGAAAGGCCTCCCGACGACCTACTATCTAACT
>Ga0066710_100004991_pt1 | contig 11939 bp, 10 predicted proteins | sample GraSoiAngelo_159_FD_79666 | JGI IMG/M metagenome (GOLD analysis project Ga0066710, IMG submission 79666) | Grasslands soil microbial communities from the Angelo Coastal Reserve, California, USA - 14_1009_16_40cm | ecosystem: Environmental > Terrestrial > Soil > Grasslands | place: USA... | reverse complement strand
TCGGGGCCGGCCAGGTCGATCTTCATGATGACCGTGGTCGACCACGTCAGGCCCTGGCTCGCCCCCAGCAGGACGTTCGCGAAGAGGACCCAGCTCCAGGACGGCGCCCACATGAGAAGGAACGGCACCGGCGCGGCGATCACCCAGCCGATGACGAGTATCGGCTTCCGTCCCCACCGGTCCGAGAGCCGCCCCGCGAAGTAGTTGGTGAGGCCCTTCACGATGCCGAAGACCGCGATGAAGGACAAGATGGCGGCCCGAGCGGCCAGGTGGAACTCGCGCTCGGCCAGGGCGGGCAGGATGCTCCGCTCGAGGCCGACCATCGCGCCGACGAACGCGTTGACGACCACCAGCACCGAGAACTGGCGCCAGTTGGCGGCGAGGCCGAGGCGGGGCGAGGCCGGGCCCGAAATCGTCATCCCCGGTGCGTTACCCCCGAGGGCCGATGTTAGCTCTGCCGCGGTCGCCCGGCCAGGCCGGGAGCCGAGCCCATGTTCCATTGTTTTCCAGTGGGAGACCGCCTACGATTGAAGCCTCACCGGAGAGCGCTCCTGCCCTTCGTCGAAACCACGATCCAAGACCTGCGATACGGCCTTCGCGCGCTGCGGCGCAGCCCCGGGTTCACGCTCACCGCGCTGCTCACGCTGGCCCTGACCATGGGCGCGGTCTCGACGGTGCTCTCGCTCGCGAATGCGTTCGTGCTGCGCCCGATCGCCGCGAGCCGGCCGGAAGAGCTCGTCGTCGTCGCGGCCGTCGGCCGGAATGCGCCTTCATCGCAAAGGGTGTCGTATGCAGATTATGCGCACGTCCGGGATCACACCCGCACGCTCCGGGACCTGGCTGCCCACGGCTCCGGCGGCCTCTTCTTCCTGACCTACGGCGGCACGACGAAGAAGCGGAGCGCCGCCATCGTCTCGGCGGGCTTCTTCTCCCTGCTGGGAGTCAAACCGGTGCTCGGCCGCTTCTTCAGCGCGGACGAGGACCGCGTGCCGGGCCGCGACAGCGTCGCCGTCCTGAGCCATCGGCTCTGGCGCGAGGGATGGGGCGCCACCCCGGCCGCCCTGGGCGCGGTCGTGGGTGATCCCGCCGCCGCGCTGCCCATGCTCGTGCGGGCCGTGAACCGGATCGACCCCCAGGTCCCGGTGACGGAAACGATGCCGCTGACGACCGCGCTCGCCGCGGGAGACGAGTTGAAAGCGATCGGCCTGATCATCAGGGAGGAAATGATCGTGGTGCTGGCCGGCGTGACCGGCGGCCTCACGCTGGCCGGGGGCGCCAGCCGCCTGGTCCGTCACCTCCTCTACGGCGCCACCTCGGGGGATGGCGTCCTCTACGCGGGAGCCGCCGTCATGGTCACGGCGGCTGCCCTCGGAGCCTGCTGGGTTCCCGCGCGCCGGGCCGCCCGGCTCGACCCGGTGGCAGCGCTGAGAGCAGAGTGAATGTCAGATCACCTCGCGCGCGGTGATCTGGTACTTGAAGGTCGCCGGCTCCAGGCTGTCCTTGCGGCCGCCCCCCGTCTCGCACTGCGGGTACATCAGGAAGGGAATCGGCCCGGCGGAGGCGCCGGGTAGGCTCAGGTCGTGCGCGTAGTTGTAGACGACGTAGTTCATCTCCCAGGCGCCGAAGAGCTTGCGCCGCGCCTTCTGGACGACCGGATCGTCGAGGGCCCGCCCCGTGGGCGGCTCCTCCAGCACGACCTTGCGGACGTCCGCCGGATCGACGGGTACCCACCCGCGGCCCTGGTCATGGAACTCGGCCCGGCAATGCTGGGCCTTGCTCACGTCCCCGGCTCGACCGAGGCTCTTGAACTCCTTCGACTCGGCGACCCGGAGGCCGAAGACCTCGCGCGCCGGGACGCCCGCCGCCCTCGCCAGGCCGACGAAGAGGGCGTTGAGGTCGGCGCACTTGCCGCCCAGGTTCCGTGTCTCGAGCATCGTCTTGATGTCCCCGAGCCCGCACCCCCGCACCTTGGGATCGCGGAAGGTGTTCTCGACGATCCACTCGTAGATGGCGCGGGCCTTCTCGCCGTCGGTGCGGCGGCCGCGGGTGATCTCCCGCGAGGTCTGGAGCACGATCCCGTCCACCGGCAGCAGCTTCGTGGGCTCGAGACAGGCCTTCAGCGTCCGGGGATCCTCGGCCGCCGGCCGCGCCGCCGATTCCGACACGTCCACCGCGCGGTCGCGGGTGGAAACGCGGCTGACGACTTCCACGACCGGGGCCTTCTCGGCGTCGGGCCACCGCGCGCATAGCGCTCCCACGCCGTATCTCGCGTCACGCCATTCACGCAGGTCCACCGCGTTGCCCTTCCACGTGTCGCCCAGGCGCTTCTGGTAATCCGTGTCGGACACGAGAGGCAGCGGCACCCAGGCCCGGGTGATCCCCGATGGCTCGATGATCTCGAGGCGGGTCGTCACCTCGAAGGTCCGCCAGCCGGCCGCCGGCTCGGCGGCCTCTCCCGGGCGGGCTCTCGAGAGACCCGCGAGCGCCGCCGCGGCCGACGCTCCCAACGAGCTCAAGAATCTCCGACGCTCCATTGACCCCTCCTCGGGACCCCCTTCGAATCCTACCTCGCTTTCCCATTCGTGGACGAGCACGAATGCGAGGGCGCGCACGGACGGCCCTGGTGGCCCGGAGCTTGCAGACTTGGCCACGGGAGGGATGGATGAAGCGAAACGTCAAGCTTTCGATGCCCACGCTCGTTTCCCTGGCCGCGACGCGCGGCATGCTCGGAGTGGGGGCCGGCCTGTTGCTGGCTCCGAAGATCGACCCGAAGCGGCGCCGCGCGGTCGGAATCGTCTTGTTCGCGTTGGGAGCGGCCAGCACGATCCCCATCGGCCTCAGGGTGTTCGGCGCCCGATGACGTTCCGGGGATGGCCCCGTAGCATTCTTGTAACGATGTCACCTTCTTGCTCGCCCCTTGTACATCGTGCACGTGGGGCGGCGGTCGCCGCGGCGGCGAGTCTGCTGCTGTCGTCGATCGTGGTGCCGGCGGGGGCCGACGAGGACGGCCGGATCGGCATCTTCGGCCATCACTACTCGCTCATCGCGGGTGCCTCCATGTTCTTGCCGCGGGAGGCGGCGACGCGGTCGATCTACGGGGAGCGGACGTTCGCCCCGGTCGTGGCGCTCTGGAGCTTCAACACGCCCAGTGGGCTGGGCCTGGCCTGGGATTTCGGCGCCCAGCGGATTCGGCAGGACGGGCCCCGGGCCGATCTCGCCCGGGCCGGCGTGGGCCCACGCTTCCTGTTCGCCGACGGCCGCGCGGACGTGGCGCCCTACGTCACGGTCCGCGGCGACGTCTTCGTCGCGCGGCTCGATCGTGGCGCAGCCTGGCGGACGAAGCCGGGGGCCAACATCGAGCTGGGCGCCTCGGTGCTCCGGCACCTGGTGATCTCGGGGCGCTACGACGCGCTGCCGCGAATCGATGGCGTCCAGCTCTCCGGCTTCAGCGCTCGCCTGGCGGTGAAGGTCCTGTAGCGCCGGCCTACCGGGGTGCGATCGCCGTCAACGCATGCTCCGGGTGAGCCATTCCCGGCTCATCGAATCGGCGTCCGGCTCGTCCTCGCTCTCCTCGCCGAAGTCCGGGTCCGCCTCCTGCAGCGCCCTGAGGTAGAAGCGGAGGTCGGACGGCTCTTTCCGCTTCAAGAACGACAGGAAGCCCGCCCCGGCCCGTCCCCGCGCCGTCACACGACCCCCCCGCCGGCCTGCACGGTCTGACCGGTCACCCACCGGGCGGAGTCGCTGGCCAGGAACGCCGCCACATCGGCCACCTCCTCGGGCGCGCCGATGCGGTTGAACGGCGAGAGCGACGCGCCCCGGACGCGGAACTCCTCGCTGTCGAGCATGTCGGTGTCGGTGAAGCCCGGCGAGAGCACGTTCACCGTGATGTTCCGCGAGCCCAGCTCGCGGGAGAGGGAGCGGGCGAACTGCTCGATCGCTCCCTTGCTCCCCAGGTAGAGCGAGGCGTTGGCGAAGTGCATCCGGGTGCCACCGGTGGAGACGACGACGATGCGGCCGCCGTCGCGCAGGCGCCGGGCGGCTTCCCGCAGGGTGAAGAAGACTCCCTTGGCGTTCGTGTTGAACACGTGCTCGTAGTCGCCCTCGGTGCTCTCGGCCAGAGGCTTGGCGAAGAAGACACCGGCGTTGGCCACGACGACGTCCAGGCGCCCCACCGTCTTCTCGGCCTCGTCGAACAGCCGCCTGACGTCCGCCGGCTCGGTCACATCGGCCCGGACGGCGACGGCCCGCCCGCCCCGGGCGAGGATCGCGTCCACGGCATCCCGCGCGGCCTGCGGGCTGCGGCTGTAGTTGACGACGACCGCGGCGCCCTGCGCGGCGAGGCGCTCCGCGATGGCGCGGCCGATGCCGCGCGAGCTGCCGGTGACGAGCGCCGTCTTCCCTTCGAAAGATCGGGACATGAAAGCTCCTTTCGTTTGCGTCTAGACTGCCGCTTCGGCCAGCTCCGGCGCGCGGGACTCCTCCTCCGTCGCCTCGACCGAGGCCTCGGCGGTGTGCGTCCGCGCCACCAGCACGTAGATCGACGGCACCACGAACAGGGTGAAGACCGTGCCGATGATCATGCCGCTCACGAGCATGATGCCGATGCTGTTGCGCGCTCCTGCCCCGGGACCCCGGGCCAGGATGAGCGGGAAGTGTCCGACCACCGTGGCGGCGGTGGTCATGAGGATCGGGCGCAGGCGCGTGCTGGCGGCCTCGACGACGGCCCGCAGCTTGTCCCGCCCCGCCTCCTGGAGGTGGTTGGCGAACTCGACGATCAGGATGCCGTTCTTGGACACCAGGCCGACCAGCGTGATCAGCCCGACCTGGCTGTAGATGTTGAGCGTGGTGAGCCCCAGGAACGAGAACAGCAGGGCCCCGGAGATGGCCAGGGGCACCGAGCCGGCCAGGATGATGAACGGGTCGCGGAAGCTCTCGAACTGCGCGGCCAGCACCAGGTAGATGAGGACCGCCGAGAGCAGGAACGTGCCGAGGAACTTGCTCCCCTCGGTGCGGAGCTGTCGCGACTCGCCGGCGTAGTCCACGGTGTATCCCGAGGGCAGCATGCGCCGGGCCTCGTCCTCCAGGAAGCGCAGCGCGCGGTCGAGCGACACCGGGGGCGGGATCACGCCCTGGATGCGCACGGCGTTGAGCTGCTGGAAGCGCTTCAGCTCCCGCGGCTCGGTGGAGGTCCGCAGGGTGGCGAAGGTGGAGAGCGGCACCATGCGGTGGCCGGGGCCGGTGACGTAGATCCGGGAGAGCTGGTCGGCCGTCAGCCGCTCGCTGCGCTTCACCTGCGGGATCACCTTGTAGCTGCGGCCCTGGATGCTGAACCGGTTCACGTAGTCGCCGCCGAGCAGCGTCGAGAGGTCGCGGCCGGCCTGGCTCAGGTCGACACCCTGGGAGCGGACCTTGTCGCGGTTGAAGACGACCTCCGCCTGCGGCTGGTCGAACTTCAGGTCGGCGTCGGCGAAGATGAACAGGCCGCTGGTGAAGGCCTTCTCCACGAGCTGGTTCGCGAACCCGACCAGCCGCTCGGGCTCCTCGGTGGAGGCGATCACGAAGTCCACCGGGAAGTCTCCCGCCCCCGGCAAGGGGGCCGGTGTCTGGGGGATCACGCGCACGCCGGCGATCCTCGACAACGGCACGGTGGACTCGACCAGGAGCTGCTCGGCGGTCTTGCTGCGCTGGCTCCACGGCTTCAGCACCATGCCGCCGAAGCCGCCGCTGGGCAGGGTGATCTGGAAGATGCTGTCGCTCTCCGGGAAAGAGCGATAGACGTCGTGGATCTCCGAGGCGAAGAGCTTCGTCTGGTCGAGGGTCGAGTTGGCGGCGGCCTGCACGTAGCCGAAGACGACCCCCTGGTCCTCGCGGGGAGCCAGCTCCTGCTGGGAGAACATGTAGAAGGGCGCGGCCAGGACGACCACCATCGCCCACAGGACCAGGACCACCGGCCGGTAGCGGAGCGTGCCCGAGAGCGCCCGCGCGTACGCGGCGCGCACGCCGTCGAACCGCCGGTTGATCCAGCCCGCGAAGCCGCGCTCGGTGTTGCCGGCGCGGAGCAGCCGCGAGCCCATCATCGGCGAGAGGGTCAGGGCCACCACTCCGGAGACGATGACCGCGCCGGCCAGCGTGAAGGCGAACTCGCGGAACAGGGCGCCGGTCAGGCCGCCCTGGATGCCCACCGGCGTGTACACGGCGGCCAGCGTGATGGTCATGGCGATGATGGGCCCGACCAGCTCGCGCGCCGCATCGAGCGCGGCCGGGAAGGGACGCTGGCCGGCGTGGAGGTGCCGCTCGACGTTCTCCACCATGACGATCGCGTCGTCGACGACCAGGCCCACCGAGAGCACGATGGCGAGCAGCGTGAGCAGGTTGATCGTGAAGCCGGCCACCAGCATCAGGAAGACGGCCCCCACCAGGGAGATGGGGATGGCGACCACCGGGATGAGCACCGAGCGCGCCGAGCCGAGGAAGAGGAAGATGACGATCACGACGATCAGCAGCGTCTCGGTGAGGGTCTTCAGGACCTCGTCGATCGCGTCCTGGATGTAGGCCGTGGAGTCGTACGGGATGCCGGCCTTCATCCCGGCCGGGAGCTGGGCCTGGATCTCCGGCATGGCCCCGCGGACCTTCTTGATGACGTCGAGCGAGTTGGCCGTGGGAAGGACCCAGATGCCCATGAAGGTCGCGGTCTGCCCGTTGAAGCGGACGTCCGAGTCGTAGTTCTCGGCCCCTAGGGCCACGTCGGCGATCTCGCCCAGGCGCACGACCACGCCCTTGTCCTCCTTCACCACGAGCTGACGGAACTCCTCGGCCGTGCGCAGGTCGGTGTTGGCCACCAGGTTCACCGACACCATGGAGCCCTTGGTCCGCCCCAGCGCCGAGAGGTAGTTGTTCCGGGCCAGGGCGTCGCTCACGTCGGAAGGCGAGATGCCCAGGGAAGCCATGCGGTCCGGCTTGAGCCAGATGCGCATGGCGAACGTGCGGTCGCCGAGGATGTCGGCCCGCTGGACGCCGCCGATGGCGGAGAGCTTCGGCTGGACGACCCGCGTGAGGTAGTCGGTGATCTGGTTCTGGTCCAGGTCGGGCGACGAGAACCCGATGTACATGGCCGCGAACTGGTTGTCGGCCGTCTCCAGCTCGATGACGGGCGCCTCCGCCTCGGGGGGCAGGTCGTTGCGCACCTGGGCCACCTTGGCCTGGATCTGGGTGAGGGCGGCGTTGGTGTCGTAGTTGAGCTTCAGGTGGACGGTGATCGTGCTCAGGGCCTGGGCGCTCGACGACTCGAGGTAGTCGATGCCGTCGGCGCTGGCGATCACGCGCTCGAGCGGGCTGGTGATGAAGCCGCGCACCAGGTCCGCGTTGGCGCCCACGTAGGCGGTGGTGACGCGGACGACCGCGATGTCGCTGCGCGGGTACTGCCGCACGCTCAGCGAGCGGATGGCCTGCAGCCCGGCGATGAGGATCACCAGGTTGACGACCAGGGCCAGGACCGGCCGCTTGACGAAGAGATCGGTCAGGCGCAAATCAGTTGTCCTCCGGTCGGGGGGCGGGGTCGTTGCCGGGCCGGACGTCGTTGTTGACGTGGACGGCGACGCCGTTGCGGAGCTTGAAGACGCCGGAGGTCACGACCTCCTGGCCGGCCTCGAGCCCGGACACGATCGCCACCTGGTCCCCGCGCGTGCCGCCGAGCTTCACGAACTGCTGGCGCACGCCCCGGTACGTCTCCCCGTTCGGGCCCTTGACGTCGCCGACGATGAAGACCGAATCGCCGTACGGCGCGTACGCGACCGAGGAGGCCGGCAGCGTGACGGCCGCGTTGCGCGCGCCCAGGAGCACCTCCGCCTGCACGAACATGCCGGGACGCAGCCGGCCGTCCCGGTTGGGCAGGGTGGCCTGGACCTGGACGTTGCGCGTCGCCTCGTCCACGACCGAATCGATGGCCGTGATCCGGCCGGCAAACCCGCCGGACCCCATGCCTTCGGCCGTCACGCGCACCTCCCCGTCCAGGCGCAGCCGCCCGACCTCCTGCTGCGGCACGGCGAAGTTCACGTAGATCGGCTGCAGGGCCTGCAGGGGCACGATCGGCGTTCCGCCGTTCAGGAACTGGCCGAGGTTGACCTGCCGGATGCCCAGCATCCCGGAGAACGGGGCGCGGATCGTCTTGCGGGCGATGGTGGCGCGGATCTCGCCCGCCTTGGCCTTGGCCTGCTCGTACTCGGCCGCGGCCCGGTCGTAGTCGGCCTGCGAGATGATGCCCTCCTCGCGCAGGCCGCGCGCCCGATCGAGGTTCAGGCGAGTCAGACCGCTCTGGGCCTCGGCCGCCGTCAGCTGCGCTTGCTCCTGCCGCGTGTCGAGGCGCAAGAGCACCTCGCCCTCGTGGACCGTCCGGCCGGAGTCGAACGCGATCGTCTCGACGAGGCCGGGCAGGTCCGCGCTCACGGTGACGCCGTGGACGGCCGCCACCGTGCCGATGGCGGAGAGCGACGCCGGCCACTCCTCCTGACGGGCCACGATGGTGGTCACCGCCTCGGGCGGCGGCTGGAAGGACGCCGCTTGTGCCGCGGCCGTCTGGATCTGCCGGAACTTCACGGTGCCGAGCACCGCGACGAGCGCGGCCATGCCGGCAAGCATGATGAACATCCTCTTAGCCATTGAGAGAAGCCTCCGTCAGCCCTGGACGATGCAGCGCTGAACTAAGATCCGTGAAAAAACGTCAAGGCCCGCAGCGCAGCGGCCTCAATAGATGAAGAAGGGAGTCGCGCTGCTCCTGGGTCAACCCCGCGTATAACTTACGCTCCGCTTCCTCGAGGGCGCGGGCCGCGGCGGCGTGACGTGAGCGACCTTCTTCGGTCAGCTCGGCGCGAATCGACCGCCGGTCCCGTGGATCGTCCACGCGCGCGACGAGCTTGTCGGCCTCGAGCCGATCTACGAGCTGAGTGATGTTCGAGCGAACGCAGGCGGAGGACTCGGCCAGAGCGCCGAGGGGAAGGGGCTCGCCCGCACCAGCTAATTTATTCATCACTTTGAATTTAGCCAGGGACAGCCCGATCGGTTCGATGGCCGCTTCGAGGCGCGCCTCGACCGAATGCAGGACCCCGATCAGATCCATGGACAGCTCCCGATCGGGCACTTCATTCACAACTGAAATATACAGTTGAGAGGCATCCCTGTCAAGGGGTGCCCTATCTTCTTTCTGTTGTCGGCCGGCGGCTCTTGCGGGCATGATCCACTCCAGGACTCATGGCCTGGGACATTCGCGGCAAGACCGTCTTCCTGACCGGCGCCAGCCGCGGCATCGGGTTCGAGGCCTCGGTGGCGCTGGCGCGGCTGGGCGCGCAAGTCGTCATGGTCGGCCGGGACCCGGGGAGGACCGAAGCCGCCCGCGCCGAGGTCACGGCCCGCAGCGGCTCGAAGGAGGTCTCGCACCTGCTCTGCGACTTCTCCTCGCAGGCGTCCATCCGCCGCCTGGCCGACGCCGTCCGCGCGCGCTTCGATCGCCTGGAGGTCCTCGTCAACAACGCGGGAGGCGTCCACAAGGCGCGCCGCGTCACCGTGGACGGCATCGAGAGCACCTTCGCCGTCAACCACCTCGGCTACTTCCTCCTCACGAACCTGGTGCTCGACCTCCTCGTGCGCAGCGCTCCGGCCCGGGTCGTCTCGGTCGCCTCGGTCGGCCACCGCCGCGCCAGCCTCGACTTCGACGACCTGGGCTTCGAGCGCGGCGGCTACGGGACCCTGCGCGCCTACATGCGCTCGAAGCTGGCCAATGTGCTGTTCGCGGCCGAGCTGGCCCGCCGTCTCGCCGGCACGGGCGTCACCTCGAACAGCGTGCATCCGGGCTCGGTGGATACGCATATCTGGTCCGGCGCCCCCCTCTGGGCGCAGCCGATCATCCTGCTCCTGTACCGGCCCTTCTTCATCAGCGCCGAAGAGGGCGCGGCGAGGATCGTCCAGCTCGTCGCGAGCCCGGAGCTGGAGGGCGTCACCGGCCGGTACTTCGAGGAGGGAAAGCCCGTAGCCCCGTCGTCTCTCGCCGCCGACGAGGCGCTCGCGAAGTGCCTCTGGGAGACGAGCGCGGCGATGGTGGGTCTGGAGCCCGCTCAGGGCAGGGCGTACGCCACGTAGCTGCCCCCGGGCGGGTCCTTCGACTTGCCGCCCCCGGCGGCGATCACCACGAACTGCCGCCCGTTCACTTCATAGGTCGCGGGCGTGGCGTTGCCAGCCGCGGGCAGCGTCGTCTCCCAGAGCAGCTCGCCGGTGGCCTTGTCCAAGGCCCGCAGCTTCTTGTCGAAGCTCGTGGCGGCGATGAACAGGACTCCTCCCGCCGTCACCACCGGCCCGCCGTAGTTCTCGCTGCCGGTGCGGGTCATGCCCCGGGCGGCCAGCTCCGGGTACTCGCCGAGCGGGATCTTCCACGCGTACTTTCCCGTCGACAGGTCGATCGCGTTCAGCGTGCCCCAGGGCGGCGCCACGGCGGGATAGCCATCCGGGTCGAGGAACTTCTTGTACCCGTCGCTCAGGTACTTCATGTCCATGGGCGAGGGTCCCTGCGCGGCGACCTTGGTCTGCTCGCCCTTGGTGACGTAGTCGACGATGGCCCGGTTCGCTTCGTGCCCCAGCCGCGTGTACGACGGCATCCGCCCGCCGCCCTGGGCGAGGAGGGCCTCGATCTCGCCGTCCGTGTAGCGGTCGCCGATCCCGCGCAGCGAGGGGAACTCCGGCGGCGCCCCGCGCCGGTCGGCCCCGTGGCAGGAGGCGCACTCCTTCGCATACAGCTCCTGGCCGCTCACCCGCGGCGCCGGCGGAGGCGCTTCCACCAGGGTGAGGATCCAGGCCATCTCGTTCGAGTTCACGTACAGGAGCGACGTGTCGGGGTCGTACGCAGCGCCCCCCCACTCGGCCCCGCCGTCGAAGCCGGGGAAGATCACCGTGCCCTGCCGGCTGCCCGGGATGAACTGCCCGTCGCTCCTCACCTCGCGGAACCGCGCCAGCGCTGCCCGGTGCGCCTCGGGGGTGCGGGTGGTGAGCATCTCCGCGGTGAGGCGCTGGCGGGCGAAGGGCTCCGGCTCCAGAGGAAGAGGCTGCTCGCCGGCGGTGATCTCGCCGTCGAGGTCGGAGGGCGGCACCTTGCGGTACTCGATCGGGAACAGCGGCCGCCCGCTCGCGCGCTCGAACAGGTAGACGTATCCGGACTTGGTGACCTGGGCCACGCCGTCCACCGGCCGGCCGTCGCGGTTCACCGTCACCAGGACGGGAGGAGCGGGCAGGTCGCGGTCCCACACGTCGTGCCGCACGGTCTGGAAGTGCCAGACCCGCTCGCCGGTGTCGGCCTTGAGGGCGATGAGCGAGTCGGCGAAGAGGTTGTCGCCGGTCCGGTTCGCTCCGTAGAAGTCGTACGCGGCCGAGCCGGTCGGCACGAACACCAGGCCGCGCCGCGCGTCGAGCGACATGCCGCACCAGTTGTTCGCGCTGCCCGAGTACGTCCAGGCGTCCTTCGGCCACGTCTCGTAGCCGACCTCGCCCGGACGCGGGATCGTGTGGAACGACCAGCGCAGCGCTCCCGTCCGGACGTCGAAGGCCCGGATGTCGCCCGGCGGCGTCGGCAGCGTCTCGCTCGTCAGGCTGCCGACGATGAGCAGGTCCTTGTAGACGATCCCCGGCGTCGACAGCGAGACCATCTCCCTCTCGCCGGGCCGCAGGTTGTCGCGCAGGTCGATCCGTCCCGCCTGCCCGAAGCCGGGATCGGGTCGGCCCGTCGTGGCGTCCAGCGAGTAGAGGAACTGACGCACGGCCACGAACACCCGCGCGCGCTTTCCGTCCGACCAGTACATAAGCCCGCGGTTCCGCATCTTCCCCAGGACCTTCCGCCCCTCGTGGGGGTCGAACCGCCAGACCAGCCGGCCGGTCGCGCCGTCGAGCGCGACGACGTTGACCTT
>Ga0066710_100004990_pt1 | contig 11939 bp, 13 predicted proteins | sample GraSoiAngelo_159_FD_79666 | JGI IMG/M metagenome (GOLD analysis project Ga0066710, IMG submission 79666) | Grasslands soil microbial communities from the Angelo Coastal Reserve, California, USA - 14_1009_16_40cm | ecosystem: Environmental > Terrestrial > Soil > Grasslands | place: USA... | reverse complement strand
TAATCTCCCAGCCCAATACTCATTACTACCGCTTCATCTTTATAAAGATAAGCGCCTATGATAACGACTATCCAAACATCACTCGTATGTGTGTGCATTCCCGCGTCGTACCCCGGCGCGAACTTCGTGAATGTTCCGTGAGCCGCCTTGTCCGAGTCGCCCCAGAGAATGGCCATGGAGACCCCAGCCGCCGGCGATTGCTTGAACGTGGCCTGCTCCGCCGCCACATAGATCACGTCCTTCTTGTCCGTGCTCGACACTCTCTGGGCCTGCGCAACACCCAGCGACGCGGCAATAATTAGAGCCGCCACTCCCGACAAAATCAGTGATTTTTTCATTTTGTTTTCCTCCGTATGTTCTTCAGACGGAATTTCCATTTTGGCCGCCCGGATGGGACACCGTTATACACCCAAGCTCGCCGAGTGGGCAAAATATCCCGATGGCATTGGCAGGGCGACTCCCGAAAACCCTTGCTGTGCTGGATTAGCGGACAAGTGCCATGCCAGAACTTCACATGGCCGGTAATCGGGTACTGAATCCATTCGCCGGCGAAAACGCCTGATTTCGACAAGTTATTTTGGGCACCTGCACACCGAACCCTTCGATTTGATCGTTGGGAACACATGCGCGCTCCACGGTGTCGTATAGCGCGGGCAGAAAAGGCGCTCTCCGCGCCCCGACTTGCCGAACTGATGGAAGCGGAACTCCTAGTCGACGTCAGCAGTGCCCGCCGGTCGAGGAAGCTTAACCCCGAGCTGCTTCATCCTGTTTCTGGTATTCCAGCGCTTCGACCATCCCCTGAAGCTTGAGAGCATGGAGCTTTTCTGTCATGGTTGCAACATGAGCATCTCTCCTTTTTACTTGAAGTACTCAGCGTCACTCAAAGGCATGAATGTGAGCGCTGAGCCAGGCAGTCAACTGCTGGTCTCGGGCGGCTTCGCCGTAAGTGTAGGAACTCGCGCCCAGCACCATCACGAACAGCGACGCTGGCCAGACCCGGGCATCACGATCGCCGTTCCGGCGATCGCGATCAAACTGATCGGGATCATCCCGGAACCGGTGATCGGCATGCCCCGGAACACTGATCGGCATCGCCCGGAATCCCCAAAAGTTCGAGAAGGATAGACGAGACTCTCGTATGTGGTATGTTCTGCTAGAGTCACGGCGAAATGGCGGCGGTCGAACAGTTACGATTTGGCGTGGAGGGCGGAGGCGAGGTGTCGGCGCTGTTGTCGCGGCCGACGAAGCCTCGGCGGCTCCTGGTGCTGGCGCATGGGGCTGGGGCGGGGATGAGTCACCCATTTATGGAGAAGCTGGTGGACGAATTGGCTGGTGTGGGCGTAGCGACATTACGGTACCAGTTTCCGTACATGGAGGGGCAGCGGCGGGTACCTGACAAGCCCGCCGTACTGAGGGCGACCGTCGCGGCCGCGGTGCGAGCGGCTGCGGAGGCGGCTTCAGGCTTGCCGTTGTTGGCGGGAGGCAAGTCAATGGGGGGACGAATGACTTCACAGGCTGCGGCGCAGCATCCACTGGATGGGGTGCGAGGATTGGTGTTCTTTGGCTTTCCGCTGCACCCGCCCAATCGGCCGGGAACGAAACGAGCGGACCACCTTGCAAAGGTTACGACGCCGATGCTATTCCTGCAGGGAACCCGGGATATGCTTGCCGATCTCAAGTTGTTGCGTCCAGTCTGTGCGAGGCTAGGGTCGCGGGCGGCGTTGCACATCATTGAAAAGGCAGATCATTCGTTTCATGTGCTGAAGAGTTCGGGAAGGAGCGACGCGGAAGTATTGCGGGAATTGGCGGAAACGACGGTGTCCTGGGCGGAGGGAATTGAAGAGAATACAATCAAAACTTACTCAAAACCATAGAATGATTTATCTCCCACCACTTTAGGCCCGTGAATCTGGACCAACTCCTGATCAACGTTACCGGAGATCTCTAACAATGTCGGCCCTGTCAAATCTTTCTTGAGCGCCGTGGCTGTGCTTGTCGTCATCGGTGTAACCCTGATCGTGCTGGCTCCGGCGAAGCAATCAGTCGAGCAAGTAGCGGCAGCCGGCGCGTAGGCTCGCACTCTTCCGGGCCCCCAACACGGGTCGCCTTTGCTCGTGGGCGAAATTTTTTGACGGCTTCCGCCGTATCTCAGGCTAAACCCTCACAAGGAGGACACATGAGCTCGACCAACAACCCCGGGAGAGTGGCCGGATTCCTGTACCTGCTGCTCCTAGCCGCCCCCCTCCGCCTGATCTATATTCCCAGCAAGCTGTTCGTATACGGTAACGCGACAGCGACGGCCAACAACATCGCCGCACACGAGACGCTCTTTCGGTTCGGCATCGCCGGCGACCTGTTCACCGGGACTATGGTGATCTTTGTAGCCCTGGCCCTTTACCGGTTGTTCAAGGGAGTGGACCAGAACCAGGCTGTGCTGATGGTGATCCTGGGTGGTGTGCTGCCATCCGCGATCTACTTCTTCAACGTGCTGAACGACGCGGCCGCCCTGACGCTCGCGCGCGGCACCGATTTTTTGTCGGTGTTCGAAAAACCTCAGCGGGACGCGCTGGCCATGCTGTTCCTCCGTCTGCACCACCAGGAAGTCGCTGCCGCGGAGATCTTTTGGGGGCTATGGCTCTTTCCGTTGGGGGTAATGACGTACAGGTCGCGCTTCCTGCCCCGTTCTCTGGGCGTCTGGCTAATCATCAACGGCTGCGCCTATCTTGCGATGAGCTTTACGGGCTTATTGGTGCCGCAATACGAGAATATGGTCTCCAACTTCGCGTTCCCCGCCCAACTCGGTGAGCTGGCGTTCATGCTATGGCTGGTGATCAAGGGCGCAAACCCAAAGCCAGTAGTCGCCCCCGCCTCATCGTCGGCGGGTGGTTAGTGCCCGGTAAGTTCGGCTAGCCCCTTGGGTGCCTGATTTACGTGTTTACTTTTGATACTAGGAAAGTGGATGGGTGTTTCCGATTCAGCACCCAAAAAACGCGGGGCAGACGGGGAGGGCAGTTTCGCTCCCTCCTATCCCAACACTTATCCCAACGACAGTTGACGCTCAAAGGCGGATTCAGTAGCCTCACCACTTCCAGTCTTGCACTACTCGTTCTGATCATGGGAGACCCTCGATGGGCAACAAGAGCAATTGGGCTATTTCTCGCCGTGAATTTGCGCGGCGCGCTGCCTTGGTTTCCGCGGCTGCATCGTTGGCACCGTCAAATCTGCTTAGTCCGGAGGCTGTCGGTGCACGGCTGCCCACGCAGACCCGGAACGCGCCAAAGCTATCACCGGAAGGCCAAGCCGAGGTCGAATCACGGATTCAGTCTATCTTCGCTCAATACGGCAGCCGGCTCACTGACTCTCAGAAAGCCGATATCCGGCGACTGGTCACCGAAGCGCAGCCAATGCTCGATCGTCTGCGGGCGTTTGCGACGGATAACGGAGACGGACCCGGGCTTTACCTTAAACCATTGATGGAACGGGAAAGGAAGCCCTCGCCGATGCCGGCGACACAAAAACCTGCTAATACGCCGAAGAATTCCTGAGGAGCGTCGCGAATGCCTGGCGAAGAGATTTATTTTCTGTCTGTAAGCGAACTCGCGAAACGCATCGAAGCCAAGAAGCTCTCGCCCGTCGATCTGACGCAGGCATATCTCGACCGCAGCCAAAAGCTCGGACCGCGATTTAACGCCTACGCCCGCCTGACGCCGGAAATTGCCCGCGAGCAAGCCAAGGCAGCGGAGAAAGAAATCCAGCGCGGCCACTACCGCGGCCCGCTGCACGGGATTCCTTACGCCGTGAAAGACCTGCTGGCGGTGAAGGGGCTTCCGACCACTTGGGGCGCGAAGCCTTATGCGAACCAGGTATTCGATTACAACGCGACAGTGATCGAACATCTGAACCGCGTCGGCGCTGTGATGATTGGTAAAGCAGCCATGATCGAACTCGCGGGAGGGTTGGGCTACCGTTTTGCATCCGCATCTTTGCAGGGCGCGGCCAAAAATCCCTGGGACAGCACCTGCTGGACTTGCGGGTCGTCCTCCGGCTCAGGGGCCATCGTGGCTGCAGGACTAGCCGCGTTTGCGATCGGCACGGAAACATGGGGTTCGATCATCTGCCCCTCGGCGTTTTGCGGAGTGAGCGGCCTTCGGCCGACCTACGGCCGTGTCAGCCGTTACGGCGCGATGTCGCTCGCCCCTTCGATGGACAAGATCGGCCCGATGGCCCGGAGCGCAGAGGACTGCGCGCGCATCTTTGCCGCCATCGCCGGTCACGATCCAAAAGATCGCGGAACGGTGCCCATCGATAAAGGCGCTTTCACCTATTCGCCGTCCATGGAATTGCATTCGCGGCCGCTAAGAGTCGGGTGGATCACGAATGCATGGAAATCAATTGAACCAGCCGTTGCTAAGCCAGTCGCAGCCGCCATCAGGACCGTCAAGAAATATTTCTCGAGCGTGAAGGATGTTGCCTTGCCTGTCGGCCCTTGGGAGGAAGCGGGCAATATCATCGTTGCCGTGGAGTGCGCCGCCTCTTTCCGGCCTCTAATTCGCTCAGGACGAGTGAGTGAATTGAACGATCCGCTGGGACAAATCGCCGGTTATGTAAACGAGCAGTATTCCGCTGCGGACTATCTGCAGGCCCTAAAGGCGAGAGAAATCGTTCAGAAAAAAATGGATTCCTTGTTTGAGACATTTGACGTCATCGCAACAGCAGCGCAGCCTGTTTCAGCGTCACCCCTGACATTGAATCTCGAGACCGATTTGGCTTTTCCCGATCCCCTCGGGGGCATCGGTAATATCTGCGGGCTTCCGGCAATGTCCGTTCCTTGCGGATTCACGGAGAAAAATCTCCCTGTCGGGCTGCAATTTGTGGGCAGGGCGGGCGACGATTTCGCGGTTATCCAGGCGGGGCGGACCTTCCAACTGCACAGCGACTGGCATAAGAGGCATCCGAAGATTCATTAAGATTCGTTGTGCGGCCTAGATTGCCGACTTTTACTGCGATTCCACGCATGTTACGCTGCCCCCGTTCTCGGGACAGCGAGGACACGCGCCTTTGCCACAGGCCGCGGCCATCACCGAGGAGGCAATTCTGCCATGCACCATACTTGGAAAGATATGTTCGTCATGGGGCTTCCCCTGGCGGAAAAGATCCTTCGGCCGATCATCGTCTATGCCTTCCTGGTGGTGAGCCTCAGGCTCTCCGGGAAGCGCGAACTCGTCCAGCTCAATCCCTTCGACCTGGTCGTCTTGCTGACACTCTCGAATACCGTTCAGAACGCCATCATCGGCGAAGACAACAGCGTCCTTGGCGGCATCATCGGTGCCACTTCCCTGCTGGTCACTAACTATCTTGTGGTTCGCTTCCTCTACGATCACCGGAAACTTGATCAGTTGGTTGAAGGCAGAGCTGACGTGTTGGTGGAAGGCGGCAAGGTGCGCATGCGGAATTTGAAGCGCGAGCTAATTACCATGCCGCAGCTCGAAGCGGCCGCACGGAAACAAGGCTTCGCGTCGCTTTCTGAAGTCGAACAATGCATCTTGGAGCCCGGCGGGACGCTTACATTTCTTGCTAAGAAGCCAAGCGGCGAGGACGTGCGCCACCAGGAATTGCTTGGGAAACTCGAACGTCTGACGCAGGAAATCGCCCGGTTGAGGGGCTCGCAACCGCCGGCGCGCGCTTAGTTTAGTGGAGAAATAAACCTGTCACGGCCAGGGCAGTGCCCAAAGCGCCGATGAGCATGCCGCCGAACCAGAATCCTTTTCGCTTGGTCAGAAGCGTGATGGAGCAGATGACCAGCCCTATTTCCAGAAGCGCCTCACCGCCATCAAAGCGGTCCGCTTTACGCACGGTCAAATCGCGCTCTTCTTCCAAATTCTTTGCCTCTTTGCTGACATCGACTTTGTCACTTTCGTAATGCTCAACTTCCTTTGCATATTTCTCTTTCAGTTCTTCGCCCATCTCCTTGTTCACTGGTGCCACGAGCCTGACTACGTCGGAGAATCCTTGCGCTTCGTGAAGGCGGACGCTCTTCGCCTGGTACTGTGTCCAGCGACTGGCGGACTGAGTTTCAAGGCGCAACGCTTCGGTATGCGACCGATGGCCGAGCAAGGACACACCAGCCACAAATACCGCCATGATCGAGATCGTAATCGAGACGGGGAGGACCAGCGGATGATCCTCGTGCCCGTGATGACTTTCGGGGAGTCCGATGCCCTCGCCCATTCCTCTACTCTCCTACTTTAGATTAGACCGCAGAATCAGAACAAAGGACCTGCAGCGCTTCGTGCGCCGCCGCCAGCGTACAATCAATATCCTGGGACGTGTGCGCCACGGAAACAAAGGCAGCCTCAAACTGTGACGGCGCCAAAAATATGCCCCGATCGAGCATCTCGCGAAAAAACCTCGCGTATCTTTTCGTGTCGGACCGCTTGGCATCTGTGTAGTTTCTCACCGGCTCCGGTGTAAAAAAAATCGTCGCGAGCGAGCCGATGGCGTTGATCTGCGCAGGAATTCCAGCATCAGCCAGTTCAGCGCGGAGACCAAAGACCAGCCGCCGCGCCAGTTGTGTCATCTCTTCGTACAGCCCAGGCCTTGTGAGTTGTCTGAGCGCCACAATGCCGGCTCGCATCGCCAGCGGATTTCCCGCAAGCGTGCCCGCCTGATACACCGGGCCGAGCGGCGCGACATGGTTCATCAACTCGGCGCGCCCCCCATAAGCAGCCACGGGAACTCCGCCACCGATAATTTTCCCGAGGGTCGTAAGATCCGCTTCGATGCCGAGAAGTTCCTGCACAGAACCATTGTGCAAACGAAATCCTGTGATCACTTCGTCGACGACCAGCAACGCACCGTTCTTCTTGGCAATTGCATGCAATCCTTTTAAGAATCCCGTCTCCGGAGGAACGACCCCCATGTTTGCGGCGATGGGCTCGACGATTACCGCAGCGATTTTATTCTTATGCTGGAGAAATACGCGCTCGACCGCGTGGAGATCGTTATAGGGCACGTTCAATGTCAACGCAGCCAGCGCCGCAGGCACTCCCGGGCATTCGGCAATTCCCAGCGTTGCGAGACCAGAACCCGCCTGCGACAGGAAACTGTCCGCGTGTCCGTGATAACAGCCTTCGAATTTGACGATGAAGTCTCGCTTCGTCACTCCGCGCGCCAGCCGCACAGCGCTCATCGTTGCTTCTGTGCCACTCGAGACAAAGCGAATCTTCTCAATGAAAGGAATCGCTCGCGTGATTAGCGTGGCCAGCTCCAGCTCCAGCTCGGTTGTCACACCAAAACTTGTCCCGCGGCGCGCCTGGTCGGCAATCGCCTCGCTGATGGCTGGATTTGCATGTCCCAGGATCATCGCGCCCCAGGAGCACACAAAGTCGAGTAATTCGTTTCCGTCCGCGTCGTAGAGGTGTTGCCCGCTGCCGCGCTCGATGATCAGGGGCTCTCCACCGACGGACCGGAATGCCCGGACGGGACTGTTCACTCCGCCAACCAGCACCCTCTCGGCGCGCTCGAAAATCTCGCGCGAACGCTTGCGCTCGCGCTTCAATCGGGGTTGCGCTGTACTCATATTTTCTCGATTAAATTAACACGCCTTCAGCCAGCGTGCGACGTCCTTGGCGTGGTAGGTAAGAATGATTTCCGCTCCGGCGCGCCGAATGCCCGTAAGAACTTCCAGGACAATTCGCTCTTCATCCACCCAACCCTTCTGCGCTGCGGCTTTGACCATGGCGTACTCTCCGCTGACGTTGTAAGCGCCCACCGGAACATCAAACGCATCGCGCACCCGGCGGATGACATCCAGGTATGCCAGCGCGGGCTTCACCATCACCATGTCCGCGCCTTCCTCGAGATCCAGCTCCACTTCCTTCAACGCTTCCCGCGCATTGGCTGGGTCCATCTGATAACTGCGCCGGTCGCCAAACTGGGGAGCGGATTGAGCCGCTTCCCGGAAAGGTCCGTAGAAGCCAGAGCAATATTTCGCGGCATAAGAGAGAATGGCAATGTTCTCGAACTTGTGTTCATCCAGCGTTTCACGAATGGCCCCCACTCGCCCGTCCATCATGTCCGACGGGGCAACAATGTCGGCGCCGGCGCGCGCGTGCGAGAGCGCCTGCTGGGCAAGAATCGCCACGGTGGAATCATTGGCTACTTCGCCGTTCTCGACAACGCCACAATGGCCATGGTCCGTGTATTCGCAGAGGCAGACGTCGGTAATGACAAGAAGCCTCAGCTTCGCTTTGCGAATCGCTTCAATGGCGCGCTGTACCACGCCCTGGGGGCTGAGGGAGCTGGCGCCGCGCGGGTCCTTGGACTCGGGCAATCCAAAAAGAATAATCCCGGGAATCCCGAGCGACTCAACCTCGCGGCAATCCTCCACAATCTGATCGACAGACTGCTGGTAAACGTCCGGCATGGAGCCGACTTCTTGGCGGACCTTTGCGCCCGGACACACGAACATCGGATAGATGAGACCCGACGTGGTAAGGCGCGTCTCTCGAACGAGGCCACGCAGCGCTTCGCTACGCCGCAAACGCCGCGGTCGGTGGGCGGGAAAACTCATAATCTCTTTGCTCCTGCCGGCGACTGCTTCACGGTACCCGCGAAATGTTTTTCTAACGCGTCGACGACCGCGGCTGCCGTAGTGTCTCCTGCCAGCACGGTGCGCCGGACGCCCGCCTCGCGCAACGCATTTGCGGTGACGGGTCCAACCGCCGTGATCGCCAGTTTATCTTGTAGGGCGCGCAATTGCTCGCCCCCAAACAGTTCAGCGAAATGTTGAACCGCCGAAGGGCTGAAAAATAGAACCGCGTCCGTCGCGCCTGCGACGATCTGCCTCAAGTTTCCTTGATCCACAGCGGTTGGCCGCAATGTGCGGTAGGCGATCACTTCCGTGACCTGCGCGCCGCGACGCTTCAAGGCTGGCGGCAAATCCGGGTTCGCACGATCACTCCGCGGCAAGAATACTTTCGCCCCTTGAAGCCGGTCCCCCAATTCTTCCGCTAGCGCCGCACCGCTGTGCGTCTCCGCAACATACTCGACGGGAAGTCCGGCCTGCCGAGCGGCCGCGGCGGTTACCGGACCGACAGAAGCGATTCGTAACTTGCTCCCTGAGCGAATCAGGCTATGCTTCAGCTCCTCCCCGCGCTTTACCACCGCGCGAACCGTCTGCGCGCTGGTAAGAATGATCCAATCAAATCGCTGGATCTCCGCGATCGCCGCATCGAGCGGCGCAAAATCTTCCGGATCTGCGAAGGACACCAGGGGAAGTACCACGGGGATGGCTCCACGTGCAGAGAGTTCCCTCGCCAGCACCTCACTCTGCGCCGTCGAGCGCGTTATGACAATTCTCTTGCCGTCCAAGGCACTGGGAGATGCTTCAGGCACGCTGGCGGCTCACTTCCTCCAAGATCGACTGCGCGCCCGCCTCGATGAGTACCCGCGCCATATGCTCCCCAAGTTCGGCAGCCTGATCCGGCGGAGCGGTGGCGCGCTGCTTCACGTATTGCGACCCATCCACGGAACAAACGCACGCGTCGAGCAATAGCTCGTTGCGCTCGACACGCGCCCAAGCGCCCATAGGAACCTGGCATCCACCTTGCAACGCAGACAAGAGTGCACGCTCCGCAATGATCGCCGTGCGGGTCTCTCGATCATCCAAAGGTGCCAGGAGGTCCGCTGCTTCCGTGTCCTTCAATCGGCACTCCACTGCGATGGCGCCCTGCCCGACCGCTGGCATACACGCTTCCGGTGGGAGCACCTGCGAAATCCGCTGGCTCAACCCGAGTCGATCGAGGCCCGCTTTGGCAACCATCACCGCCTCATATTCCCCGCTCGCCACTTTGCGCAAACGAGTGTCCACGTTTCCCCTGAGGTCGCGGAGATCGAGGTCCGACCGGAGATGTTTTAACTGCGCTTGCCTGCGAAGACTGCTCGTTCCAACACGCGCTCCCTGGCGCAGATTCGCCAGCGTAGAGCCCACTAGGCAATCACGCACATCATCACGCCGGCAAATCGCTGGAAAGATGAGCCGGGAAGGAATGTCGGTCGGTACGTCCTTCACGCTGTGCACCGCAAGATCGATCGATTCTTCCAGCAGCGCCTCTTCCAGCTCCTTGATAAAAATTCCCTTCCCACCAATCTGCGTCAGCGGCGCCTGCTGCATCTTGTCGCCGCTGGTCTTGATGATGACAATTTCCGCTTCCATGCCAGTGGCGGCAAACAGTTGCTTGCGAACGGATTCTGCTTGCCATTTGGCGAGCATGCTGCCGCGCGTGCCAATCCGCAGGATCCTCACGGCTTCTCCCGGTTCGAAAGAAACAGATCACGCAATGCTTCGACGTTTTGAATCTTCCGCCGGAGTTCTTTCTCGCCCCGCAAGCGTTCCGCCGGCTCCAGAAGCAGCTTCTCCAGCATCTCATCCATCAATTTTTCCACATGGGCGCGATCCGTCTCCGTCAGATGCTTCATTCGCTCCATCCGTGACCGGATGAATGACGCGCGTTCCTCCCGCATCTTCACGCGCAGGGCATCAACAAGCCCTACCAGCTCGACGCTCGCCTGCCAGGAGAGAAATTTGGTCACATGCTCGTCGACGATCCCCTGAGCCCGGGGAACCTCGCTTTCGCGAGCGTTGCGATTCTGCTGGACGATCTCACTCAGGTCATCCGTGTTGTAAACATAGACGTTGTAGAGCTCCGCCGCGCCGGGGTCTATATTCCGTGGGACGCCCAGGTCCATCAGGAACAATGCGCGATTTCCGCGCGCCGCCATCGCCCGCTCCACGATATCGCGCCGCAGAACCGGTTCATCCGCGCTAACCGACGACACGACCACATCCGGTGATTGCAGCGCGCTATCCCACTCACCCCACCCGACGACCTTTCCGCCGAACTGATTGGCAAGCTCGTCCGCGCGGTCGCGCGAGCGGTTCATGACATGGAGCTGCGCGATTCCGCGATCCCGGAGTTGCGAAACCACTTGCTCGCTGATCGTACCCGCCCCCAATACCAGCGCTTTCCGCTCGTTCAGTTTTCCAAAAATGCGTTCCGCCAGTTTCACGCCGGCAGAAGCCACGGACATCGGCCGCGTCCCAAGTTCCGTTTCCGTGCGCACGCGCTTCCCAACTTCCAGAGCACCTTGGAAGAGGCGATTCAGGACCGGCCCTGTCGCGCCATGCTCGTGCGCGAAGCGATACGCTTCCCGCACTTGGCCCAGAATCTCCGCTTCGCCGAGCAGCATGGAATCGAGACCCGCCGCAACTCGAAAGAGATGCCTCACAGCCTCGCGATCGTAGTGGTGATAGAGCGACACGCTGAGGATATCCGCACGCACCGAATGGAACTCGCTCAGAAAAGTAGAAAGTCCGGGGGCACACTCATGGGAGGATTCCGGCGGCACGCCATACACTTCGCTCCGATTGCACGTCGAGAGCACTAGCGTCTCTTCGAGAATTCCGCGAGCGCGGAGCTCCTCAGCCGCCCGCTGGGTCTGCTCGGCCGTGAAAGACACCTTCTCACGCACCTCAACGGGCGCCGTGCGATGATTCAGTCCGACAAGAACAATTTCCATGCCGCGGTTCAATCGCTCCTAAAAGTAGCGGTGGCTTTGCGAGAGAAATAGATTTACGACCGTAAAGCTCAGCACCACGATCAAAAAATTGAAGACGCACAATCTTGAAGCCCGCGCCCCACGCCAGGCCGCAGTGCCTGCGAGACGGAGGTAAAGCACATAGAGCAGGAGCACGAACAGCGTGACCACGTATTTCGGATCGTAAAATGAATACTCGCTGCTCAGCCGATCGACCCAGACGAATCCCAATGCTGTTCCAATGGCAATGGAAACCAGCCCCACCAGAACACTCGACTTGCTCATGCGCTCCAGCAATTCGAGCGGCGGCAACCGCCAGACCATGTTGCCGAGTTTGTGGC
>Ga0066710_100004989_pt1 | contig 11939 bp, 11 predicted proteins | sample GraSoiAngelo_159_FD_79666 | JGI IMG/M metagenome (GOLD analysis project Ga0066710, IMG submission 79666) | Grasslands soil microbial communities from the Angelo Coastal Reserve, California, USA - 14_1009_16_40cm | ecosystem: Environmental > Terrestrial > Soil > Grasslands | place: USA... | reverse complement strand
GTCGCGATGAACACCACCCGCTTCACCGACGGGACCGGCTCGAAGAACATCCCATCCCGGAAGAGCGCCAGGGTCTCCGGCGGCCCCTTGATCGCGGAGAAGGGCACGGTGGACACGTTGTGCCAGAAGCGATCGCCGGTCTCCGTCACCATGAGCCGAGTCAACATCCCGCCCTGCCTGTGCCCGATCGCCACCATCCGCCGCAGGGCCGGGTCGCGGCCGTCCGGATCGAGCTGCTTGACGATTTCCAGGAGCGCGTGCCGCAGCTCACTCGCCGACAGGAGGATCGGGTTGCTGGTGGAATAGGTGAAGAGCCAGAACTGGATGCGCCCTTGCAACAACGGGTCATTGGCGAGCTCGTTGATCATGTCGGCCCAGCGGGCCGGGCTCGACGCCGTACCGTGAACGAGCACGACCGGGACCCGCCCCGGCCGATAGGGATGAAGCATGGCGAGATTCATGCCGGCGCCGCGGTTTCGGGGCGAGAGGAAAAAGCCGAGCTCCGTGTCCCACACCGGCGCCCCTTCGAGGACGTAGGCGAGCACCGCGCTGAACTCCTGCTCGAGGGGGAGCTTGCGGCCCTCGACCTCGACCGTCGACGCCTCGTCGGAGGGATAGAGCTGGAGATGCCCCTTAAGCCGGCCGTCGGCGATTCCCTGCACAACGTTCTCGAGCCTCACGAACGCCGTCACCGGCACCTTGACCCGCTGCGGGATGTGCTTCCGCGCGATTTCGACCTCGGGCCCGCTTCCCTCCTGGCTCACCTCCGCGGCGAGCGCGACGCCGATGCCGGGCTGGCGATAGCGATTGCGCAGCCCCCGAATGCTGAACTCGCCGACCGAGACGAAGCGTGTCATGCGGAGGCCGCCCCACGTCAGCACCGCCGTGTCGCTGTGAAGCTCGAGCTGCCCGAAGGGCAGGGTCAGCGCCCGATCAGTCAGGTTGACCTCGATCGCCTCCGCTTCTGCCGCGGTGCGGCCGGCCGCCATCAGGCCACCGTCAGTCGCGGCCGGCGCAGAAGGCCGCGCGAGCGCCAGGCCCAGGCCGAAGTTGTAGAGATCGGCGGCCAGCCGCGTGCGCGAGTCGAGGGGGTCGTCGACCGCGCCGTCCTTCCGGAACAGGAAGGCATAGGCGTAGACGGCGGCGGCCAGGTAGTAGTCCCGGCGGTTTTCCTGCTGGGCGTAGATGAAGGACAGTTCGGCCAGCGCGAAGAGGCGGTCGCGGCTGAGCCCGGTGCCCTGGCCACGCATTTCTACGAGCGTCGCGGCGGGATCCTTGTCGAAGCGCTCGGCGAGCCCGAGGCGATGGAGGAATTGCTCCGTCGCGGCACTGGGCTTGCCGTTGGTCAGCACGCTCCGCGTGACGGCGCGGTGGATCTCTTCCGGACGCGAGAGCGAGACGCCGATCGGCGTGGCACACGCGCACGCCAGGAGCAGGACACCGATCTGCGCGACGAGCGCGAGGGGTCTACTTGACCGAATACCCGCGCCCCGACAGGCACGTCGCATAGGCCTTCTCGTAGTTGCCGTACTCGGCCTGCTGCTGGGCCTGTGCCTGCTGGGAGGCCTGCGCCGCCGCACGGTTGTTCTGGTTCTGTCTCATCACTCCCGCGGTGCCGCCCACCGCGGCGCCCACCGCAGCGCCCTTGCCCGCGTCACCGGCGATGGCGCCGCCGACGGCGCCGACGGCGGCGCCGCGCGCCGCACCCCTCACGGCGCCGCCCTGCTGAGGCGGCGGCGCCGCGGCGCTCTGCGGCGGCGCGGCCGGATTGAAGCCGGTCTGCTGCGTGGCCCAATTGTGGCACTCGTACTGGTCCTTCTGGAACGCGTCCTGGCTCTGCCCCGGCTTCGGATAAACGAAGACCTCGGCCTGCGCCGCGCTTACGAGCGCGCCGGCGGCGAGTCCAGCGACGATTGTCGTGGTCCATCTCTTCATGTCCGTCCTCCGTGATGTGAAACGCTCGTTTCGTATCGCTGGCGGCGGGCCATGGTCAGCGCGCGAGCGGCACGATGGACGCGAGCTGCGCATTGAGCACGGCATCGAGCTTGTTGTCCGCCTGGAAGAAGCGCATCGCTTTCCGCGCGGGCAGGATCTTCTTGAAGCGCGCTACGTACTTGTCCTTGACACCCGTCTTCGCCTTCTCGATGCTGATCCACTCCTTCATGATCTGGTTGGCCTGCTCGTCGGTCAGCGAGTCGTATTGCCCCGTGTAGTCGACGAGCAGCTTGGAGACACGATCGCCCACCTTCGCCATCTCCATCCGGTACTCGCGGTAGAGCGGCCAGAAGGCCTCCGCTTCCTTGGGAGGCAAATCCATCACCGCGGTCACGATGGCCTGACGGCGGAGCTGGATCGCGGCCCGCGTCAGCGCGATGTCGCTCGTGAGGTCTTGCTGGTCGGCGTCTGGCGGCGCGGTCGCGCCGGGCTGAGCCGGCGCCGACGGTTGCTGGGCCGCCACCCCGCCGGCTACGGACACCGCGAGCCCGAGTGCAATCAAGAACACGATCATCCGTCGCACGGTCTTGCTCATCCCATGTCTCCTTCAGGGTAGGAACATCGGGGTAGGAACGCGGTTCGTCGAGCGCCTCGTCAGCGCGCGGCTCGGGTAAAGGCCGAGAGGAGCGTCTCGTTGGGATCCGCCTTGCAGTAGTTGATGGCCCGATCGATGAGCTCGCCCACCTGGCGCTCGTCCCAGACCGTATGGCGTCGCATGCCGTCGACGTAGCCGTTGAAGTACACCAGGAGCCGGTCCAGCTTCTGGTCGGAGACCGTCTGCAGCTCCGCGCACTTCACCTTGTCGATCTGGATGACGCGGGGCGTGAGCGTCACCTGGGCCGGCGCCCGCTCGGGCGCGAAACTCTCGGCCGCAAAGGCCAGGCACGATGCCACGAGTACCGGAGTGCCCCGATTCACGCCATCCCCCCTCGGCTCGGCGCCACGCAGCGGCACCGGCGCCGTATCGTACGCGCGGCCCGCACGCGCCAACAACCCCGCCAAAGGTCGCAGGGAGGCCCGTCGAGAGTCTCAGACGCGCGGCCGCACGTCGCGAGCGAACTTCTCGTAGATCGTGATCATGTCGTCGAGGTCGCGGACCCGCGACTCGAGGATCAGGTGGCTCACCCCGAGGTCGGCGAGAGCCCGGATCTCGCGCACGAGCGCATCGGCATCCTGACGGGCGGGGAGCCCCAGCCGGGCGCTGATCGTCAAGGACTTCACGTCCCGTCCGACCCGGCCGCACGCGGTCGCGAGGTCGGCGAGGCCGGCCTTCATCTTCGCCGCGCTCGGAAAGGCGGCGTGCCAGCCGTCGCCGAGCTCGGCGACCCGCCGGAGCGCGCGCGGCGTGTGGCCGCCGATCCAGATGGGGATCGTGCCATGCGCGGGCTTGGGCGCCACGCCCAGCGACTCGAAGCGCACGAACTCGCCCCGATAGCTCACGCGCTCGTCACGCCAGCAGGCCTTCATGACGCGGATCGCCTCGTCGCTCCAGGCCCCGCGCTGCGCGTACGGCACGCCGAAGAGCTCGATCTCCTCCTTCATCCAGCCCACGCCCGCGCCAAGGATGACGCGCCCCGGAGCCAGGTGATCGAGCGTCGCGAGCATCTTCGCGGCGAGGACCGGATGACGGTGCGGGAGGACGAGCACGGTGGTGCCGAGCCGAACGCGCTCGGTCACGCCAGCGACGAGCCCGAGCGCGACCAGCGGCTCCAGGAAGGCGGTGCTCGGCGCCAGCGGAAAATCCCCGGTCGGGTTGTAGGGATAGCGTGACGCGATCGCGTACGGGATGACGACGTGGTCGCTCGCCCACAGCGAGTCGTAGCCGAGCGCCTCCATGCGCCGCGCGAAGCCGAGCAGCACCTCGCGCGTGGCGGCCAGCCCGTAGACGGGCAGATGACAGCCATAGTTCATAGGCGCACCTCAGCCGGCGGGGCCCCAGTCCCGCGACGGCCTGCGGCGCGCACGGCCATGCACTCTAGTCGTCGCCGTAGACGACGCGCTCGGCGATCGAGTCGTCCTGGATCATCTGCACGAGGCGCGAGTGCTGGATCTTGCCGCTGGAGGTCTTGGGAATGGTGCTCGAGCGGACGAGGATCACGCGCGCCGGCCGGTGCCCGCTGGCGCGGTGCACGCGGCCCGTGATCTCGCGGACGAGATCGTGGAAGTCGTCGGGCGCCGCGTCCTCGCCGCGCACCTCGGCGACGACGTGCAGCCGCTGCGTGCCCATCCGCTCGCTGTCGATGCCGACGGCGGCCGAGTAGCGCACACCGTCCACGCGATCGACGACCTCCTCGATGTCGGCCGGCACGACGTTCTGGCCGCCGAGGATGATGAGGTCCTTGAGCCGGCCGGTCACGAAGAGAAACCCCTCGGCGTCGACGAATCCGAGATCGCCCGTCCGGAGCCAGCCGCCGGGCATGAGCACCTTCTCGGTGGCCGCCGGATTGTTGTAGTAGCCCTTCATGATGCCCGGGCTCTTCACGCAGATCTCGCCTTCGACGCCTGCCGGGCGTTCGGCGGTCCCTTCGTCGAGCGGCGCCAGGATCCGGACGGAGACGCCGCGGCAGGGTTTGCCCACCGAGAGAAAGCGCCCGCTCGGGTCGCGCCGGAGCGGGACGCCGCGCGGCCAGATGGCCACCGCGAGCGTCGCCTCGGCGAGGCCGTAGCACGGCGAGATCACGCGCTTGAGACCGAAGTGCGACTCGAACGCCTCGATCGTCGACAGGCGCACGGGCTCGGCGCCGGAGAGCGCGGCCTTGAGGCTCGTCAGGTCGAGCCCGCTGGTGTCGCGGACGTTGCGCACGCAGTTGCGGTAGCCGAAGTCCGGCGAGACCGTGAACGTCGCGCGGATCTCGGTGATCAGCGAAAGCCACTGCCGCGGGTTGCGCAGGTCGGGCGGCAGGAGCCAGATCGGCGTGCACGAGAGCGGCGGCGTGAACGCGCACCCGATCAACCCCATGTCGTGGTAGAGCGGGAGCCACGAGACGACGCGGTCGTCGGCGGTGATGCCCGCCGCTTCGGCCATGAAGTGGATGGTCGCCACCACGTTCGCGTGGGTGAGCATGACGCCGCGCGGGCGGCCCGTGCTCCCCGACGTGTACTGCAGGAAGGCCAGGTCGTTGGCCTTCGCCACGGCGAGCGGCGGCGCCGGCGCGTCGACGTCGAGGTCGGGCGGCTCCAGGACCTGGCGCACGTTCGGCGCGAGCCCGCAGCTCTCGTCCACGCCCGTGCGGAACCACCCGATGGTCGCGACCGTGACCGCTTCCGAATCGCGGAAGATGGCGGCGGTCGTCTCGACGCCGAGCGTCGGGTAGAGCGGCACCGGCACCGCGCCCACGCGCAGCGCGCCGAAGAACGTGTAGAAGAACTCGGCGCACGTCGGGTAGATCAGGCAGATCTTGTCGCCCGCGCTCACGCCGGCCCGTGCGAGCCCGGCGGCGTACCGCCCGCTCTGCTCCCAGAAGCGCCCGTACGTCACGGTCTCGTCGTACAGCCGGAAGTATTGCTGGCCGGGCGACAGCGCGGCACGCCGGCGCATCATCTCGGTGAGGGTCGGCGCGCCCTTCACGTCATCGTCGACCATTCACACCTCCTCGGGGGCGGCCGATCGCGCGCTAGTCACTGCGCGGACCGAGCGTCGCGGACGTCGAGTGCGCTTCGCCGTTGCGCAGGTAGAGCACCGAGACGCTGTCGCCTGGCTTGCGATCGCGGATGAGCGTTCTGAGCTCCTCGAGCCCGTCGACGGCCGTTCCAGCGAACCGCACGATCACGTCGCCCTCGCGCAGCCCCGCCCGCTCGGCGCCGGTCCCCGGCATGACACCCGACAGCCGGAGGCCGTCGTTGCCAGGACGGGGCAGGGCGACGACGCCGAGGAGCGCCCCGCCGGCCGCGCCACCGCCCTGGCCTTGCCGCCGCGCCGGGCGCGCGACCTGCGCGTACACGGGGCGCGCGTCGCTCGCGAGCCGATCGACGACCCGCGCGCCGACGGCTGCCACGCGAGCCATGCCGGCCGCGTCGAGCTTGTCGGCGGTGTCGCTCGGTTTGTGATAGTCGCTGTGCCCGCCCGTATAGAAGAACAGGACCGGGACACCGGCCGCATAGAACCGGCTGTGGTCGGAGGGGCCGTACGGCGAGCCGTCGATCTCCAGCGCGACGCCTTCGGGCTGCGCTGCGTCGCTCACGAGGGTCCGGAACCGGCTGCCGCTGTCGCCGCCGCCGATGCTGAGCACGCGCCCCTGCAGCCGGCCGACCATGTCGAAGTTCACCATCGCGACGGTGCGCTCGAGCGGGAGGGCCGGCCGGCTCACGTAGTGGCGCGAACCGATCAGCCCGAGCTCCTCGGCGCCGAAGAGCGCGAAGATCAACGTGCGGTCCGTCCCGCCGGCCGCGGCGAAGGCCCGCGCGAGCCCGAGGACCACGGCCGTGCCGGATGCATTGTCGTCGGCGCCCGGGTACACGACGCCGTCGGCGCGCCCGAGGTGATCGTAGTGCGCGCCGATGACCACGGCTTCGGCGGCGAGCGCCGGGTCGGTGCCGGGTAGAACTCCGATGACGTTCGCTGCGCGGACCTCGTCGAGGACCTTCTCGACGCGAAGGCGCGCGCCCGTCCCCGTCGCGAACGACGCGGGGCCGCGCGTCGCGGACATGGCGCGCGTCGTATCCGCGAGCGTTCGCCCGGCCGGCGCCAGCACGAGGTCGGCGGCCTCTCGCGTGAGGTCGCCCGAGACCAGCGCGACCTCGACCGACGTCTTGTCCGGCGACGGCAGCTCGGCGTCCGCGATCAGCAGCGCGACGGCGCCGCGCCGCTTCGCGGTGATCAGCTTGTCGAGGCGGGTCACGCGCGCGCCGGTCAGATGAGACGGGGCGCCCTCGAGCGCGAGCGCGATCTTTCCCCGGACGTCGACGCCGGCATAGTCGTCGTAGCCGGCCTCGGCAATCTCCGCGCCGTATCCGACGAAGACGACTTCGCCGCCGACCTCGCCGGCGAGCGAGCCTCCGTGGGCGATCCATTCGCGTCCGGCGTCGAGCCGACGCGGCGTGGGACCGAGCAGGTCCAGGCTGCTCGCCGGTCCGGGGCGCGCCGACGTCTCGAGGACGAACGCCTGCAGGAACGATCCCTGGTCACCGCCGGGGCGGAGGCCGGCGGCGGCCAGCCAGTCGGCGATCTGCTGCGCGGCGCGGTCTCCCCCTGGCGTGCCCGACCGCCGGCCTTCCATCTCGGGCGCGGTCAGGGCTCGCACCCTTTCGGCTAGCGGCCCGGCCTCCGGCGGCACGACCGCCGACCGCGCGGCAGCGCCGGCCGAAACGACGATCAGGGATGCCGCGAAAAGAAATGTGACGAAACGACTGATCACACGCGCATTTTACTCTACCTCGGGCCGGGGCCCCGTGCCGGCCGAGGCGCGCCTCTAACTAGACTTGACCGCGGCGACTCGGCCGCCGGTCAGACGCACGAGGTCGTCCGGGGTCAGCTTGAAGACGGTGTTGGGATGACCGGCGGACGCCCAGATGTCCGGCCACCGCAAGAGATCCTCGTCGATCAGGATCGTGAGCGGCTCGGCGTGCGCGACGGGGGCCACGCCGCCGATGGCGAAGCCCGTCCGCTGCCTCACGAAGTCGGCGTCGGCGCGGCCCACCGGCTCGGCGACGAGCGCGGCCACCTTGGCCTCGTCCACGCGGTTGGCGCCGCTCGCGATGACGAGCACCGCGCGCTGGCTCTGCTCCCCGCGAAAGACCAGCGACTTCGCGATCTGATCCACCTTGCAGCCGACCGCGCTCGCGGCCTGGGCCGACGTGCGCGCCGACTGCTCGAGCGCGATCACGCTGTGGCCGCCGCCGGCCGCGGCGAGCGCCTCCTGGACGCGCCGGACGCTCGGGCCGAAGTCGGTCATGAGCCGAGCTGTCGCACGGCACGCGCGACGTCGGCGGGGTCGGGCCGCACCTGGATGCTGTCGGCGAGCTGGAGCCAGCGGACGACGCCCCGCCTGTCGACGACGACCGTCGTCGGTCGCGCCACGTCCTGCCCCTGGGGACCGCCGTTGGCGTGGAGGAGGCCGTAGCGGCGGGTCACCGCGAGGTCAGGATCGGTCAGGAATCGGTAGCGCGCGCGCAGCCGTCGGGCCAGCTCCTGGCTCCTCTCGTTCGAGTCGGGGCTGATCGCCAGGATCTGAACGCCCTCGTCCCCGAGCTCGGTCAAGACGGCTCCAAGTCCTTGGAGCTCGGAGACGCAGAAGGGTCACCAGTAGCCGCGATAGAAGACGAGGACGACTGGCGCGCGGTCGCGGAACGACGCGAGGCTCACCGCGGCTCCGGTCGCGTCGGGCAGGGTGAAATCGGGCGCGGGCTCGCCGACGCGAAGCACCGTCGGGGTCGCCGGCACCCGCGCGAGGACGAAGTTGAAGTACCCGCCGAGCGCGAGCAAGACCGCCGAGAGCGCGACCGCCACGAAGTTCGGCCAGCGCGGCGCTCGCCAGCACGCAACCGCGGCGATCGCGGTGGCCAGCGTGAACGCCACGAGGTAGAGCTCGGGGTGGTTGCGGACGCTCGGCACGCGCAGGAAGGCGACGTAGCCGGCGATGGCGCCGAGCGCCAGCACGACGCTCAGGAGCGCGGGCCAGTAGCGGATCATCGCGCGAGGACGATCCGGTCGAACGTCTCCGCGTAGGCGAAGCCCTTGGGCTTGCCGAGCTCGGCCGCGCGCTCGCGGATGCGCTTGTCGACGCCGGCGAAGTCGCCGAACTGGCTCGCGTGACAGGCCAGCGCCCTGATCTTCAGATCCATGACGTCGGTGATGTCGACGACGAGCTGTGGGTTATCCCACTGCATCAGATAAATCTCGAGCGTCTTGTGCGGCTCGAACTCGGGCATCAGCTCCGGGAACGAGAGATGGTCGCGCGAGAGCGGGTAGACGCAGTCGAGCGTCACTCCCGCGACGGTCCGGTGATCGCGGTGCGAGCCCCCGAGGTTGTAGGTGCGGTGCGGGTTCATCGTGATCACGAGGTCGGGCCGCCACCGGCGGATCTCGCGGGTGACGTCGCGGCGAAGGTCGCGCGTGTCCTCGACCTCGCAGTCGGGATAGCCGAGGAACTCGACGCGCGCGACTCCGAGTGTGCGCGCGGCGTTGCGCTGCTCCTCCTCGCGGAGGCGCGCCAGGCGCTCCGAGGTCATCGTGCGGTCGCCCGAGCCCTTGTTGCCGTTGGTCACGATGACGTAGGTGACCTCGCACCCATCCTTGACAAGCTTCGCGATCGTTCCACCGGCTCCGAACTCGGAATCGTCAGGATGCGCCGTCACGACCAGCACGCGCTCGATCTTCTCGGCCAAGATTGCCTCTCTCTTGTAGCGGGGACCTTGAGGCCGGCTTGGACCGAGGGTGGCCTGAGACAGGTGCTTGCCGGCTCCGCACGCCCGCTCAACCGTCTACGACGCGCTGATTTGGTCCGTCTCCCGCCTTCTTCTGATGCGTGGTCTCAGGATACCGATTCCGGGCGCGGCGGGGGAACAGCTATAATCACGCGATGCCGGTCGCCGCCCCGCGCCGGGTGGGGGTCGCGGGCTTGCTCGGTCTACTCGCCGGCGCGCTCGTCCTGATGGTCGCACCCGGGAACCCTGGGGCTCTCCGACTCGCCGGTATCGGTCTGCTCTGGTGGTACTCGGCCGCTGTCGCGCCCTGCGCCGCCGTGCTGCTCGCGACCCTCGTCCAGCGCGCCGCCCCCGCGTCCGCATCGCGCCGCCCGCCGGTCCTGGCCGTCGCGGCGTGGACGTCGCCGGCGCTGCTGGCCCTGGTCGCCGCTCGGACCTTCTCGGGCGGGCCGGACGCTCCAGCCCTCGCGCTCGCCGCGCTCGTGGCCCCGCTGATCGCATTGCTCGCGCCGACGGCGGGCGGTGAGCGCCGGCCGAGCCTCGTCACGGCGCTCGCGGTCGGCGCGGCCGCGGGATTCATCCTGTGGGCGAACCTCCTCCTGTTCGCGGACGTCGCCGGTCTGCTCGGCCTTCCGCGCTGGGCCGCCGGCGTGCTGGCGACCCTCGTCGCGCTCGTCACCCTCGAGCTCGCGCAGGCGGCCGGCGTCGCGCGCGGCGGCGGCCTCACGCTGCTCTACGCGAGCGCGCTCGGCTTCGTCGCGCTCGTCGCGCTCGTCGCCGTGACGCTCGTGGTCTCGCCGTGGGGCGCCTGGCGCGCCGTCGCGTCCCGGTCGGCGCTCACCTTCAGCGAGCTGAGTCCCTGGGTGACCGAGGGCCGCACCCTGGCCAGATCGACGACGCTCGACTTCAACGAAGCCCACCAGGTCACGGCGTTGAGCCCCGTGGTGTACCGCATGCTCGAGCCCGGCCGCTTCCGTGAGGGCCAGCTCCACGCCGGCGAATCGCTCTCGCTCCGAGCGGGCGACCGTCTGGTGCTCGACGCGGGCGCTCGGCTCCGGTTCGAGGCCGGCAAGCGGATCCCGGGGTCGCCGGCCTCGGGGGTTGCGTGGGCCGATCCGCCCGAGCGTAGCGGCCTCTCGACGGTGGCGGAGATGCTCGGCGTCATGGTCACTCTGGTCGGCGGTGCGCTGGCGCTCGTGGGATCGCGGCCGCTCGGCGCCCGCGCCGCCTCCGTCGGATCGGGGCTCCTGCTGGCGCTCGTCCTCTCGTCTCTCTCACTGGGCGTGTTCGGCGCCTTCGCGGCGCCCGGGCTCTCGATCGGCGTGCCCACGGTCGCCGCCGTCTTCGACCTGCCGGCCGCGATCGTTCCCGGGCCGCGCGGCCGCGCGCTCGGCGCGCTGGGCGCCGTCGTGCTCCTCGTCCTCTTCGCCGCCACGGCGCTCGCGCTGCGCGACGTCCTCCAGCGGGCCTTGCGCGAGCCCGACCGGGCAGAAGCCGGCGCCGCGGGCGCGAGAATCAAGCTCGTCCAGTCGATCATGCGGCTGTTCCTGGTCGCCGCCTGTGTCGCCAGCTTCTGGGGAGGCGAGGCCTCGCGCGCGCTGCTGATCGGACTCGGGCTGGCCGCATCCGCCACGCTCGCGCCGCGCCTCGCGGACGACGAGCCGGGGGCCCGGCTGGTCGGCTCGCTGGTCGGCGTGAGCGCCTTCGCCGGCCTGTCGATCTTCGGCCCGCGGCTGCCGACGTGGGCCGGCCCGATCGAAGCCTATCCTGTGCTGGCCGCGCTTCCTCTCGCGTGGGGCGCGATCTGGGCCTGGAACGTCGCCGCGGCCTCGTACCGGTGAACGCCGCCTTATAATGTGAATCGCCATGGCCAGTGACCGGATCGTCGTCCGAGGCGCCCGCGAGCACAATCTCAAGAACATCGACCTCGAGATCCCCCGTGACCAGCTCGTCGTGATCACGGGGCTCTCGGGCTCCGGCAAATCGTCGCTCGCCTTCGACACCATCTATGCCGAAGGCCAGCGCCGGTACGTGGAGTCGCTGTCGGCGTACGCGCGGCAGTTCCTCGAGCAGATGGAGAAGCCCGAGGTGGACTCGATCGAGGGGCTCTCACCCGCGATCTCGATCGAGCAGAAGACCACCTCGAAGAACCCGCGCTCGACCGTCGGCACCGTCACCGAGATCTACGACTACCTCCGCGTGCTGTTCGCGCGGGTCGGCGTGCCCCACTGCCCGAAGTGCGGCCGGGTTATCTCGGCCCAGACCGTGCAGCAGATGGTCGATCGCGTCCTGGCCCATGCGCCGGGCACCCGGCTGCTCGTGCTGGCGCCGGTCGTCCGCGGTCGCAAGGGCGAGTACAAGAAGCTCTTCTTCGATCTGCAGCGCCAGGGCTACTCCCGTGTCCGCGTCAACGGCGTCGTCCGCGAGCTCGGCGAAGAGATCGAGCTCGACAAGAAGCGCAAGCACACGATCGACGTCGTCGTCGACCGGCTGATCGTCCGCGAAAACCTCGGCTCGCGCCTGGCCGACTCGCTCGAGACGGCGCTACGCCTGGCCGACGGCATCGTCACCGTTGAGTCGGT
>Ga0066710_100004988_pt1 | contig 11942 bp, 6 predicted proteins | sample GraSoiAngelo_159_FD_79666 | JGI IMG/M metagenome (GOLD analysis project Ga0066710, IMG submission 79666) | Grasslands soil microbial communities from the Angelo Coastal Reserve, California, USA - 14_1009_16_40cm | ecosystem: Environmental > Terrestrial > Soil > Grasslands | place: USA... | reverse complement strand
GGTTGGAAGGAGTAGCGTGGGTCGCCTACCTTTACTATCACGACCGAGGGAAGTCCAAAGAGAGGGAATTCGAGGGCTACGCGGACAGGCATTGGGACTACAACACATGGAAGACCAACGAGCAGACGAACGGGACGTACGACCCGGGAGCCGACAGCCTCATCATCTACTTCCGCGATCACAACCGGCAGCAGTACTATGAGGACATCGGGAAGATATCGACCTACTGGAGCGGATGGACCAGCCCGGACGACCGGAATTTCTATCGCGGAATCCGCGCCCACAGTAATAACTTTCTGAAGAACGCCCACACCGCCGTCGCAGGCGCGTTCGTGAACCGCATCGTGAGCGCGGTGGACGTGCTGCGGGTGATGAAGAACAAGAGTCACGCCGCTCTCGGCAGCGACACGAACATCCGGTTCAAGATGCGCACGAAGCCCTTCGCGAGGGACAATGCCTTCGGGTTCGTCATCACGAGACGTCTCGACTAGAACCTGCATCGCCCGCGTGCTCGCCCTCGCGGCCGTCATCGCGGCCGGGACTCCTGCGCACGCCCAATCCCATCTGGAATTCCGGCGCGCGGATTTCGCGATGCCGGATCTCATGGGCACGGACTCGAGCGCCGGCGCGCCCCGGGTTGAGCCCGCGCCGGCGGCAGTGGAGCCCGCGGCGCCGCCACCGGCGGCTCTTCACGCCAAGAGCGTCAATCCAAGAAAGGCCCTCATGCTCTCGCTCCTTCTTCCGGGCGTGGGGGAGCTCTATTCGGGCCACAAAGGGCGGGCCACGGGGTTCTTCATCTCGGAAGGAGCCATCTGGGCCAACTTCGTGGCCTGGGAGATCTCGGGGCATCTGAGACGGGACAATTACATCGAGCAGGCGCAGATGAACGCCGGAATCGGAACGAGTTCGGAGTCGGACGACTATTGGAGACTCGTCGGCACGTACACACGCTCGAGCGGATCGGGACCGGACTCCTACGAGGACGCGCTGCGGCGCGACGCGCGGAACGAGTTTCCGGCGGACCCCGCCGCGCAGGACGCGTGGGTGGCGCAGCGTCTGCCGACCGGAAACCGGGCATGGGACTGGAGCAGCTCGACCCTTCAAGAAAACTACCGGGAGACCCGGCAGAACTCGACCCGAGCCTTCAGTCGGGCCAAGTTCTCCTTCGCACTCGCGATCCTGAACCGTATCACGAGCGCGATCGACACCCAGATGCTCCATCGGGGAGACGCCAAGGATCAGCAGTCGTCTCTCGATCGGGGCGAGCTTCGCGTCCTCACCGACATGACCGCCGACGGCGGGGGAAGGCTGCTGCTCCGACAGACGTTCTGATCGTTCGCGCCACCCCTGTCCGAGATCGCGACGAGGCCTCTCCTCCCGAATGCCCATGAGCGGCCCGAAACGAACTGCCCCTCAGGCCCACGCGGCCGCGCTTCTCCTCATGCTCTGCGCCTCCGCGCCGGGCCTCGCGGCGGATACGAGCCCCGCGAAGCCCGACTCGACCACGTTCGCTCCGTACAGCCTCAGAACTGACTGGACGCTGGATCGGGACGCGCTCGAAGCCGCGGGGATCCGACGCCCCTCACGGCTCGCCTACGACTCCGACGGGAACCTGCTCGTCCTGGATACGGAGACGCGCCGTGTGGTGAAGCTGGATCCCCGAGGCAGAGTGCTCTACGAGGTTGGCGGGTACGGTCAGGATGAAACCTCCCTCGAGCTTCCGGTCGACATCGCCGTCGACCGCGACCAGACGCTACTGGTGCTGGATCGCGGCCGGGGCGCGCTCGTGGCGTTCGACCGCGCCGGACGGTTCCTGGGCCAGAGACTCTTCCAGGGCGCTGCCGCCGAGGACTCGCGCAGCGCCGGAGCGCGGATCCTGCTCGACCGGTTCGGCAAGCTTTCGCTTCTCTCGGTCCGGGCGCGGGATCTCATTCCGGTCGATGACCGCCTTCAACCTATCCGTGCGACGCGAACCCTCATCCCCGAGGACTCGCTCCTCACGCCCGTCGCCGTGGCTGCCTCGCCTCAGGGCGAGATCTGGGTCTATGACGCCACTCGCGTCATGCTGCTCCGATTCGCTCAGAGCGGGCGGCTTCGGTTCACGGCTCATCTGGGATCCAGTGTCCCCCCCGTCTCTCTGCCGGACCTCGCCGTCGATCAAGCGGGCTATCTGTACGCGGCAAACCAAGCGGGACAAAGCGTCGAGGTTTTCAGCGAAGGAATCGTCGGGTTTGCGCGCACGCTCCGTGTGCTGGGCGGCGATCGGATTCCATGGCGTCCTGCTGCACTGGCAATCGGGCCGCACAGGCAGATCGCCGTGGCGGATCCCGATCGCCCCGAGATCCAGGTGCTCACCCCAGGGCCGCGCCCATGATTCGGGGCCGCGCGGCGGCATCGCTCCCCGCGTCTGTCGCCTTATCGCTTCTCCTCGCGTGGCCGGGCGGGGCCTCGGCCCGCCCCACCGACGTGATCCACCCCGGCGGCGTCCCGTCCGAAAGCGACACACTCGTCTTCGACTATTCGGTTCTCCGGTCACCCTCGCTTCTTTCCCTCCGGGCGGCTTCGCTCCTCGCGGCGCCCGTGGATCCGCCCGCGAGCGCGGGGGCGACGGCTAAGGGTGCCGCGACGGCGCCGGGCCCCGCGGGCGCGGGCGCGACCTCAGGCTCGCAGGCATCGCTTCTTTTCTCCGGCTCCAAGTCGCTGAGCGTCGAGATGGGGCGCGGGCGGGACGCCTCGCTTCACCAGACGCTGGATCTCACAGTCCGTGGTCGCGTCTCCAGCGACGTCGAGCTGGCGGCGACGCTGAGCGATCAGCAGCTTCCATTCGAGCCGGACGGAACGACGCGAGAGCTGCAAGACCTGGATCGGCTCTTCCTCTCCATCCGCGCGCCGCAAGGCGAGGTCACCATGGGGGACTTCCGCCTCGACCTGGGTCCGGGCGAATTCGCGCGCCTGAGCCGGCAGCTCCAGGGGGTGCGCGGGCAGGCGCACGTCGCCGGCTCGACGTGGGACGTCGCGGCGGCGAGCGCCAAGGGGCAGCGCGGCTCGATCGAGACGAAGGGCGTGGAAGGGAAGCAGGGTCCCTACGAGCTCATCCCGCGCGCCCCCGGCGAGATTCCCGCGGGCGTCGTGGCCGGATCCGAGACGGTCTGGCTCGACGGGATCAAGCTGAGGCGTGGCGCCGACCAGGACTACGTGGTGGACTACGGGTTGGGCCAGGTCACCTTCACCACGCGCCATCCCATCACCGCGGAGAGCAGGCTCGCGTTCGATTTCGAGCGGGCCAGCACCAATTTCCGCCGCAGCCTCTACGCGGCCTTCACTCAGGGGCCCATCTCATCCGCCGGGCGCTGGTACGCGACCTACCTCAGAGACGGCGACGACCCCAAGAGCCCTATCGATGCTTCGCTCACGCCGGAGAACCTGCGCGAGCTGGGAAGCCTCGGCGATTCGGCGGCCACGTCCTCGGGAGCGCGCTATGTCGGCGCGGGAAACGGAGACTACGCGTGGGATCAGTCGGACGCCTTGAACCCGCACTGGATCCATCTCGGCGCAGGAAGGGGCGATTACCTGGTCGAGTTCGTCTCGGTGGGTGCGGGGCGCGGGGCCTACGCCGATACGCTGGCGGCCGACAGCACGCGCTTCTATCATTTCATGGGTCCGAACCTGGGCACCTACGTCCCGGGGCGCTCCCTTCCGTCACCCGCGGAGCAGCAGCTCTTCGATCTCGGGGGATCGGCACGCCTCTTCCGCGCCGTGAGCCTCGAGGGGGAGGCGGCCCGATCCGGCCTGGACCGGAACGCGCTCTCCTCCCTGGACGACGGCGACAACGGCGGCAGCGCGGTCCGCCTCGGAGCGCAGCTGGATCCCAGGCGGCTCTCGGTGCTCGGGCGCGGCCTGGGCCTCCTCCGCGCGTCCGGATCCTTCCGGTCGCGCGACAGCCGGTTCACCACGATGGATCGTCTGGACAACGTCTTCGAGAACGATCGGTGGAATCAGGCCGCCCAGGATGGAGGCGAGACGCGTGGGGAGGTGGCGCTCCAGTATGATCCGGTGCAGTCGTTCTCGCTTCGGGGCGAGGCGGGGAGGCGAAATCTGAGCGGAGGATCGCGCTCCGATCGCAGGGCCCTCGCGGCGGACTGGCGCGGGCCTTTGGTCGGCGCGGTTCGATGGGAGGGCTCCCGTAATTCCCTGGGCGCGGGCTCGGGCTTAAGAGCGCGCCTCTACCTCGACCTCGCGCGCCAGCGGGGGATCGTGATGCCGAAGGTCCATTTCGCCGACGAGCGCATTTTTCGCCAGGAGGGGGATTCGATCCCCGAGCGGCGGAGCCGGGAGTGGTCCATGGGCCTGGGGGTGGCGCCCGCGAAGCAGGTGAGCCTTCGCGCCTCCTACGGGGAGCGCCTGGATCGCCGCGGCGACCCGGCGCTGGACCTGGTTCCCACGCGCGCCGCGACATGGGAGGCGGGACTCTCGGCGCGCGCCCGCGCGTCGCTCTCGGTGGAGATGGGATGGACGCGGCGGCGCGTGGCCGATCCGGTTTCCACGACCGCAAGCGATCTCGCCCAGCTCGCCGTGCTGGTGGGCGCTCCGGGATCGGCCTTCACCTCCGAGCTTCGCTACGACGCCACGCAGCTTCGCGAGCCCCAGGTGATCCGCCGCGTGGTCTCCGTCGATCCGGGCACGGGCTCTTACGACGCGTTCGGAAATCCCCGATTCCGGGGGGACTACCAGGTCGTGACGGAGACCGGGGCCCCCGCGCCGAGGACGCGGGCGAACGTGCAGCTTCGGCTCGACTCCTATCCAGGGCGCGCGGTCGCCGCAGGGCGCGCGCCCACGTTCTGGCGCGCCCTCGGAGCCAGCACCTTCCTGCGCCTCGAGACCCTCTCCTCGCTCGCGCTCGGAGACCCGCGTCACGCGTTCGACCCGCGCGACTACCTGGACCAGTCGGCCACCATCCGGGGCAACGTGAACGCGCGCCAGAGCGTCGAGTTCGCGCCGCAGGGCGGACACTTCGACCTTCGCGCCGAGGCGGGAGTGAGGCGCGACCGGACCGGCGAATTCGAGAATCTCCGGGTCCTGCGCGACGCGCTGGACGCGACCTTCCGCGTGAGGAATCCCCTGTGGGGCGGGCTCAGGCTCGTGACTTCGGCCACCACGGACGGCTCCACGGAAACAGCGCTCCGCATCGACAACGGAGGCCGCTTCGACTCTCGGATTCGCGGCCGCGGGCTGGACCTCGAGCTTTCGCGCGCGCTGGGTCCGACCTGGTCCCTCTCTCTGATCGGACGCGGGAGGCAGGACCGCGACGTGACGCGCGGCGGTTCGCAAGGGACGCTGGCGGCGGGACCTTCCGCGCGCTGCGCCTCGGGCGGAAAGCTCCGCATCGACGGCCGGGCGCTCCTGGCGCGCACCCGCCGGAGCGGCGTCTATCAGCCGGGACTCTATTTCACGCAGCCCTTCCTCGGGAACCACGTCGACTACGATCTCCTCGGGGACTACCGGCTTCGCGATCAGGTCTCGCTGGGGATTTCGTGGAACGGACAGGTCGCGTCCGGACGGAGCGGCATCTACACCGGCCGCTTCGAGCTGAAGAGCTATTTCTGATGAGGCGCTCACCACACATGCGGCCTTGGTCTCCGGCGCTTCTCCCGGCGCTCCTCGCAATACTCCTCGCGTGCGCCTTCTCGGGCGCCCGCGCCGAGGAGCGCTACCGGCTCGAGGTCGCCGCGGAGGCGGATTCGCTCGTCGCCCTGGGCCCCGCGGCCGCCTCCTTCGTCGGCTCGGCGGACTCCCTCCTCTGGACCCGCGCCGAGCTGCAATCGCTCGCGGCGCGCGCTCGCGACCGGCTGCTCGCGCGGGGAGCGATCGGCGCCGCCGTGCGCCTCACGCTCTCGCCCGGAGCCCCGGAGGACAGCGTCGACGTGGCGCGGATCTCGATCGCGCATGGTGCGGCGCTCTCCCGCCTCGTGGCGGTGGTGCGCGGAGGAGAGGATCTCGTGCCGGACGCCGCACGCATCTTCCTGCTCGCGGACGGCGGCCGCACCGATCCGCGCTCCATCCTGGCCGGATTGGAGGCGCTCCGGTCGGAGGCGCAGGCCAAGGGGCGCTACGGCGCCGAGGCCACGATCGATTCGGTGTCGCTCGCGGACTCCGCGACGGCGCGGGTGTTCGTGCTGCTCCATCCGGGGCCGCCCGTCACGGTGGATTCCCTGGATCTGGGTAGTACCTCCATGCGGCCCTCGGTGGTTGGATCCATTTCGGGGCTCACGAGGGGTCGCGTGCTCACGCCCGAGGTTCTGGAGGATGCGCGAACGCGGCTCGAAGGAAGCGAGCTCTTCGCGTCGGTCGGCGCGATCGAGGTCGCCCCCGGCTCGGAGCCGGGCCGCGCGCGCGTGATCGCGCCTCTGGTCGAGAACCGGCTGAGCCGGTTCGACGGCGCGATCGGAGTCCAGAACGGAGGAGGGGTCACGGGGCTCTTCGATCTCGCGCTCGGCAACATCGGGGGAAGCGGGCGCTCGGCCGGAGCGCGATGGGCGGGATACGGCGCGGGCCGCTCCGAGTACTCCGCGCGCTACCGGGAGCCCTCGCTCCTCGGGACGGCGCTCGACGGCGCCGTCTCGCTGGAGGCTCAGGTCGCGGACTCCCTCTACACACAGACCAAGTGGTCGCTCGAGCTCCCGGGCCGTCCGCTTCCGAACGCGCGGGCGGGCGTGACCCTGAGGCGCAGCGGGAGCGCCTACACCGGCCTGGGGCGCGGCACCAGCGCGACCTGGTCGGTGGAGGGACGGCTGGCGTGGCGCGGGCTCCTTCCACTGGAGAATCCTGTGCGCGGGGTCTCGCTCACGGCGACCGGCGAGGCGGGACGACGCAGTGAACGGTATCCCGGCTACCCGCGCTCCGTGCGCGGCATCCTTCGCGCGGCGGTCGGGTGGGAGGCCGCCCGGCCGACCGGGAAGAACCGCGCGCTCTATGCCGCCATGCGCGCGGAGCGCGTGAGCCTGGGAGGGGAGGCGCTGCCGGCCGAGGAGCTTCGGTTCCTCGGAGGCTCGGAGGGACTGCGCGGCCACCGGGACCGGGAATTCGCGGGGGACCGTATCCTGGCCGCGACCATCGAGCATCGCTGGGTCACGGGACCGCGCGGCGGCCGGGTGTTCCTCTTCGCCGACGGGGCGCGGCACGAGCTTTCGGTTCCCATCGAGGCCGGCAGCGCGCGCGGGATTCCGGACCTGGGCTCCTCGCTCGCCCGAACGGAGTTGAGCACGGGATGGGAGTTCGGATACGGTGCGGGCCTGAGAAGCCCCATCCGCGCGGCGACCGTGGGGATCGAGCTGGGGCTCGCCCCGGGCGCGCCGCTGCGGGAGAGCAAACTACACCTTCGCTACACGACCGACTGGTGAGCCAGACCGCGGCCAAGAAAATCGAAAGCCTTCGCCGGCAGATCGAGCGCCACGATCATCTCTACTACGTGGTGGGCGAGCCCGAGATCACAGATCAGGCGTACGATAGGCTCCTCCGCGAACTGCAAGATTTGGAGGAGGCACACCCCGAATACCGTGATCCCGACTCTCCCACGCAGCGGGTGGCGCGGGGGCTCCTGCCTGGATTCAGGACCGCGCGGCACTCCGCCCCGATGCTCAGCCTGGACAACACCTATTCCCTCGAAGAGCTGGGGGAATTCGACGCGCGCGTGCGCCGGCTTTTGGGGAAGGAGGACGTGGAATACGCCGTGGAGCCGAAGGTGGACGGGGTCGCCGTGGCGCTCCGCTATGTGGACGGGCGGTTCCTCCTGGGCCTCACGAGAGGGAATGGGGCCGAGGGGGACGACATCACCGCCAATCTCAGAACTCTCCGATCGATCCCGCTCCGGCTCGAGACCTCGGAAGCCCCGCGCGAGCTGGAGGCGCGCGGCGAGGTCTACATGGAGACCCGGGCGTTCGCGAAGATGAACGAGCGGCGGGTGGAGGCCGGACAGAACGCGTTCATGAATCCACGAAACGCGACCACCGGAAGCCTGAAGACGCTCGACACATCCGAGGTGGCGAAGCGCCCGCTCCAGATCTTCCTCTTCTCGGTGGCCCGCCCAGAACGGCACGGCCTGAAGACCCAGATCGAGGCGCTGGAGTGGATGGAGCGGCTCGGGCTGCGCGTGAATCGCGACAACTCCGCAGCGCGCGGATTCACGGAGCTCCAGCGGACCTGCGAGCGGTGGGAGACGAAGCGGGCGAAGCTTCCCTATGGCACGGATGGGTTGGTGATCAAGGTGAACTCCTTTCGCGAGCAGGAGACGCTGGGTTTCACGGCGAAGAGCCCGCGCTGGGGCATCGCGTACAAGTTCGGCGCCCACGAGGCGGAGACCACGCTGCTGGGCATCGAATGGCAGGTGGGCCGGACCGGCGTGGTCACGCCGGTCGCGCACCTCGAACCGGTGACGCTCCTCGGGACGGTCGTCGCCCGCGCGACGCTCCACAATCAGGACGAGATCGAGCGCAAGGATTTCCGGGTCGGGGACCGGGTCGTGGTGGAGAAGGGAGGGGACGTCATTCCCAAGGTGGTGCGGGTGGTTCCCACCACGCGACGCCGCGGACCCAAATATGTCATGCCGGTGAAGTGCCCCGTGTGCGGAACACCGCTCGTGCGCGACCCGGAGGAGGCCGCCGTGCGCTGCGAGAACCTCTTCTGCCCGGCGCAGGTGAGGCGGCGCATCGTCCACTACGCGAGCCGGGGCGCGCTCGATATCGAGGGGCTGGGATGGAAGACCGTCGACTGGCTGGTGGACGCCGGTCTGGTGAAGGATCCCGCCGATCTCTATCACCTGCGCGCTGAGGATCTGGTCGCGCTTCCGGGCATGGGAGAGAAATCTGCGGCGAATCTCCGGGCCGGCATCGAGCGCAGCAAGTCCGCGCCGCTCGACCGGCTTCTCCACGCGATCGGGATCCGCCACGTCGGAGCGCGCATCGCGCAGATCCTCGCGGAGCACTTCGGCTCGCTGGACGCGATCGCCGAAGCGGATGAGGAGGCGCTGATGGAGGCCGAGACGATCGGCCCGGAGATCGCATCCAGCGTCGCCGGGTTTTTCTCCTCGAAGTCCGGGAAGAAATTCATCGAGCGGCTGCGGGAAGCCGGGGTGAAACCGGAATCGCTCGAGCCGCGCAGGAAGGCCGCGACCGGCCCCTTCTCCGGGAAGACGTTCGTGCTCACCGGGGCGCTCCAGGCGCTGACGCGCGAAGACGCGGCGCGTCTGATCCAGGAGGCCGGGGGAAAGGTGACCTCCTCGGTCAGCTCGAAGACGAGCGCCTTGGTCGCCGGATCGGACCCGGGATCAAAGCTCGACAAGGCGCGCGCGCTTGGGGTCGAGGTCTGGGACGAATCGCGGCTTCGGGCCGCGCTCAAGAAGGCAGGGGCCGCTCCCGCGGCGCGTTGACTTCCTGCTCCAAGTCCCGTAGCTTGGGAGTGGACCCCCGTCCGATCCCATGGCGACTACCGCGCTACATTTCAACGAGTTGCTGGACTCGGCCCTCGAGCGGCTGAGTCGCCGCGAGCGCGGCTGGGAGGACCGTCCCGGACAGCGCGAGATGGCCCGCCTTTGGTCCGAGACGCTCGAGTCCGGGGATACCTTCGTGGTGGAAGCGCCGACCGGAATCGGGAAATCGCTCGCCTACCTTCTCCCCACGCTGATTCGCCGTGTCCGCGGCTCCGGACCTGTCGTGGTGAGCACCTGCACGAAGGCGTTGCAAGAGCAGCTCTTCCGTCACGACGTTCCGATCGCGTGCCGCGCGATCGGATCGCCGCTGCGCGTGGTCACCCTGAAGGGCAGGCAGAACTACCTCTGCCGGAGGCGCGCCGAAGCGCGCTTGAACCAGCTTAAGCTCTTTGCTTCCTCGGGAGTCGATCCGTCCGTGGCGGACGAGGTCCGATCCTGGGCGGAGCGGACCTCGACGGGAGAGCTGGAGGAGCTGGCGGCGCTCGGTCTCCCGCCCGCGTTCCTCGCGGAGATCGCTTCGGACCCCTTGCTCTGCTCCGCCTCCGCGTGCGAGGCCGCGACCGGCTGCTTCGCCAAGCGCGCGCGGCGCGAGGCGCTCCGCGCGGATGTCGTGCTGGTGAACCATGCGCTCCTCCTCTCGGATCCGGGGCTTCGCGCCACGCTCCTCGCCGAGGCGGGTGCTTTGGTGCTGGATGAGGCCCACCACGTGGAGCGGATCGCGCGTGAGCAGCTGGGCGTGACCCTGGGCTATCACGATCTCCTGAGACTCGCCGGAAGGACCGACGGGCGGACCGGCGTGCTGCGCATCGTGAAGCGCTCACTCAAGCGAGGGCGGGGGGAAGCGATCGCCTCGCGAATCCGGGCCGCCGAGGGATCGATCGGACCCGTGATCGCGAACGCGAAGGCGCTCGCGAGCGATCTCGAGCGCTGTCTCCCCGAGGGTGCCTCCTCCGCGCGGATCACGCGCGAGACGGATCTCGCGAGCTTGAGCCCCGCCGCGCTCGACTCCCTCCTGGCCGCGCTGGGATCGCTCTCCCGCTCACTCGAGGATCTGGCCGACGCCGCCCAGCAAGAGGGGGAAGGGGCGCTCAAGCCGGAGGGGATGGAGGCGCTCGAAGAGGTTCGCGCCCGCTCGTTCGCGTGGATCGAGGTGGAGCGCGCCCTGCGGTCGGTCGTGGCGCTGGAGGAGAAGGGATGCGCTTTCTTTGTCGACCGCGACGACCGCGGCGTGCCGAGGCTGAACCGGCGTCCCGTGCGCGTGGGGGGCGCGCTCCGCGCGAGCCTCTTCTCGATCTGCGACCGGGTGCTGCTCACCTCCGCGACGCTCGCCGTAGGCTCGGACTTCGATCCCTTGCTCGAGGCGCTCGGCCTGGGCGGGAGCGAAGTCCGCACGGCCTCCCTCCCGTCCCCCTTTCCGCTCGAGCGTCAGGTCTTCTCGGCGGTCTGGGACGGAAGCGGGCCCAACGATCCGCGCTACGCCGAACGGCTCGCCGAGCTCATCGTGTCGCTCGCGACGCGCCTTCGCCGGAACATGCTCGTGCTCCTCACGTCCTACCAGATGCTGGACCAGGTCGAGGAGCACTGCGCGGTCCCGCTCGCGCGCGAGCGAATTCAGCTCCTGCGCCAGAGTCCGGGCGAGGCCGCGGCGCCCCTCGCGGCGGCATTTCGGGCCGCGGAGGGCACGGTTCTCCTGGGCACGGCCTCCTTCTGGGAGGGAGTCGATTTCCCGGGAGCGTCGCTCGAGGTGCTCTTGATCGCCCGGCTTCCCTTCGCGGTCCCCACCGATCCGCTCCTTACGGCGCGATCCGAAGAGATCCAAGCCCAAGGAGGGGATCCATTCCGGGACCTGGCGCTTCCGGAGGCGATCCTTCGCTTCCGCCAGGGAATCGGACGTCTCATCCGCACCGCGGAGGATCGCGGAGCCGTCATTGTCGCGGATCCGCGCCTCGCCCGATCTTCGTACGGGAAGCGCTTCGCGGCCACGCTTCCTTCTCCTCCCTTCGTGACCTCCTCCTCGTCGGAGCTTCTCGCGAGGGTGGGCGCCTGGTTCTCGCGCGAGATGGAGCGCGCGGACGACGGCGCCGATCCCACGGAGCAGGAGGTGCCGTGCCGAGCCTGACCGTGAAGCCCGCCGCGAAGGGCAGGGTCGCGATCGGCGGCTCCCCGCTCCGCTTCGAGGACCTGCGCGCCGTCGCCGCGGGCGCGCGCGTCTCGCTCTCGCCCGAAGTTCCAGGGCGCCTCGCGCCCTCGCGCGCTCTGATCGAGCGCGTGCTGAAGCAGGGGAGCACCGTCTACGGCGTCAACACGGGATTCGGCCAGCTCAAGTCGGTGCGCGTCTCCGATGAGGACGTGGAGCATCTGCAGCTCAACCTGATCCGGAGCCACGCCGCGGGCGCGGGGCCCGAGCTGGAGCCGCGCGCGGTCCGCCTCATGCTTGCCCTCCGCGCGCATTCGCTCGCGC
>Ga0066710_100004987_pt1 | contig 11942 bp, 10 predicted proteins | sample GraSoiAngelo_159_FD_79666 | JGI IMG/M metagenome (GOLD analysis project Ga0066710, IMG submission 79666) | Grasslands soil microbial communities from the Angelo Coastal Reserve, California, USA - 14_1009_16_40cm | ecosystem: Environmental > Terrestrial > Soil > Grasslands | place: USA... | reverse complement strand
CGATCGCACTGGGCAGCCCACTCGATCGCTGCCGCCGCGAGACGCATGCGGTGACGCACCACGTGCCAATCTCGCCCTCCCACCTCGAGCGGCTCGGCCGCATCACGCTCGGCCTCGATCGGCGCCCCGCACCAATCTGGGCATTATTTGCGCTGGAAGCGACGCCGGACCGCGATCCCGACCAGACCCAGGACGAGCAGCGTTCCGGTGGCGGGCTCCGGCACCGGCGCGACGTCCCACGCGACATACTGGCTGTGGTTATTGTTCTGTCCGGAGATCGCCAGCGAGATGTACGTCAGCGGGTTGGCACCGGTGTAGATCCACGAGAAGGTCTGCGACGTCCACTGCCCGGGCGTGCCCCAGTTCGTGAAGGTCGAGCTCACGTTGAGCTGGCGCGTGCGGCTCCAGTTGTCGTTCGAGTCCACGGTGGGAGCCCCCGGAGGGCTCCCGGGCGTGGTCCACCCCGACAGGTTCACCGACAGGGTGGGAGGTGATGCCGGCAACGCCGAATTCTTGTTTCCGTTGGCGATTAATCAGATTTCTTGACATCGCCGAGTAGGAAAATCGTTCCCATGAAAGCGGAACTCGATTTCCTGAGTCGCGATGGATCCCGGCTTGGATGAGCGGATCTTCTCGACGCCTTCCACCCCGGCGAGGGGCTACCGGTGATCGGGTCACGCCAATGCCGACACCGGCGAGCCGGCGACATGCAAGTCGCCCTTCTGGGCTAGCGTCGCGCGCGAGCTCCCGCGCGGCTCCTGCACGGTACGCCACCTGACCGAAGCACCGCGTTTCTCGCCGTCGTTCTGGACCTACCTCGCGAGCCGTTTCTGCGCGACGACGGCGCTCACGCTGCTGCGCAGCACGGTGTACTGGCACGTCTTCGAGCTCTCGCGCTCGGAGGCCGCGCTCGGCGCGATCGGGCTCGCGAACTTCCTGCCCGTGGTGACGCTCACGCTCGTCGGCGGCGCGATCGCCGACGCCTACGACCGGCGCCGGATCATGGGCCTCGCGCAGATCCCCTACCTCGCCAGCGCGGCGCTCTTGTTCGCGGCCACCGCGCGCGGCGCGATCTCCGTGCCGCTGCTCTACGCGGCCGTGTTCAGCAACGCGATCGCATTCGCGTTCGAGAGCCCCGCGCGCCAGGCGTTCCTCGCGAGCCTCGTGCCGTTCGCCGACTTCCCGCGCGCGGTGACGTTCTCGTCGACGGCGATCGCGCTCGCATTCGCGTCCGGTCCGGCACTCGGCGGCCTCTTGATCGCGGGCGCGGGCGTCGACGCAGCCTACGCCGCGTACGGAGTGCTCATCCTCGGCAATCTGCTCGGGCTCGCGTTCGTGCGCCCGGTGCGCGAGGTCGGCGATCGCACGCCGCCGAGCCTGCGCGCGGTGCGCGAGGGACTCGCCTACGTGCGCGGAAATCCCGTCGTGCTCGGCTGCATGGCGCTCGACATGTTCGCGGTGATCCTCGGCGGCGCGACCGCGCTGCTGCCCGTCTACGCGAAGGAGATCCTCGCGGTCGGCCCGCGCGGCTACGGTCTGCTCACCTCGTCGCTCGAGATCGGCGCGCTCGCGATGTCGCTGCTCCTGCTGGTGCGCCCGGCGATCGAGCGCGCAGGCCCCGTGCTGCTCGCGGCGATCGCGGTGTACGGGCTCGCGACACTCGGCTTCGGGGTGTCGCGTTCGTTCCCGCTCTCGGTCGGGCTCTACATGCTCGCGGGCGCCGCCGACCAGGTGAGCGTGGTGCTGCGCGCCACCGCGGTGCAGCTCTCCACGCCCGACGCGCTGCGCGGCCGCGTCTCCGCGGTAAACATGATCTTCATCGCGGCGTCGAACCAGCTCGGCGCGGTCGAGTCGGGCTTCCTCGCGGCCGCGACGAGTGCCACCTTCGCCGTCGTGTTCGGCGGGATCGGCTGCCTGTGCGTGGTCGCGTTCACCGCGTGGTGGCTGCCCGAGCTGCGCAGCTACCGAATTCACTCCGTGGAAAGATCTGCCGAGGCGTAGTCGATGGAGCCCGATCGCAGCAGCCACACCGCCGAGTTCACCGCCGCGATGCGCGCGGACCACCGCCTGCACGACGCCGATCTCGTGTTCGACGACGCCTTTGCCCTGCAGCTGATCCAGCCGGAGCTGCGCGCGTCGGTCGAGAAGGGCGAGTACCGCGCGATGCTCGAGCGCATGCACTTGCGCCCGACCCAGGGCCACATCGTGCAGCGCGCGCGGTTCGCCGACGACGCGCTCGCAGCGGCGGTCGCGCGCGGCGTGCGCCAGCTGGTCGTGCTCGCCGCGGGACTCGACTCCTCGTGCCTGCGCCGCGACCCGCGCGTGCGCGTGATCGAGGTCGATCACCCCGCGAGCCAGCGCGCGAAGCGCGAGCGGCTCGCGGCGCTCGCCGCGCCGCTCGACGGCGTCGAGTTCACCGCAGTCGACTTCGAGCGCGAAGAGCTCGGCGCGGCGCTCGCGCGCAGCTCGCTCGACCGCACGCGGCCGGCGTTCGTCACGTGGATCGGCGTGACGATGTACCTGCCCGCCGCGATCACCGCCGCGACCCTGGCGCAGATCCGCGCGAGCGTCGCACCGGGAAGCGAGCTGGTGTTCGACTACCCGATTCCGCTCGACCAGCTGGATCCGGAGGCGCTCGCGGTCGCGCGCACGAAGAACGCCGGCCTCGCGCGGATCGCCGAGCCGCGCATCACCACCTACGACCCGCCCGATCTCGCGCACACGCTCGTCGAGCGCGGATTCGCCCTGATCGAGGACGTCGGCCCGGCCGAGCTCGACGCGCGCTACTGCGCCGGCCGCCGTGACGGACTGCGCGGCAACCCCGAGAATCGCATCGCGCACGCGCGCGCGGTGTGATCCGTGTCCGGGCCTAAGGCCCGTCCGTAATCGTGCACTGGCCCGTCGTGATCGGATCGACGATCACCGCGCCGTTCTCGTCCTTCGACGCGAGCGTAAGCGTGCCCGCGCCCGCGAGCTCCTCGACCAGCGCGTACGAGTTGCGGTTGAGGTTGCGGCAGTCGAGCCCGACCTGGGTGAGCAGACCGTTGAAGATCGCCAGCCCGAACTGCCCGGCGACGCTGATCACCTCGCGCTCGAAGGTGTTGGTCGCAATCGGGCCCGTGACGAGCTCGACCGCGATCGGCGCCGGAGCCGTGAAGAAATCGATCGCGACCTGGTTGAGCAGCGTCGCGTGCGTGTCGGTGGTCAGGAACTTCACGCCGACGATCCCGTTCTGCTGGATGAACGCGAGCAGGTCCGCGCGCTCGACCGGGTAGCCCTCGTAGCGGTCGTACGGCAGCGCGAAGAACTGCTGGACCGGCTCCTCGCTCACCACGAGCTTCCACTTCGCCGTCGAGGCGGCGAGGTCGGCGAACAGCTGCGCCTTCTGCACCGGTCCGAGCAGCGTGCGCGCGGGGTCGAAGAGGGTCTGCAGACACCCGGGCGGCGGCAGCGGCGGCAGGAAGATCGAGAACGGGAAGCTCGTGCGCACGGGAGGCGGCAGCGTCGGGCCGAGGTCGCCGCCGCAGATCCCCACCGCGGACGCGCTGCGGCACGAGCGCTCGTCGAGCAGGAACACCTCCACCTCGCTGCCCCAGCGGAAGCGCCGGTAGAGCGGGTCGCCCGCGCAGGTCGGGTCGTGCGGCAGTCCAGTCTCGCGAACCGGGTAGTAGTCGAGGAACGCCTGGCGCCCTGCGGCATAACGCGCCGGATCGACCGTCGCGGCGTCGTAGTCGTTCACTACCTCGTGGTCGTCCATCGTGGCGTAGACCGACGTCGCGGCGAGCAGCTCGCGCAGGTTCTCGTAGCCGCGGTTCTCGCGGTGCGCGGCGTGGTACTCGGCGAGCGTGGTGGCCGGGCTGGGGCGGAACGACGAGTCGGCGTAGATCGTATCTCCGTCGAACACCCAGAACGCGCCGCCCTCGAGCCGCGCGGCCTCGAGAACCTCGAACTCGTTGAACGCGGGCGCGCCGCCAGGCTTCCGCGTGCCGTCGGCGTCGCCGGTGTAGGTGAAGCGCACGTCCGAAGCCGAACCGGGGTCCGGAGCGGTGCGGAACGCGCCGACGTCGGAATACGAGCTGCCGTCGTTGTCCTCGTGCTTGAACCGGTAGGAGTAGGCGGTGTCGGGCGCGAGCCCGGTGGCGTCGATCTTGACCGTGAAGTCGTGCGCCGCGGAGACGTGCGGAACGGTCTTCTGGAACGCCTTCTTGCCCTTGAGCTGCGGGTTGCTCCAGACCTCGACCTTCACCGCCGCGTCGCGGTCGACCCGCGTCCAGAGGATCGCCGAGGTCGACGTCACGTCGCCGCTCGCGACGCCGTCGGTGAAGACCGGGGGCCCCGTTTGCGCGCCGGTCGCTCCCGCGAGCCCTAGCGCGATCCCAGCCATCCAGATCGACCGGTGGATCCTGCGCAGCATGGTCCCCTCCGCCTCATCCGCGCCGGGCCGCCGATCCCGGCGTTCCGAATCGCTCGATCGTCTTACCATGCGCGGGGGCCGCTTGTGAAGGGCTGCCCCATCGGCACGTTGTAGAAATTGCGGCGCGCCGCCGCGCGAATGCTCGCAGTTGCAACGGTTTCCGCCGCGCTGCGCGCTGGGCGCATGGCACACGGTTTGCGTCCCCTGGCAACGTGGCGACCACTGCACCGCACTCGAGTCACTCGCCGCTGCGCGAGCTTGCGGTGCTCGCCGCAACCGCGTGTATGGTGTGTGCGCCGTTCGCGCGCGAGTCGCACTCCGATTCGCACTCGGCCCCGGCAGCGATCGATCAGCTCGTCGAGGCCGATCCCGACATCGCCTCGCGCGATCTCTTCTACGGGGTCGGCGGGCGTGCGCGCGCGCCGGACCCGGACGCCGCGTACCGCTTCATCGAGCGCAAGTGGAAGGGCACCAACCCGAACGTCGTCGTCGCGGACCCGAGCGGGCGCATCTGGAACGCGAAGCTCGGCAGGGAAGCGCAGTCCGAGGTCACCGCTTCGCGGCTGCTCTGGGCGATCGGGTTCCATCAGCCGCCGGTCTATTACGTGGGCAAGTGGTCGATCGCGAGCGGGCGCGAAACCGGCGTGCAGCGCCATGCCCGCTTCCGACTCGAGAAGCCCGGATGGAAGAAGGCCGGCACGTGGGACTGGCAGGACAAGTCTCGCCGAACAGCTGCCCGGCCTGTTCGAGGCGCTGCTGCGGCTGCCGCTCGCCGCGCTGCTCGGAGCGACGCTCGCGTTCCGGCCGCGCACCACCGGTACGCCGGAGCGCAAGGCGGTCGTGGTCCAGACCCAGATCCTGCTCTCGATCGTCGGCGCGATCGTGATGCTCGTGGTGGGTCAGAGTCTCGCGCGCGCGTTCGGCATCGTCGGCGTGGCGAGCCTCGTCCGATATCGCGCGAAGATCTCGGACCCGAAGGACGCCGGCGTGATGCTCGCGTGCCTCGGCATCGGCCTGGCCTGCGGTGTCGGCCTATACCTGATTGCGATCTTCGCGACGGCGTTCCTGATCGGCTTCCTCCGCTGGGTGGAGTCGCTCGAGCCCGAGCCGGTCCAGCACTTCCTGCTCGGCGTCGAGGCGCCGAAACCGGAAGCGCTGCGCGCGGGGATCGAGCGGCTGCTCGACCAGCGCCGCGCGAAATTCGAGCTGCGGTCGCTCTCCGACGAACAGATCTCCTACGAGGTGGCGCTCCCGCTCGATCAGCGCACGGATGCGCTATCGAGTGCCATCGCAGCACTGAACGGCGGTGAGGCGACCGCGGTCCAGTGGGAGGAGAAGAAGGCGGATTAGCGGTCGTCGGTCGAACGGATGATGGGCGGTGCAATGCGGGTGTGGATCGTGGCTCTGGCCTTGTCGATCGGGCTGGCGGGCGCGGCGCGTGGCGAGGATCCCGCACCGCCGCCCGGTGACACCGAGCTCCGTTGGGTCGATCCGTGGGACCAGGGAGAGAGCTATCGCTCGCTACGAGCGGGCGAGGGCTTTCGCACGCGCATCATCGGCCGCGACGTCGCGATCGAGCCGCGCGACCGCCGCTCGACCTCCGCCTTCGACGTCGGTGCCGCGGCGCAGTTCCCGGGCCCCGAATTCGCGGACTTTCTCCCGTTCGCATCGTTCTATTTCTGGCGGCGCCCCGACGAGCACAGGTTCCTGCGCGCGACCGTCGGGGGCGTCTACAACGACATCGTGGGGGCCCACTCGATCGCGAACAGCCCGTTCGAAGTCGTGGGCGCGATCGAGAACAACACGGTCCCGTTCGCCAGCGCGACGTGGGTGGACGGCGAGAGCAACAAACCCGAGGAGCTGAGCAAGGGCTGGGTGCGCGGGGCGGTCGGCCTCGGCTACCGGCGCCAGCTCGAGCCGGGCTGGAGCTTCCTGCGGTTCGCCGATGGTGTAGACCCCCAGAAGCCGGACAACATGTTCTCGTTCTCGCTGGCCGCGGAGCCCAAGTATCTCTACTTCCGATGGCGCAATTCGGTCGACAACTTCGTGGTGCCGCACGACACGTTCGAGCTGGACGGCAGGGCCCAGCTGCGCTGGGACGCGCTCGAGCGCAACCTGCTCGAGCTCGCGCACTCGGGCTACGCGCTCGGATTCGACGGGGTCTACGGCTGGCGCGCGAACTGGGAGGACTGGGGGATCGACCGGATCGAGCGCGCCGACCGCGGCCGCTACCCGGCCTCGTTCCAGACCTACGCCGTAGTCGCGAGCGGGATCCCCGGCCTGGACAACGAGCGCCACCGCCTGATCGAGTCCGTGCACGCGGGCTGGGGCTGGCACCTCGATCGCTTCTCCTACCCGCGCGTGGGCGGTGGACCGGGCGGACAGGAATTCATGTCGCTCGCGCGCCCGCTGCTGCCGGGCGCGGCGATCAGCGAGTTCGAGCCCAAGCATTATGCGATCGCGTCGGAGGAGTACCGGTACGAAATCCTCTTCTTCACGTATCTGAGCGTCCGCGGCGGAGTCGCCTGGCTCGACCGCGAGCGATTGGGCGCCGGTGCAATCGTCCACAGCGAGAACGGCTTCTTGAATTTCGTCGGCGCCGGCATCACCACCGGCTTTGCCTTCCACACCCAGCTCCAGGTCGACTACAACTACAACTTCGACGTGATCCGCGAACGCGACCGCGGAGCCAGCGAGCTCGTGGTGCACATCTCGAAATCGTTCTGAACCGATTTCGTGGCGACGGCGTCCGCCCACCCTACCTTTCGCGCATGAACGGCGCGGCGACGATCCGATCCGCGACCGCTGCCGACGCCGCGGCGATCGCCGAGCTCTACAACTGGTACATCGCACACACCACCATCACGTTCGAGGTGGATCCGGTGTCGCCCGACGAGATGGCCCGGCGGATCGCGGCCGTGCTCGCGGCGCACGACTGGCTCGTGCTCGAGCGCGCGGGCGAGCTGCTCGGCTACGCCTACGCCACGCGCTTCCACGCGCGCGCGGCGTACGGGCATACGACCGAGTCGACGATCTACCTCCGCCACGGCCTCGAGGGCAAGGGATTCGGCGGCCCGCTCTACGCAGAGCTCGTGCGGAGCACGTTCGCGCGCGGCTACCGGCACATGGTCGGCGCGATCGCGCTGCCGAACGAGCCGTCGGTGCGGCTCCACGAGCGGCTCGGGTTCGTGAAGGCCGGACACCTGTTCCGGATCGGCCGTAAATTCGATCGCTGGATCGACGTCGGGAACTGGCAGCTCGAGAACGCGAGCGACTAACCGGTTGCTGGCTACTCCGCCGCGAGCAGCCTGCCCAGCTTGAGGAGCTGCAGCGTGCCACCGCCGAGCATCAGCTCGAGATGGCGCGCGTAGAGGAAGTAGCGGTGCAGCGGGTACTCCTTGTCGACTCCGACTCCGCCGTGCAGATGGGTCGCCGCGTGGACCACGCGCTTCGCGCCCTCGGCGCACCAGAACTTCGCCACCGCCACCTGCTTGGCGGCGTCGAGGCCGGCCGAGATCCGCCACGCCGCCTGCCAGCTGGTGAGCCGGATCGCCTCGGTGTCGATGAACGCGTCCGCGGCGCGGTGGCCGACCGCCTGGAACATCGCGATCGGCTGGTCGAACTGCTTGCGCGTCTTGATGTACTCCGAGGTCAGATCGAGCGCGGCCTCGCATGCGCCGAGCGAGATCATGCACAGCGCCGCAGTCGCACGCAGCTCTAGCCAGGCCCGCACCTTGGCGCCGTCACCTTCTGGTCTTCGCTCGGCTGCGCCTCGCTGCGCGAAACTTGCCACGATGCCGCCGAGCACCGCGTCGGAGCCGACGCGCACACCGGAGAGCGTCATCAGCGATTCGGGCAACCCGCTCGTGGTGGCCATCGGGTCGAGCTGAACGCCTGCGGCCTTCGGATCGACGAGAAAGATCGTCTCCTGGCCGTCGACTTCCGCGGGGACGAGCACGACGTCGGCGAATTCCGCCGCGGGCACGCACAGCTTCTTACCCGACAGGCGGAAGCCGTCGCCGTCGCGCGCGGCGTTGGTCGGCGCATCCTCGACCAGCGCCGCGGTGGCGATCGCCTCTCCGCTCGCGATCTTCGGCAGCCACGCCGCACACTGCGCCGGCGAGCCGAACTCGGCGATCGGCAACGCCGCGAGTACGACCGTCTCGAACAGCGGCATCGGCGCCGTGCGCCGGCCGACCTGTTCGAGGATCGCCGCCACCTCGAGGAAGCCGAGCCCGGCGCCCGCATGCGCTTCGGGCACCGCGATGCCGAGCAGCCCCGCGTCGGCGACCGCGCGCCAGAGCTCGCGGTCGAAGCGCGGCCCGCCGCGCGTCTCGATCTCGCGCTGCCGCTCGTGACTCGCTTTGTCGGCGAGGATCTTCGCCGCGAGTTCGGCGATCGCCTGTTGATCTTCGGAGAGGGAGAAGTCCATGGGGGTGGGGGTCCTTACATCCGCGGAACGCGCGGGAGGCCGAGGCCGAACAGGCCGATCAGATCGCGCTGGATCTCGTTGGTGCCGCCGCCGAAGGTCAGGATCAACAGGCCGCGGTAGAGAATCTCAAGCTGGCCGTCGAATACCGCCTCGGGCGAGCCGCGCTTCAAATAACCGCGCTGGCCGAGGATCTCCATCAACAGCCGGAAGCTCTCGAGGTACCACTCGGTGCCGAACACCTTGGTGGCCGACGCGTCGGCGGGGGAGAGGCTGCCCTTCGTGGCGGTCCAGGCGACCTTCCAGTTGATCAGGCGCAGGAACTCGAGCCCCGCGTACACGCGCGCGAGATTGATCTGCACCCATTCCTGATCGATCACGCGGCGGCCGTCGGGCAGCTCGGCGCGCTGCGCCCACGCGCGCGTCTCCTCGAACGAGCGCTCGAGCACGCCCGACGAGCAGAGCGTCACGCGCTCGTGGTTGAGCTGGCCCGTGATCAGCTTCCAGCCCTTGTTCGGCCCCGCGACGACGTTCTTCGCGGGCACGCGCGCGTCGTCGAAGAACACCGCGTTGATGTCGTGCTCGCCCATCAGGTGCAGCGGGTCGATCCGGATCCCCGGGGTGTTCTTCATGTCGACGATGATGATCGAGAGTCCAGCGTGCTTGGAGGCGTTCGGATCGGTGCGCACTGCGAGCCAGCAGTAGTCGGCGGCGCTCGCGAGACTGGTCCAGAGCTTCTGGCCGTTGATCACGTACTCGTCGCCGACGAGCTCCGCACGCGTCGTGAGCGCGGCGAGGTCGGTTCCCGCGCCCGGCTCGCTGTAGCCGATACAGAAGTGGATCTCGCCGGCAAGGATCCTCGGCAGGAAGAACGCCTTCTGCTCATCGCTGCCGTGGCGCGCGATCGTCGGGCCGACCGTGTTGGTCGTGAGCATCGGCACCGGCGCGCCGCTGCGCATCGATTCGTCGAAGAAGATGAACTGCTCGATCTCCGAGCGGCCCTGACCGCCGTACTGCTTGGGCCAGCCGATCCCGAGCCAGCCGTCCGCGCCCATCTGGCGCACCACCTTGCGGTGCGTCGGACCGACTCCGTGCTCGGCGGCGAGCGCGGCGCGGACTTCGGAGGTGAGGAGCTTCTCGTAATAGGCCCGGAGCTCTTTGCGCAGGGCCTCCTGCTCCTCGGTGTAGCCGATGTACATGGGGGTCGACCTCGCGGCGGGGACGCCTGTGAAACGTGTTCTATTCTCGCGCCTCAGCCAAGATCCGTCGAGGACCGATTCGATTGGCCGCCCCCTACCCCTACCCGCCCGCCGAACACATGCTCCGCGACCTGCGCCTCGAGATCTGGCGGCGCGGGGGCGGCCTGGCGGTTCGTGGGCCGGCGATGCCCGAGGTGCACAGCCGGGCGGGCGCGGTCGGCGCGGCTGCGCTCGGCGTGGCCGTCGACGTGATCGGCGGCAGCCTCTCGCTGCGCGCGGTGCAGCCGGACTGGGCCGTGACGTCGACGCTCGCGCTGCATCTGCTGCGCCCGATCGCGCGCGACTTCGAGGTCACGGGTGCGCCGCTGCGCGCGGGTGCAACCCAGGTGGTGCTCGACGTCGAGGTCTCCGACGGCGATCGCAGCGCCGGCCCGTGCGCAGTCGCGAGCCTGGCGTTCACGCGCATCTCGCGGCGCGCAAACACGATGCCGTTCGTGGAATCCGACGCCGAGCACTTCGCATTCGCCGACGGCGGATCGGCGCTTCGCGCGCCGTTTCTCGAGCGGATCGGCTGCCGCGTGCTCGACGCCGGGGCCGGCGTGGTGGAGCTGCCCGTATCGGACTACGTGCGCAACAGCGTGGGCGCGCTCCAGGGCGGCGCGGTGGTGGCGCTCGTCGATGCCGCCGCCGAGAGCGTGGCGTCCGCGCGATTGGTGGAGGGCACCGCCACGCGCGACCTCCAGCTCCACTTCCTCGCGCTCGGCCGCGTCGGGCCGGTGCGGTCGCGCGCCCACTGGCTCGCCGGCTCCGCGAGCGAGGCGCACCTGCGCATCGAGCTCGTCGACGCCGGGCAGGGCGACCGGCTGATGTCGGTTGCCGTGGTGCGGCTCGCGCGATTCGGGAGCTGATCAGGGGTCAGATCCTCTCCAGCGCGCTGAGAGAAATCTCGAAGAAATCTCGACGTCTGGGCTGCGCGCCTGCTTGGCTTGTGCACACTCGAGGAGATACCCCCGTTCGCCCGCTCCGCACCGACGGACTCGGGGCGTCACGAGAAGAGGTGTATCGATGACACCTCTGCTGGAATCCATGGTACCTACGTTGCGAGCCGCACCGCCGGATCGGCGTGCGCCGGAGCCGTGACGTGTCTCAGGTCGAGCCGCTTCCGTTTGTAGATTCGAAGGCGCCGCGCACCGGCGACGTCCCGGCCGGCCTGCCCGAGGTCGGGCGAGGCGGCGTCGGGCGGCTCGGCATCCGCGTCACGCTGCTGCTCTTGATCGCGATCGGACTCGGCGTGTTCGCAGCGTGGGAGATGCGCACGTTCGGCTTCGAGGCGTATCTCTTCCACAGCGCAGCGCGCGACGCAGCGTTCGAAGTGCGGCCGGGCACGGCGAGCTGGGACCTCCCGGCGCCGGCCGGGCCGTACGACCGCCGGATGGGATACGCCGGACTGCGCCACAGCGTCTCGCTGCTCCACGCGCAGGGATTCGACGTCGTCGCGCAGGCTCGCGCGAACGACGCGCTCGCGCGGATCGCGCGCTTCGGTCTGTTCCCGACCTATCACGAGAAGTCGCAGGCGGGCCTGCACATCAGCGACCGCTCGGGCGCGCCGCTGTTCGAGGCCACGCAGCCCTCGCGCGCGTACGCGCGCTTCGAGGACATCCCGCCGATTCTCGTCGCGTCGCTGCTGTTCATCGAGAACCGCGAGCTGCTCGATGGCGCGACGCCGCGCCGCAACCCGGCGGTCGAGTGGGATCGCCTGATGAAGGCGCTCTCGACCGCGACCGGATCGGGCGGCCCGGGCGGCAGCACGCTCGCCACGCAGATCGAAAAGTTCCGGCACTCGCCCGAGGGCATCACGAGCTCGCCGAGCGAGAAGCTGCGCCAGATGCTCTCGGCGAGT